>JAESGC010000011.1_pt1 | contig 369452 bp, 345 predicted proteins | sample 9266221 | NCBI WGS metagenome assembly JAESGC01 (sample SAMN14515568, study PRJNA621660) | algae metagenome | isolation source: Trichormus sp. ATA11-4-KO1 and co-occurring heterotrophs from soil, at the... | place: Chile: Atacama Desert, Tarapaca Region | collected 2009-05-22 | reverse complement strand
ATGTTCCAGATTGCATTGTGCTGTGGACGGTTTGCTGATTTTTCTGATTGTCCGATACCTATTCATTGGATGATACTTTTTATCAATCCACTCTTTTGCCACTTTGTCAATGCGTAAGTCCTATAATATATCTTAGAAGCTGTTGATTATGACTAAAATTATTATTGTTAATTGATTTGATGATAACGCCTTTAAATCTATTTAATTGCTAGCAAGATTTCACTTTGTTACTTAAAGGAGTATCAACTTTGGCAGTAGTCCGAGTCCGCCAACATGTTAATCCACTTGCCAAAAAGTATCAAACACCAGCAAGTCCCTTAGACTGGGAAAAAGTTTATACACAGCCCAGCCAACCGCTACATATAGATATTGGCTGCGCTAAGGGAAGGTTTTTGTTAAAAATGGCACAGATAGCACCAGACTGGAATTTTCTGGGTTTGGAAATTCGGGAACCATTGGTGGTGGAGGCGAACCAGTTACGATCTGAGTTGGGTTTAACTAATTTGCACTATTTATTTTGCAATGTGAATAACTCATTGCGATCGCTGTTATCTTCTCTACCTACAGGAACTTTACAGCGTGTCACAATTCAATTTCCTGACCCTTGGTTTAAAACCCGCCATGCTAAACGCCGTGTAGTGCAACCAGAATTAGTCGCAGAATTAGCTAATTATCTGGCAGTTGGGGGGATGGTATTTCTGCAATCAGATATAGAATTTGTGGCAGTAGAAATGCGCGATCGCTTTGCAGAAAATCCTGCATTTGAGCGACTGAGTACAGAAGAATGGCTAGCACAAAACCCGCTACCAGTCCCGACAGAGCGGGAAATAGGTACTCAAAACAAAGGTGAACCTGTTTATCGTGCTTTGTTTATTAAGCAAGATTACTCTTAAGTTTATTAGGGCTGTCTTATTTGTGGACTGGTTCTATCAACTGCTGACATCAGGAAGAAAGAGTTCGATGAAATCCGGGAAGAAATTGGTGAGTAGTTCTTTAAACACCTGTGTAGCTGTGACTTCCAGTCGCCTGGTGCTGGTGCTGTTATTAAAATCTACTTCAGAATGTGTATCATTTTCCAATTAAATGATACAAAAGTATTACCTCTAAATTGCGCTCAACGTTCTCCAAACAGTTAATATTGCTTAACTTACCATGAATTGATTGAGAATTTCAGTAGAGTGTTAGTTAAAATGGATACGAAAGACTAAAATGAAATTTGGTTGAAAGAAGCACCCCCACCAGCAACACCCTACTCATTCCCATCCTGATAAACTTGTTTAGCAAAATACTTTTGATAGCCTAAAAAGATGAAAGCATCTGCTAATTTCGACTTTGAGGACGAGAAATTTAACGCCCCCCCCTCTCAAGTCATCCCTTGGTGTCAGATGATTAATCCTCGGTATGGCACAGATGGCATCCAGCCTCACGGTTTGGCGATTAAGCTGGATAATGCCAATGCTGTGGGTTTTCAGCCAGATGAAAATTGGCAACAGGTGGAGCATGAATTTACCTCTGGAGTAGAAACGATTTTTATTACTACTACTCCAAAGTTAGTTATAGTCCGCCGGGGGCCTTTGTCTGTCAAAGACAGGGAAACTGGTAACAAACTGGGTACTCTTAAAGAAAATTATGATGCTTTTTTAGCAGACAAACTTAAATTTAAAACCTTTACTCGCTACCTAATTTATTTGGTAGGAGAAAATAAAAAGTTTTTACACGAATCACCATTACAATTAACTCTTAACGGTGCCGCCGGAGCAAGTTTCAGTAAGACTTACTGCGAATTTCAACAAGGAAGAGTCGTCGGTGGATTCGTGGCTGAACTAGAAAGAGCTTATGCTGTATACCGCAAGCAACCAGTAACACCAAAAGGCCCATTATTCCATGCTCATGGGATCTTTTGTCCGATAATTGAGTGTGAAGAAAGAGGCATTGAACCAAATACTGTGATGGTGGCTTCAACAGTGGACTACAAACATCCCACTGTAGGAACGTTAACCCAATACCTAATCGCCTCAGACTCTGTGGAATCTGCAATGATCTGCAAGTCTTTTGAAGACCATAAGGAGTTTGGTAAGGAAGCTATCAAAGTAGAAACGCCCAAGATAGCAATGGCTGGAGTTTCCAGTTCTTATATTTATGCTGATGAAGACGATTATCCACCTTACTAAGGAGTGATATGATGTCCGCCAAATTACCCTTAATAAGAAGCCCTGTTGTAGTAGGGACTGAAGTCCCAAAAAACAGGACTAAAGTCCTGACTACGAGCAAACATTTTTTATTTAGTTTTGATTAACCGGACATGATAAGAGTGGGGAGTAAGGGAGAGAATAGTATAAGTTTTTTTCCTCTGCCCTTCTGACCCTTTTTCCCATTCCTATTTCTTGAGCAACAAATAGTATAGTGTGCCGTTACCACCTGTAACACCGGCGCGATCGCCTGCTAATTTACCAGATCCCATGAAATAATCGACTCTACCTGGGCCTTTAATGGCGCTACCTGTGTCCTGATCGAGGACAAAGCGGCTCACAGTACGATATTCCAGATTGCCACCACTGGTAGGATAGGGAAATGACGTATGAACCAGTGCTAGTGCGCCTGGAGGCATGAGAGATTTATCTGTAGCGATGGAACGCTCTGCTGTAACTGGTACATTAATACTACCAGTAGCTGGTCTGCCAGCAGTTTCTTGGAAGAAGACAAACCTTTCCCAGCGCGGCAGATAATTACTCAACTCCTGGGGCTGACGCTGGAAAAAATTAATTATACCTGGCATATTCAATTGATTTGAGGACAACTTGCCGTCTTTGGCCAGTTGTCCTCCGATACTAGTCCAAGGGTAATCGGTTCCACCTGCAAAGCCAACAGATGTGGTTTGGCCATTAGTTAACTTAATTTGGGCGGAACCTTGAATTTGTACCATGTATGCATCTAGGCGATCGCGAAACCACAGCATTTCTAAACCGCGCAGTTGGCTTCTATCTCCTAGTAAACCATCTTGCCCTTCCAAATCAATTCGTTTGGGATGGGGTTTAGCCCATTGAGCGAAATCTGGCGGTAATCGATAAAGGGGATACTTGTATTCGGGAGTCCTGACACGACTAGCAGTATAAATAGGCTCGTAATAGGCAGTAAACTTAACAGTACCCTTGCCATCATTTCCTACAGACTTATAAAAGTCAAATTCTCGCCGGACAGCAGCTTGTAGTTCTGCGGGAGATTTGGAGTTAACAACCAGTTGGCGGAAACGGATTAAACTCCGTCGCACGCGATCATGCGTAATCCCTTTAACGGGGTAGTTTTGATACGCAGCGATCGCGCTATTTCTTTGCAGGTAACTTAAACTGTGGTCAATTGCAGTTAATAAAGCCTGGCGATCGCCTGGTTTACCCATTTGTACCCAAAGTTGCTCATCCCAACCCAAGCAACCATGTCTGGGAGTACAATTAGTTCCGAGGGGAAAAGGTTTGAGTGGCGGCTGTAGTTCAGGATTAGTCGGGACTGGCGACGGTAAATTAGGAATTTGAGCAACAGCTGACCAGATGGTGTTTACAAGGGTAATTCCCAGACTCAGGGAAATTAAAGCAAGGGTTTTTCTCATCATTTAGTTGAATCTTTCAACACTAGAGCTAAAAACTGGTTCTACCCGGATTGCCACAATCCGGGATGGGCGTACAACCATATACTCCCCTTGAATATTCTTGATCGGTACGCTAATAAAGTCATTAGAAGCAGACTTGGGCACAAGTTCGCCACTATACCACTTTTGAAATTCCTGAATAGTGGGAAAACGCACTTCTTCACGGTGACCACTTTCCAGTAGAAGGTATACGACGTATTCATTTGGAGTTCTCGGCATAAAGTTGAATGAATGATTTGCAACACATCCAACCCATTGTTAACCACGTAACCCCAGAATGAAAAGGGTAAGCATACGGGAGCAAGAAAGGCTTTTTGGCAAATCTTTCCTTGAATTAAATACTCATAACTTGTCGCTCCTAAACACTTTACTTTTACTTTCACTCTAGACGGCCAATGTTTTCGGCAGTTCCCAGCCATTTTTTTGCAACAACGTATTGAAATCGCTCAAACTACGACTGCTGAAATTTGCTTACGCCAATGCAGGCGGTTATGTCAAGATTAATCTGAGGACTCAGACAAAATACTAAAATAAGTAAGTTGGCGGCAATAAATCAAAGTATGTTAACCAATGTAAAATAATTGTAATTCAGTTCGTAGTGAGGACTCTAGTTTTCAAATCAGGACTAAAGTCCTCACTACGAGCTTATTTCAGTTTTTCACGCTACTTAATGTAGTTAGTTTATGACGGCTATTTAGATTAACCATATTGAAGGGAAATGGTTTGTTAGTTTGCGTTAATCAACAATTTTTTTGTAATAAAGCTATCCACATATCTGGTGGATCAGAGTAGTAATCAATTTCCTCGACTTGATAACGCTCAATTTCGCAGCCATGTTGCAAAATAATATAATCACAAGGTTTGATACCTTTCCCTACTCCCGTCATCTGTCCTGTAATTCCTTCATCAAGTAGTTCAAATACATAGTCTTTTCCCTGGACTAATCGTGTATAGTCATGTATTTTATGCTGCTTATCTGATTTATCTACTGGCAATTTAAACAGCAGCAAGGAACTTAAAAAATTAAGATTTAAGTTAAACTTCGTTCTGACGAAAGACATGACTAAACTTTCCAAGATTGTGTTTACAGCGAAAGAAAAAATTTAGATTGATGAACTTTAATTTCTATCATTAATCAATTCAGAAAATCTTAAGTAGAAAATATTACTATTATTTCTCTGAAATGCTGAATAAACCTATGATTGGCAAAACTGCAATCTAAAAATTTGGCGCAGTTTTTTCAAACATGCCTAGAAATAATTTTAGAAGCAGATTTAGAATTCAGGATTAATTTTTTTAAAGTCTAAATTCATAATTCTTATTTTTATTTGATACCATCTACTGCCTGTGTCTTTGATGATGCTAACCTTACTTAATAAAAGTTAGGTAGTGATATTATTATTTATTACCCACATTCCTTAAATATTGAGCATCTAGGCAAGTATGTTGTAATAAATTAACGATAATTAAGCAAACAATTTACAGTAGTCTCCAATGCAGTAACCACGGTAAATTTACCAAAGGATTTGACAAGATTTCCGCAGACTTATGCTCCTGCTGACAACTGTTCTCTAGGCGGATTTCACAATAACCCGCGCGCGGGTTGAGTTTGTGTAGCCGAGCTAGTACTTTGGTGAGGAATTGCCGAAAGTCTTTACCGACTTGTTCGCTGGAGAAGTTGCCGAAGAATATTAACGGGGATGCAATTTACAATCCCAGATATTTCTGCGGAAATGGGATACCTGCGACTTTGGCGTTATTGATTAATTTATAAAGACCTTGTATATTTACGATATCACAAGTGTGTATTTTTAATGACAAATAAATATTAACTGCTACTCTTCATTGTGAGGGCAACATCTACTTGCTTGAGAAGTGCTTCTGGAGTGGAAGAGTTATCTAGTACGATATCCGCACGAGCGACCTTTTCTGTAATAGATAGTTGGCTATTGATGCGAGTTTGTGCCTGTTCTGGATTTAACTGATTTCGATGTATCAATCTTTGTAGTTGCTGTGAGTTAGAACAATGTACAACCCAGATTTCGGTAACTAGATTAGTCATCTGAGCCTCAAACAACAGAGGAATAACTAATACCAATGTTGAAGAGTGGGATTGAGCAATTGCTTGATTAAAGCGATCGCCTACGTAAGGATGTATTAAACTTTCTACCCATTTGCGTTCATCTGGATGATCAAAGATAATTTTACCGAGATGTGGGCGGTTGAGGTTGCCATCTGGCAGTAAAATTTGCTGACCGTAACGTTGAGCGATCGCACTCAAAATAGGCGAACCTAGCGCTACTGCGTCTCTAGCATAAATGTCTGCATCCAAAATCGGCAGATTGTAAGCGTTAGCTAAATAATTGGCGACGGTGGTTTTACCTGTGGCAATACCTCCAGTTAAGCCGATGATCCGTTTAGTCATGAGTCAGAGGGAGATTTTTTTCTCACGCAGAGGCGCTCCAGGCGCAGAGAGTTAGATTTTAAATAGTTAAGAGGGCGTTGCTGATTGAAAATATGAATTTATCTCGCGCAAAGGCGCAAAGGCGCAAAGGTACAAAGAAAAATCAGGGTGATTTTAGCATTTCATATTCTGATTCAGCAACGCCGTTAAGAGTTTGTCGCCCATTTTATCAGTGCTTGGGTTAAGCCGTCTAAAGTATATTCTTCTGCTTCTATATCTACGCGCCCAAATAAATCATGGCAGGTTTTTGAGGTTTGGGGGCCGATGGAGGCGATACAAATTCCTGAGTTGTGAGAGAATATCTCGTTTGTCAGTTGATAAAAAAATTGCACAGTTTTAGAACTGGCAAAGGTGATGACATCTATGGTGCGATTTTGCAGCGCTGATTTTGCGGATGCGGGGATACTATTGGGACAACGAGATTGATATGCAGCAACTTCGATAACATCTGCACCTTTGGCGGTTAATTCTTTAACTAAAACTTCTCGTCCACCGCTTTCGACTCTGGGAAATAAAATCTTTTTACCCTGTAATTCTTCTGGGAAGTGGGTAATTAAAGAATCGGCGACAAAGTTGGGAGGAATAAAATCTGGTTGGAGGGCTTGTTGTTTGAGACTTTGGGCTGTCTTTTGGCCAACAACGGCAATTTTGACACCAGCCAAGGCGCGGGTATCTTTACCTTGGGCGATTAACCTGTAAAAAAAATAGTCTACAGCATTGGTGGAGGTGAGAATTAACCAGTGGAAGTCAGATAAATTAGCGATCGCTTGATCTAAATTTGTCCAACTAGCAGGCGGGACAATTTCTATAGTAGGCATTTCAATTACTGTGGCACCAAATGCGGTGAGGCGATCGCTAAATTCACTCGATTGTCCAGATGCACGGGTTACCAGGATGGTTTTTCCGGCTAAAGGTAGGTTAGTTGACATGGTTGAAGTTTTGACATGTGCAGATATTTTCTCAGTTTGTAAGTAATTGCGTAACCTAACAACCTCACCAACCACAATTACCACTGGCGAGAGAGATAAACCAGCAGTTTGTTCCAAAATAGTATCTAGTTGGGCTGTCCAAATTTGTTGAGTGGGAGTACCAGCCCAACGGATGATGGCAATGGGTGTGGAGTGCGATCGCCCGCGCTGCAACAGTTGATGTACAATCTCTGGTAAATGTCGCCCACCCATCAATATGACTAATGTCTCTAACCGCGACAACGCTTCCCAGTCTAAAACATCTGGTTCATGGGCTGTAAACACGGCAAAACAGCGACTGAGGACGGGATCTGTGAGGGGAATTCCCGCCAATAAAGGTGCAGCTAAAGCCGAGGAGATGCCTGGTACCACTTCAAAATTACAACCAGATGCTTTCAAGGCTGCGATTTCGGCAGTACAGCGCCCAAAAACAAACGGATCGCCGGATTTTAGCCTGACGACTTGTTGTCCTTGCTGGCAGTACTGCACCAGTAATTTGTTAATTTCAGCTTGTGGTGTACTGGGTTTACCACCGCGTTTACCTACATCTAACTTCAGGCAATTGGATGATACACACTGTAATAATTGCTCGTCTATTAGGGCATCGTAGATTAATACCTGAGCTTGCCCCAAGAGATTGTAAGCTTTTACCGTCAGGTATGCCACATCTCCAGGGCCAGCACCTACGAGGTAAACTTTGCCCTTTACTTCAGTCATGGTTAATGGTTGTCAATTAATTATTTATCACCCAACTATAATTTTCAATTAAGCAGATTTAACGTTAATTTTATCTAAGAGTTGAGTAATTTTTGCCGCTCTTTCTGGTTGGCGTTGTTTTTGTAATAATTCTTTCGCTAGTTGTAGGTTACTTTTGGCTTCTTCTTGTTGATTTTCTTGCATGAAAACATTTGCCAGACGCAAGTAAGCATCAGGATTTTTGGGACTGCGGCGAATTACTGCTTGGAATAATTCTTTTGCTTCTTCTACATGGTCTTGCTGAATTAAAACATCTCCTAATAATAGACGTACTACGTCATTTGTAGAGTTAATAGAAATAACTTTGCGAAAAGCAGCCTCTGCACCTGGATAATCTTTTTGTTGATAAAGATTGATTCCTCGTTGGAAGAAGTTTGAGGTAATCAAGGTTTTCCAGGCGAAATAACCGAGTATGACAATGCTGAGAATAACTGAGATGATGGCAAAAATATCTAACATGGTTTTAAAGAAGGAAGAAGTTTGGAGTCAGAAGGCTTGTACTGAGTATGGCCGAAGTGAAGAAGGAAAATTGGTGGTGGTCACTGAGCGGCTCGAGTGACTTGTACTGAGCCTTGTCGAAGTAGCCTTCGCCGAACTCCTGTCGAAGTGGGGATTTAAACCCGTTTGGCAAGAAGAAAGAAGACTTCTTTCTTCTTTCTTCTTCCCTCTGACTTTGTTAAGCTAAAAGACAGGCAATAGGAAACATAAGATATTCGAGGTAAAAAAGTTTCCAAATAAATTGGTAGAATTGAGCGATCGCACTTTTATCTTGCAAGTCCACCGCCAAACTCCGCATCCACATTCCCGCTAATACTACCAGATGAGTAATTACTAAAAATATTGGGTTAATTGCGGCAAAACGCAGCACACCAACTAAAGTTATCCCCAAATAGCAAATAGTTAGCACCCACAGCGCCAAATTAAACACAGCTTGCGGGCCAAGTTGGATGGTGAAAGTAGTGATATTGTATAGGCGATCGCCTTCCATATCGGGAATATCTTTAAAGATGGCGATCGCAAAAGTAAACACTAAAATAAATAACGTCAGCACCCACACCGCAGGCGGAATTGCTGGAGTTTGTTCTAATGCCCAATTAAAGTGCAAAAATAACCCTAAATTCACAATCGTTCCCCGCACCGAAAAAATACACAGCGCCGCCCAAAAAGGAAACTGCTTCAAGCGAATTGGTGGTAAAGAATAAGCAGTACCAATAGCCAAACTCACAGCCACCATCCCCAATAAAAAAGGCCCAGTCAGCCATGCTACAACCAGTGCCAAGATACCAGTAATCATGACAATTAATTGCCCTTGCTTGCGCGTAAATTCTCCTGATGCTAGTGGTAAATGAGGCTTATTCACCTTGTCAATAGCAACATCTTCTAGTTGATTTAAGCCCACAATATAAACATTGCCACAAAGACAGGCAATCCACGCGCCTAAAAGCGAAATCAGTTGAATAACAGCAAAATCTGTCGATGTAACAGCAATGGCGATTAAATATAAACCTAATACACTTAAACTTGTGCCAATAATCGTGTGAGGACGGGAGAACTTCCAGAAAGCGTACAACCAACGGAAATTTGAGGGAACGGGTTTGTGTTGCAAAGGACTGTTTTGAGAACTCTGGCTCATGAGTAGCTTAAATTCAGTATTCTGGCTTACTGTTAACCATTGTCACAGAATTATGTCATCAACAAGAGCCAAAGGTCTAGATACGTTCTTTACCTTACTCAGCACTCAGCACTCAGCATTATTTTTCATCTCCAGTCCCTGATCAAAGCCTTGCATAAAACGGCGGTCAATCCAATCTTTCCCACACCACAAGAGTTGATGAGGCGGTAAAGTCACAGCGCCTTTGGTGGCGATCGCGCGTTGATCGCCAGTACCAATTAAACTTAAATATTGTTGTTGTGGTCTATAAGGTTTAAGCGGCTTACCTAAGACAATTCGTTGCAAGTTCTCAAACAGTGGTTTACCTTGGCGAACAGCAAACACCCCTGCTTTGGGACGAGGATGATTTACCATTGTGGCAATGTCACCCGCAGCAAAAACTTCTGGATGCGTTTGAGATTGTAATGTATCCTTAACCAAAATAAAGCCTTGCTCATCAGTACCCAGTCCAGTTGTTTTTAACCATTGGGGTGCTGATGCTTGTGTTACCCAAAAAATTTTATGACATTCTATCATTAAACCAGATTCACATTTAAGTTCAAAGACTTCTTCAGTCTCTCTATTTGCTAATAAAGAATTTCTGATGGTGTTTTGCGGTGCAATTTGGCATACAGTTTCCCCTAAGTGCAGATTGATACCACGCTTAATTAAAATTTTCTCAAATTGTCGTCGCACTGATTGATGATAATTTGGCAAAAGTTCCTTGTGGCGTTGAAATAAATGAATTACCAGATGATTAATTGGTTGTTGATTGTGTAGCAAAATTTGATGCAAATGAGTTTGCATCGACAGCGCCAACTCTACACCACCAGCGCCACCACCCACAATGGCAACACTCAGAGGTTTTTGGGGATTTTTGGCTACACTTTCCAGTAGCTGATACCAATGTGCTAATAGTTTTGCTACTGGTTTCGCGGCAATGGCATATTCAGTGGCTCCTGATACAGATATCATGGCTGGAGTACTGCCAATATCCACAGACAAGACATCAAAATTTACGGCGGGACGATTAGCGCAAATTACTTTGTGGTTTTTCAAGTCCAGTCCAACTGCTTCATCAATATATAACTGTGCTTGAGCAAAGTTAGCTAATTTTCGTAAATCAATATGGCACTCATCATGGTTGTAAAATCCAGCAATGTGTCCTGGTAGCATTCCAGAATAAGGTGTGTCTGAAGTTGGGGTAATCAATGTTAAACGTACCCCAGGTAAAGGTTTTCTTCCCCACATTTTCAACACAATGGCATGGCTGTGACCGCCCCCAATTAATACTAAATTTTTAGGTATCGAATGTAGCTTTTTTGTCATTTTTACACTAAGAATAATGTTTATAATTTATTGAACTTGTTATTTTTGAAGTTGTAAAATAAAAGACAGTAATATTAATCATTAAAAATTATTATAAGAATAAAATTATACTAATAATTCATAATTACAATGTACCTGCATCTTTAAATTAGTTACATATACAACATTCATAGTCATATTTTCTATTTTGAAAATCATTAAATTTACTAATGCTTAAATTTTCAATTACAGGGACAATAACATCTATAAATAAATAATGAAAAAAAACTAGTGTTATGTATGCTAACGGAGATTATTAATACTTACCAATCTGTAAGAAAACAGTTAGCCATCAATCAAAATTCATTAAAAAACATCATTCTTAGGATAGATTTCAACCAAAAAACAATAGGCAATACACTATATCAGGCGTTCCCCAACCGTTTAATTACAGTTACAGAACATCTGAACCATGAAAATATAGATAACAGGCTAGCAGTAATTTATGAATTAGAGCAAATTGCTGTAAATTATCCAAAATTTCATTGGGAAATTTTGGATATTCTCACTAAATTTGTGAGAAATTACGCTTTTCACGTAAATCAAGAAGAGTTCAACTGTAAGCCATCACCTACAATTCCTACAGATATTCAATTAGCCCTGACCGTGATTGGCAGAAGAAATGTTGAGAAAGACCAGGAAAATGAACAGCTTGATTTAAGCTACACAAATATGAGGGGAGTTAACCTCAATCAAGCAAACCTAGAACTGAGCAATCTCTATCAAGTTAATCTCTCTGAGGCTAATCTGGCTGGAGCTAACTTCTCTGGGGCAATTCTGAGTGCAGCTAACCTCTCTGGGGCTAATCTGGCTGGGGCTAACCTCTGTGGGGCGATTCTGAGTGCAGCAAACCTCTCTGGGGCTAATCTGGCTGGGGCTAACCTGCATCGGGCAAACTTATATCTCGCCAATCTACAAGAGGCAACTCTCACAGATGCCATACTCAAAGGGGCAAATCTCCGAGAAGCCAAATTATCTTTGACTGATTCTACAGAGGATGAACTGGGTAGTAATTAATAGTAAGTAACTCTCAAATAATATGCGGTAGCTTTACCCACTCAAAGGCGATCGCCTGACTCATATACATAAATAATATCAATTAACTGTTATATTTAATGCCATTTTCTTGACAAGAATAGTATTAATTAAGTCTTTGGGTACATGTTTAAAAATTAAGTGTTGTGGTGTATATTCAAATTTTTAGCTAAATGGTATACTAATTTTTCTTAACCTCTAAGTAATAATTCTGTGTCGTGAGGAATATTACTGCTATGTCTGCTAATAAGACAGACACATTCTGGCGTTGGTTGATAGCTATAACAGTTATATTTGTGCTCTCACTAACACTGATTGTTTTTGCATCGTCCTATCTTGAAGAGTTGACAATTGCTCAACAAATACAATACAGAAATCAAGCATTAACAACCACTGCCATAGTTTTTCTAGGATTGGCAGTATTGATTAATGCCTACTACGCAGCCAAGCGCGCAGATGCTATGCAAAAAAATGCGTTAGCGGCGGAAAAAAGTAATGAAATTAGCATTCAAAATTCCCAACTCACTCAAGACAAACTGATAGTAGAACGCTTTATGGGGGCGATTACCCAGCTTGGGCATGAAAAAATTGAAACCCGGACAGGTGCAATTTATATCTTAGAAAGAGTCGCACAGGAATTTCCCAAAGAACACTGGACAATCATGGAAATCCTTACGGCTTTTGTGCGCGAAAATGCTCCTACCCAAACAGAGGACGAGCAACAAAGGCGGGAATACTCACAGCCAATATACCTGGGTAGGCACAAAAGCGGGGCGCGTCGTACACAGAAGTTAGAACTGAACACCCGTGAAACATTACCAAAAATTCGCAGGGATATTCAAGCAGCGCTGACTGTGATTGGACGGCGTAATTCTTTGTTAGAAGCGGAAAACCAAAAATTGGATTTACGTAATACAGACATTCAGCGAGCCGACCTGCTGGGAGCCAACCTAGAAAGAGCCGATCTGCGTGGCGCTAACCTTTGTGGGGCTGACCTGCGTGGCTCTTATCTCTGTGGAGCCAACCTCGATGGAGCTAAACTAGCTGGGTCTATTCTGTATGAAGCCAATCTCCTCAAAGCCAACTTAAATCGAGCCACCCTTTGTTGGGCAAACATGAATCGAGCCAATTTACAAGGAGCAAATTTACGAGGAGCCAACCTTTTAGGCGCAAGTCTGCGTGCAGCCAACCTCTGTGGGGCTAACCTTTATAAAGCTAACTTGCAACAGGCGACACTGAAAGTTGCTAACCTCTCCGGAGCCAAGTTGTTTCTAGCTAACTTGCAATGGGCAAAACTGGGTAAAGCCAATTTACACCTCGCAGGTTTGATTGGAGCCAACCTCCAAGGAGCTAACCTCAATGGTGCTAACCTTTCTGGGGCTAATTTAAATGCTGCCAAACTACAACAAACAGAAATCTTTTTTGCCAACCTTACCGCAGCCAGTTTTGCCGAAGCTAACCTAGATAAAGCTAACCTCATGGGGTCAGACTTGAATCAGGCTAGTCTTTATCAAGCCAACCTTTCTGGAACTAATCTCATGGGAGCTAACCTTGCGGATGCTAATTTTTGTGATGTCAAACTGGAAGGAGCTATTTTGACAGGAGCGAAAAATGTAGAATTACAACAGATAAAAATGGCACTAGGCGATCGCACAACTCGTCTACCTGATTATTTAGAAGCACCAGTAGACTGGCGGCAATCTGGCTAATTGACACAAAGGTAAGCGGGTTTAACAGGGTTTTTGCGTCAGCCCCTGATATTTTTGCTAAATTGGGATGCTCCCTGATGGAGAAGAATGATGATTGATTTTGAAGCCTGGGATCTGCTACTGCGCCAGTATGTTGATCAACAAGGGCGTGTCAATTATCATGCCTGGAAAAGAGAACAACCCCAAGCTATCTCCGATTGGTTATCGAGTCACAAGCATCTGTCTTTACCATCCAATCTCAACAGTGCGGAACAATTGGCATTGTGGATTAACCTCTATAATGCATTCACCATTTCCACGATTTTAGAACGATACCCAATTAAGTCCATTCGCCCGCAAATCTTCGGACTTCCTAACTGGCTGGCTTTTTTGTGGTTCTTCCAACGTCAAGCTTATGAAATTTTTAATCAGCGTTACAGTCTAGCTCAAATTGAGAACCAGATTCTCAGAGAGAAGTTACAAGATCCAAAAATTCATTTTGCCATTGTCTGCGCTTCTGTTGGTTGTCCCTTATTGCGTCCAGAAGCTTATTATCCTGAGCGAGTCTTGCAGCAGTTAGAAGAAGATACCTATCGCTTCATTAACAATCCTGAAAAAGTCTATTACAATCCTCAAACCGAAACGCTTTACTGTAACAAAATTTTTAAGTGGTATCGTCAGGACTTTTTCAAGGTTGCGCCCTCTGTTCCAGAATACATTCGCTCTTACCTGCAAACAGACCTACCCTTAACCGCCTCAACACCGATTTCCTATCTACACTATGACTGGAACCTCAATCAGCGAATATCTTGATAAAACTGTTTGAGATAAGTTGCGGAAACACCAATTCCCCACAGAAACCCGATGTAAAGGTAAATTGCCGTTGCTTTCCAACTTCCCCATTTTGCCACGCGGCGATCAGAGCTTTGAACGATCCGGTTCACTTGACAAATTCGTCCCTTTTGTACCAATTTAAGGCACAAATCGCCATCCTCCATAATTGGCAAGCTTTCATCAAATCCGCCGCAATCCCAAAAGTCACTACGACGACAGAACATGACTTGATCTCCAAACAACAAACGCAATCCTTGAAAAAACAGGTGCGGTTTAAACAGTAATGGAGCGTAGTAGGTTTTGAGATAATTATGTAAAGATATCCCCCAGCGAGTTGTTTGAGAGCCTACCATCAAAGAAATGAAGCCCCCACCAGCAATTTTTGGCTCTGCTAAAGTTTGCGAAATCAAAGCGACCAAATCATCAGGAACCCAAGTATCTGCATGGAGAAAGCAAAGAAAATCTCCAGTTGCGGCTGATGCGCCATAATTCATCTGAATAGAACGTCCAGGTGTCGTACAGGAGAGAATTTGTACTTTGACAGCCTGATTAAACAATGCAACTTCTCGCTTTGCTACCGCTACCGTTTGATCACAACTACCACCATCCACCACTAACACCTCCCACGCTGGGGGATTTAGTACAGTCAGCTGGCGTAAAGTTCGCCCCAAGCTGGTTTGTTCATTCAAGGTGGGAATGATGATGGAGATTTGCGACATTTACTGAGCAGGAGTTCTGTAGCTGCTCTCATCAAGCATAGCGCGAAATCTAAAATCACCGTGTATGTGGATGATTCAGTCACGTATCAGTCTTAATTCCTACTAACTTTCAACAGTTTGCCCCACATTGCATTGTAGGGATGCACCAGATTTGTTGGCTTCTCATCTCTAAAAATAGGTCGTCCTTCATTTGCCCACTGGAAGATACCACCATTCAAATTAAAAACGCCAGAAAACCCCTCCTGCTCAAGACGTTGGGCAATTTTGGCGCTACGGTAACCAATTGAACAATACACAACAATGGGTGTATCTTTTGCAACTGCTGAGAGTGCTGTGAAGTCAGGCGCATGGGGATCAATATGCACTACTGATTTGAGGTGACTAACTTCATATTCTGACTGACTCCGGGCATCAACTACCAATGGTTGGGGCTTGGCAGAGTTTAATAACCATTGAGCAAATTCTGTGGTCGTAATCTGGCGAATATTTGGAAACTTTAGCCTGATGAGGATTTTGCAGAATTTAAGTATGAGCGATGGGCTTTGCCCCGCCTTTAGCGATCGCATAAAATGACTGTAACGCAAAAATAATACATCCTCGCTTTGTTTATTGTGAGAACCTGCCTTTACAATTAATAAATGTACTGTAAATTTCCAGTTGATAGTTTGATCAAAGCTTGTGAATTTTTCTATTGGTTGTGCAGTTTGGGCATATAAAGGTTGGATAGGCGAACTGTATCCTCAAGGTACTCGTGCTACCGATTTTCTCCACCTCTACAGCCGTCGCTTCACTACAGTAGAAGGGAATACCACCTTCTATGCTGTACCCAACCAAGAAACTATAGCCCGTTGGGTGAGCGAAACGCCGCCGGGTTTTGAATTTTGCCTAAAATTGCCACGAGATATCACCCATAAAGGTTTACTGCAACCTTCTATACCTAGTGCTTTACAATTTCTGGAGGGGATGCGTCCTTTAGGTCAACATCTCGGCCCGATGTTTGCCCAATTACCTCCAAGTTATGGGCCAAAATTCATTGATGATTTGACTGCTTTTCTCGAAGCCTGGCCACGCACAGAAGCACCATTAGCTGTGGAAGTTCGACATCGTGATTGGTTTAATGAACCTCATGTGAGTAATTTGACCACAATTTTAGAAAAGTTAGGTGTGGGCAGGGTACTATTAGACTCGCGCCCGATCTACACTGGAGAAGATGATCCGCAATTGCAATCGGCACGGCGCAAACCCAAAGTTCCACTGCAATTCAGTTTGACAGCACCTTTCAGCCTGATTCGGTTTATCTCTCATCCTAATTTGTTAGAGAATCAGCCTTTTATGGAAGAGTGGGTTACCCAGATTCAACATTGGTTACAAGCGGGAAAACGAATTTATTTCTTTGTTCATTGTCCTCTAGAAGAGCGATCGCCTGGCACAGCGCTTTACTTCCAACAGCTATTAGAACAAAGTGGTGCAGTAATTCCTCCTTTGCCTGAGAATAACCTGCAACTTCCTCCCCATCAACTCAGTTTATGGTAAGCCTCTTCAGTTATTAAATATCTCGTTTATCTATTGAGACTGATGGGAAAAATACATTTTTTCTAAGTATGAAAAGTAGCTTGTAGGCATGTATGCGGTTCCCTAAGTCGCAAATTTTTTAGCTTTTGTCACACATCTAAGATTAACTGATTTCAAAAAGAGTGATAATGGTTATTACAATACTTTTCTGATCCAACTCGATACACCTTCACCCTCTCAAAATAGGGGGTAATAACCCTCTTTGCCAAAATGTAAAGAAGGTATCAACAACGCCTGAATATAACTAACAAAAAATGTATTGATGATCAATGTGAAGGCGATTGTTGTGTAAGCAGTTACATCAAAGGAGATTAAAATGAGTCGTCTTCTTTATGAAAATTCAGTTTCATATAAAGGATATCTCATCATTCCATTTGTTTTTGGCAAAGCAGATACTTACGAAATTTATTCGTATAAACTCTTGTCAGAAATTGGACGTAGAAGCAAATTTCATAAAGCCGAGAATCCAGCAAGTATCTATGGCAGTAGCATCAACAATATTGTTGATATTGCTAAAGAACATATTGACCAACATGCAGATTTTATCAGTCATGGAGATAGTTTCCAGTCTCGCTACGTATACGGTAATAACTTGATTATCGTTTTTCAAGAAGGAGGTAAATATTTTTACGACCATTATCCACCAGAATTATTGAATAATATTGCAGCACCAAAGTTATTCAAATCTGAATATGAATGCTTGAATTGGATTAAGCAGGGACTTAATGACCAACATATGCGGCAACGAGCAATTTGATATAGCCGTAGTCACATAGATTAGGACATTATTGATTGCTCAAAGCACTGAAGCCACTGGGTTGATACTCAGCACTCAGCACTTTGCTATATCCTCTCACCGCCAAATTAAAGATTATCTATAACTTATAAATAATCTTACACAACAACAACAACGATTATTTGTGAGTTCTTTTTATTAAATTGTATTAATATTAACTTTACTGTTTCTATAACGTATACAATGACGATATGTTAGTTCAAAAAGGTCAGCTACCGGATTCAATTCGCCCAATATGGATCGTGCTGGGTGACGACTATCTACCCATAGAGCCAATCCAAAAATACCTACGTTACTTAGACAGTTTAGAGAAGTCACCCAATACAGTTAGGGTCTATGCCAACAACCTAAAGCTGTTCTGGGAATTTTTAGGAGATAAAAAAATTGATTGGAGGGAAGTAAATCTTGAGCAGTTATCAGATTTTATTCACTGGCTAAGAAGCCCAGATCCAGGAGTAATATCCATTCAACCACAAGTGTCTAAACGGTCAGAAAAGACGATTAATCATGCCCTCACCACTGTTTGTGGTTTTTATGAATTTCATGAGCGATTGGGAGCAACTGAAGGGGTTAATTCTTATCGCTATCAGATGCAACCAGGACGAAAATACAAGCCATTTTTACACCACATAAGCAAAGGAAAGGAAGTTAAAACACGATTACTAAAAATTAAAGAACCCAAAACTTTCCCAGGATGTTTAACTTCGCAGCAGGTTAAGGAATTAGTTAATGCTTGTAAAAGAATTAGAGACAAATTTATTATCTGTTTACTCTATGAAACAGGCATGAGAATTGGTGAGTTATTAGGATTAAGACATGAAGATATTCGTTCACAAGGAGTAAATGAGATTTATGTAATTCCTAGAGATGACAATTCCACAATTCAAAGATGGAGAAAGAGTTCAAACTCAGGTAATTGAAATACTAACAACCAGTTGTCCTAAATGTGCTAGTGAAAATTTACGCAAAGCAGGTTTAAAAAAATCGGGTAAGCAAAGGTATTACTGCAATAAGTGTCAATATAAATTTGTTATCAATCCTGATTTTGAGATAATTAAAAAGAGCGGTGATGTTTGGACTGCTACAGAACTAGGCTTACAAGCTAGTCCTCAAGGTGCTGATGATTTAGCTCAAAGGCTCAAGGTTGAAAATACACAGCTAAAATCTGAAAATGCAGAGTTGAAGCAACAGTTAGAAGCATCTCGTATTTCTCAGACAAAATTACCTGTTACTTTACCTGAAAATTTAAAGGTCACTTCATTAGATAAGAAAAGTGCTGGACGTTCTGATATCAGTGATAATGTTAAACAGCAACTTGACTTAATCGGAATTAAATTGAATGCTACATTAACAAAAACTATTAAGTCAGCATCAGAGGAAACTGTTTTAAATGCAATAGAAGCTTTAAAAGAGGCAATGGCTAGTAGCAATATTGAAAAGCCAGGAGCATGGCTTAAAAAAGCTATAGAAGAGGGTTGGATTCCTAATGAAGAAATTGGACAACAATCTGAATTGGATGTTTTTAAGGAATGGTACACATTAGCCTACAAGAAGAAATTAGTTGTTGCCAGCCAAAACACCAAAAACGGTATCATTGTTTACACACATGATGAACGGTGGATACCTTTCTCAGAGATGTTAGTCAAGTATCCACTCTCAACGTTGTAGAAAAAATTCACAACGTCAAATGCTTATACATTAAACGTTGTGTACATTGTGGTTTAGATAACAGAGATTATGGTGGGAGTTTTCTCAAGAAAACAAGTAATGGCTAGGTTGGTTAGGGTATTGCCTTAGCTAACCTAGCCATCATAATTTCTTCAGCTAAAATTCACTTTTTTAGTTAGTGATGCCAGTAGCAACAATAGCGCCTAGTCTTCCTCTCAGTAATTTTTTTGGGGAAAATATTTTTTCTTAGAGCTGCCTCATCAACGTACTAGCTCTTTAGCACTTTTTTAGTGAAGTCTTAATTCCATAATTTGCTACTTTATGATATGTAAAGCTATTTATCTTAAATAAACATTAATTATTGTAAAGCTATATTTCCGTTTTCACCCGGATCTCAACTCAACATCAATCAGGTTTCAATAAAAATAGGGTTTTGATACATTGCTGTGTCTCTGTAATTTTTCCAAATTTCTCAGAAAAGCTGTGTTGTGGAAGCTCAAATACAGACCAGATATCAAGCAAATGCAACCCTACATTCATGAGAAAAGTCACATCCCAATTGGGATTTAGGATTGATGAGTCAAAAATGTCCATCGGAAAACTTCTTGACAAATAGGCGATCGCTCATTTGCCAGAAAAACCAAACCCCAAAACATCCCATCCGGCCGGAGCAAATACTGATATGACTGGGTACAATCAAGCAGAAATAGCTCTGCTGTTGCGTTCTATTTTGGAAAATACACCAGACTTTATCTATGTGAAAGATTTAGAGGGGCATTATATTGTTGCCAACTCTAACTTAGCCAATTTTTTTGGCAAAGCAATTGATGACATTATTGGTAAAACTGATTCAGAACTGTTTTCGCCGGAAGTTGCTCATCAAATCATGGACAAAGACCGCCAGATTATGACGATGGGTACTACGGAGACTTACGAGGAAGATGTTACCTATGGTGATCTTCAAGGCACTTTTCTTTCTGCCAAAACTCCTTGGCTGGATGCTGAGGGCAATATCCTAGGGATTATCGGTACAACCAGAAATATTACTGAGCGCAAACAAGCTGAGCGGGAACTGCAACAGAGTGAAGAAAGATTTCGCTCACTAGTCAAGGCAATTTCCCAAATTATCTGGACAGCAGACCCCCAAGGGCAATTAACTAATGTCTCATACTGGAATGCTTCCACCGGAAAAGCTGAAGCAGAAATGACTGGTTCTGGCTGGTTGAATGCAATTCACCCAGAAGATCGCGAACAAGCACATAAAATCTGGATGCAGGCTATAGAAACGAAAAGCATCTATGAAACCGAATGTCGCGTACAAGGGACAGATGGTAGCTATCGATATTTTCAAGCTAGAGGTGTTCCTGTTCTCAATCCAGATGGTATTATCTGTGAGTGGACAGGTATTTGTACTGATGTTGACGATCGCAAGCAAGCAGAACTAGCACTTCAGTACAGCGAAGAAAGATACCGATCGCTGATTGAAGCAACTACTCAAATTATCTGGAATACCAATGCAGAGGGAGAATTGTTCATTGAACAACCCCAATGGAGTGCGTTTACCGGACAGTCTTTTGAGGAATTCAAAAACTGGGGTTGGCTAAATGCCATTCATCCCGATGATCAACCCCACACCGCAGCAGCTTGGTCAGATGCTATTGCCAACCAGAGATTTTTTGAGTGTGAGCATTGCTTACGTCGTTACGATGGCGAGTATCGCTACATGAGTGTACGAGGTGTGCCGATTCTGCACGCAGATGGCAGTATCCGAGAGTGGATCGGAGTTCATACTGATATTACAGAACGAAAACAAGCGGAAATGGCGCTGACCCAAGCCAAAGAAGCGGCGGAAGCAGCAAGTTATGCCAAAAGTGAATTTCTGGCCAACATGAGTCATGAGTTGCGGACTCCTCTCAATGGAATTTTAGGTTATGCCCAAATTCTTCAGCGTTCCAAACATTTGCAAGAACAAGAGCGATCGCGGATTGATGTTATTTATCAGTGTGGTTCACATTTGTTGACTTTAATCAATGACATCCTGGATTTGTCGAAAATCGAAGCGCAGAAAGTAGAACTTATGCCCACAGATTTTCACTTTCCAGCGTTTTTGCAAGGTGTAGCTGAAATGTGCCGCATTCGAGCTGAACTCAAAGGTATTCAGTTTCACTATCAATTAGCCTCAGAATTACCCATTGGTATCCGTGCCGATGAAAAACGCCTACGGCAAGTATTAATTAATCTTTTGAGTAACGCTATCAAATTTACTGATACAGGCAGTGTTACCTTTACCATTAGCTACGCTCGTGAAGGCAAAATTCGCTTTGAAATCCGTGATACAGGTATTGGCATTGTCTCAGAAAAACAGCAAGTTATTTTTCAACCTTTTGAGCAAGCAGGAGACAGAAGTCGGCAGAATGAGGGTACTGGTTTAGGATTAGCAATCAGCCAAAAAATTGTGGAATTTATGGGCAGTACTATTCAAGTTCAGAGTGAAGTTGGTGTTGGCAGTATTTTCTGGTTTGATGTCAACCTACCCACAGCTGATGAGTGGGTCAAAACATCTCAAGCCGACGATTATGGACAAATTATTGGCATTAAAGATTGCCGACCTAAAGTTCTTGTCGTTGACGACAAATGGGCAAATCGCTCAGTCATTGCTAATTTGCTTAGTCCCATCGGTTTTGAAATTGCGGAAGCCATCAATGGAGAAGAGGGTTGGCAGAAAGTTGGCGAATTTCAGCCAGACCTGGTAATTACTGATTTATTGATGCCAAAAATCGATGGATTTGGGCTAATCAAGCGCATTCGTGAGTCTGAAGCCTGCAAAAATATTGTGATTATTGTTTCCTCAGCCAGCGTGTTTGAAGCTGACCAACATCGCAGTTTAGAAGTAGGAGGCGATGAGTTTCTTCCTAAACCCATACAGGCAATGGATCTACTCCAGAAATTACAAAAGCATTTGCATCTGGAGTGGCTGTATGAAGAAGAGAAAACTGTGAACCAACAACAGCCAGAAATTACCGACCTAGTTGCACCATCTATAGCAGAAAGAGAAATTCTGTATGAGCTAGCAATGAAGGGTAATTTTAAGGGAATTATTAAACAAGCAGCATTAATTGCCAAAGTGGATAAAAAATACATCCCCTTTGCCCAAAAGCTGCATCAACTGGCACAAGAATTTCAAGACCAAGAAATTTTGGCACTTATTGAATCTTACAAGTAAGCAGTATGAATTTTGTATCTGAGCAAACTGCAACGGTTCTCATTGTTGATGATCATCCTGCCAACTTAGGTGTTTTATCTGATGCCCTTGATCAGGCAGGCTTAGAAGTGTGGGTAGCAAAATCTGGAAAAGTAGCTTTAGAAAGGGTCAAATATGCCCTACCCCATTTAATTTTATTGGATGTGATGATGCCAGAAATAGATGGATTTGAAACTTGTCGTCAACTAAAGGCCAATTCAGCAACTAAAGAAATTCCAGTCATCTTTATGACCGCCCTCTCTGACACTGCCAATAAAGTTGAAGGGTTTGAAGCTGGGGCGGTAGACTATATCACCAAACCTTTCCAGCAAGAAGAGGTGTTATCACGGGTGAAATTACATCTAAAGTTGTATGATTTGTCTGAAAAATTGGAGCAGAAAAATAGGCTATTAGAGCAAAAAATTGCCGAATTAAGTCTTGCATACACTGATATGCAAGAAATGCAAATTAAGCTAATTCAAAGCGAGAAACTATCTAGTTTAGGAGAGATGGTTGCGGGTATTACTCATGAGATTAATAACCCTGTAAATTTCATTTATGGTAATCTCATTCATGCTAATGAATATACCCAAGATATACTAAAACTTCTGCACATTTATCAAAAAGAATACCCTAATCCCACTCCTCTTATCCAAGCAGAATTAGAAACAACTGACTTAGAGTTTATTGAAGATGACTTGTTGAAGCTGTTCCAATCAATGAATATGGGTGCAAAACGCATCCATGAAATCGTCAAATCTATGCGGGTTTTCTCTCGTGTAGACGAACTTAATGTGAAAACAGTCAATATTCATGAAGGAATTGACAGTACACTCACCATTTTGAATTACCGCTTAAAGGCAAAACCAGAGCATCCTGGTATTGAAGTAGTGAGAAATTACGGTCAATTACCATTAATTGATTGCTATACAGGCAGGCTAAATCAAGTATTTATGAATATTCTGGCTAATGCCATTGATGCCTTGGATGAATACAATCAACAGCGTTCGTTTGCAGAAATAAAGCAGCAACCAAGTCGAATTGAGATTAGTACTAAAATGATTGGCAATGATTGGGCTGCTATCCATATTACTGATAATGGACCAGGAATGAGTGAAGCTGTGCAAGCCAAGCTATTTGATCCCTTTTTTACGACGAAACCTGTTGGTAAAGGAACCGGATTAGGGTTGTCTATCAGTTACCAGATTATTGTAGAGAAACATGGTGGCAGTCTTTGCTGCCAATCCACACCCGGAAAAGGGACGGAATTCGTGATTAAAATTCCCATTCAACAGCGAGTTCTCCAAGTTGCATAGATATTGCTACTCAATGTAACGTGAGTTCGACGAATATCAAAAACCGGTTTTTAAACCTTGATTTTTCGTTGGTAATTAAGGATATTTAAGCCTCTCTCCGGCGCCCAGAGGGGTTGGGGTGAGGTCTATCGAATTCACACTGATTAAGGTAACCAAAAGTCAGGCAAAATAGATTTACCCAAGTCACGCACTGTTTGGTTGAGCGATCGCGCCACTTGTATATGTGCTTCGTCCGCTTCTACAGGTAAAATATCAGATGGCTGACCCTTTCCTAAATAGGACACTACTAAATTTGCCGCTTCTAAACCAGTAACATAAGCTTTTTCTTGTGACCAAGCACCGTGACGAGTGACAATCCAATCGCCACTCATAAATACATTTCCAAAACTGGTTTTAGCTGGCAACATATGACGATAGCTACCAGGTGCGAAGTGAGTCACTGCTTTTGGTAACCGAATCACACTACTATCTACTACTGTCGCCTGGCGAAATCCTGGTACACAAGTTGCTAAATAATTTTGGACTTTGGTGACAATTTCTGCATCACTCATACCGAGAAATTGATTGGCATGATAAAAATCAGCTTCAATCACTGTTCCTGTCTCATTTTTATATTCATCATGTAGAGCATTTAAATCAAAAAACGTCCATCCCGTAGTGGCATCAAAGCCAAAGCAAGCATTAGAAGGACGAGGAATCTCAATTTTGCAATCAAACCATAACCGAGTAGCTAAAACATCGATTGCCCCTAAATTATGCAAATTGCGGAATTCTTCGCGGGTTTGTAAGCTGGGGCTAGTTGAGACAATTTTCTGCATTCCCGTAATTCCCACCGCAAAAATTACGGCATCGGCAGCAAATATTTCATCACCGCAAACAACACCTTTAGCCCGATTCTGACTATCAACAATTAAGTCAGTAACACGTCGTAAGGGTAGCACTTTCGCACCAGCTTTTTCAATTCTTTCTACCCAAGGACGAAATATTTTTTCCCCGACAGTTCCCCGACACCAAACCACATCAAAATCAGGTTGGTGAGCCAGAATAAAAAAGTACAGCATCCCTAATGTAGCTGCGGCTGAACATTGTTCACCAGGGGCAAATAAACCCACCAACAACATGGGTTCAAAGGCTTCTTTGTAAAGTCGGGCAGAAACACCAAAATCTTTGAATAATTCACGGGCTGTGACAAAATCGTAACGCCGCCAAGCTTCATCGGAATTATCAAAATCTACAACAGAGTAAAGCAAAGGCAAAGCGCTGAGACGATCAATTAATGGCAGCCGTTGAAACTGAGTGTAGAGAAAAGTACCCAAAGGTGAAGGCAGTCGCGGTAAGTCTTGAAAAATCGGTGATTCAACTTCCAACCCCGCAGGTGAATATTGGGCGGAACGAGTCCAGGTGGTGAAGGGATTAATTTCTAATTCATTAATCAGGGCAAAAATATTTCTGTAAGGGTACCAAAAACCGTGAATTCCCGCTTCTACAGATTTGCCTGCTGTTGTTTTCCAACCTGCTACAAGTCCGCCGGGATAAGACCCTGCTTCAAGAAGTGTAACATCGTATCCTTGTTTGGCCAGATGGTAGGTTGCGCCTAAACCAGCCCAACCAGCACCGACCACTACTACCCGTTTTTCTGGCAACCCTGCTGTCATTACGTTCTCCCATCATTGGTAATTCGTAATTCGTAATTCGTAATTCGTAATTAGAATTTGAAATATTTTTTCCACTCCCCACTCCCCACTCTCTACTCCCTACTCCCCACTCTGAGTTGGGCTGGTATCCACACAGTGAAAATTGAGCCAATGGCCACAGTAGATTCTACTTCAATTCGACCCCGATGAAGTTCTACAAGTTGTTTAGTTAAAGCTAAACCGAGTCCAGTGCCTTCGTAGCGGCGACGTAATGGTGTATCAAGTTGCTGGAATTTTTCAAACAAAAGTGGTAATTGCTCTTCGGGAATGCCAATTCCCGTGTCTTCGACTTGAAAGATAGCGGTATCATCTTCTACCCAGATACGCAAGGTGACACTGCCACCTTCAGGGGTAAATTTAATCGCATTAGTTAACAGATTCCAGAGAATTTGTTCTACTCGCCCCGCATCAGCAGTAAAGCGATCGCGTCGTGGGTCGATTTGTAAATCAAGTTTGAGATTAATTTGTTTACTAGTGGCTTTTTCTGATAGGGATGCCACTGTCCTTTGTGCTGTATCTGCTAAGGAAAATTCTGTAATATTTAAAACTGTTTTACCTGCCTCAATTTGGGATAAATCGAGGATGTCATTAATCATTTCTAATAAATGTTCTCCACTGTCGTGGATTGTTTGCAGATAATCTCGTTGGCGCCCAGTCAATTCACCCAAAGGCCAGCGTAACAGTGTGGAAGACATGCCAATCACGTAAGTTAAAGGGGTGAGCAATTCATGGCTGATGGTAGCGAGAAATTCATTTCTGAGGCGGCTAGCGGCTTCAGCAGCCAGTAAAGCCTCGCGTAAAGCCATTGTGCGCTCAATTACGCGTTGTTCGAGAGTTTGTTTTTCTTCAGTCAGAGAGCGCATTAACTCAGCTTGATGAATGGCGATCGCTAATTGTTCAGCTATGGAAGTAAGTAAGTTTTTGTCACTTTCAGCCCATTCTCGTGGAGTGTCACATTGATGAGCAATCAACAGCCCCCACAGCTTTTCTTCAAATATAATCGGTGCTGCCAACTTTGCTCTAACTTGGCTTTCCCTTAAAAAATTTAACAAACATGCTTCTAAGGCATAAGTTTTTTCGACATCATCAACAACTAAGGTAAATCCTTGGCGATATTTCTCCCAACATGGGGAATTTCTATTGAAACAGGTTCTTTCCTGGTAATACAACACCGAGGGAATGGTATTTCTAGCACGGGCTTCATAGACAATGCAACCCCCATACTGTTGTAGATTTTGTATTGGGGGTTGGGGCAGGTTTTGAGTATTGACTCTTGCACCCTCAAATTTATATATTACTAATCTGTCTAGTTCTAGAAACTCCCGCACTTGAGTGATCGCTGTGGCCATAATTACTGGCAAATCTAAGCTTTTGCGGATCTGGGTCGTTACCTGATTTAACAATTGTTCTTGGGAAATTTGTTTTTTTAGGGCATCTTCCACAGCCTGACAGACATACACTTCAGGGTTATTGGTACTTGAAGGTTCTGTCGCGTCCACATTTTCTTGTGGTAGGAGATATTCTAATAACAACAGTGTAAATTTAGCTTGGAGTTTGGCATCGTTAGGACTGAGAACTTGACGATAGTGTTCAAGATTTTGATGAGTGTAGGAATCACACTCAAATAAGTCTCGCAATTGCGAAATAAAGCAGGCGATCGCCTCGGAATTAAATGTCAACGTAGTATTGAGTGTTGAGTAAATTCCTGGCTCCCCTTGCTCCAATTTGCCCACTAAAAGTGCGCTAAACTGCTCAGAAATCACTAGCGTAAATTTTTGATTTTGCCACTCTAAAGGAGTGCAAATCCTTACCAATACAGCTTCTGTGAGTACCAATGCAGCAGTTCCTAATGCTTGAGCCATCTGCTGTAATAATTCCCCAAGTTGATTAAATACAACTAAAGGCAAGTTTCGAGAAAAGCTCGCATCAGAGGAACTAAGCATTTTCAATGGTCTGATAATAAAGGCTGAAGGCTACGTCCAAATTTTTGTAATTGTCTTCTAACCAACAGTTTAAAACGGTAATACAGGATTATGCATCGTATAAGTGCCACATCAGGCGGATGGAATCAGTCTGAAAATTTAACTTTTATTGAACAAAGTCCAGCCCCTTTTGTGTTTATTACTGCTGCTGACACCGACATTCAAACCCTAGCAGCAGTAGTCCCCAAATTACCTGCAAATTTCCCTGCATTAAGAGTCGCCAACTTATTGCAGTTGCAGCAACAAATAAGTATAGATGCTTACGGCGAGCAAGTTTTAGAACATGCCCAAGTAATTATTTTACGCTTATTAGGAGGACGTTCCTACTGGGCTTATGGCTTAGAAGTAGTACAGGAAATCGTGCAACGTCAGAGTATAACGCTGATTGTAATGCCTGGAGACGATGGTCTTGATCCCGAATTAATCTCTCAGTCTACCTTACCTTTGGGTGTTGTTAATCAAGTATTACAATATTTCAGCGAAGGTGGAGTGGAAAATATTGTTAATGCCTTCAAATTTATTTCAGATATTTGCCTTGACACTTCATTTAATTTCTCACCACCGCAAGGAGTTCCGCGCGTTGGTTTGTATAACTGGGGACTGGAAACTGGAGACAAGGGGACAAAAGGACAAGAGGACAAAGGGATAAGGGGACAAGAGGACAAGGGGACAAGAACAAAAATACTTCCCTATCCCCCCATCTCCCTACTTCCCAAAGTCGGCATTCTATTCTACCGCGCTCATTATCTATCAGGAAATACCAAGGTAATTGATGCTTTGTGTACGGCTTTAGTACAGCGTAATTTACAACCTGTGCCGTTGTTTGTTTCTTCATTACGTGACCCTGATGTGCAAGCAGAATTGAGTGAGTTTTTTCAGCCGAAAGACTCAGAGCAAATTGGTGTATTACTAAATACTACGAGTTTTTCTCTGGCACGGTTGGAAACAGAAGCACCCCAACTTGACTTATGGCAAAAGTTAAATGTGCCGGTTTTACAAGTGATTCTTAGTGGCGGTGGTGTGGAACAGTGGGAATCACAATCGCAAGGGCTTTCTCCCCGCGATATGGCGATGAATGTGGCACTACCGGAGGTCGATGGGCGAATTATTACTCGTGCTGTGTCTTTTAAGGCATTACAAACCCGAAATCCTGACTTAGAAACAGATGTAGTAGTTTATGAACCAGTAAGCGATCGCATTGAGTTTGTCGCCCAATTAGCAGCCAATTGGGTACGTCTCCGTTCTAAAGCACCCCAAGAACGGCGTATTGCCCTGATTTTGGCAAATTACCCCAATCGTAATGGTAGGTTAGCTAATGGCGTAGGATTGGACACACCAGCTAGTTGTATGGAAATAATTAAGGCTTTACAAGCGACTGGGTATTTAGTAGAAAATGCCCCCAGCCACGGAGATGAATTAATTCAACGTCTTACCGATGGCGTGACCAATGACCCAGAAGGCAGAGAATGGCGTTCGGTGCAGCAAAGTTTATCTGGTGAGACGTATCAAGAGTATTTTGCTACTTTACCGGAAGTTGTACAGCAAGAAGTTAGTGAAAGATGGGCTAACCACAGAGACACAGAGAACACAGAGGAAGAAAATAAGTATAATTCCCCCCTGCCCCCTGCCCCCTGCCCCCCTGCTTCTTCTCCCCTGCTCCCCATTCCTGGGATTCAACTCGGTAACGTCTTCGTGGGAATTCAGCCATCACGGGGTTATGATATTGACCCTAGTTTGAATTATCATGCGCCAGATTTGGTACCTACTCATGATTATTTAGCTTTTTATCATTGGGTAAGAGAAAGTTTTGGGGCTGATGCTATTGTTCATGTGGGGAAACATGGCAATTTAGAATGGCTACCTGGTAAAAGTGTGGCGTTATCTAATACGTGTTACCCGGAAGTTGCTTTAGGCCCGGTTCCTCACCTGTACCCGTTTATTGTTAATGACCCAGGTGAAGGTTCCCAAGCTAAACGTCGCGCCCAAGCAGTGATTTTAGATCATTTAACACCCCCGATGACCCGTGCTGAACTTTATGGGGCGTTGCAACAGTTAGAAAATTTAGTTGATGAATATTACGAAGCCGAAAGTTTAGATCCTTCACGTTTACCAGCAATCCGCGATCGCATTCGCGAATTAGTCATCACCGAAAATCTTCACAAAGATTTAGGTATTCAAGATGCCACCGATATTTTAAAGTTTGAATCTGTAATTTTGAATTTCATCGGCGGCTATCTTTGTGAATTAAAAGAAGCCCAAATTCGCGATGGTTTACATATCTTTGGGCAATGTCCCCAAGGACGACAACTGCGAGATTTAATTGTAGCGATCGCCCGCATCCCCAATCGCTACTCTATAGGTATTACCCGTGCCATAGCCACAGAATGGGGTTTAGACTTCGACCCCCTCACAACAGGCTTCAGCACTCAGTTATCTGCAACTGATCAACAAATTTTAGCCACCAAAACCCCAAACCCCTGTCGCACCATCGGCGACGCAGTAGAAATACTAGAAGCACACGCAGCCAAGCTAATAGAACAATTCCTAACTCCCTTATCCCCCCCACTCCCCACTCCCCACTCCCCACTCTCCTCCACTCTTGACTGGATTAACACCAAACTCCTCCCCGCTTTAAAACAAACCCACCAAGAAATCACCAACTTACTCCACGGACTTGATGGTAGATACATCCCCAGTGGCCCTTCTGGCGCACCCACACGCGGCCGCCCGGAGGTCTTACCTACAGGCAAAAACTTTTATTCTGTGGATATTCGCGCTATTCCCACAGAGACTGCTTGGGATGTAGGTAGAAAAGCGGCGGAAAACTTAATTGAGTGCTACACCCAAGAAAACGGTGAATATCCCCAAACATTGGGTTTATCTGTGTGGGGAACTGCTACGATGCGGACTGGCGGTGATGATATTGCCGAAGCTTTGGCATTAATGGGTGTGCAACCTGTTTGGGATGGTGCAGCCAGGCGGGTAGTGGATTTTGAAATCTTGCCCTTGAGTATTTTGGGACGACCCCGTGTCGATGTCACTTTGCGAATTTCTGGATTCTTTCGCGATGCCTTTCCTAACTTAATCGATTTATTTGAGCAAGCTGTAGCAGCCGTAGCAGCACTGGATGAATCCCCAGAGTATAATCCCCTGGCAGCACAAGTTAGCCAAGATACTGATTTTTGGATGGAACAAGGTTTGACTGTGGATGCAGCCGTGATGCGATCGCAATATCGCGTTTTTGGTTCTCAACCAGGTGCTTATGGTGCAGGCCTGCAAGGTTTAATGGAGTCACAAAATTGGACAGATGATCAGGATTTAGCACGTGCTTACATCAATTGGAGTTGTTACGCTTACACTACTGCTGACCCTGACGAAAAAGGGGGATTAGTGGGAATTTCTGCGCCAGAAGCTTTTAAACAGCGTTTAACACAAATGCAAATTGTCTTACACAACCAAGACAACCGCGAACATGACTTGCTGGATTCTGATGATTATTATCAATTTCAGGGTGGTTTAACAGCAGCCGTACGCTCACTTCAAGGCAAAAACCCCGCAACTTATTTTGGTGATAATTCCATTCCTGCTCAACCACGTGTCCGCCAATTAAAAGCCGAAATCGCCAGAGTGTATCGTTCTCGCGTAGTTAATCCCAAATGGATTGAGGGTATGATGCGCCACGGTTACAAAGGTGCATTTGAAATGGCAGCTACAGTAGATTATTTATTTGCCTACGATGCTACCGCCCAATGTGTGGAAGACCACATGTATGAGGGTATTGCCCAGGCGTATGTATTTGATCCCGTTGTCTGTGAATTTATCCAGGATAAAAATCCTTGGGCGTTGCGTGATATTGCTGAAAAATTATTAGAAGCACACCAGCGCAGTTTATGGCAGGATGTAAATATACAGACATTAGAAAATTTGCGAAATCTCGTACATCAAGCTGAAGCGACCATTGAAGAAAAATAATTGGTGTAGGAAACAGATATGGACAACCTTGCGTATTTGCACCTAGCTGATGCCTATGAAGACAGCGCCTCCATTGAATTGGTGTCTCTGAGTTATTTATTAAACACAGCCGCAGCACCAGACTGGAAGCGTCTTTCTAGTAGAGCGTGGAAACACATGTTACCCCTAGCGCTCACTTTAGCTATTCTTGGTTCTGTCAGTAGCGTTTTGGCACTAGAACGAGGTGATCAAGGCCCTTCTGTCAGGAATCTGCAACAAAAGTTACAACAAGCAGGATTTTATCAAGCTCCTATTACACAAGTTTATGATTTCTCCACAGAAGAAGCCGTGCGGCGCTTCCAACAAGCTAATGGTTTAACAGTTGATGGCATTGTCGGAGTAAGCACACGGCAAAAATTAGAAAGCTGGCGCCCACAACAAGCAAGTAATCAACCTCCAAGACCTAGTACTGCTAGTACACAAGTTCCTACCGTTAGTAGTACCACTACACAACCTCCAAGACCTAGTACTGCTAGTAATACCAGTAGACCAGCGCCCAGAACCAGTACTGCCACTGCACCAACTACAACAATTAGTGCTATTGGTACTCAAACTAAACGCCGTAATCCTAACCTCCTTGTCAGAGGTGATGAAGGCGAAGATGTCAAGGTTTTACAACAAAGGCTGCGAGTTGCGGGGTTTTATTTTGGTAATGCCACAGGGGTATTTGGCCCAATTACTGAAGAAGCTGTCAAGCGGTTCCAAGAAGCTTACAAATTAGATGTTGATGGGATTGTCGGCCCAGCAACAATAGGCAAGTTACCACCCATTGGTGTTGGTGGAGAAGCACCTCCCACCAGACAAACAGCTAATAGAGATCACCTGACGATGGGCCACCGGGGTGAAGCAGTCAGAGTTCTGCAAGAACATCTGATCCGCGCCGGATACCTCAAAGGAACACCAAATGGTTACTTTGGTTCCTACACTGCCGATGCTGTACGTCGATTTCAGGCAGCTAATTACTTGGCAGCTAGTGGTATTGCTGGACCTACAACCAGAGGTAAGTTATATAACTTAATTAATACTGCTCCCAAGAGTGATTTTAGTGTCCTGGAAATCCAAAGACGACTCAGGGAAAAAGGTTTTTATAAAGGCAATCTCAACGGCGTGATGGCAGATGATACAAAAAAAGCGATTAAGCAAGCCCAGGAATTCTATGGGGTCAGTCTCAGTGATATCAGAAGCGGACGCTTTTAGCATCCGCCGAGATATTATCTGTTTGATCTGCCAACTGCTTGCTTACCTCCGATAACAGCGAATTAATCATCTAAGTCATTTCGCTTTGTTATCTCACCCAAGTGCTACAACGGCATCAGTGAACGTTGGCACTTGGGACATACTGCATGGATTGTCATTTGACAGTCAAGGAGGTGAAAACCTTCTTTTTGAGCAGTTTTTGCCCCTATCTTTAAAATAGAGTCGTTTTTGAACTCAATAGTCGCGTTGCACTTAACACAAATTAGGTGGTGGTGGTGATGGGGGTAGGGTTGGTTGATCTCGTAATGCTTATGTCCTTCTCCCAGTTCTAATTCCCGCAAAATCCCCATGCGTGCCATCAACTTCAACGTTCGATAAATAGTTGAAAGACTGATACCTTCACCTTCGCCTTCTAATCGATGATAAAGATCCTCTGCACTCAGATGTTCACCTTGCGGAAGTTCTTGAAAAATGTGTAGAATTGTCTCGCGCTGGGGAGTTAAACGCCAGCCTCGTTCATTTAGTTCTGCCTTGAGTGAAGTAGTTGTGTAAACAGTCATACTAATTTTTCTCAACAAAGCCTATTAGTTGAGAATATAACAAATTTTTAGAGCAATTTGCAACAATCATAGCTTATTGCGAAACTTTACTAAATGCTCAAAAATAATTCATCAAAACTTGACAAGAAATCAAGTAACGAGCAATCCCTACTCTCCATACATTTGGCAAAAATGCCTGGGAAAGAACTAGTATAATTAAATGCAAATTATTCGCCATACAAGCCTCAGCAGGTTGGCAAGTGGGGATCATATCGTGATAATTCGTAGAAGCTTGTATAGCAGGGAACAGAAACAGGGAATAGAAAATAGGCTTGCAAGTTTGTTATTGTCCTGCTTTTATCAGCAGTCGATGCCCTATGACGAATTAGTCATATTTCGGCCATTTGCCAGTAGAGGTGTAGCAATGCTTTACCCCTACCAACTGACAACTGACTCATGACTAACTTAAGGACTCCAAATAGTCGCGGATGAGGTTGCGTCGCTTGGGTTGGCGTAGCTTTTGCAAAGCTTTGGATTCGATTTGACGTACTCGTTCCCTGGACAAATCAAGAGCGCGGCCAATTTCTGCTAACGAGTAAGGATGACCATCTGCTAAACCAAACCTCATGAGAATGACATCACGCTCACGGCTAGTTAAATCTGATAACAGACTGTGCAAGTCTCTTTGTAAAGATTCTCGCATTAACATTTCTTCTGGGGTAACACTGTCAGTTTCGAGTAATTCTCCTAACTCAGTGTCTTTGTCTTTACCTACTTTAGTTTCCAAAGACACGGAACGTGGTACTCTCAGCAATACTTCCCGCACTTGGGTTGGTGTCATTTCTAACTCAATTGCTAGGTCTTCTAGGGTAGGGGTGCGACCTTTTTCTTGAGCAATTTTGCGTTGAGCTTTTTTAATTTTGTTGAGTTTTTCTGTAATATGAACAGGTAGGCGGATTGTGCGACTAGAAGTTGCGATCGCTCTGGTAATTCCTTGACGAATCCACCAATAAGCGTAGGTACTAAAGCGATATCCCTTGGTTGGATCAAACTTTTCTACTGCGCGTTCTAAGCCTAAAGTGCCTTCTTGAACTAAATCTAATAATTCTAACCCGCGATTTTGATACTTTTTAGCAACAGACACGACCAAGCGTAAATTCGCCTTGATCATGTGTTCTTTGGCCTGGAGTCCTTGGGATTGCACTTGTTCCAGTTCTTCTACTGTTAATTTGGCAATTTCTGCCCAGCGACGTTTACCATTGGCTAAGGTAGGTTTCAGATCCGGCAAATTAATACCAGCAGTATTAGCCCATCTCTCCAAAGATGGCCGATGTCCCAGTTCAGATGTTAAACGCTCCTGAACTTCAATTAAGGTTAAATATGGTGCGACTACTTCATCACCTTGCTTGGCCGCATTGGCAAGCACATTCCGTAACTTCAAATAGCGTTGGACTTTTTGTGCTTCGGAAACTTCTTCATCGCGCCCTAATAGCCGAACTCGTCCAATTTCCTGAAGGTATAGACGTACCAAGTCTGTACTACGACGGTTAGTATTCCCAGCCAAGTTAGCAGGGTCAACAGCAGCTATTTCCAACTCTCGGATATCATCTGCCGACAACTCACCGTCATCAACCGTGAGTTCTGTGTCCAAAGCCTGGTGGGACTTTTGGGTATTATAGGCGGCATCTGTGTAAAAAGATGTTGCTGGCATAAGAATCGTCTCAATGGCTCCAGGTAACAATAGATTACGGTCAGCTAATTAACTGTTGCTATTGTTCCCGTGATTCAAGATGAACTAACACGGTTGAGGTTTCCAGTAAAGTTTTTTTCAAAAAAAACTTTACTAGTTTTTTTCAAACGCTAGTACCGAACTTATTCGGCTGCTGAACGTTTGATTGAAACAATAGCTATTTACATCTACAGATAGGCTTTAAATTACGAACTACCTAGTTAGCATTTCAACCTTGATAGATATTCACTGTTAAGTTAGGAACTGGTATAAACATATTTCAGTAAAAACTATGTTTATCATCGGCATAGTCATATCTACATGACGATGAAAGTAATATCCTGACGATTTACTAATTTTTTTCTCAGGATTATTGAGGAATAACTAGAGGTAATAGGTTATCAAGAATGAGTTAGTAGTGGTCATGAATTGCGTACACCAATAAAGTAGGGAACAGGAAACAGGTTAGAGGTTACAGGTGTGAAAGTCTCTTGGTGTCAGGATTTGATGACCAGTTTATGTCTTAAGATACCTGGAAACTGTGATAACCGATGAAAAAGGAGCTAGAGACCAATATTTATTAATCAGCACGGAAAATATTCCGACTGAATCAATAGTTATACTCTGGCTTGATATCTCGCAGCATCAGTTCCTCTAGTGCTTGCCGGGGTGTAACTTCACCTTGAAGTAGGTGATACACTTGCTCGGTAATTGGGATAGCAATGTTTTGCTGCTTGGCTCGTTTTACCAATACTTGGCAAGTGTTGACTCCTTCCGCAGTTCCTTGTAGATTTGCTAGAGTTTCTGTCAGAGTTTTACCATAGGCCATTTGGTAACCAACTTGGTAATTGCGACTTAGGGGACTATTGCAGGTTGCTAACAAATCTCCTAGACCCGATAAACCATAAAAGGTTTCCGTCTTTGCGCCCCAGATATTGCCGATGCGAATAATTTCTGCTAGTCCACGGGTAACTAAAGCCGCTTTGGCATTGGTTCCTAGATGTAAGCCATCACAAACACCAGCCGCGATCGCAATTATATTTTTTAATGTTCCCCCTAGTTCCACTCCTATGGGGTCAGGATTGGTATATACCCGAAACCGATGGGAAGAAAATACCAGTTGCACTAGTTCAGCAGCAACTTCATCATTGCTAGCTACCACCGTTGCAGCTGGTAGTTCTTGTTGAATTTCTTGAGATAAATTGGGGCCAGATAAAACAACTACTGCATGGTTAGGAAATGCTGTTTGCCAAATTTGCGATGGTGTACAGGTAGTTTCTGGTTCTAAGCCTTTGGTCGCCGTGATAAAAATTGTTTTTGCAGAAAGAGGGAAAGACTGTACTTGAGAGGCTACATCTCTGACTCCCTTCATGGAAATAGCAGACAAGACTATTTGAGCATCTTGTAAAACTGCTTCTAAAGTTTTTGACCCCCGACGCGACCACAAGCGCACCTGATGACCGTTTGCAGTCGCCAAATCTGCTAAAGCTACACCCCAAGCACCTGCACCAAGAATTGCTATGGTAGTTTCTTGCACCGCTATCTATCACCACTCAAAAGAGTATTAAGGGAACAGGGAACAGGGAACAGGGAACAGGAAAATTTCTTCTTCACTCTCTTATTTCCCTCATCTTCCCCAAAATCCCTAACGTGGGTAACGTTGCATTAATTCTCTCACTTGTTCAGCATGATATGAGCTGCGAGTTAATGGTGAGGAAACAACTTGTAAAAATCCGATTTCTTCGCCGAATACCTGCCAAGCCGCAAATTGTTCTGGGGTGATAAAGTCTTTGACTTGCAGGTGCTTTTGACTGGGTTGGAGATATTGCCCAATTGTTAAAATGTCGCAGTCTACTGCTCGTAAGTCTTGCATAACTTGGCGGATTTCTGCGTCAGTTTCACCCAGCCCAACCATGATACCGGATTTAGTGTATATCTTAGGGGCAATTTGACGCGCTCGCTGGAGTAATTCTATTGTGCGATCGTAGTTTCCTTGGGGACGCACCCGTCTATATAAACGTGGAATCGTTTCTGTGTTATGGTTTAACACCTCTGGCGCAGCTTGGAGAATGGTTTCTAATGCATTCCAATTACCGCACAAGTCAGGAATAAGTACCTCAATTGTGGTTTGAGGCGAGATACTACGAACTGCTTCAATACACCGGACAAACTGAGAACTACCACCATCTGGCAAGTCATCTCGGTTGACAGAAGTAATTACTACATGATTGAGTTTCATCCGGCGCACAGCTTCTGCCAATCGTGCTGGTTCCGTAGGGTCTAGAGGTTGGGGTTTTTTCTCAAAGTCAATGTCACAGTAAGGACAGGCACGCGTACAAGCGGGGCCCATAATCAAAAATGTGGCAGTCCCAGCTTGAAAGCATTCACCAATGTTCGGACAAGACGCTTCCTCGCAAACCGTATTGAGTGCTAAATCCCGCAAAATTTCTTTAACGTTACCAACGCGCTCCCACTGAGGCGCTTTTACTCGCAACCAGTCTGGTTTAACAGTCACAATCCGCTTTTACCACTGAAGATATACAAATCTAATCCTAGCAAGCAAAGCTCTTGGTGAGGAGATTAAGTTATCTATATACAACAGATTTATTTTTATAGTTTCCCAATACGTTGTGATATGCTATGGATAGCTTTTGCTTAATTTTAACGGGATGTAGCGCAGCTTGGTAGCGCACTTCGTTCGGGACGAAGGGGCCGCTGGTTCGAATCCAGTCATCCCGATTTTTTCGTTGTTGTACATTTGCATATTAAATGTCGCAGTTCGCAAATTAGTGACGCTGTTGGAGACGCAGACTGCGGCTTTGGAGCAGGCGATTAGAAATTGGTTGCGAAAAAAGATTTCTTTGCTGGTGGAGAGGCGCAGGGGAGTTAAAGGGTTATGGTTAAAACTGCTGAAATAGTTGTATAATAAACATCCTGACAGTCTTTAGTCTTTGTGATAAAACCGAGTTACACCTACATAAATGGGGAAATTCAATCTAGACCTGGGAGTCTTATACTGAAGTAACTATATACAGTTTTTAACCGTGATTTAGCACTCAAAGAATCATATGCTCATTGAATTTTGTAGATGCAATATAGGAGTCAAGCCGTTAATATTAAAAATTCCACAGTAAAGCTAAATGTTCGAGCAGACTTTTAAAAATATTGATGATGTTCTCTGGAAAGAGGCGGGTTGTACTACAGAGTTAGATTACACGGAGCAAACCTCTTGGCTGCTGTTTCTGAAGTATTTGGATGATTTGGAGCAGGAAAGGGCGTTAGAGGCGGAGCTAGTTGGCAAGCCATACGAATTTATTATTGATGAGGCGCATCGCTGGTCATCTTGGGCAGCACCGAAAAAAGCGGATGGTACATTGGATCATGATAATGCGCTGATTGGCGATGATTTGATTGATTATGTCAACCGCAAGTTATTCCCATATTTACAGAGTTTCAAGCAACGGGCTACTAGTCCAGACACAATCGAATACAAGATTGGGGAAATTTTTAGCGAGATTAAAAACAGGTTTCAAAGCGGCTACAGCTTGCGGGATGCACTGGAATATATTGATGAGCTACGGTTTAGATCGCAACAGGAGAAACACGAGCTATCGCATCTCTATGAAGCGAAAATCAAAAATATGGGTAATGCAGGACGCAATGGGGGTGAGTATTACACACCGCGTCCGTTGATTCGGGCAATCATTCAGGTGGTGAAGCCGAAAATTGGCGATCGCATTTATGATGGTGCTTGTGGTTCGGCTGGGTTTTTGTGTGAGAGTTACGACTATTTACGTCGGGGTAAGCTGACAACAAAAGAACTTGAGATTCTGCAAAAACATACGTTTACGGGTAAAGAAAAGAAAAGTTTGGCGTATGTGATTGCCATCATGAATATGATTTTGCATGGCATTGATGCGCCGAATATTATCCACACCAACACGCTGACAGAAAATCTCAGTGATATTCAAGACAAGAATCGCTTTGATGTCATCTTGGCTAATCCGCCGTTTGGGGGGAAGGAACGCAAGGAAGTACAGCAGAATTTCCCGATTAAGACAGGGGAAACAGCGTTTCTGTTTTTGCAGCATTTCATCAAAATCCTGAAGATGGGCAGTAGGGCGGCAGTGGTAATTAAAAATACCTTCCTGTCAAATTCGGACAATGCTTCGCGGGCGTTGCGTCAAGAACTTTTGAGTAGTTGCAATCTGCACACGATTTTGGATTGTCCGAGTGGGACTTTTATCGGTGCGGGGGTGAAAACAGTGGTGCTGTTTTTTGAGAAAGGAAAGCCCTTTGATGCCGTTCAGGGAACGCCTTTATTTTCTCAGGGAAAACCTTTAACTCAGGGAATGGCGACTCAGAAAATTTGGTATTACCAACTCGATCCAGGGCGTAGTTTGGGGAAAACAAATGCGCTGAATGATGAGGATTTGCGGGAGTTTGTGGAGTTACAGGCTAGGTTTGCAGAGTCGGAAAAGTCTTGGCTGGTGGATATTGCTGATGTGGATCGGGAGGCGTTTGATTTGTCGGTGAAGAATCCAAATAAAGCCGAGGAATCGACGTTACGAGAACCGCAGGAAATTTTAGATGAAATTGCTGTGTTAGATGCAGAGAGTGCTGAGATTTTGGCGGGAATTATGCAATTGACAGTGGAGAGTTGACAGTGGACAGTGAACAGTTGCCAGTGGGATGGGAAGTTAAGTGCATTGGAGAAGTATGCAAGACCGGTGCAGGTGGTACACCCTTAAAATCTAAGAAAGAATATTATGAAGGTGGGCAGATTCCTTGGCTTTTAAGTGGTGAAGTTGCTCAGGGAGAAATCTTTAAAAATGAATTAGGACTAGCACAGAGTGCAATTTGGCCTCAAGGAACAGTCTGTATTGCAATTGTTGGAGCTAACGTTGCTGAGACAGCTATTCTCAATTTTGATGCCTGCTTTCCAGATAGCGTTATTGGCATTATCGTCAATAATGAAGTTGCAGATAGTGATTATGTAGAGTATCTTCTCCAATCTTTTAAGGCAGAGTTAAAAGAAAAGGGAAAGGGAACTGCGCGAGATAATATTAACATTGGCACATTTGCTAATCAAAGATTTCCATTTCCTGATGTGAAAACACAAAAAATAATTGCTTGTCAATTAGAAGAATTATCATTTGAAACCCAACACCTCGAAACCATCTTCCGCCAAAAAATCGCCGCCCTCAACGAACTCAAACAATCCATCCTGCAAAAAGCCTTTACTGGCGAACTCACCGCAGACACCGCTAACCAGGTGACGAAAACCGCTAACGAGGGAATTGCCGCATGAGCAATGATCTGCCTCAACAGAGCGATCGCCTATTTCAAGAAATCAGACAGTTTATTGATGCTGCTAAACAACGCGCCGCCGTTGCCATCAATGCAGAAATAACCCTGCTCTATTGGCAAGTTGGTAAACGCATCCAAACCGAAATCCTACAAAATCAACGCGCTGAATATGGCAAACAAATTATCCTTTCTTTATCCCAGCAGCTAACCCAAACTTATGGTAAAGGCTGGAGCGAAAAACAACTACGGCATTGTCTACATTTTGCCGGAACCTTTGCTGATGAGCAGATTCTCTCCACACTGCGGAGAGAATTGAGTTGGACGCATATCAAAACTCTAATGTATATTGATGAACCTCTAAAACGCGACTTTTACATCGAAATTTGCTGTTTAGAGGGTTGGTCATCCCGTCAACTGCAAGAACGCATCAACTCCATGCTATTCGAGCGCACTGCCCTATCCCGCAAACCAGAAGAAACCATTCGCCACGATCTAGAGCAATTGCGCCAAGATCAACAAGTATCACCTGACCTGTTGCTAAAAGACCCCTACATTCTAGATTTTCTGGATTTAAGCGATCGCTATCTCGAAAAAGACCTCGAAGATGCCATCCTGCGGGAAATCGAAAAATTCTTACTAGAACTTGGTGCAGGCTTTACTTTTGTCGCTCGTCAAAAACGCCTACAAATCGACAACGACGACTTTTATATTGACCTGCTGTTTTATAACCGCAAACTCAAACGCCTTGTAGCTATTGACCTCAAACTAGGTAGCTTCCAACCCGAATATAAAGGACAAATGGAACTTTACCTGCGCTGGCTTGCCAAATACGACCAAGAGCCTGATGAACAGCCACCACTGGGAATCATCTTATGTGCAGGTAAAAAACAAGAGCAAATCGAATTGCTAGAACTAGATAAAAGCGGCATCCATGTCGCCGAATACCTCACCGTATTACCACCTAAAGAGTTGTTACAAGCTAAACTGCAAGAAGCGATCGCATCTGCCCGCCGCCGACTCCCATATTCCAGAGATGAGCCATCATAAATGCAGCGCAAACCATTAGGTTGAATGCAGCCGAAACCCAATTAACCATCAAATACATAAGATTTGACTTATGCTGATTCAGAAAATTGTCCAAGAACTGCAAGACATCCCCGAAGACAAACTCGCAGAAATTTATGATCTTATTCACTACTTTCGCTTAGGTTTAAATCGGGAAACTGCCCAACCTCTCACAGTGAGTGAAGTCGAACCGCGTACCCCAGGATTACTAACGGGAAAACTCAGCGATGCTTTTTTTGAACCCTTACCGGAAGAAGAACTTCAGCAATGGGAATGAACTACCTCATTGATACACATACTCTATTATGGTGGCTCTTTGATGACCCAAAACTCGATACTGAATGCCGAGACATCATTCGCAACCCCGATAATCGTATTTTCGTGAGCAGTGTTTCCGCTTGGGAAATTGCCACTAAATACCGCATTGGGAAACTACCTGAAGCAAAACAACTCGTTGAGCAATATTCACAGATATTAAATCGGGCAAGATTTATCGAATTTGCCATTACATCAGCCCATGCACTCAGAGCCGGAAGTCTACCAATTGCCCATCGAGATCCCTTTGATCGCATGATCATGGCTCAAGCGGAACTCGAAAGTTTACCCGTCATCACTTACGATACAGCATTCCAAACTGGACTGATTCAGGTAATTCCCGACCACGAGTAAAGACTATGAATGAAGCCGAAACCCGTGCCGAACTAATTGACCCCGCACTAAAAGCCGCAGGCTGGGGAGTTATCGAAGGTAGTCGCATTCGCCGCGAAGTTATCGCCCCTGGTCGCTTAGTTGGCAACGGTAGACGCGCTCAATCAGACATCGCCGATTATGTCCTGGTTTATCGTGGTGAGAAACTCGCCGTCATCGAAGCGAAAAAACGTGACTTACAAGATACCGAAGGTTTAGGACAAGCCAAAAAATACGCCGAAAAGTTACAGACTCGATTTGCCTGCTCTACAAATGGCATCGGCATCTACCAAGTAGATATGCACACAGGGATAGAAGGCTACATCAAGCAATATCCCACCCCCGATCAACTGTGGGAAGCGACCTTTAGCAAAGCCAATGAATGGCGAGATTTATTTGCTGCTATCCCCTTTGAAGACAAAAGCGGCACATGGGAAGCCCGTTATTATCAACACAATGCCATTAAGCACGTCCTAGAAGCAATCTGCCAAGGACAAGACCGGATTTTGTTAACGATGGCAACAGGCACAGGTAAAACCTTCATTGCCTTCCAACTCGCCTGGAAACTCTTTCAAAGTCGTTGGAATCTCAGCCGACAACCCACCCGTCGTCCGCGAATTTTGTTTTTAAGCGATCGCAATATCTTAGCCAACCAAGCCTATAACTCTTTCTCTGCCTTCCCCGACGATGCCCTAGTCCGCATCGACCCCGAAGCCATCAAAAAACGGGGTCGAGTCCCCAAAAATGGCAGTATCTTTTTTACCATTTTCCAGACTTTTATGACCGGACGGGACGATGCTGGCAATCCTACACCCAAATTCAGCGACTATCCCCCCGATTTCTTTGACTTCATCATCATTGATGAATGTCACCGAGGCGGAGCCAGTGACGAAAGCACCTGGCGCGGTATTTTAGAATACTTTTCCCCAGCCGTACAACTGGGACTCACCGCAACTCCTAAACGAAAAAACAACGCAGACACCTACGCTTATTTCGGCGAGCCAGTCTATACCTACGCTCTCAAAGACGGCATCAACGATGGGTTTCTTACTCCCTTTAAAGTCAGGCAAATCGAAACTACTCTAGATGAATATATTTACAGCACCGAAGATGAACTGATCGAAGGTGCAGTAGACGAAGCCAGAACCTACACTGAAGCCGACTTCAACCGCATCATCGAAATTGCAGAACGCGAACTTTACCGGGTGCAACTGTTCATGGAAGAAATTGACCAGAATCAAAAAACTCTGGTGTTTTGCGCCAACCAACCCCATGCTCTAGCTGTGCGGAATTTAATCAACCAAATGAAGATTAGCAGTAACCCTAATTACTGTGTTCGCGTCACCGCCGATGATGGGAAACTGGGCGAACAGCACCTCAGCACCTTTCAAGACAATGAAAAAATTATCCCCACCATTCTCACCACTTCTCAAAAGCTCTCCACTGGCGTTGATGCCCGAAATGTTCGTAACATCGTGCTGATGCGCCCCATCAACTCGATGATTGAATTTAAGCAGATTATTGGTCGTGGGACTCGCCTATTTGAAGGGAAAGACTACTTCACTATTTATGATTTTGTCAAAGCCTACGAACACTTCAACGATCCTGAGTGGGATGGCGAACCTCAAGAACCTGTAGTAGTCAAAAAGCCTGAAGGTGCAGATACAACTAAAGGTTTCATAAAAGACACTAACAAAGGTAGCCTGGAAACTCCAGAAGAACGCCGCCCTCAAAAAATCAAAATTAAACTTGCTGATGGCAAAGAACGTTTCTTCCAGCATCAGATGTCTACCACCTTCTGGAGTCCAGACGGTAAACCCATGAGCGCCGCAGCATTTGTAGAACGTCTCTTTGGTGAAATTCCTGAACTATTTACAGATGAAGATGAATTAAGAGCCATCTGGAGCCGCCCTGACACCCGTAGAGCTTTATTAGAAGGACTAGCAGAGAAGGGCTACGGGGAGGAACAACTTACAGAAATTAGCCGCCTGATTGATGCCGAGAAAAGCGATTTATATGATGTGCTGGCTTATATCGCCTATGCCTCTCCACCCATCAGCCGCCGAGAGCGTGTCCTTGCTCACAAGTCCTTAATCTTCTCGCAGTATCTCGGCAAACAGCAAGAATTTCTCGATTTTGTACTAGAGCAATACATTAAAGCCGGCGTGGGAGAACTCGATCGCACTAAATTACCGCAACTGTTGGAGTTAAAATACCATACTGTTCGTGATGCTGTCGAAGAACTAGGAAGCGTTGCCAATATTAGTGAAGTATTTATTGGGTTTCAGCAGTATTTGTATTCACACAACAGGGCAGCTTGATTGGGCAGATCAATACAATTAAACACCCCAGTTAGCCATCTCAGGATTTAGACCAAACGAGTAATTCGCCGCGATCGCCTCCTGCAGCCAGGAATTTACCTTGGGGATGCCAAGCTAGGCTGGAAAATCCGACTGCTACACCTGTGAGAACTTGGGAAACTTGCTTGGCTTCGTTCCATAAACATAGCCAGCCATCAGCTGCGGCGGAAGCAAGCAGGAAACTTTTGGGTGCAAAGGCGATCGCTGTAATAATATCTACATGATTAGTTAAAATTCTTGCTTCCCAACCCAAAGCCTCATCTTCTAGCTTTTCCCAAACTACGATACCTTCAACACTGGAGGATGCCAACAGAGGCGCACCTAGGTTAGTGGTAGCTTCTGACCATGCTAATTGACGAATTTTTCCGGGGAAGCCACGCATTACCCAAGGATCAGGATTGTCCCATTCCAAAACGGTAACGCTCCGATCCATGTTGCCAGAAGCCAAAAATTTGCCATCGGGAGACCAAGCCATAGCGACACTGACACTAACCATATCTAAGATATATGGTTCCTGATCCCAGTTTTGGCTGTGCCAAATTTTCACGCCCTTATAGCCACCGATAGCTAAATATTGTCCATCGCTGCGCCAATCAATACCTAAAACCGATGAGTTGTCAAAATTGAGTGTGACGACAATCTGCCGAGTATCTGCGTCCCATACTTGCACGTAACGCCCCAAACTAAAAGCTAGTTGGTTGCTGGTATGATTCCAAGCCAGCTTGTCTACCCATGCAGGAGCATTTTCCAATGTGGCGATTAATTCGGTGTCCTGCCAAATTTTGACTTGTCCATTTTGTCCACCAACGGCTAAAAATTTGCCATCTGGGGAAAAAGCAACACAGTCTACTGATTTACTATTACCAGTTTGCAGGGTTATAAGTTCGCCATTGTTCCATAGTACTACTTCCCCGGCAGCAGAAGTAGCAGCTAAAGTTTTACCTTGGGGCAACCAGGCGATCGCCGTTACGTAATCTGAAAGCGTCCCTGAATAGTGTTCTGCAAATCCTTGGGATTTATTGGTTGTGAGATTCATAAGTAAAAAGGGAGTGGGGAGTGGGGGAGATGGGGAGGATGGGGGAGACGGGGAGGATGGGGGAGATGAGGGGGATGGGGCAGATGAGGTAGGTGTTTGACCAATGCCCAATGCCCCATGCCCCATGCCCCATTCCCAATGCCCCATGCCCAATACCCTAATTCATGCTAGACAAGCGCGAAAATCTTGTTTGAGTTGAGCTTCATTGAGATTGCGACCAATAAAGACTAGTTCATTTTTACGGGTTTCATTGGTTTTCCAAGGGCGATCGGGTTTGCCATCAAATATCATGTGTACTCCTTGGAACACAAATCGATTATCTTCCCCGGCAATATTTAAAATGCCTTTCATCCGAAAAATATCTGGGCCTTGGGTACGTAGTAACTCTGAAAGCCACGCATTGAGTTTTTGTCCATCGACTGCACCTGCTTCTACCAAAGCTACAGAAAAGACACTTTCATCATGTTCGTGGGCATCTTCACCTAAGAAATTTGGATCAATTTCTAAGGCGCGATCTAAGTCAAAAGCTTTCACACCCAATAGGGCATCCATGTCTAGTTGAGAGTTGCGGGTACGGTAGATTTTAGCCATAGCATTCATTCCCCGAATCCGCTTTTCTAATTCATCTAACTGTTCAGGTGTCACTAAATCAGTTTTATTCAGTAGAATTACATCAGCAAAGGCAATCTGCTCTTGTGCTTCGTCTGCATCCCAGTGTTGCCAAATATGTTTGGCATCTACAACAGTTACGACTGCATCTAAAGACAGCAAACTTTGCATATCTTCATCTACAAAGAATGTTTGAATTACTGGCGCAGGATCTGCTAAACCAGTAGTTTCAATTACTAAATGATCGAACTTATCACGCCGCTTCATCAGGTTACCAACAATGCGAATTAAGTCACCCCGCACTGTACAGCAGATGCAGCCATTATTCATTTCAAAAATTTCTTCATCTGCATCAATAACCAATTGATTATCGATACCTACTTCCCCAAATTCGTTAACAATTACGGCTACTTTTTTGCCGTGTTCGTAAGTGAGTATATGATTAAGTAAAGTAGTTTTGCCTGCACCTAGGTAGCCTGTCAAAACAGTAACAGGCACTGTATTGATTATTTCTTCGGTTAACATACTTTAAATGCCTTTTTCTCACAATTTAGATAATCATTACCACCCATAATAATTCTTTTTATATTTTTGTGGTGACTTGACCTTTAAATTGACAACTTATTGTGGGGTGGGCATCTAGCCCGCCCAGAACAGGCAAGATGCCTGTTCCACAAGAAAATTTTAATGCACTTTTTAGCTGTGTCAGTCCAGTGGAATAACGCGCCATTTATATTCAGTGCGTTACCCTATGAGCTTGAAGATACGATAATTGCCCACATACTAACTCCCAGCCCAACAGCTACTAGGTGTTGCCAAAAAAGCGATCGCATGGGTTGTCGAGCAATTTTTTGGGTTAACACTATGGTTAATAATACTGAGAAAATCAGAGTTACACCTTGCAAAAAGTCAATTACAGCCGGATGAGCCACTAAAATTGGTAATTGTTCACCGCTTAAACCAAAAGTAGCAAAGGTTACAGGTAAAATCCGCCCACCTTCACCCAAACCCAAACGCAGGTAATGAGCTAAGTTACCGCCTAAAACCAATGGTAGGTAGCCATAGGCAAGTTCGACAAATGGTCGCGGCTTACGGCGAAAATTGAAGAGTTTCATGAAGCCATAGCCTGCAAATATCACAGCAGTCGGGATAATTAAAGTTAGCAGCGATAGTCCCAGGTGTTGCCAAAACTGAGTTAAATCTAGTTGTAACCCTAACCAAGATTGCAACTCTGGTAAGCGATGCAGATATATTCCACCCAAGAGCAAAAACAATAATGCTACTTCATAGCTGCGGGATACATGAGTTGTCCATAGTTCAATCCCAGGAGGGCGCAAATTAAATTCCACGGAACGATGGGGACAAGCTTTGAGACAAGTCATACACAGCACACAGTCTCGATTATCTTCCAACTGGGCTGGATGAGAGTAAACCGGACAGCCATTAGTTTCCATACCTTCGCCTTTTTCGGGGCCACCTTTGTAACACTGATAAGTGGTACAAGAGGCAGAACAGATGCCCTGCTGCGCCCGGAGTTCCGTCATGGAGAGTTTGGCAAATAAACCATTCATTCCCCCAATAGGACAAAGATAGCGACACCAAAACCGTCGCTCAAACAGGGCTGAGAAAATCATGGCCCCTGCTGTGATTAACAACAGCAAACAAGCGGAAAGGTAGGCAGTATTTTCTAAATTCCAGAGTTCTTCCCATAAGAAAATTAAGGTAAATAGACCGAATAAGAACCATCCGCCCCATTTTTCAGCTTGTTGTCTCGGCCAACCTTTAAGTTTTCTAGGAAACAGCCATAAAGAAAGCTTTTGCGTAATTTCCCCATAAATCATGAAGGGACAGACGGCGCACCACACACGACCTAAAAACGGGAAGAGAAAGAGAAAGAAAGGCCACCACCAAGCCCAAAAGAAATTTAAAACGAAATTGCGATCGCGTGTTTGGGGGCCGATAAATAAAATACCGATGATAATTGCAAAAGCTGCCGCCGTGAAGCCATAGTTAATGCGATCGGGCCACCAAGGACTCCGCAGAAATTTCCGCAACCCAGGATAAGCATTCAAAAGATTCAGGCGAAATTGTTTTTTCTTCGTTTGGGCTGACCAGAAGATTTCTTCTGTTAACTCCCGTCCCTCTCCTAGCTGGACAATTGCCCGTTCCACGAGATTTTTTAATTCCTTGAGATTACCAGGAAAATCATAAGACTGTAAACGCCGCAAAGCTTCCGGGGTGATATGCGGTTTAGGCAGACCTTTCCCTCGCACGTAAAGACTGGTGTAATATTCTACCTGGGCTTGAATATCTGTTTTCCGCACCCGGATTGGTGGCACTTTAATCACCATACCCACACACCGTTCAATGCTCGGCTGAGTTTTTTCGGAAACAATGAGAATGCGGGCTTTACAGGGGCGAGGTGTAGCAAGGGTTTCTCCGGAACGAGAGACAGGGGAGTATTCGCCTGTTTCTAGCAATTGCGCCACAGCCGGTAATAATTCTTGGGGCAAATCTTGGATGTTGTTAAAAACTATAGTACCTTCCCCTAGCCATTCTAATAGTCCAGGTTTGCCGCCAGCCCGACCGAACAAATCCATGCCACTAGTTTGCAGGATGCCACAATTAACTTTAATCATTGGTTCTCGCCGTTTGGGAGAACCATAATGAATCAGGGCGGCTATGTTATCTTTTTCTAAGCCTGGTTCCCCAAAGATTTCTACAGATTTACTGCTGCTAGAGGCTTCTCTAATTTGCTCCCGCAGACGCACAGCATAGCGACTTGTACCGACAATTCCCCGTTGGGCTTTGGTAACTAAATATGGTCGCAAAGCTACAGAACGTTCTTGTTCATAGCCGAGTGCAGATGTGACTTGCGCCAATTCTTGAGCTAATTGACGGGAAAACGCCTGATTAATTTCGGGGTATTGCTTGATTAGGGTGCGAAATTTAGCCGCAGGTACCAACCACAAGTAACACTCAGTGACGGTGGTGATTGTACTGGGGGTTAATTCATCTAAGACCAATTCTTTGAGGTGAATAACTGCACCAGGGAGAAAACCACAAGCTAAAGCCGGGTTATTTTTATTACTAGTTTTACTTTCGAGTTGACCTTGTTGCAGAATGTAAAGCGCTTCTGGGGTAGTACCTTCGGTAACTAGGTTGTGTTGTGCTGGGATAACTTTTTCTTCAATGATTTGGGCGATCGCATCTAGCACCGCAGGTGAGAGAATTCCTAAAGGGGTGCGTTCTTGTAGCCATATAACCATTTCTGGAGATGTCATTTATCTTCTCCGTGCAGGTTGCTGTATACAAGGCATTATCCCTGAACAGGAATAATTCGTAATTCGTAATTCGTAATTCGTAATTAAGAAAGTCTGATGGAATCTGGGTTTGTGGGTTTACACCTGTTGTCTGATTGGGAAACCTTAGTAAAATAGCTGCGTGATGAATTTATCAGATTTGCCTAATCTCTGGGTTCCTTTGGCATTGTTGGGTTTAATTGTTCTAGCTGCGGTTTTTTTCAGTCGCATTGATACTAAGTGAATGCAAATTTCCCTGTAAAAAAACTCAAGGAAATGGGCAATGGGAAAGAATTTACATAGATATCTCCGCAAAAGAATTTAGAGACGTTGTATACAACGTCTCTACAAGGGTTATTAATTCCCCAAATCTAACTGTACTTGTACTCCGTCATTACCATCTACAGACTGAGCCGGCTGCAATAATATTTGGGTGTTTGGCAGTGATATTGATTCGTTTAACCGCAATCCACCCAAGGTATTATTATTGATCTCACTATTGTTAGAGAGACCTGCTGAATTGTTGCCATTAAAAAAATTGACGAAATCATCTTGGGCTGTTCTAGTACTAATTCCTTCCAGCGAATCACCAGTTAATGTATGGCTTTCTGAACTTGAATTAGGTGCTTCTGGTGACTGAGCATGAACCGGGCTTCCTAAGCTGGCAAAAGCTACCACAATTGCTAAGGCAGAGATATTTTTAGCGTTCATTAGCTTTATCCCAATTCTGTTTTATTACTTGTTACTTTTCTCCAAGCAAATTCTTCTCGTGGGCTTTACTATGCAGCAGTTAGAATTTGCATACATACTATTTTAGTAACATAAAAATTGTCAATGATTTAGCTTATATCTTCAATAAAATAAATAGACAAAATACTAATTAGCGAATGTATAAATAATGCCAAAAATCAAATGAATTAGTAAATTGTTTTAAGTTATAAAGTAGTAATTTGCAGATTTACAAAGAAAGGTAGAGAGTTGCGGGCAGATTTGAGATGTTTTCTGTCTGCCGCCTGAGTTATGAGATACTAGACTTTTGATACAACATAAGTTGTAGGCTCAAAAATTTGCTGAACTCCAACTTTATGGAGAGTGCGGAAAAATAATTTGAGCATTGGGAATTTGGGAGGGGTCGCAGATTGGCTCTAGATGAACACGTGGGAAATACAGAACCAATTCATCAACAGGACTTTTCATGGTCTTTCTGGTTTACTTTGCCACTCTACCCATATGGTAAGCGGCGGACAATCCGCAAAGAAGTAATTAAGGACACCATCTGGACATTTGACCAATTGCAGGGGATTTTCTATGTGGTGGTGCCGATTCGCATGACCGTAGTTCGGTTAGATGAAGGCGGTCTTTTGGTATATGCTCCCGTAGCGCCAACTCGAGAGTGTATTAGGTTAGTCAAAGAGTTGGTTGCCGAACATGGCGATATCAAGTACATTATTTTGCCAACTATCTCTGGACTAGAACATAAAGTCTTCGTTGGCCCCTTTGCTAGATGCTTTCCCACTGCCCAAATTTTTGTGGCTCCTCATCAGTGGAGCTTTCCCTTAAATTTACCACTTAGTTGGCTGGGCTTACCTCCTAAACGTACTCAGGTACTACCAGAAGCAAGCAGCCAAACACCATTTGCTGACCAGTTTGACTACGCAATTCTCGGACCCATTGAGCTGGGGCCAGGAAGGTTTGCGGAAGTTGCATTTCTTCATAAGCGATCGCAAACGCTGTTAGTTACAGATTCAGTAATTTCTGTACCAGAAGATCCACCTGCGATCGTGCAATTAGATCCATATCCCTTGCTATTCCATGCCAAAGACAAAGCATCTGCAATCGTTGCCGATAATCAAGCAAATCGCCGTAAGGGATGGCAGCGTATCTCGCTATTTGCTCTATACTTTCGACCAAGTATGTTAGAAGTACTGGGATTGAGTCAAGTATTGCGCGATGCGCTTAAAGCCCCAAATCGCTCAAAAAAAGCTTATTTTGGGTTATTTCCCTTTAAATGGCAGGAAGATTGGGAGCGATCGTTTCATGCACTACGAGGGGATGGTCGTTTATTTGTCGCACCGATTTTACAGACACTGATTCTCAACCGCGCACCGAGGGAAACCATCGACTGGGCTAATCATCTGGCAAGTTGGGATTTTCAGTGGATTATTCCTTGTCATTTTAATTCACCGATTAAAGTAGCACCGGATCAGTTTCGACAAGCATTCTCCTTTTTAGAAAAACAGCCTACTGTCAGCGCAGGTTTGTTCAGCAGTAATAGTTATCCCTTACCAGCAGAAGATTTTCAACTACTGAAAAAAATTGATGCAGGTTTACAAAAAAGTAATATTGTGCCGCCAGCAAAGGAGAAAGTATAGTTTTATGCTCCTGCACCCGGTGATCGCTTCAACAGATAATGTTAACTGATAACTTCCTCTGGCTTTTGCAACCCTACTCGCCAACGCCAAATTGCAGATGCGATCGCCATACCCACGCCCCAAGCTAGAGGTAACCAAATAATTGCCCAATGACCACCTGGCCACTCAAAATCTAATCCTGTACCCAGCCAGTAGAGACCAAATCCCATCAGTAACATTGCTGCTACAAACTTCATTGGTTTCACGGGTACTTGCTGGAGTGGCGCTCTAAATAAGAAAGCAAATACCATTAAGCTAAATGCCGCAAATCCAGCACCACTAATCGACTCTAGCCATTTGCTTCCAGCAGCACCCAAAGTAACTACAGCGATCGCCACTTCCACACTATCCAATAGCGCCCCTTTAAAGGTGGTGACCACAGCAAACCAGTTCCAGCCAGATTGATTGCCATCTTTTGCTAGTTCCGCTTCTAGCCTATCTTCATCATCTTTACGCTTCTTAGGAATGCCGGCGTAGTACTTGACTATGGAACGAGTCCACTTTTGACCGAACAGTAGTAACAAAACTCCCGCCACAATTCTGAGAATATCTACGGGTATCAGAGTTAAACTCTTCCCTAACACTAGAGATAGCAGTAAAGTCAAGCCAATACCACCGCTTGAACCAACTAGCGCATTACGCCAACCTGCTAACCTCCCGACAACGATGACTATACCGAGAATCTCGATTAATTCAATTAGAGATCCGGCAAAACTAGCTATAAAGATTTCCCAATTCATAATATCTTCGACACCTTAAATTTTGATTTATGGCTATTTTCACTTGTTTTGCCTGGCTAGATCACAGTCACTTGGTCAGCGATCGCCAGAGTTCACGAAGGAAGAGGGAAGAAGAGACCCACATTTTAAAAAGTGGGCTTTAAACCCACAACTAAAGTTTTTGTTATTCCTTCTTCCTCCTTCCTCCGAACATCTTCCTTCGTTTTCAAAATTACTCAGTGATTTGTGCTGACATCGACCTCACCTAGACTTAATCAGGGAAGCCTAGTATCATTAACAGCAATTTCATTGCAGTGGTGTAATTGTGGCTAGTCAGAGAAAATGGCATCGTTTCATCTCCAAAATTCCCGGACAAGCCTATCTCTGGCTAGCAATCCTGATTTTTGGAGCATCCGGTGCAGTTACCCGCAAGCTGACAGAAATCGGTTCCCAAAACTTAATAGATGGTCGAAATCCCATTTCGCTGTGTAACGTTTTATTTGTGGGCAACCTGTGCGCTTTGATGGTTCTCATACTGATCTATGGGCAACAGTGGAGCAAAGCGACTTTGAGGCAAATATCCCGCAAAGATTGGTTGATTATGACAGTAGTTGCCATCCTATCAGGAGCAATAGCTCCCGGCTTAATTTTTCAAGCATTGGCGTTCACTGAAGTTAATAACGTCATTTTGATAGGTAGATTGGAACCACCCTTGATTTTGGCTTTATCAGTTTGGCTGTTAGGGGAGAGGGTAAATCTTTGGGAAATTGTCGGAGCGATCGCGGCTTTTGTCGGCGTTACCCTCACAATCCTGCTTCAGCTACCAGGGCAAACCATGATGAATATCGGAGGGTTTAATCTAGGCATAGGGGAATTTTTGGCAGCGATCGGAGCGGTGGCGATAACTGTGTCCACGGTTATTAGTAAAAAGTATCTTTCTCGTATACCGTTAGGAATTTACAATATCTTTCGGACTGCCTTGGGAACCGTCATCTTTTTCTTTAGTGCTTTAGTGCTTTATAGCAGCGATCATTTTATGGATGTATTCTCGCCTTTCCTTTGGCAGTGGATGTTGGTTTATGGTGTGGTGATTATCGTTTTAGGTCAGTCTTTTTGGCTCAAGGGTTTGAGGGATTCCACGGTATCTATGGCTTCCTTGGTTGGCTCGTTTACCCCCATTGCAGGCATCCTAGCAGCTTACATAATCTTGGGTGAAGCCCCTACTTTAGCTCAATATATTGGTGGTAGCTTGATTTTAGTTGGTATATTTCTCAGCCAAGTTGGTATTTGGCGTCAAAATCGCCGCAGAGTTACCCCGGATGAAGTGAAATCTCCGCCAGCACAACAAGAGATAGAAGCTGAGATGGGATTCAAAGGAATTTGATATTTTGGCAAAAATATTCATCCGTAAGGCTGAATCGAGTTTTTGAGTCGTCATGTAGGCTGGGAATTTAAGTAAATTTTTTGCCCACTTGTACTAAAAATGCTGACTCATTATTCAATTCTGTCGCGGCTGCTGATTTCTTCTACTGGCTACTCAACTCCAAAGCAATTCTTAGACAGGGGATCAGGCAGGTTAAAAGCATTTACCCCTATGCTTTCTTTGCTATGCCACAAAGAAAAATGCAAATGCGCGATCGCCTGTCAAGACTTGACAGAGGTCATCTTATCAAGTTGTTGATTGCTGATTTAATATTTCTGAACCTGCAACAGCGCGATCGCTCTCATCAGATGGCGAAAAACCATCAAAGGCATCTTTGATCAAACCAGCTATAGGTACAGCAATTAACAGTCCCAATAACCCGCCAATATAGGTTCCTACTAGCAAAGCAATTAACACCCATATTGGTCTCAATCCGATAAACCTACCCAAAAGACGAGGTGCGATCGCTTGGTCAATTAACTGGTCGGTGACAACAGCTACAGCTAAAACCTTAACTGCTAACCAAAAATTATGTGAAGCTATTATTAAAGTAATTATACTGATACTAGCGACATCACCGAAGGGAATTAAACTTAAAATACCCACTCCCAAACCAAAGATTAAACCAAATTGAACTCGAAAAATTAAAAATATAAATGTTAGTAAAAATCCCATCAATGAAGCCAAAGTTATCTGACCGATCAAGTAATTTTGGAAGTTTTGCTGAAGAGATTTTTGCACCTGTTGAGCAAAACTTCCAGGTAGTCTCTTAAATATTCCTTCCCAAATTCTTGGTCCATCTAACAAAAAATAAAAAGTTAATACTACTGTTATTAAAATATCAGAAATACTATCAATAGTTTCTATAACAATACTAAAAAGTTTATCGGCAAGATTCTCCAATTCATCTGGTAAGCGATTCGTAAACTGACCAATAATTTGGCTAAAACTAATTCTTAATCCGTGGTTAACAGCCCACTCATCGAGTAGGTGAAGTTTTTCTTCACTCGAATGAATCCATTGAGGAAATAATTTAGCCATTTCATTAAATTGCTGAGAAATGACCGGAAACAAAGTTATGCCTAAAGCAGCTAAAATTGCCAAAGATGATATAAAAACTAGCGTTACTGCATAGTTTCGTTTCATTCCACTTTGCTGAAAAAAAGCAACAGGGTAGTTCAAAATAAAAGCTAGCAAAGTCGCCAATACAAAAATTGTAATTAAAACTTGAAAAGATTGAAAAAATCGGAATGCTAGCCAACCATTGAGAAAGACTAGAGGAAATAGCAGTGTCAAAATCAACCATTTAAGCAGTTTTTCCAGCGTAATAGACATAATTAATGCAAATAAATTATCTTAATATTAGACCTCTTACACAGGTATTCAGAAAACTAAAACAAAAATAATACTGCATATTTGCAGGATGATTTCGCTGGTATTTGTGGGATGGACATCTTGCCCGTCCCTTGTATTTCTGGGCGGGTAAGACTTCCCTGCGGGACGCTACGCGTAGCTTGCTTCCCCAAAGGGGTACGGCGTGAGCGCTCAGTCGATAGCTTGCGTGGCGAAGCTATATGCTGCCAACCTGACAAGAATCATCTCTCAATTCAGCAACGCACTATCTTACTTATTCTCATCTATCTTAGTGCGTTAGGCTCAAACCCATAACTAAGATAAGGGCATAATTTATTAATTTTTAGAGCCAGGGCTATTTGCTTTCCTGAAATGCTAAAAACTGCTCCTGATTAATTCGTCCTGCTTGATAAAGCGTTTCTGTGATTTCCGAAATTGTGAAAACTGAATGACCTCGATAACCATTTGCTAGTAGCCTATCTTGTACTCCTTGTTCATGGTCAATAAACACTACAATATCGTTAATTTTTAATCCTGCCGATTTTAATTTTTCCGCACCTTCCATCACACTCTTACCGCTAATCAGAATGTCATCAACTACCACTACAGTTTCATCAGGATAAAAGTTACCCTCAATTAATCTCCGCGTTCCATGTGCTTTGACTTCTTTGCGAGGGAAAATCATCGGACAATGTAAACGCAAGGATAAACCAGTAGCCGTTGGCAAAGAACCGTAGGGAATACCTGCTAATCTATCAAATTTCAGGTTCTTTAAAATTTTTTCATAGGCACTAAGGACTTGATTAAAAACTTGAGGATTGGAAATTATTTTGCGTAAATCAATGTAATAAGGAAAAGTGGCTCCTGATGCTTGAACAAAGTTACCAAACATAATGCAACCAATATCATAAAGCTGTAAAATTAAATCTAGTTGGGGATGCTGATTCAACAAACAAACATCAGGTAACCATACAGAACAGGTAGAACCATCACGAACAATTTCAGTTCTTGCCTGATTAATGCTTGCACGTAAAGATTGAATATTGTCGGATAAATTTGGGCTAGCCAACATATCTTGAGGAACAGGAATTAGTAAGCCATCACCGTTAGCATTCAAGCCTGCTTTTAAAATTTGCTTCAAGTTATTATTACCTGCTGCCCAAATGCTACGTGCCATAATTATCCTCTCAGGTGCAACTGAGCGAATAAGCGCCAATACTTCAGGATTTATAGTACCTACTTCTAAACCTAATTGTTCTGGAGTTCCCCAATTTTTTGATTCCTTTACCACCTGCAAATAAAGAGGTGATTCATTTGTCGGATATTGCTGTAAAGCTTCTGCTCCCGGATTAGAAGTACAACATAAAATAAATACTGCTTTATCGGGGTAAACTAAAAACGGTGCTACATGATCTTGTCCTGTATATGGACTAAGAGTTATGGCATCTACTTGCCATTCTGTAAATACTGTGCGAGCGAAAACAGTACTAGTATTTAAGTCACTATGTTTAGCATCTAAAATTATGGGAATATGGGTAGGAATAGCTGCCAAAGTTTTGTGTAGCAGTTCCAAACCAGCAACCCCTAAAGCTTCATAAAATCCAAGTGTTGGCTTATAAGCACAGACAAAATCGGCGGTTTCGCTAATAATGAATTGTAACCAATTCCACAAATCATCGATAACATCCTGAGATTTATAATGGGCGGGCATCATCTCAGGATTGGGATCAAGACCTACGAAAAGTAAGCTTTGGTTTTGCAAAATATTACCATGCAATTTATCAAAAAAAATCATGTTTATTAATTAATAAAAAACAAGTAACCGAAATAAGTATTGGCAACTAATCAATTTTCATTTACTAAAGTCCTGCAAACCATTCATAACCCTGATCCTCCCAATAGCCCTTAAACGGTGATAAATTACTCACAAGTGAAATTTTAGTCACCCATTTACTCTGTTTATAACCAAGTTTAATTGGCGAAGCTAAACGCAAAGGCGCACCATTATTAACTGGTAAAGGTTCACCATTTTTTTGATAAGCTAATAAAGTTTGAGGATGTAAAACCGAAGCTATATCCCAACTTTCATAGTAACCATCAGCCGATTTAAAATAAGCAAATTGGACATTAGCTTTAGGTTCAGCCAGGGCAATAATTTCTTTGAGAGATATACCACCCCATTGCACGATCGCCGCCCAACCTTCCACACAAACATGGCGAATAATCATCGAAGTTAGGGGTAAAGCCTGAATTTCCGCCATACTGAGACTGAGAGGATTATTGACTTCACCATCAATAACTAAACGATACTTTTCTGCATGAATAATTGGGGTGTACCGAAATGTGTTAACTATCAACGCCTCTGGTTGAATTTCATTCAGCGAAAATTCTGGTACAGGCTTTTGTGGATTAAATATTAATTCTCCCACTTGATGATTTAGTGGTTGCGAAAGTTGACCTACTATATCTTCAAAAGCTGGTGTACCACAACCACCCATCAGCAAACTTAAAGTAGATAATCCAGAGATTTTGAGAAATTGACGGCGCTGTACGTGAATTAAATTCATATTTATCAAATTGATTTACCAAAACATTGATTCTGTAAGTTGGGAACCCCCAGCTTTTTGTCCTAGCAACGAGTGAATAAATACAAAAGCAACAACTAGAGGCACTGAAGAAAAGTGAACAATTCGCAAAGCTTGCCAACTACCAAACATATCGACAATCCAAGGAAATTGAGCAGGTTTATACATACCTATACCCGTGAGTAATGCCAATAGTAAGATAGGAATAATAGATGTATAAACAATGCGATGCCAAGCATAAATTAAACGCTGAGAATTTCGAGTTTTTTGTAATGCTTTAATATCCTTAAACCCCACAAATCGATATCGCCAGCGTCGGGTAATTAAAATATAAATTCCGTACCACAGCAGATTGAGCGAGAATAACCACATTGCCGCAAAGTGCCAGTGTCTGCCGCCTGCTAGCCAACCTCCTAATGTAAATATGGCGGGAATATGTAAACCAGCACGTCCACCAAAAACCGGGTTGGCATTATAGATTTGTAGCCCACTGGTGATCATCAGAAATAGGCTAATGATATTAACAGAGTGGAAAATCCTAGCCCCTATAGCTTGAATGGGTAACTTTCGAGTTTTAGCGGGAACATTAGAAGTCATTGATTAAATGTAAAGTTTAGTTTATCTTCTTATCCTACGATTTTGAGGAGACAGTCAGAACGTAGTGTAGTAGAAAATCTTCAATCTTGGTGTCTTGGTGGTTATTTTCACCCCAAAGACACAAAGACACTAAGGAGAAAACTATTTCTTGGCAATCTTGAGTTGTAAACTACACTTACAGCGATTAGAGAGGTGAGATAACCTTTGGAGAGACTATTAAGAATAGCCAGAATTATTGATACTTGCACTGAAAGCATTGGTCGATTGACCAGTTGGCTGGTGTTAGTCATGGTCATACTTGGCGTGTGGAATGTTATAGGTAGATACTTAGGGCGGATTATTGGCAGTAACTTGACTTCCAACGCTTACATAGAAGCTCAATGGTATATTTTTGATTTAATATTCTTATTGGGAGCAGCTTACACTTTAAAGCACAATGAACACGTCCGCGTTGACATCTTTTACAGCAATTGGCCGCCTCGACGGAAAGCACTTGCAGAGTTGGTGGGAACGATATTCTTCCTGATTCCCTTCTGCATTATGGTCATCTTTTTTTCTTGGGATACCATCGTGGCTTCGTGGCAAATTCTGGAAACATCTCCAGATCCGGATGGTTTGCCGCGCTATCCGATTAAAGCCATGATTATTGTCGCCTTTGTAATGTTGATTTTTCAGGGAATTTCTCAGGCAATTAAAAATGTGGCAATTCTTCAAGGCAGACTAGAACCCCAGGAGGAACACCATGACGCTAGCTTATGAATGGCTGGGGCCAGTAATGTTTGCTGGGGCGTTGGTGCTGTTATCACTGGGATATCCGGTAGCCTTTTCTTTAGGTGGTGTGGCAATCTTATTTGGCATAGTGGGAATTTCCCTGGGTGTTTTTGACCCAGTGTTTTTGACTGCCATGCCCCAGCGAATTTTTGGCATCATGGCCAACTACACTCTGTTAGCTATCCCTTACTTCATCTTTATGGGGTCAATGCTGGAGAAATCGGGGATAGCTGAGAGACTGTTAGAAACGATGGGGATTTTGTTGGGGCGCTTACGTGGCGGATTAGCTTTAGCTGTGGTGTTAGTAGGTGCGCTGCTAGCCGCGACTACAGGTGTAGTAGCTGCAACAGTGGTGGCAATGGGTTTGATTTCTCTGCCGATTATGCTGCGCTATGGGTACAACAAACAGTTAGCAACTGGTGTAATTGCGGCCTCAGGTACTTTAGGGCAAATTATCCCGCCGAGTGTTGTCTTAGTGGTACTGGGTGATCAATTGGGTATTTCAGTCGGTGATTTATTTATCGGTTCACTGATTCCCGGTTTGATGATGGCGGGTGCGTTTGCCTTGCATGTGCTGATAGTGGCATTTTTGCAGCCAGATTTAGCACCAGCTTTGCCGGCTGAGGTGCGAGAAATTGGTGGTAAAGCCTTAGGAAGAAGAATAATTCAGGTAATGCTGCCACCTTTAATACTGATTTTGTTAGTACTGGGTAGTATCTTTTTTGGCTTTGCCACCCCAACAGAAGCAGGTGCTGTTGGTTGTGCAGGTGCGATCGCCTTGGCTGCTGCTAACCGCCAACTTACTTTGGAATCTCTGCGTCAAGTTTGTGATGCAACTTTAAAAATTACCAGCATGGTGATTTTTATTCTGTTGGGTTCCACAGCTTTTAGTTTAGTATTTCGGGGAGTTAATGGTGATCAATTCATGTTCGATGTCCTCGCCAATCTTCCCGGCGGCGAAATCGGCTTTTTGATTGTTAGTATGGCGACGGTATTTATTCTCGGCTTTTTTATTGACTTTTTTGAAATTGCCTTTATCGTCGTGCCGTTGTTTGTGCCAGTAGCCCAACAGTTAGGCATTGACTTGATTTGGTATGGTGTGATATTGGGAGCAAATCTACAAACTTCCTTTCTCACACCTCCCTTTGGTTTTGCCCTGTTTTACCTGCGTGGCGTTGCACCTCCAGAAGTTACCACATCTGACATCTATCGCGGTGTCATCCCATTTATTTTGCTGCAAATGTTGGTTTTGGTCTTAATTATCGCTTTCCCAGGTATTGTGAGTTTTCTCCCTTCATTGGGACGGTGAGGAATGGGGAAAAACAGGCAGAGGGGCAGAGGGGCAGAGGAGAAAAAAACTTATATATCCCTCATTTGTCACTTTGGGAGAATCCAATCGCTCAAATGGTTACGGTGCTTTAGTTTCCACTTTTCGTCTATGAATTTTAGTTTCTGTTAGGAAATAAAGCCTCAAACCTGGATTAAATCAAAGTCTCAGAATTTGGCTGAGATTATTGTTTTCCGAGAGTGACAAAACCAGGGATATATTTAGGTAACTCCGAAAATTAAATTACTACTATCCTGCTCCCCCGCTCCCCCGCTCCCTACTCCCTAACTATTAGAAATAGCGAAATTGGCGTAACTTAATTCATTAACACGGTTCCAGTCAAAAACTTGCTTGCGGAAGCCTTTCCACTGTTCATAAACTTCTTTGAAAGTTGCATCTTTACTAGCGTTTTCCTCGAATAAATCAAAAGAGGCTTTTTGCGATGCTTGCATAATTTCTGGGCTGAAGGAAACTAATTTAGTACCACCAGCACTTAATCTCGAAAGTGCTTGCCCATTCAAGGCATCATACTCAGTTAACATATTCATGTTGGCTTCATGAGTCGCTGTCTTAAAAATTTCTTGGTATTCCTTGGGCAATTTGTCCCACGCACCACGGTTAACTAGTACTTCCATTGTCGGACCTGGTTCCCACCAGCCTGGATAATAGTAGAATTGTGCAGCTTTCTGTAAACCCAGTTTCTCATCATCGTAAGGGCCTACCCACTCAGCCGCATCAATTGCACCGCGATCTAGTGCTAAAAAGATTTCGCCTCCGGGTAACACTTGCACATTCACCCCCATACGAGATACGACTTGTCCCCCTAATCCGGGAATCCGCATTTTCAAACCTTGGAGGTCAGCCACAGTGTTAATTTCTCTTTTAAACCATCCCCCCATTTGCGCCCCGGTGTTACCTGCGGGAAAATTAATAATATTGAAGTCGCTGTAGATTTTTTGCATAACTTCTAGTCCCCCGCCATGATACAGCCAAGCATTCTGCTGTTGGGCATTTAAGCCGAAGGGTACGGATGTGGCAAAAGCTAAAGCTAAATTTTTACCGATGTAATAATAACTAGCAGTATGTCCGCATTCTACAGTTCCTGCTTGTACAGAGTCCATGACTTGCAATCCTGGAACCAACTCCCCCGCCGCAAATGGTGTAATGGTGAAACGTCCGTTGGTCATTTCTCGCACTCGCCTAGCAACTACATCAGCACCTGAAAAAATACCTAATGACTTGGGCCAACTAGTTGCCATTCGCCACCGGATATTTGGCATTCCAGTTTGCACATTAGCGGCTGTTTCCGTGCGTGTACAGGAAACTAGAGTTACCGCCGTTGCCGTGGCGATCGCAGTTGTGTTGAGAATCTCTCGGCGTTTCATAATTTTTGGTTATTTAAATTACTAAATTTTCAGGTTAATAGGGTAATTTACCAGTTTTTGTTGTAGTTTGTTGATACTGCCTATTAACTGTCATGAAAAAACCCTACATAAAGATGGGACGGGTGGGGACACCCATCCCACAATAAAATTTGAGATGTTTGGTTATTTGACAGTTCCTTCCATGAAAATGGCTGTAAATTTCACTTTTTCAAAACCACATGGAAGGAATTTAAATATCCGGTAATGGTTTTAGCTAAAGTCTGCTGCTGTTTTCTACTTGTAATGGCCATTACTTGATACAATCGCCCCTCAGTCACATACATCCTGTTTTTGGTGATTTTACCGCCAGTGTTGATATATACAATTTCTTTGCCAGGATGACCATTGGAACTACGAATGTTGCGCTGACTAATTAAATTACTTCTCGTAGTTTTTAAAGCCATATCCCTGGCATTATTCAGGATTGTTTGGGGATTGGCCATTTGACCGTAACTGTAAGGAAAGTCGTTGTAAACAACCACATAAGCCACTTCTTGCTTTGGTGGTTGGGCAACAAACATTTCTAAGTTAATTTCCCCCATGTAGGTTTTTTGAGTTTCACTATTTCTTTCTGGTTGGCCTGGCATTAAAACAGTAAAGCGCCCATCTGGGGCAGTGAATAACTTCCATTGTGGCTGCACTGGTTGAGTAGCAGTTGGTTTAGCCGCAGAAACTGGACGCTGGGGTTGACGTGCTTCGACTAGGATAGATCCACCGCAGATAACAATGGCGGTGATGAGTGGTAACAAACCTCTAAGAGTCATAATTTTAGCAACCGACGATGCAGATATTACTGATGATGCCAGCTGTTATAACCTAGCAGCACGTAAAGCCGCACCAATTAGCCCCACTTGTTGATTGAGAATAACATACACAGGGATCTCTTCGAGGATGGGACGCATCCTCCCTTTTTGGCTGAAATTTAAGAGAAAACTGCCGTTTTTCAGCAGAGGCAAAATTTTGGGCGCAATCCCACCAGCAATATACAAACCACCATAAGGTAAAAATTTCAGGGCAAGATTGCCAGCTTCTGCACCGTAAATGTCTACAAATAATTGTAAGGTTTGTACCGATAGGCGATCGCTTCCTTGGATTGCAGCTGTTCCAATGGCTGCACCAGGATCAACGCTCTTTTCTTGATGTCCGGCCTCTTGTTCCCAGGTTCTAACGATTTGGGCGATTTCTGGTGATTCGGCGGCTATTTTGCGATCACGTAAAAATTGGTAAATGGCAACAACTCCCTGTCCCGAAACCACTCTTTCCACAGAAACACGCTGGATATCATGTTTATCCAATAGGTATTTCAATAATTGAAACTCTAACTCGCTACGCGGGGCAAAATCAGCGTGTCCACCTTCTGAGGGAAAAACTTGATAGTAGTTGCCCTGTTTAATTAAAAATCCTTGTCCTAAACCAGTACCAGCACCAATAATGGCAATGGGTGCTTCTAGTTTGTGTTTGCCAGCTTGCAAAGTCAGCAAGTCTTGTTTACTTAACCCGAAAATGCCGTAACCTACAGCCGCAAAGTCATTAATTAGGGAAATGGATTCGATGCCTAATTCTTGTTTTAAACGCTCGGTATCGAGAAACCAGGCTAAATTGGTTAGCTTGGCAGTATTATTCACCACTGGCCCGGCGATCGCAAAACAAGCCTTTTGTGGTACTGGTGTATTAGCCTTGAGCAGAAACTGCTGCACTAACGGTACTAAATCAGGAAAATCCCCACTCCGGTATGTTTCCTCATGAATAGTATGTAACTCTAGTGAGTCTACTGCTTCCACCAACCGCAAAATAGTTTTCGTACCGCCGATGTCTCCTGCTAGTAACAAGGTCATACAACTTAATTAGCGAATTAATTACTTTTTCTGTAGAGTAAACCCAGGAGGGTGCAAAACATGATTTAAAATCCCTATGAGGGATTTAAGCAAATCGAATTACTTCCTCTATCTGTGTCAAATGGGAAGTATCTCCCTTTAGTTCTAGCAACCATTCAGGGCCTTGGCGTACAACTTTGACTAAGGAACATAAAGAAGCTTTTACTTCTGTTATGGCCATGTCCCCCACTAACCCCATGGCTGCCCCTAGTACAGATGCACCATGTGCTACCAACAAAATATCCTGGGGATAGCATTCAGTAGCTAAACATCTGGCAGTTTGTCCAGAACGTGCTCGTACTTTTTCGTGAGTTTCCGGATATTGAGCAGCAATGCGCGGTGTGTAGCTAACATCAATTCTGGGGAATAATTCTGCTAATGCTGGAACTGAAAGTCTTTCTGGTTCTTCTGTCATCCAAGCGGGATTTAGCCACTCACTCAAACCTGTTTCCAGTTTAATGGGTAAATCTAAAACTTCTGCAACTGCGTTAGCTGTTTGTATAGTTCGCAGAAATGGAGAAGTGAAAATATGAGAAATTTTTTCTTTTTGCAAGCGTTTAGCTAACTGCTGCGCCTGTTCCATACCATCATCAGACAGAGGTGGATCGTAACGTCGTTCTGCGGTGAGAAACCAATCAGGGTTGACGAAATCTAGGCGGTTGGCGTGTCTTGCGATCCAAACTATTTGATTCATGGGATACTTTTGATATACTTCCCGCAGGCTAAATACACAAAACAAAACCACGCTCAAGCGGGTTTCCCACTTAATATACTCTGATGATGAGGAGCTTTGTCTAGTGAAAAGCTACTATGCATATCATTTTTAGTTTTAAGTTTGTTTTAATTGTCACTGGAAATTATCAATGGCACTAAGGATTTTTCAGCTGCTAGCAGTTGTGCTGATGGGCGTACAGTTAGGCGTTTCATATGCACACTTTATGCAGATACCGGGAAAATTGTCATTACCTATTGATTGCTACATCTTGGTACAAAATCAGGTGATTAGCTATAAAGTTAAATTAGCTTTTATTGAGATTCCCTCTTTTGTTTCTGCTACACTAGCAACTGTTTTGATTCGTCGTCAGCGAAAGTCTTTTTGGCTAACTTTAGTTGGGTTAGTTTGTATGATTTTGATGTTAGTTGTCTGGGCAGTATTTATTCAACCAATCAATCAGCAAATTGATAATTGGACTCCACTTACCGCGCCAAGTAATTGGTCTACCCTTCGTTATCAATGGCACTTTTATCATTTGCTTCGTCTCGGAATAGCACTCCTGGGAATGGTAGCACTTACCTCATCATTGTTAGTTGATAAAGCCAAGTCTCGCTTTTAAAAAAACGGGGATTTATCTATCTGAGTTCACACGCAATATTTGGTTACCATTCTGCTGAAATTCATAAGGGACTTGCTTGATTTCTACCGCATAACCTCGTTTTTGTAGTTCAGTTATCACTGGTTGCAGCCAGGGAGATAATTCCCCTGATAGTTTTAATAGAGGAAAAATACGTACTTCCTTGGCTACTCGACACATTTCTAAAATTGACGCTAAATGAAATTCTTCTGCAAGTTGATCAGAATAAGTAAAGAGTAAGTGGGAACATAAAGCTAAATCAAATTGATTGATTTCAAAAGGCAAGTTAGGTAACTCATCTATTACATAACGCCCTTGATTAATTCCTAGAGGGAAATCTGCTAAAAATTGACGCATAGCTGCCATGCGAATTTCACCCATCATTTCAGGTGACTGGATATCTTGCCAAAGATAGCATTTTTGATTGGCTTTTACACCTTGGATTACTGTTTCGTAAGTGTCTTGAATACGCGTATAAATTTCATCTGCTGTGAATTGATAAATCGGATCACAAGAGGTTACTTTATAGCCTTGAAGCATCATTTCTGCATTGAAACTAGCAGGCCCGCCAGCACAATCGAGGATATTTAACTTGAGGTCTTCAGGAGTTAAGTTGAACATCTTGATGTATTCCTGCATTGAACGTCCCCAAGGAATGACATTTTCAAGATTAAAACCCATTAGTTTCTGCCTTTTTCGTAACAACCATGAAACTCATCTAGTCTTCACAAGCTTCTGGACAAAACACCAAAATATAATTCATTTCAATATTTATTCAACAGTCGTAGCGTAACACACTAAAACTTATATAAACAATGCGTTAGGCTAGCTTTGATGCACTTCAATAAAACAAAATTCACACGGTAAGCTTGTGTCTGATATAGCGCTACATAAATATCTCCCTCGCCTTCCTGAAGCAGCACTACAAGAGTTTATAGAATGGTGTGTTTTAGAACAGGCAAAATCCGCAGACTGTGACTTTACTCCTGACAAAACTAAGTTAGATAATTTACCACCAGCAGAATACATTCCTAAGCTAGTAGATCAGTTCATGAAAGTTAAACCAGACCCAATTAAAGCAGGTTTAGTAGCTGCGATCGCGGGTAAGGAAGCTGACAAACATGGTTTATCTGGTTTGGCAGTTGTAGCTGATTTTATAGCACTTTATGTCAAGTATTTAATTCCTAAAGATGGCAACACTCCAGAACAAGCAGAAATGATAATTTCTCTAGCATCACAACAGCAATGTGAAAAATTCATAGAAATTGCTAGTAAATATGATGTCAAGTTTTAGTTTCTAGCTGATAATTTATTTTTCAGAGGCTTCGACTGATGAAACAGACAAAGCCTCTGATTCAGGAACTTATAGCCTTTCTTGTCCTGGTGAGGTACAAACAAAAATAATTAAACGCAGATGAACGCGGATAAACGCGGATGAATTTGTACTCCAGCAGACTAGTAAACGCTATATCTGGAGTTTAGAACTTTGAGTGCATCTGTATATGCTTTGGTAATAGTTCTGTCAGGCGATTCCACCATAATATGGACAAATTTTGTATTACCATCATAATGAAATTTAGGCTCTAGAACAGTTACAAGGAAAGTAAATTCTTGATTTTCTAAACTTGTAGGAGTTTCTATTCCAACTTTTTTTGTAACCCTGAAGGAGTCACCTTTTTTATAACCTGGATCTGTTGTAGACTCTTCAAGAATTAATGCACCCCCTTGATTAGATTGTGAATCAATAGGAGGTAAAAGTAATAGTACTCGATAAATGATTTGTGTATACAAAATGAAAATATACTTAATTTACACTTCCAGGCTACATATTATTCATATCTTTTAGTCAGGGATTTAGGTAGAAAAAACCGAACATAAGCTATATGGATATCTACCTTGAGAATTTACTCACAATGGAAAGTTTTTACAGTAAAGAATCTTGAATACTAAGAATAAAGAAAATATCAATCTCATCCCATGCTGACTATCATTGGTTGCGGAAATCTTAATCGCAGTGACGACGCAGTAGGCGTAATTATTGCCCAACGCCTACAACAATATCTAGCCGAAAATACCCATCCTAATGTGCGAGTGTATGACTGCGGTACAGCCGGAATGGAAGTAATGTTTCAAGCTAGAGGTAGCAAACAATTAGTAATTATTGATGCAAGTTCCACAGGTTCCGAACCTGGTGCTGTGTTTAAAGTTCCAGGAGAAGAACTAGAAGCTTTACCAGAACCTAGTTACAACTTGCATGATTTTCGCTGGGACAATGCTTTAGCCGCCGGTAGAAAAATCTTTCACAATGATTTTCCCCAAGATGTGACAGTTTACTTAATTGAAGCCGCAAATCTTGATTTAGGACTAGAATTAAGTCCCGTAGTCAAACACTCCGCCGATTTAGTTTTTGCAGAACTAACCAAACTCATTAACCAGTAAACTAAATTACGAATTATCCCGCCCAATCGCGATAAACAGAAAGTTCATCTACCCTCATTTCAAAAGGTATACCTTGACTATCTGGGGGACAAACTCGGATTTTAGCACTGCTAATAATTGAGTAAAGCAATGTTCCCATGGGCACGATTTGCTGTAAAACCCGCCAGTTAGTAACTTGATCAGGACATTCAATCACTAACGTCATCGCATTAGCGCGGGTTGTGACATACCAGCGACAATTAGAGAGCAGATTTTGAATCGTGCGATCGCAACCTTCGTAAAAGTATTTACTAATAGAATACTCTAGCTGTTGCCGCAGGATAATATCCGCCGATGTCGGCTGCATCGGATGGGAATCTTCATTATCAAAGTAAAACTGATTGTTAGTCATCTCTGTTTCTGATCCTATTTATTTTCCAAATGCCATTCCATAGAGAACATCTTTAATAGTTTCTAAAAAATTCTTGGGTTTCATCATCTTAGTAAGCACCAATTCCACTACAATCAAGGTTTGAATAATTGCTAACTAAATAAATTTTTTGTCCTAAAAAGCCAGCTAATTGCATAGCAGTTTGATAATTTATATAGTCAGATACAAAAAAGAAAGTCACAGCACAATCTCTAGCGATCGCTTGATTGATGCATAAGTAACCTGTCTTCTCCGAGAAATTCCCAGACTTAAGCAGATGCGTACCTTTATATAATCCAGGTGACATCCCCTCTACCCGATGCACGACAGAGTAAATTTCAATTTCTTCAAAATTTTCTGTCGGTATTGGCTGCTCAAGTTGCTGCAAGATATATAAATAATCTTCTTGAGAAATCGACTGTTTCCGGAAACGTCTAATCGAACGTCTATTCCACACAGTTTGATAAAATTTATCCTTATCAAAGTTAAACTGAGGCTGTTTTAATAGCTGCGGGTGACTCCTTTGCACAGCTGTTACTTGATAGCTATCTTCAATCAATTGATTAGCTTCAAAATAATCTGTAGCACAGACAAAAGGAATCTTCAGTCTGAAGCGTTTAACTTCCTTTTCTTGATCTTCACCTGAAACAAGAGCAGCAGTAACAAACTCTTTATTCTCAAAGCCTAAGTCTGTATTGGGAGCAAGTTTATCAAAGTCAAAAATTAACTTGATATCTTGGTCATGGAGATAGGCTGATGCAGCAACAGCACCTAAATGATGTCCGCTATCTAAAAAGCAATATCTCAGGCTCCTATCTTGATATTTCCAACTAGACCTATAATAAACACAACTAATTAAAAAAATGCATCCCTTGATACTTCTGCTCGGTATAATATAACTCTCTAAGCCATCATCTATTAATTCATAAATCAGCGTTAGACAATTATTCTCAACTTCTAGATGATATAAACCATCTACTATTTCCGGTATGCCCCGAATTTGTACATAAACCTCTGTGGGATATAGCGCGCCTGCTGACGGATTTACCTGTAGTTTATCAGTCACATCTTGATATACTTTTTCTTTTTTAAAAGTAACGGCACTAGTTAATCAGATAAACGAATGCACGGGATTATTGAGATTCAATTGCACACGTCATTATTTCTAGTATTCATATTTACGCCAATATCAATGAAATCTTTAACAACAGCATACACACCTTCCCTTGTAGCTTTCATCGAAGCTGTATCATAGTTAAAACAAACTAAATTCCCTCTAAAAAAGCAGTAATTTTGACAATTGTATTTTTTAAAATACGCAGATGAAAACTGTTTTTCTACATCCTTGGCTTTGTAAGCAAGCTTGGCAAATTTGTCAATAGTTTGATAGTGATAGATTAAGGGGTATTGTCTTACCCATAAATTGCTCAAGCAGCAATATAACCTTTTGTGATGTGCGATCGCCTGAACACGTAAGGAGTAAATAACTAATGAATTTTCGGCAATTCCTACAGTCAAAGCAACTGCATACCATGTTGTCTGCATCTATGTTGCACGTCCGCAAGGGTGTTGCAACCAACTACAATTGCTTGACTGGGGTAGCTGTAGCCTTAGTTATTTCTGTCCCTACTTTAGCTTCAGCCGCACCTTTGCGAGTGGGTGTAGCCGGTTCACCTCCGTTTGTAGTTCGCAAAGATACTGACACTTCCGGCATTAGTTTGGAAGTATGGTCAGAAGTAGCACGCTCTCAAAAAATAGAGTATGAAATCATACCTCAGTCTAGCGTTGCTAATGCCCTAAATGTTGTGGAGCAGGGAGAATTAGATTTGTTGGTTGGCCCCATTACAATCACTGCCCAACGTCTACAAACAGTTGATTTTACCCAACCTTATTTTTCTACAGAGATTGCCGTCTTAACAACATCTGACGATCCTAGTCTTTGGAGTCGGGTTCAACCTTTTTTTGAGACTGCGGTTTTAACCTCAATTGGGGTATTAGTTATCCTCATGTTCGTAGTCGGGAATTTAGTGTGGTTGGCGGAACGCAATAAAAATAGCGAACAATTCCCGAAAAATTATGTTCAGGGAGTGGGTAACGGGATGTGGTTTGCACTGGTAACATTAACTACTGTAGGTTATGGCGATCGCGCCCCTGTAACCCGTCTTGGTCGTCTCATTGCTGGGACTTGGATGATTTTGGCTTTGGTGACAGTTTCTTCACTCACAGCCGGACTGGCTTCGGCTATAACTATCGCCTTATCTGGTGGTTCTACTGAACAATTTACCAGTCCTTTAAACCTAGAAGATGCCAGGGTAGCAACCATCAGTGGTTCATCTAGTGCCGAGGTTGTGCAGAACTATAGCAGTCGCGTTCAAGAAGTCCCCACCCTAGCCGATGCTGTAAAACTATTATCTGCGGAACAAGCCGATGCAGTAGTCTTCGACCGTCCTGCTATAGAATACTACCTGAATCAAAATCCCGAACTGAATCTCAAATTAACTGACTTGACTTTAGGAACTGAGCTTTATGGGTTTGTCTTACCCATCAATAGTTCTTTAAAAAAGGATATCAACATTGAATTGCTGCGGATGTCTGAAAATGGTTCTTTACAAAAAATTACTAGTCGCTGGCTTAGTTCTGTACAAGAAAATTCTGAAAGCTGAGTCAGAAAATCTGTATTTGTAACTGGATTTGCCAATATAGCGTTTACTAGTCTGCTGGAGTACAAATTCATCCGCGTTTATCCGCGTTCATCTGCGTTTAATTATTTTTGTTTGTACCTCACCAGGACAAGAAAGGCTATAATTCCCGCAACAATCTTGGGGATTGCGGAAATAGTTGATAAAATATCAAATCTCGCCACATTAAGTTTGTGATAATCTGAGTTAAAAACAAAAATGAAGGATAAATAATATCCTTCATCTTAAATTTCAAATATTTGTCAGTGTAGCGTTAAAAGTAAGACTTTAGACAAGATATGGTTCTTGGTGAGTCTTAATTGTGCAATTAGAACGAGGATAAGTTACACAAAGTAGGGCGAAGCCTTTAGACATTTGCTCGTCATCTAAAAAGATTTGATCAGATTGATCAACTTCACCTTCAACTACTTTGCCTACACAACTAGAGCAAGAACCGGAATGACAAGAAAAAGGTAACTCAATACCATTTTCTTCTGCTGCTTCCAAAATTGTGGTTTCTTCGTCCACTTCAATGGTGGTATCGATGTTTTCTTTTTTGCTGATTAATCTAACTTGATAGGTAGCCATTTTCCGATTCTCCTCTCAGATTATAAGATTTAGATTGTGTTCTCGAAGTTTTTCTGTCTCCCTGATGCAACTTCGATAACTAGCGCCAAGTTCGTCTGCAAGTAGTTCTTAGCTACAAGGTATACCAGTAGGGGTACAGTCACCTGCTGTGAAGGACTTACCACAACCGCAGGTATCGCTGGCGTTGGGGTTAGTGAACTTAAAACCACTTTCCATTACCCCTTCAACAAAGTCGATTACCACACCTTCTAATAAAGGCGCACTTTTAGCATCAACATAAACCAGCACCTTACCTTGCTGGATTACCAAATCATCTGCTTGGGGTTTGCTAGTGACATCAATTGCATACTCATAGCCACTGCAACCGCCATCTTTCACAGATACACGGATACCTTTTTTAGTGTCATCATTATCGGGGGCTGAACCTCGTAAAAATGCTCGCAGACGAAATTCTGCTTTTTCTGTCAAAGTAACGCTCATTAAGTCTCCTGATTGGTTCTAATTACAGGTGAGGATATTTGTGTTAGTTGTCTAATGACTAATGACCACAGATTGGGATTGACCGTATCTCCAGGGGGCAGTATTACCGCATACTGGACAAGAGCGATCGCGTTGCGAACGGCGTTTAGCAAATTCCATCCGATTTAGGTCAATGGTCAACAATTGCGATAATAAAGGTTGACTAAAACCAGTAATCAACTTGATTGCTTCCAAAGCCGTCAGACAAGCTAATGTCCCAGATACAGCGCCCAACACTGAAAAAGCACGACGATCCCATTCCGGCTTCTCTGGAAATAGACAAGATAAACAAGGAGTCACACCAGGAATAATCGTGGTTAAATAAGCCTCCATCCCATCCATAGCTGCTTCCACCATTGGTTTACGCCAACGCACACAAGCTGCATTTAACAAGTTGCGTTCCGTAAAATTGTGGGCGCAGTCCAAAGCCATATCAGCCGATTGCACTAACGAGTCCACATTTTCCGGGGTGATGTAATCATGAACTGCTTCCACCTGGATATGAGGATTGATAGCTTCCAGAGTTTCCTTAGCTTTAAATACCCTGGGTTTACCTACCCAATCATCAGTCATTAAAATCTGACGATTCATATCATCCAAGCGCAAGTCACCACCCCGGACTAAGATTAGCCGCCCAACGCCCGCTACTGCTAAGTAAAGCGCCGCCGTACCGCCTAATCCCCCCACACCCGTAACCAGAACCGTCGCTGACTTCAGGCGTTTTTGAGCTAGTTCGCCAAAATTTGGGAGCATCATTTGGCGACTATAGCGTTCTAATTCGGTAGGCGATAGGTTGATCACTTTTTACCTCCTAATCAGAAGTGATTTCTGTCAGAGTGACTACATTCTTCGGCTTATCATTAAACACTTTGAACAGCTTTTGTTCATGGGGTGTTGACTCTTCAAATACCGCATAAGCTTTTTGTAAAGCTAGAGAATATTGCTCAAGTCTTTCCTCTTGATTTAACTCAGGATGAGCGTCATCAACTTGACTGATAAATTGAGCAAACTTCTTTAAAATATGCAGACGATTTACATTCACGAATTGTTGGTCGTAGGGCAGATTAAAAAAGATAAAAAACTCTTCTGCATCTACAAGTTTCTTAAACTCATCAATAGTTCTTGTCATTTAGCACTCTCCAATTTTTTCAGATGTTGTTTCAATTCATCTAGCTGACGATAAATTTCATAAGTTGCCGCCGCAACATCCATCAGTGTTTTGTAATCTGTTGGCAGACCCTCTGCTAAATCATGCAGATCCATTTTCATTTGACCTGCCTTACTATTCAGCTTCTTGATTTTAGTTTTCAGTTCCTCAATATTAGTTTCTTCTGCCTGCACTATTCAGTACTCCTATTCATATCAATAGCATTGCAAATTTTAAAAAGAATACAGTTCAGATAAGAATAATTAACCGCCGATACACGCCGATTAACGCTGATAATTCAAGATATCTACTCTTAACTGAACTGTACTTAGCGTCACTTTGCGTTTAAAAAATAGGATGCCCTCCTAATCACAACTTACCAACTTCGGGGAATCGCTTGGCTAAATCAATCCCTTTTTGCACAAACTGTTCACCTTCTGCGGCTAATTTTTCTAGTGAATCAAACCCAAAACGATGAGCATCACGTAAGGTTCTCATAGCTAGTAACAGACGACCAGAAAAGACCAACGCCCAGCCAAAACCTTCGTGACTCAAATCAATGACAACCTGAGATATCAAACCGGTTTCCTGTTCGATACCTGCGGCTACAGCGCGGAAAAATGCCATAATCCGTGCTTGAGTGATGGGGTCAACCTCACCCTCCAGAGAAATTTCTCGCTTCTTTTGTTTGGTAACAACAAAAGGTTTGAGAATTAATTCATCCGACCAATTCCGATAAACTCCGTAAGTATCTTGACCACGAATTTGTTGGATTAATGTCTTGAGGAAGGGAGATTTCAAGACTTCTGTGTGAGGAGTTCCGTTAACGCTATTATTGACACTCATACCACTACTTCAAGTTGAAATTAATCTGCAAAATTTGGAGTTGTTTGTCGTAAAGCCTTGCGCAACCAAGGTGGAGGATTACCTTTAAGAGTTTGCACTAGCTTATTGAGGACTTCACTAATTTCTTCTTCTTCTGACTTAGCCTTAACTGGAGTCACACCTTTCTTGATCAATCGTGCAGCAGCACTACCACCAATTGCTGTGACATAAACAATAGTGCAATCATTTAACGCCTCAAGTTTGGGAGTGATTTTATCCTCATTCCCATCTTCTTTAAGGTCACCTTCAAACTTTAAAGTCTCTAGAAATTGATATCCCTCATCAGAGATTTCATAAACATCAATTTCCCTTGCCCATCCGAAGTGAGCATTAATATGAACTCGGTCACTTGTCGTAAAGGCAATTTTCATTGTGTTCTCCTGAATATGTAGGGGAGTGGGGAGATGGGTAGGGGAAGAAATATGTTATGGCGATTCTCATTTAAGTGAGGTACAGAACTAATGTTTTTTAACGCAGAGAGACGCTAAGGTAGCGCAGAGTTACGCTAAGATTGCCAAATTTTATTAGCGATGTACTCAGTACTTCAGCTTTTTCCCTATTCCCTACTTCTATAAGTCTTTAACTCTCTCTTCTTCGGCTTCTAAAAATAAGTTACCGATGCCAAACAAAACTTCCATCGTCCCGCGATAGCCTACTTTGGTGAAATGTCCATTACCTAAACGGTCATAAATGGGTATACCCATACGATAAAGAGGTATTTCTAGACGTTTGGCGATCGCATTTACATTAGAGTTACCAATGAGTAAGTCAGACCCGTCTGCAAGTTGTTCTAGGTCTTCTAGGTCACCGATGGTAACGCTTTTTACAGGGAGTTTTTCCAACAAGGGCGATCGCGTGGTTGTTACCGCAGCGTGAACTTGTGCGCCCATGGAATGCAGGAAGTTAACCATTGACCATAAAAAGTCCGGTTCCAATGCTAAAGATACTCGCTTCGCACCGAAGTAAAAATGAGTATCTAACATGGCATCTTGTAACTGGCGACGTTGACGGCGGTATTTTTCCGGGACGCTGTTGCTGCTGAGAATCGCCAATGCTTGTAAAAACTCATCCACTGGTTCCAAACCAGTTAGTTCACCAAACACCTCGTAGGGGATGTTAAACCGTTCCTCCAGGATTTTGGCGGCCTCCCGCATACTTTCACCTAAAGCAATGGTGAAGGCTGAACTACCGACCTCTCGTAGCTGTTTTAAAGTGGTGCCACTAGCTGTAATTGCGCTATAGCCATCTTCTAGATGACCATCTAAAGAAGCCCCCAAGTCAGGAACAAAGATAGGTACCAAGCCAAAAGCCGTGACCATATCTTTAATTTCTTGGATATCGCCTGGTGTAAAAGCAGAACCAGCCAAAATAGTTACTTGCTCAGTTTTGACACCACCAGCTTTGGGGATTTCCTTAACAATACTTTCCACAGCCGCCGCAAAACCATCTTGCAATGCCCCCTTAAAATCAGGAGTAGGAGCAAAAACAATCGGTAGGTGATTCAGTTCCGGGTGGCGATCGCGGATATCCTTGAGAAAACGCTCAATATCATCTCCCCTAGTTTCCGTGAGTCCCGTACTACAAAGACCAATAATTTCGGGATTGACCTTCTCTACCAAAGTGAGGATAGACTGTTCCACATTATCCTCACCACCCAAGATAGTAGTGACTTCCGTCATAGCTGTAGTGGCTAGGGGAATAGCCTCCCGAAAATGCCGTACAAGCACAACTTTGGCGAAAGCAGTACAACCTTGAGAACCGTGGAACAAAGGAATCATCCCCTTCAATCCCAGAAAAGCTAAAGACGCACCCAAAGCCTGACTTTGCTTGAGAGGATTAACAGTAAGTGATTTAGTAGGAAGATTAACGATCGCCATATTAATACCTGTATAAGTGGGGAGTAGGAAAAAAAGCAGGGGAAGCTGGGGTGGCTAGGGAAGCAAAGAATAATTTCTGTTCCCTGTTCCCTGTTCCCCCTTCGGGGTTCGTCAGTCGCTCATGGGGGAAACCCCCAAGACCGCGCTGACTCACCTGTTCCCTTCTCCTCATCCTTCCAATTCTTCCCAAGGAGCGGGTTTGCGTATTTGTTCCCAAATGGGGCTATAAAGAGCTTCGTACAATTCCCGTGCCATCTCGATCATTCCCACGTATCCTGCATAGGGATGGTGACGTTCTTGGTTGATATCGAGGAAAGGAATCCGCGCTTTCAAGGCGGTGTATTGGTTCCGACCACCAGCAATTAACATGTCAGCGCCAGTTTCTTTTACCAATTTCAATAATTCCTGAGCGTTACCCTTCTCCAGCATGATGCCATCGTTGCCGATTAACTTCTTGATGCGGGCTTTGTCTTCCTCAGTACTTTTTCTCGTACTGGTAGCAACAACTTCTATACCCAAATCCTTAGCCGCCGAGATAATCGACCAACTTTTCACACCGCCGGTATATAAAACAACCCGCTTACCTTTGAGGCGATCGCGATAAGGAGCCAGCGCCAAATCTAAAGCAGCAGTTTCTTCAGCAATTAACTTTTCCGTGCGCTCCTGTAAATCTGGATCACCCAATTTGGCAGCAATATTTCGTAGACAACGATTCATATCATCGATGCCATAGAAAGACTCTTCAATGTAAGGAATGTTGTAGCGTTCCTCCATCTTTCTGGCCATATTGAGCAACGCTCTAGAGCAGATCATCACATTGAGCTTGGCACGATGGGCATAACGAACCTCGTCATAGCGAGCATCGCCCGTTATTTTGGATAATACGCGAATTCCTAACTTCTCCAGCAGAGGAGTGACTCCCCACATTTCCCCGGCTATGTTGTACTCACCGATTAAGTTAATATCATAAGGCGTAGTTTCTGCCGGTTCTGCTGTACCAACTACATATTCCAGCAACGCTTCACCACCAAAACGGTTACCCAGATTCTTACTCCCTATAAATCCTGGAGCAATTACCGGGATTACCGGAGTCCCAATTTTCTCAGCCGCCGCCTTACAGACAGCTTCCATATCATCGCCAATCAAAGCCGTCACACAAGTAGCATAGACAAAAACTGCGGCAGGATTGTAGCGTTCCTTAACCTCCAGAATTGCCTGATAGAGCTTCTTTTCACCACCGAAAATCACATCATTTTCAGTCAAATCGGTAGTAAAACCAGTCTTGTAGAGTAGAGGCCCAGACGAGAGACTACCACGACTACCCCAAGAATTACCAGCACAGGCGATCGGGCCGTGGACTAAATGAGCTGCATCAGTAATTGGTACTAGAGCAATCATCGCCCCATCAAAAGCACAACCACCTTGAGCAGCACCAGGCTGGGCTTGTTGCGTGCAAGACTTATTCTTCTTCTCCCCCTGTTTGTGCTGATTATGTTCGCATCCCGGCTCACTCAGCAGCTCATTAATTTTGCCTTGGGTACTTTTCATCTCTCTTCTCTTCTCTTGCTGGATCGACGTGTTAATTATTACTTCTGAGCCTATTCACCAAGTAATAGACCACCTGCAAAAATCCTCTCTTTACCACAGTCAAATCAGATAATTCATCACCTATAACAGCAATCCCAAATTCTTTGTGAACATCACGAACCCGACATTTGCTTCGTTGGGTTGCGCTGCGCTTAAACGCCACTTGCTTTATGCCGGGAAACCCTTATGCCTACGGCACGCTTTGCGGTAAGCGCAGCTATGCCCGTAAGGGGTTTACGGCAGTTCCTCCTGGAGGGAACCCCCTCTTCTGCGGACTGCCTCACCACCGCAGTGGCTCCCCAACCTACTTTTCTTACTTCGTGTCCTTCGTATCTTCGTGGTTCGTTAATTATGTCTTCTCGTTCACCACCAATTGAGGATTGCCATATCTGATATCTGGATTCATCTGTGGATTAATATTCATAAAATTGACCTTTGCAAGAGCATTAATGACTCAAGACCATTGCTTAGCAAATATACTTCGTGATATCCTCTCCACACTCATCAGCAAGATAAGATAAAGCACGAAAACGCATTCCCACAAACTCATCATACAAAGGATTGAGCTTGCACAAAGCTGGGATATGAACATTCCGCCCAAATAAACTAATATTTCGCTCAAAAGGACAACAGCAAGGAATTAACTGGCAAATTAGATGAGCGAGACGATTATTTTTAACTTGAATTCCATCTACCAAATTACGCAAAGGGTTGAGAAGATTGTGAAACCAACCCGGTTTTTTATAGTTAGGTGGATGGTAATTGTGATGAGAGTGAGTATGATTGATACTTTCCATAATAGATACCTCAAGTAAATGTTTGCAAGAAAAAGGTAAGTTGGGGATCGGGAATAAGGAATCAGGAATTGGGTATTAAGAATAAACTTATTTCCCAGTCCCTACTCCCCACTCCCTACTCCCCGTCCTTACCCTTGATTAGCACGCTGCAATTCTTAACGAATCAAGTCGTAAGAAATATCAGTCTTAGAAGGAATGTTGGTGTTGCGATCAATTTCCTCGAAGACAGTATTAACAATCCAGTTGAGCAAATTGATCACACCTTGATAACCAATGGTGCTGTAGCGGTGTAAGTGGTGGCGATCCATGATCGGATAACCAATTCTGACGAGGGGAACCTTACAGTCACGCCACAGGTACTTACCGTAGGAATTACCAATCAGCAAGTCTACAGGTTCGGTGAACAACAAGGAACGCATGTGCCATAGGTCTTTACCGCCCCAAATGGTTGCGCTTTGACCAAAAGGACTAGAATCTAGCAATTCTTTGAGTTCTTTCTCAAATACTTCGTTGGTGTTGTGAACCAAGATATGTACAGGTTCAGCACCCAATTCCAACATGAAGCCAACCACACTGTATACTAAGTCTGGCTCACCGTAGATAGCGAAACGCTTACCGTGAACCCAAGAGTGGGAGTCAGTCATGGCATCAACTGCACGACCACGTTCAATTTCCAATTCTTCGGGAATAGGCTTACCACTTAATTCGCTGAGTTTCATCAAGAACTCATCAGTAGCCTTAATACCCCAAGGACGGGAAACTACAGTTGGTTGCTTCCACTCTTTTTCAATGTACTCACGGGTCTTAACTGTGGAGTGTGCTTGCAGAGCAACTGTAACTTTAGCATTGATGGAATCTGCTGCATCTTCCAACTTAGTACCACCTGGGTACATATCAAACTCACCTGTGTTGGGTGAATCTAGGTAATCGCTGTTGTCAGCCAAAATGGTGTAGTCAAAACCGAACAAAGAAGCAATCCGCTTCAGTTCGCGGTTGTTACCTACATAAGTATCAAAACCTGGGATGAAGTTGATTTTGCCATTGCTGGTTTCTTTCTTCTTACCTGCGGTCAGGTTAGAAAGAATACCCTTCATCATGTTGTCGTAACCAGTGATGTGGGAACCGACAAAGCTAGGTGTGTGAGCGTAAGGTACTGGGAATTCTTTAGGAACTGAACCAGCATTCTTAGCGTTGTTGATGAAGGCTTGTAAGTCATCACCAATAACCTCAGCCATACAGGTGGTGCAGACAGCAATCATTTTAGGCTTGTAAAGTTGGTAAGAGTTAGCCAAGCCATCAATCATGTTCTGCATACCACCGAACACCGCCGCGTCTTCAGTCATGGAAGAAGACACACCAGAGAATGGTTCTTTGTAGTGACGGGTTAAGTGAGTACGGAAGTAAGCAACGCAACCTTGGGAACCTTGTACGAAGGGTAAAGTGCCTTCAAAACCCACAGCAGCGAAGATTGCACCTAAAGGTTGGCAACCCTTAGCAGGGTTAACAGTCAATGCTTCACGAGCAAAGTTCTTTTCCCGATATTCCCAACCTTTTGTCCATTCAGCAACCCGCGCCACTTCTTCGGGGCTGTGACCGTTTTCAAATTCCTTCTTGTTTTGGAACAGTTGTTGGTATTCCGGTTGGTGGAATAACTCAACGTGGTCTTGAATTTTGTCTGGATTCTGAGGCATTTGGTGGATCTCCAAGCTTACTCTTACTGAAGTCGTTCGTTACTAATTTGCGTCGGGAGCATGGAGTAGAGAGTGGAAATGTCACTCAAAATTCAGAATGCAAAAATCAAAATAAACTTTTAACTTTTGAATTTTGAACCTTGAATTCCCAACTCCCCCCTGGGGTTTTAGCCCCAGGCTGTCCCTACTTATCCCTTTCCCATTTTTTTTAGGCGGTAGCTTTGGCTTTAGCTTTAGCTTCAACCTTTTTGCTCCAGGGAGCGCCGATTAATCCCCAGGTTGGGCTGTTGAGTGCCAAATCCATATCGCGAGCGAAGATAGCGAAGCCATCATAACCGTGATAAGGGCCGGAGTAATTCTTTTTATGGTTTAATGCTCTTTAACAGCCTAATGTTTGCAGTAAGCAATGTCAGATATAGACATTGTTCGCCAGTAACACATTTATTTTTAGGCTAAATATAGGCTAAACCACAGCGATGCATAATCAGGGTCAAGACAAATATCAACAAGCTTTTGCAGACTTAGAGCCATTTCCATCTACCGACGGCAGTTTTCTGGGTTCAAGTCTGCAAGCAAACCAGCAAAAAGCACACATGAGAACAAAAGTACTAATAGAATTAGAGAAAGTAAATCTGCGTTTGAAGTCTGCAAAGGCTAAGGTAACGATTAGAGAATCAAATGGAAGTCTGCAATTACGGGCAACGTTACCAATTAAACCAGGAGATAAGGACACCAAAGGTACTGGGAGAAAGCAATACAATCTTAGTTTGAATATTCCCGCCAACTTAGATGGACTGAAGACGGCTGAGGAAGAAGCTTATGAGTTAGGGAAATTGATTGCTAGAAAAACTTTTGAATGGAATGATAAATATTTAGGTAATGAGGCGATAAAAAAAGAGTTTAAGACCATCGGTGAGTTATTAGAAAAATTTGAAGAAGAATATTTTAAAACGCACAAACGCACAACAAAAAGTGAGCATACATTTTTTTATTACTTTTCCCGCACCAAAAGATTTACCAATTCTCAAGATTTAGCGATTCCAGAAAACTTGCTCGGTGCAATTGAAAAAATAGACAAAGAATGGGCAAGATATAATGCTACACGAGCCATATCTGCATTTTGCCTAGCATTCAACATCGAAATCGATTTATCTAAATATGCCAAAATGCCGGAAAATAATTCCCGGAATATACCAACCGATGCTGAGATAATTACAGGGTTTAGTAAATTTGAAGAATATCTGATTAATAGAGGCAATCAAGTTAATCAAAACGTTAAAGATAGCTGGCAACTTTGGCGGTGGACTTATGGAATGTTAGCAGTTTTTGGTTTACGCCCCAGGGAATTATTTATTAATCCCGATATTGATTGGTGGTTAAGTATAGAAAATATAGATTTAACATGGAAAGTTCATAAAGATTGTAAGACTGGTGAAAGACAAGCATTACCGTTACATAAGCAATGGATTGAAGAATTTGATTTAAGAAATCCTAAATATTTAGGAATGTTAGCAGATGCAATTAGTAAGAAAGATAAAACTAATCATGCAGAGATAACAGCATTAACTCAACGAGTTAGTTGGTGGTTTCGTAAAATTAATTTAGATTTTAAACCTTATGATTTACGTCACGCTTGGGCGATTCGGGCGCATATTTTAGGTATACCAATTAAAGCAGCCGCAGATAATTTAGGTCATAGTGTGCAAGTACATACGCAAACTTATCAGCGTTGGTTTTCTTTGGATATGCGGAAGTTAGCGATTAATCAAGCTTTGAGTAAACGTAATGAAGTTGAGGTGATGAGGGAGGAGAATCAGAGGTTGAGGTTGGAGAATGAAAGATTGAAAATGGAGGTTGAGAAGTTGAAAATGGAGTTAGTGCATGAGCAGAGTTAATTAGGATGTTGAATGATACCTTTATCGCAAGTGATACAATTGGTATTGATACTTAATAAAAGTTTAGTTATTGTATAAATTAGTATATTAATCTATGCATAATGTTACGTAGAAATAGTGGTTTTCTTAAATAAAAATGTGTATCATAAAATTTACAATTTAAATATCAAGTGTAAAAAAAGGCTCTTCATTTTGTTGACGTGTTAATGACTTGTCTATGAAGATACTTAATAAAGTTACAACGAGCACTATTTTATGTAAAGTAAGTAACAACAAGATGGTAAGATAAACAGTTTTGCTCAATATTTTCGGTATTCAAGAAATTTCAAGGAAGCATAAATGAATCAAATTATTGAATCTTATCTAAGAGATTTTTGTCAAGAGTATAGCTTGGAAGACCTAAGTAAAAATACAGCGTTTGAATACTTTGTAAATTACTGTATTATTTCAAGATTACACTCGGAAAGATTTAGTATTGAGGATATTAGTATTGGTGGAGGTGGAGATAACAGTATTGACGGCTTAGCTATCATGGTTAATGAAAATTTGGCTTCTTCTACAGAAGAAATAGATGATTTAAAGAAAGCCTTAAATAGACTAGATGCAAAATTCATTTTTATACAGACAAAAACATCCAGCGACTTTGATTTGGGACATATAAGTAAGTTTATTCATGGTGTGAGAGATTTTTTCAAAGACCAGCCATCCAGAGCTACAGGTCAAGAGATTAAAGAATTGCTCGAATTAAAGAAACATATTTATTCTCTAAGTTTGCACATGGAAGAAAACCCAGTTTGTCATATGTATTATGTTACTACTGGAAAATGGTTACAAGATGGAAATTTACTAAGTGTTATTAATGATGGAATTGAAGATTTGAGAAAGACTGGCTTATTTTCTTCAGGACATGAAGGAGTTAAGTTTATTCCTGTTGATGCAGAATATCTGCAAAATATGTACAAAGAGATACGAAATAAGGTTACAAGAGAAATTAATTTTGAGAGGCACACGATATTACCACAGATAGATAAAGTGCAAGAAGCGTATATTGGCATTTTACCTTGTAAAGAATATTTAAAACTTATATCTAGTACGGATGGTACACTGCAAAAAAATTTATTTTATGATAACGTTAGGGACTTTCAAGGTGATAACACTGTTAACTCTGAGATTAATGACACTATTAAAAATCAAAAACGAAGAGATAGTTTTGTTCTGCTAAATAATGGAGCCACTATTGTTGCAAAATCAATTAACAAAACAGGTACATATTTTAAAATTAAAGATTATCAAATAGTTAATGGCTGCCAAACAAGCCATATTTTATACAAAAATAAAGATTCATTAGATGAACAAATATATTTGCCAATAAAGCTAATTATTACAGCAGATGAAGAGATAACAAATCAGATTATCAGAGCTACTAATAGGCAAACCGAGGTGAAACCAGAAGCGTTTTGGTCATTGCAGCCATTTAACAAAAAGCTTGAGGAGTTTTATGAAAGCTTTAATGATGATGAAGGTCGTAAACATCGTTTATACTATGAAAGACGATCAAAGCAGTACAATAGCTCTAACTCTATTGTTGATAACTACAAAGTAATTTCAACTGCTACTCAAGTTAAGTGTTTTCTTGCTATGTTTCTTAATGAACCACATAGTAGCTCATGTAGATACTATGGAGAACTTCTAAAAAATAATAGCCGGAGAATTTTTGTAGAAAATCACAGCTTTTATCCCTACTATCTAAGTGCATATACGTTTTACAGATTAGAAAAATTTATAAGAACCAACAATTTAAATCAGTATTACAAACGCTTCAAGTATCAAATTATTATGATATTTAGGCTACTAGCATTATCTGATTTAAAGCTTGATATTGACTTAATTAATAATAAGAAAAATGAAAAAAAATTTATTGAATTGCAACAAATTTTACGTAATGAAGAGCATACTTTAATTTTATTTCAGCAGTCAATAACTATTTTGGATAAAGTTCTCGAAAATTATAATAGTGGAAAATCTGGTTTCACTAGCCCCCCAGAAAGGCTTAAAGCATTTACTAGTGATTTGATAGAGTTGACGCGACAACACAAACAAAGCAAAAACCTTAAACCATTTAATCAACCTGTATTAAAAATCAAAACCTAGTTTTGCGAGCCTTTAACGTGCTTCCGGTAGGGTGTGTTGTCGTGTATGCAATACACCTGATGAATTATGTACACCTGATGAATTATGAGTGTCTTCAGGAGGCGATCGCAATTCATCTGTACAATGGACTCAAGTAAACTTAACCGCAACATCAGCAAATTGGGCTGGGATAAGATGAAAAGAAGAAGTTAATTCATAATTTAGGAGGTTAAGCCGTGGAGAGCATGAGATTCAGAACACATATAGGTGATGATGGAATTCTGCACATTCAACTTCCCGCCGAGATTGCAAACCAAGAATTAGATGTTGTAGTTGTCTTTCAACCTGTCACCCAAGAATCTGCATCGTCTGTAAGCAAAACACCGGAAGAATTGGGATATTCTCCTAAGTTTCTTGAAGAAGTAATAGGTAGTTGGGAAGGTGAACCACTTGAACGTCCAGAACAGCTTCCTTTCGAGACGCGAGAGGAGATTCAATGGCCTACCTTTTAGATACCAATGCATGTATCCAAATTCTCAATTCAGCAAATTCACCTGTTACTCAAAAGGTCTTATCAATACCTTCTAGGGAGATTTACATCTGTACTGTTGTTTATAGTGAACTGTATTACGGTGCTTACAAAAGTGCCAATGTTAACAGGAACCTGACTCACTTAGAAAATTGGCGTTGCCGATTAATGGGATGAATTTTATTTCGCGCAAAGTCGCAAAGTCTCGAAGAACCTAGGTTTATCCTTGGCAAATTATCTCAATTCATCCCGCATTTATGCAACGCCAGAAAATTTATTGGTTGAGTTTACTGATTTACCACTTGATCGTCAAGCAGCAAAAATAGCTGGAAATATTCGCGCTCGTCTTGATGCTTTAGGGACTCCAATTGGAGCAAATGATTTATTAATTGCTGCGATCGCTCTAGCTAATGATCTCACACTTGTGACCCACAACATCCGTGAATTTAGCCGTATTGATGGTTTAAAGTACGAAGATTGGGAGATTGGGGAAGAAAGATGAAGATAATCCTAAGAATTATAAAAACAAAGTAATTATTTATATTAGCTCACTTTAGAGCGATTGCGCGCAGCACCGGAGGCGATCGCATCTTTCCGGTAGGGTGTATTGTCGTGTATGCAATGCACCTGATCAATTATTCTTCAGAAGGCGATCGCGCAAGCGCTGACTTGTCAGTTCGCAGCAAGTTATCTATGTAAAAATTTGTGTAACTAAATAGTCCAGACATTAGTTAGGACTGATTGTTCCTACATATTAACTCAACTAAACTTAACCGCTAATTGATGCGAGCGCTTTTGTATACAATTGATTAACTTTTTTGGTTGATTACTTTGTCCTGGTGTTACATACTCGATTGCGAGATTGATGCTATTTTATTGAGGTACAAACGCCTTCATCCCAATTGCAATACAAGCTATGACACTCAATTTATATTTACTGCGACATGGAGAAACTACTTTTAGTCAAAGTGGTAATTTCTGCGGTGAAACTGATGCGGAGTTGACAACACAAGGGATGCAGATGGCAAAGAGTTTTGCCGATGTTTATCAAAAATTGAAGTGGGAAGCTGTTTATGTTAGCCCGATGAAGCGCACAATTGCCACCGCCAAGCCATTTTGTGATGCTATTGGAATGGAGATGCAGTTGCGTGACGGACTGAGAGAAGGTAGTTACGGCAAATGGGAAACTAAGAGTAAATCGTTTGCTCAAGAGAATTACGCCCAGAACTATGTAAAATGGTTGACAGAACCGGCTTGGAATGCACCATTAGGTGGAGAAACTGCGGTAGATATTGCTAACCGTTCTATGCCTGTAATTGCTGAAATTCAAGAAAAACATCCCCAAGGTAATGTTTTAGTAGTTTCCCATAAAGCCACGATTCGGATTATACTTTGCAGTTTACTAGGGATTGATTTGGGGCGCTATCGCTATCGGGTGAATATTTTGGTCGCGTCGGTAGGTATGGTTAAATTTGACGTTAATGGCCCTTTGCTAGAAATATTGGGCGATCGCCATCATCTACCCGATCATCTTCGCTCTCGTCCGGGAACATAATAGTTCCTACTAGTAGTTAGAGATCGAAGGTTCGTGCGACCAAGTGCAGCTTATGGCTATAAAGCTTATATTGCAACAGTTATAGAGATTGATTCGAGATTTAAACGCGATCGCATCTCTGGGGTAGGGTGTATTTTTATATATGCAATGCACCTTAATTAATTATAAGTATCTTTAGAAGGCGATCGCAGCAATTCCTGGCGTTGCATAATTGCGGGATGATTTATCTCACGCAGAGGCGCAAAGGCGCAGAGAGAATCAAGAGTTTAAGATTTTAATACATCAAATTTCATCCCATGATTCAGCAACGCCCAATTCCTCTACGCTAATTCACAACTAAAATCTACTCATCGTCCATATCTGCAAATATAGATTCTAAATCTCGATAACCGCTAACTACCCGGACAATCACAACACTATCTTCAAAAACTCGATAAAAAATGATATAGCCGTCCAATGGTATCCCTCTCAGCCTGGGGTCAAACTTGGTGTAACTTCGCCCTATATTTGGGAATTGAGCTATGTTTTGGCACTTCTTATTAAATTCTCGAATAAATCTTTCGCCAGCGTTGACATTACGAACTAAAAAATAATCCAAAATTTCATCTAAATCTTGGCTTGCTTCCTTGGAAATCAAGTATTCCATCATCCTTGAGCCTCACGCGCTTGGCGTAATTTCTCCTCCAGTCTTACCATCACCACTTCACCATCTACTACGTCTCCACGTTCGATAGAAGCCAACCCAGCCTCTAGTTTTTTCTTAGTTTCTTCTTCCCATTCCTGATAACCCTTCTCCCATTCCTCCAGTAGTTTCAATGCTTTTACAATCACATCTTCAGCATTTTCATATCTACCTGTAGCAATTCGGGTTTGTATAAATTGCTCGTATTCTGCTTTCAATTGGATGTTCATAATTTTTACCTCTAGTTAATTAACAGCGTTACCTAGCCATATATAATCGTACAAGCAATCATGCAAAACTCAAGAAGCCTTGGGTGGTAAGAGTTGGAGCCAAGCAAACGAGGGTATGTGATGAATGAATGGAGTTGTTAAAGCGGTGCATAGAAGTGCTTTGCATACGATGAAGAAGTATGAGCAGCCAAGTATCCAGTTACTCCCAGGATTAGGCGTTGAGGGTGATGCACATATGGGTGTGACAGTCAAGCATCGTTCACGGGTAGCTGTTAATCCGAATCAGCCTAATCTCCGTCAAGTGCATTTAATTCATTCTGAGCTGCATGACGAACTTTGTGTCAAAGGTTTTACTGTGGGTGCAGGTGAAATGGGAGAGAATATTACGACGCGAGGAATCGACCTGCTTAGGCTACCTCTGGGTACTCATCTATACCTGGGCACACAGGTGATAGTTGAAATTACTGGCTTACGGAACCCGTGTGTCCAGCTTAACGGAATTCAGGAAGGTCTGATGGCGGCAGTGTGAGACCGAGACGAGCAGGGTAATTTGATTCGCAAAGCAGGTGTGATGGGTGTCGTGCTAATTGGTGGTAAGGTGCGATCGCATGATTTGATACGTGTGGAGTTGCCACCAGAACCGCATTGATCGCTTGATCGAGTCTGAGTGATCGCATTTGTTAACTACGCCAACGCACTGCTGGATGATGTTGAGAAAAATTATATTTGCTGACTATTGCTTAATCTGCCATTCTGATGAAGATGCCAGGGTACGATGTGGTGCATTGTCCTAATTCACAACTATAAAATACTAGCAATTTGGTACTATTGACAAAGTGGGCGATCGCTTACAACGTCTACGACAAGTTACGCCTACGTAATCTTCAGCAGACTGGCAAAAAACTATGGCAAAGCGTAAAAAAAGCAATCTCCAGTGGATTAAAGAAACGCTTGAACTAAAGCCTGACCATCGCTGGGAATCTCCATCAGGCTACAAGATTTTTGTAGCAAATCGTGGGGCTGTGCGCTTTAATGTCCCCCATAATTGGTTTTTTGAACCGCAAGAAAAATCTTTCAAGTTTCGTGATCAAAAACCCCCTAACGATGATTGTTGCTTAGAAGTATCTTTCAATCCTCTACCTCCCCGTGACTGGAGTATGTTTCCGTTAAAATCCACCTTGAAGAAAATAATGGACGAAGACGAGCGTAACGTCATTGCTAGAGGAGAAATTGTCACTGTCAAGCGCCAAACTGCCAAAATTGTCTGGACAGAGATTAAGTTTATTGACACCCAAGAAAAACCACGAGAAGCTTTTTCACGAACTTGCATCGGTTTGGGGTCAAATGTGCAATGCTTAATTACATTGGATTATTGGGCAGATCAAGCAGAGCAACTAATACCCGTTTGGGATGAAGTGATGGGTAGTCTGACGCTAGGGTTGTATATCCGTGATCCCATGACAGGTATGGCTTTCCCCGATTAAATATTAAATGTTGCTAATCTTACACAAAAATCATGAATAATAACAATTAGAATTTACTAGAAGTTTGTGATGGTCTTGACCTCTATTTGGGATTAAGTCATGCGATCGCTTACACTATGTTTGTACATTCATGATCCAAGAACTGGTTTAGCTTTCCCAGGCTGAGCCACAATAACAAATTGTATCTCCTTTCTTAATGACTAATCCCTTTCAGTTGCAACTGTTCAACTCCAGTTTTTGATTCGATTCAGAACACGATGAATGCTGATGTATACCGGGCATTTTATCCCGATAATTGGCGTGTGAGCCAGCAAAAGGCTGTTGAGGATGTTTGCGTTGCAGAAGACACCAATGTATGGGTTGCTATCGATGCAGGTTCTGCTGTAGGCTTTGTAGCCGTGAAACTCCACTCAGAGGATAGCATGGGTAAAATTTACATGGTGGCTGTCGATCCAGATTTTCAAGGTCGCGGCATTGGCAGCGCTCTGATAAAATTCGCTCTAGACTGGATGAAAGATGCGGGGATGTCTATTGCTATGGTGGAAACTGGAGGTGATCCTGGTCATAGCGCAGCGCGTCATACTTATGAAAAGGTGGGCTTTGATTTGTGGCCAGTCGCTAGATACTTCAAGAAACTGTAAAGTACAAATGTCAGCTTTTGCCAATTTCGTCTTCCAGCAAGCGATCGCCTGTTTTAATCTAAAAAAATATCAGTTAAAAAAGTATTTTGATTTACAGTTTTGCTTTAAATAAAATTTAGCCAAACTCAAAAACCAATTCCCATAAGAGTTATATTGTCTCAAGTATTAAAAATGTATTGTTCCTAGATATCCTAAAACTCGTATTTAGGCTAGAAATAGACTCTATTTTCTCTTGCTGCTAAAAAAAGCTTGATTTAATTGACTTGTAAGAGCGATCGCTAGGTTCGGAGTAATCCCAAGAGTGCATTTGACGGAAAGGTAGACCCATCTTTTGGAAGACGTACTTCTCTTTCACACCAGAAGCAATTAAGTCTGGCTTAAGTGCTTTAACGAACTCCTCGAATTCATAAGCAGTTACGTCATCGTAGACGATAGTACCATTTTCGATGTAGTGGGTAGTACGTTTGTAGTCGTCGTTGTGAGCGAACTCATAACCTGTACCAACCATCTTCATACCCAAATCTTGGAAAGCGGGTACAACGTGGCGAGGACGTAGACCGCCAACCATCATGGCTACAGTCTTACCTTCCAAACGGGGACGGTACTTCTCAACGATCGCATCCATTGTGGGCTGATACTTGGCAATTACCTTCTCAGCGTTTTCTTGGATTTTCGAGTCAAATTTAGAAGCAATTTCCCGTAGAGATTCAGCAATCTTGGTAGGGCCAAAGAAGTTGTATTCTAACCAGGGAATACCATATTTTTCTTCCATGTGACGGCTGATGTAGTTCATCGACCGATAACAGTGGATAAGGTTCATCTTCACGTTGGGGGTCATCAACATTTCGTTGATAGTACCGTCACCAGACCACTGAGCGACTACGCGCAAGCCGATTTCTTCTAGTAGGATGCGGCTAGCCCAAGCATCACCACCGATGTTGTAGTCACCGATAATTGCTACATCGTAAGGAGTAGAATCAAAATTCAGTGAACCGTCAGCTTTAGCTTTATCGGATCTGGGGAATACCCAGTCACGAATCATGTCGTTAGCGATGTGGTGACCCAAGGACTGGGAAACACCCCGAAAGCCTTCGCAACGAACGGGAACAACAGGCTTGTCAATTTCTTTGGATGCTTTACGAGCCACAGCTTCGATGTCATCCCCAATTAGACCGATGGGACATTCAGATTGAATGGATACACCACGGTTAAGGGGGAAGAGTACTTCCAATTCTTGGATCAGTTTCAGTAGTTTTTTGTCACCACCGAAAACGATGTCCCGTTCTTGGAAGTCAGAGGTGAAGTGCATGGTACCAAAGGTGTCAACACCTGTAGTACCAATGTAGTAGTTACGACGACCAGACCAAGACCAGTAACCACAACCTACAGGCCCGTGGCTGATGTGGATCATGTCCTTAATAGGACCCCAAACCACACCTTTAGAACCTGCATAAGCACAACCACGAGCGGTCATTACACCAGGAAGAGATTTAACGTTAGATTTAACGCCGCAATCGCTCTTACCTTCTTCAAATACATTTAAGTGCTTTTCCCGTTTTTTCTTAGCTTTATCGGGGTAAGCTTCTAGAACTTCTTTAATTAGCTCTTTTCTTTCTTCAACAATCTTGTTGTTTTCTGGAGGTGTCATTTTAGCCTCTCGAGTTCCTAAGGATCTGGGGATAGGGTAGATGGAAGTCCCCTAAGAGTAGGGGGGGAGAAGGTTAAAGGTAAAAGGTAAGATATGAGTTCTTGCCTTTTCCTTTTTCCTTTGGTGATTACTTACCAGCTGCTGCTTTAGCTGCGGCTTCTGCGGCGATGAGTTTTTCTGCTTCTTCGTCGCTTTCGAGAATACCGAATTCGATCAACAGTGCTTCTAGTTCATCCATCTCGATAGGAGTGGGGATGGTGAGGTTTTTGTTGTTGATGATCTTCTTAGCTAATGCGCGGTATTCCTGACCTTGGTTACTGTCAGGTGCATACTCGTTTACAGTCATCCGACGCAATTCAGCGTGTTGAACGATGTTGTCGCGGGGTACGAAGTGAATCATCTGGGTGTTCAAACGTTCTGCCAGAGTTTCAATCAATTCGATTTCGCGGTCAACTTTACGGCTGTTACAAATCAAGCCACCTAAGCGCACGCCACCGGTGTGAGCATATTTCAAAATACCACGAGCGATGTTGTTAGCTGCGTACATCGCCATCATTTCACCAGAGGTAACGATGTAGATTTCTTGCGCTTTACCTTCACGGATAGGCATAGCAAAACCACCGCATACAACGTCACCTAGTACGTCGTAAGATACGAAGTCAACGTCTTGATAAGCACCGTTTTCTTCCAAGAAGTTGATGGCGGTGATGATACCACGACCAGCGCAACCTACGCCGGGTTCTGGACCACCAGACTCCACGCAACGCACACCACGGAAACCGGTCAGCATTACTTCTTCGAGTTCTAGGTCTTCAACAGCGCCTCTTTCAGCAGCCAAGTGAAGCACGGTGGTTTGAGCTTTACTGTGCAGCATCAAACGGGTGGAGTCAGCTTTGGGGTCGCAACCGACGATGAGGATGCGCTGACCCATTTCTGCCATAGCTGCCAGGGTGTTTTGAGATGTGGTAGATTTACCGATACCACCTTTACCGTAGAAAGCTATCTGTCTAATGTTTGCGTCAACTGACATGATTATTTTTCTCCTGAGATTGGTTGGTTAGTGGGTCTTTTGTGTTGACGTTCACGCCTGTTGAGCTACAGCAGTGAGCGCATGTAGAGAGAGCATCGCTGGTGGCGCTCGCTCCACAACAAAATCAGTTGGTGTTGGAGTCATAATGATTCGGGTTAAGTTTATTTCTGTGAGTTTGTTTATTTTTCTCCTTTGCCATTTGTCAAGCAAATGACAAAGGAATTACACACTTTACAAATATAGGGAGAAAATAAAGGAGGACTTGAGGTAGTTATTCGTCAATCAATGCAGAAGTCCTTATTTGTTGAGAATTGCGCCCTTTAAGCTGGAAACGCGAGTTAAGGCAGCGCTGGTGTCTTCTGCTGATACTCCACTTGCAGCCATTGCCGCATTCAAATGCTTGACAATAGCGTCGAAGTGTTGGTCATTGAGATTCATCCCTGTGTGGGTTTTGTCCATAGAACGGCCACTGTATTGCTTTGGCCCTTCAAACATCAGAGAGAAAAATGCAACTTGATGAGCGCGTTGTTTCGCCATATCTGTGTTAGCGAAAAAGGGTTTGAGACTGTTGTCTGCCATAATGCTTTTGTGTAGCTCATCAACCACTTTTTCAATAGTCGGTTGTCCACCAATTTTGTCGTACAATGTACTCATATCCTGTTCCTTTGAAGCGTGTGGGATCATGAAATGTGCAATTAGGTGTTGACTTTCACCTATGTACTTTAAGACTGAAGCATTGATGGAGCGAAGATTTGGGTCAAATCCTACTTCTTGTTCCTGGTGAATGAATTACAGGATTTATTTGTGTGGTGCGTAAATCTGTAAGTTATGGTTCGACTGCTTCGACTACAAGGTTTTTGCTGACTCGATCCTGTAATCTGGCTTCGATCGCAATCTTGAGAGTGGCTGTACTACTAGAACAAGAACCACAAGCGCCTTGCAATAAAACCTTGACTCTATCGCCATCTACGTCGTAAAGTTCTACATCTCCGCCGTCAGCGATCAATACGGGTCTGACTTCTTCATCTAAGACTTTTTGAATCAATGCAATCTTCTGCACGTTTGTGAGAGGTCTTGGCGATTGCGGCTGAGAATTAGCAATATCTGTAGTAACTCCGACGCTGTGGTTGTTAAGAGCAGGTGCGGCGGCTTGTTCCTTTACACTTCTTATAATATCATCAATATTCGCTAAACAGGAACCGCATCCGCCGCCAGCTTTGACATAATTTGTTACCTGTTCTGCATCAGTGAGATGATTTTCGACAATCACACGGCGAATTTTGGATTCGGTGATCCCAAAGCAGCTACAAATTAATGCGCCTTCGTCATCGTCGTCATGGGTAGCTAGAGGAATGCCACGATAATTATAAATAGCAGCTTCTAGCGCTTCTTGCCCCATGACAGAACAGTGCATTTTGGCTTCAGGTAATCCGCCGAGGTAGTCGGCAATTTCTTTATTGGAGACCTTCAAGGCTTCATCTAAAGTTAAACCCTTGATCATTTCAGTCAAAGCACTAGAAGAAGCGATCGCACTGGTGCAGCCAAAGGTTTGAAAGCGAGCATCCAAAATTGTGTCAGAGGCTACTTCAACTTTCAAATGCAATCTTAAAGCATCACCACAAGCAATACTACCAATTTCTCCCATTGCTACCTTTACACCAGGTTCGTCAGTTTCTTCAATAGCTCCCTGGTTCTTGGGATTGTAAAACAAGTCTAATACTTTATCTGTGTAGTCCCACATGGTCGATTTTAGATTTGAGATTTGAGATTTGAGATTTGAGGGATGAGGAAAATGAGGAATAACTCTCTCCCCTGCTCCCCTGCTTCTTCCCTAACTATGAGCTAGTGCTTGTGCTTGTTCTTGCAACCAATCCGCATCATCCTTTTTGAAGGGGGACATGGCGCGTAAACGTTCGACAATATCGGGCATTACTTCTATTACTTTGTCAATTTCGGCTTCCGTGGTGTAGCGAGAAAGACTGAAACGAATGGAGCCGTGTAAAGTGGTGTAGGGTAAACCCATCGCCCGCAAAACGTGGGAAGGTTCTAAAGAGCCGGAGGTACAAGCAGAACCAGATGAGGCACAGATGCCGTATTTGTTCAAAGAGAGCAGAATTGCTTCACCTTCAATGTACTTGAAACCAATATTGGTGGTGTTTGGTAATCTCTGCGTTGGATCGCCATTAACTTCGCAGTTGGGAATTTTAGCGAGTAAGGTTTGCTCTAGGCGATCGCGTAGTTTTCTTTCTCTTGTGGTAGCCTCTTCTAAATGCAAGAGTTCCAATTCTGCCGCTTTACCCAAAGCAATTATAGCTGGAACATTCTCTGTTCCTGCCCGCCGACCACGTTCTTGATGTCCCCCAAGTAACAAGGGACGGAACCGCACACCGCGCCGCACATACAAAGCACCAATTCCCTTGGGAGCATGAATTTTATGACCAGATAAGGTCAACATATCGATGGTGCTGTTCTTCATGTTCATGGGGATTTTGCCCACGGCTTGCACCGCATCTACATGAAAGAGAGCGCCATATTCTTTGACTCGTAAGCCAATTTGCTCAATGGGGAAAATGGTACCTGTTTCGTTGTTGGCATACATAATCGTCACCAAGGCGGTGTTACCAGTCAAGGAGGCCTCTAATTCATTGAGATCCAACTGTCCCTGACGATTCACCGACAGATAGGTAACATTGTAACCTTGGGTTTCCAGTTGTTTGCAGACATTCAACACTGCTGGGTGTTCAACTTGCGTCGTGATGATATGTCGCTTTTCTGGTTGTGCCAACAGGGCGGCGCGAATAGCCGCGTTATCTCCCTCTGTACCGCAACTGGTGTAGACAATTTCCGATTCATCTGCACCGATGAGGGCTGCTAGTTGTTGCCTGGCTATTTTTACAGCTTTGCCAACTTGTCCCCCAAAGGTGTGCATACTTGAGGGGTTACCGTAGTAGTCCCGCAAATAAGGCAACATCACTTCTATAACTTCTGGGTCTACCTTAGTTGTGGCATTATTGTCTAAATAAATGATGCTCATCCTGATACACCTACAACTCCGCTCTGATGCCGAGATATTTGTTCTGAGAATTTTTGAGAGTAATATTCAAACCAGCGCTCCCAGTAATCTTTTTTGTTGGTTAATTTTGCTAAAGAGTGGTTGTAATTAGCAAACCAGCCTTCCCAATAATCGTTAGGCTGCTTAACGCAACCATTGCAGGTGGGACAACCAGCTTTACACTGAGGTACAGAGTAAATATTACCAGCGCAGTTTGTGCAAAGTTCAGGGTCAATCCAGTGATTACCGTCAATTACTTTAACTGCACCAGTAGGACAAGCAGACAGACAGAGATTGCAGGAAATACATTGGCTAGTGATGGTGTAAGCCATGATTATTCTCCTTGTTGAAATGGGGGAGTGGTGAATGGTGAGTGGTGAGTGGGGAGGGGATTTTTGCATCCCTAATCCCTACTCCCCTTCGGGTTTGCCAGTCGCTCATGGGGGAAACCACGCCACTTGCTCCACTTGGGGAAACCTCAAGACCGCAGTGGCTCCCCAAGACCGCGCTGGTCTCACCTATTCCCTATTCCCTAACTCCTGGACATATTGCTCGTAAAATTCCAAAGCAACCTTTTCAATCACGTCGTAAGCTTCAACGGTCTGTATACCAGCTGCTTGCAGTTTTTCTTGAGGACAGTTACCAATCTTGGAGACTAAAACTGCTTTGCAATCTGCGATCGCTTGCATGATATGCTCGAAAGTGGCTTCTTCACTAAATCCACCTTGGCAATATTGGTCAATCTTGCGATGACCGATAAAGCGAACTTCATTACCATCTACTTCGTAAATTTGGAATTCCTTGGCATGACCGAAGTGTTGGTTAACTAATCCACCGCCTTTGGTGGCGACTGCAACGAGAATTTTGGGATTGCTGGCAAATTTCTTGCTTGCACGTGCCTTATCTTTGGCTATTTTTAGCTCTTCTTTAAATTTTTCAATCCCTTCATGAACTAGGGTGCGTTGCTCAAGGTCATATTCTGGGGACATTTCCAAGAACTTATCTTTGGTAAATTCTTGGCTGCGGTCTTCTCCCAATAATCCTACAGCATCGGCTCGGCACTGACGACAATGGCGCATCATTTTCATGTTGCCAGCACAATTGTCTTGAACTGACTTAACTTCTTTGGGTGTGGGGCCGCGTTGACCTGTTAAACCGAAGTATGTGCCGTGTTCCGGTGCCGAAATCAGTGGCATGATATTGTGCAGAAATGCACCGTTTTCCCGAATCATTTTATTGACTTCGATCAGGTGCTGATCATTAATTCCGGGAATCATCACGGAGTTGACTTTGCACAAAATGTCAGCTTCTTTGAGTGCTTGCAAGCCTTCCATCTGCTTTTCAAGCAGAATCTTAGCACCTTCAACGCCTCTATAACGCTTGCGCTTGTAGTGAACCCAAGAGTAAATCTGAGCGCCGATTTCTGGGTCGATGGTATTTAGGGTGATAGTAACGTGATCTATATTTAGTTGTTTGATGCGATCGATGTATTCGGGTAGCATTAAACCGTTGGTTGATAAGCAAAGCTTGATGTCTGGTGCTTTGTCTGCAATCAACTCAAAGGTGCGGAAAGTTTTTTCGGGATTCGCCAATGGATCACCAGGCCCCGCAATTCCCACGACTGTCATTTGGGGAATTTTGCCTGCAATCACCAAAGCTTTGTGTGCTGCTTCTTCTGGTGTCAGCAACTCGCTAACTACCCCAGGACGACTTTCGTTAGCGCAGTCGTATTTACGGTTGCAATAGTTGCATTGAATATTGCAAGCTGGTGCAACTGCAACGTGCATTCTGGCGTAGTGGTGATGAGCATCTTCGCTGTAGCAGGGATGCTTGGCGATCCGTTCTTGGAGTTTTTCATCCATTTCCACGGTGGTGCTGCTGTCACATCCGCAACCACCTGATTTTGCTGGGGTAACTGCTAGTTCCTGATGGTCGGAGGAGAGGAGTCCTGAAGACGGTAGTGTCATTGAATTTCGCAAGGGTCGGTGGACTGGATGCCACAGTGGGAGATGCCGTTGCTACTGTCTTTACCCAGGAAATAAAGTCGCGTCTTGTATTCAAACAGTTAGCAGTTAACAGTTAACATTTATCAATTTGTTTACTGTTGACTCAGGTATGGCTAATGCCACGCTTCGCTATCGGCTGGTGTGTGTCAACGTTTAGGTCTTGGGTGGAATTTGTTTGTGAGTACAGCCGCGACTTTTATTCACAGAGGCATGGTGCTATCTCATCCCTCCACTCACTCTTCGCTATTACTTTTGGTTCGAGCGTTGAGTGATTGGCGATATAAGATTTATATCAGTTGTCCTCAAATGGTTGGCGCGTCTATTGAGGATAGAATTTATTGGATTTATTACGCTTGTACTCAAATTTTCAAACCCTACTTATTTGGGCTTTACAAGAATTAAAAATTTATTTTTTGGGTAGGGGTACTAGTATTTTTTACTTGGGGTACGAGTATTTATGAAGAGAGGTTCAGGATTTCTTTGTACTCAGCCAAAATCCAGTCATAGCAAAGGTTTTCGCTCGGTTTGAAATGATTTTGGGTTATTTTATTATGTACTCAAACTACCCTTAAATCCCATTTAAAACATAAAAAGCTTAGGAGTTTAAGGGGGAAAAACTGGAGCAGATTCACGTCGGACTACTCCAGATACGTGCGAAATTCAATTCTGTATCCAACATATCATTTTTTTTTGCCAAAAAATCCAATTTATATTTATTTAATTTTTGCAGAGAAATTTGTGACTGAAAATTTGCATAAGTAGCACCAAACAAGGATTTGTGTTACTTCCCATGATATATCTATTGACAATTTTTAGCTACAAGCAAGCATAATTAGCTGTTGTCTGCTTAATCAACTGGTGAATTAGATTGAGTTAGATGAGCGCGTCAGAATTTGGCTTACGAGTAAATCTTAATCTGTATCTAACCTATCATTTTTTTTGCAGAAAAAATGCATTTAATATTTATTTTATTTTCTAGAGATTAATTCACTCACTTAAAAAGTGCTGAGTATAAGTACTAGCCCTTTCAATGTGAGTAAAAACTACCGAATATTGGACAAAATTTTAGGCTTTCCACCTTTGTAACTTTATAATTCAAAAGTCATTTTTTTAACCACTAAGACACTAAGACACCAAGCAAAATACCTGACATCTGGAAACTGCTGATTATAAGTAGTTACCACTATTCAAGTAAAGAGCCAGATTCCCAAGGGAAACTAAAAAGTATAATTAATTACTTAAAATTTAAGCTACGGAAAAGCAGATAAATTTGGCTCACTACTCGTGCGATCGCTGTATGATATATTACGAGGTTTGTTTATTTACTTTTTGCTCGGCTACATCCATAAATATTACATTAAAATCATCAGTAGTTTATGAGTCAAGAACAAAAATATTACTGTTTTTGCACATTAGCTTTGAGAAAGAAGTACCGTCTTCTGGCTCGGCAATTGGCTAGTGATTTAGAAAAATACGCTCCAGGAACTTCACTGTTAGTTTTTACAGATGACATCAATGATTTCAGTGATTTTCCGAATGTTCTAGCTTTTAAACATCGCCAAAAAGGCATTCTTCTTTGTTATCATGACAAAAGTATTGTCATGGAAATAGCCTTATCAAAATTTCCTGCTGTTATTTATATTGATGCAGATACTAGGATATTAGCTCCCCTACCAGATAATTTGGAGTGGAAACCTGGAATCACAGTAGGACATTATGAAAATTTAATTGAACATGTTAGTAGATACACGCCTGAGAGATTGCAGTCTCTTCAAAAGGTGGCTGCACATTTAAATCTGCATCTAGAAAATACTACATATGTAGGAGAATCTTTATTTATTATTGCTAGAGATGAAGGTAGAGAACTAGAGTATTTGAAGTATTGGGGAATTATTGGGAGATATTTAGAATTAAAAGGCATTCATGCTGGTGTAGGTAATGCCATGGGATTAGCTGCTGCCAAAGTAGGGTGGACTATTGGCACAGATGGCTGGCAAAAAATTAAAAATATCACGCATCATTATGATGCTTCGTATACCAAGGAACAGAAAAGTTTTTGGGAAAAATGGGAACGAAGAATTAGCTATCACTACCGCTTAAATCTAGCTAGAATTAGGGCACTGAAAAATGCTAAGTTTTACTATAACTAAAGTTATTTAAGTAACAAGAAGCAGAGGTTTAGAGGAGTGTAGAAAGAGCATTTTTCCACACTCCTACTCTCTCTTTTTTGCCTTTTTTGATAAATATTTAGATTTGCATTTTTGTAGCAACATCGACATCATTAGTTTTCAGTTGACCATCTTCCATATAAATGATGCGATCAGCAATATCAAGGATGCGGTTGTCGTGGGTAACTAGCAAGATTGTACAGCCTTGTTCTTTGGCTAGCTTCTGCATTAATTCGACGACATCACGCCCAGATTTTTTGTCAAGTGCAGCCGTGGGTTCGTCTGCCAAAACAATTTGAGGATGGCTGACTAAAGCGCGAGCGATCGCTACTCTCTGTTTTTGCCCTCCTGACAAATTCTCTGGATAATAATTGACATGATCACCTAAACCAACAGTTTCTAACATCGCGATCGCTTTGGTGTTGACATCCTGATTTAAAAAATCGTCATGCAACTCTAAAGACATTCGCACATTGTCTTTAGCTGTCAAAAAAGTCATGAGGTTGTGCGCTTGGAAAATATAGCCAATCTGGCGGCGCAGTCGGGTTAACTGTGCTTTATTAGCCCCACAAATTTCCTGTCCTAAAATTTTTAAACTACCTTCTTGAGCAGAACGTAGTCCCCCCATGAGAGTTAACAAAGTGGTTTTTCCTGAACCTGAGGGGCCGGTCATAATCACAATATCACCAGCGTTAATCTCCAAATTAATATCAAATAAAACTTGTTTGCGGAGATTACCTCCACCAAAGTAGTGGTTGACGTTATGAACAGCAATCACAGGTTCTACTAGTACAGAGTTTTGCAACATAGTGAATAGAAGGGGATGAAGGAACAAGGGAACCCAAAAATTAAAAAACATCGGCGGGGTCAGCTGATCGTAATTTCCGCATAGCGATCGCCCCAGAAAAACTACACATGATGACAGTGAGAATAAATACTGTTATTGCCCTGTCTACTTTCATCGCGATGGGCAGCAGTGTGGCAGCATAGGTAAGCTGATACAATCCAAAAGACAGGAAGAATGCCGGGATATAACCCAAGACGGCTAAAAATAATGCCTCTTGGAGCAAGACTCCCAATAGATAGCGATCGCTGTAACCCATGGCTTTGAGGGTGGCGTATTCTGGCAGGTGTTCCGAAACGTCGGAGTAAAGAATCTGATAAACAATCACAATGCCGACAATGAAACCGACTCCCACACCTAAACCGAAGATAAACCCAATACCAGTGCCAGTTGCCCAGTAATCTTTTTCGGTTTGGGCAAAACCTTCTGGAGTCAGGACGCTGACATCATTAGGGAGTCCAGCAGCGAGTTGCGATCGCACTTTCTCTGGATCAGCACCTGGTTTGAGAGTAATTAACCCGACTTCGATGCGATCGCGTTGACGGTCTGGAAATAGTTGTAAAAAGGTGGAGTCACTGGTGATAACATTACCATCGGCGGCGAAGGAAGCACCGTTACTAAATACGCCCCGAACACGCACAGCTTTATTATTCAATTCTGTTTCAAAATTGCCTGTTTTTTGGAAGATATCACCCACAGCCCCATATTCTGGACGACCAGCTTGATCAAACAGAACTTGATGCAACTGTTTGAGATGATCCTGGTTTTGTTGAACTTCGGGAAACTTGAATGCAGATTGGGTAGGATCAATACCCCAAATCAAGATAGCCCGATCAAGTCGTGTTTCAGGATTTCGCCATTGTCCAGTGCCAATATATACAGAATTTACTGACTCTACACCTTCATAACCTAATGTTTGATACAGTCGTTCTCTAGAAAAGCTTTTGACTGAAAATAAAGTTTGAAATTGGGGATTAATTAAAACCAAGTCCGCTTGTAAATTGCGATGAGGTTGTATGGCTGCATCAAAAAGCGCACTTTCAAACCCCAGTTGAATAAACATCAACATATCGGCAAAAGTAATACCTGCAACCGCAACTGCTAGACGCGTTTTTTCTTTCATTAACTGCCGCCATGCTAGCGGAGTTTTGCGGGATATTTTATAAAACATCTGGCAATTGTCCCCATATCAAAGTTAGTTAAAATCTCACAGTCTCAGTCTGTTGTTCAAGTTGATACTGTCGCATTAAGAGAAATAAAGGCAAACCAAGGGAAACCCCAACCAAAAGATTAGCAGCAATGTAAATCCAGAGATTTGGTATTTTCAGACGTGTACCTTCCCCATATACAAATACCCAAAAAACTAGGGATGAAACAATTACATCCATGCCAAAAAAACCGGAAATTCTATTAGCAAATAGCTGTTCAAAAAAAAGCCGGATATCAAGACCATATTCTAGGACAAATGGCCATAACTGTGAGTAAGGCAAAACTGTTCCGAAAATACAAAGCAGAAGATATATGACTTTCAGCATGATAAAATTACCTAATTTTCTAAGGATTTATAATTCAATTGCTGTTTGTACTTGCAAGTTAGTCAGCCCAGCGACGCGTTTACTGTCTTCAGGGTTGAGACGAATTTTGACCTCAATCACTCGGCTGTCTAGGTTTTCTCCTGGTTGGTTGCTAAAAACGTTTTGTCGATTTACTTGTAAACCAATTTGGGAAACTGTCCCTTGTAATTCACCATCAAATACTTGACTAGTAATTACTGCTGGCTGTCCCAGTTGAATTTTACCAATGTCGGTTTGATAAACTTCTGCTACTACCATCATTTGCTCGGTTTGGGCTAAGTCTGCAATGCCGGCATCACGAATTTTTTCTCCAACTTTTGTATGAATCTTGAGAATTTGACCCGCCATTGGGGCTTTAATCTCTGCTGCTGCTAAGTCTGTTTCGGCTTGTTTGAGAGATGCGATCGCATTTTCCACTTCACTCTGTGCAGCCTGCACATCTACCGGACGAACTTCGGCAATACTGTTGAGTGTGGCTTTGGCTTCGCTGATTTGTTTGTTGCTAGTGGCGTTAATTCGGGTGAGTGCAACTTTAGCTTCAGTCAGTTGCCTACTCGCTGTAGAATTAATGCGGTTGAGAACTGCTTTGGCTTCGTCTAGCTGCTGTTGTGCGGTTTCCCAAATCAAACGCTTACTATCAAATAAAGAATGAGAAATTGCTCCTTGGGAAGATAGCTGCTGATAACGTTGATATTCAGCTGCGGCATTGTTGAGTTCTGCTACCAGTTTTTTAATTGTCGCCTCTTGGGCAATTCTATCTCCTAACCACTGCGCTTCGATGCGAGCGATCGCTTCTTGTTGAGCGGTTTTATCTCCTTGTAACTGCGCTTGTAAGCGTTCCACAGTTGCCTGTTGTGCTTGAATTTCTCCAGTTTTTGCCCCGGCTTTGACTTGAGCCAATCTTGCTTGAGTGACTCTCACCTGTTTTTGAGCTTGGAGTACCGCATTCTGCAAGCGATCGCGTGAGTCTAAAATTGCTACCACCTGTCCGGCTGCAACGATATCACCTTCTTTAACTAGGATTTGAGCAATGCGATCGCCGTCTAAAACCAAAGGTGCAGACAAACTAATTACTTCTGTTTCTGGCTCTAATCTTCCTAAAGCCGTCACTCTTGGTGTGGTTTGTCCTAATTCAGATGAGGCAGTTTGACCAACTTGTCCAAACTGAGAAATGCTATAAACAGCAATGCCACCTGCAATTGCAGTCGCAGCTATTACTAAGGGAATTAGCGTTTTATAAGCAGGTTTAAATAACAGATTTTGCCCCATTTTCCCCTCACAATAAACACACTTATTTGATACGTGAAATTAACATTATTACTAAAACCCTAATTATTTATATGGCTGTAAATTAGCAGCTTTGTGATAATTTTCTTGCTGTAAATATAACGTCAGCATTTTACCCAACAATGTACATTGTTCAGAAAAATCAATCATTTCATTACCCCATAATTTCTCCATAATTAAACCATTAACAAAGCTCAATATAAAAGATGCCAATACTGCATCTTGAATACCTAGAAAATCACAAGCTGCCTGCTGATATCTTTGATTAGCACGTTTAAATACAACATTGTTGCGGATTTCTTGTGAGTCTTGATGCTGACAAAAATCAACCCAGACATAAGTCCACTTAATAAAGTAATCCTCATTTTTAACTAGATATCTTCCCAGTGCTGCCATCGACTCTTGCAGCGTTTTAGCGCCTGCCATCTCCGCCAGTGCTGCACTCACATCTTGCTGACTTATTTCCTCAACTAATTGCTCAAACAAAGCTTGTTTACTAGGAAAATAATGATAAAGCGTACCAGTAGAAACATTTAAACCTTGAGCAATTTGCCTCATGGTGACCGAACCATAACCTTTTTGGGCAAATAAATCAAAACTCTTGCTCAGGAGTTCTTTGCGGTATTGGTCATGGTCAACAATCTTAGGCATGATTCGGCTTTATTTATATCGAACGCTCGTTATTTATTAATATACTCCTACTGATGCTGGGATGTCAAATAATTACAGCAATTTAGTACAACATTTTCTGCTGACGTTGACTATGTAGTACTTTTTACTTTTAACTTTGCTATTTATCCAACAAACCTGCTAATCACTAGCAAACTTGTTGTGGTAATTTAAAATTCATGCTGGTACAGACTTATTAATCTATGCTGAACAGCCATATCTGTCAAGATAAGTGAATTATAATTAATTCAAAATTCGCACATTTAAAATCTCCCAATAGACTTATTTATTTTGAATTTCTAATTACTATATTTTCTAGCCAGTGGTGGCACAAATTACGGAAACACAGTACAATAAATCTTGTCTTGTATTACACATTTATCATAGTAAAAAGAGTGTACAAATTAGTACCATAATGCTGTTCACTACTATTTTTAAGGAGAAGTTATGAACATAAAATTTGCTTTTCTTGCTTCCGCTTTGGGTGCAACCTTGCTGACGAGTGCCTGTCAGCCTACTGCTACTCCACCGGAAACTACTCCACCAGCAGCACCGCCAGAAGCTACTCCACCAGCAGCACCGCCAGAAGCTACTCCACCAACGACTCCCTAATACTTTAGTTGCACGACTTGGAAGCACAGAAATAATTGGTTCTGTCAAATTCAAGTAACAGTCATTCTTGTCAAAATGGCATAAGCACCTCAAAAACTTGTTCAGTTGATTGGCTTGTGTTAACATACCCGGCATCAAGTGAATTAATTGCTTAAAGTCTCACGATCAAATAAAGTTTTTGAATAACACTTTGCCTTTCCATCAGCAAATGTAAACTGCTCACAATTTCCCCCACTACAACCCTCCTCTGGAGCAATGATTGTATAATGCAACTCAAATAAGAGTGGGGGAAGTTACCAAGCTACACCAGTCACCACGCAAAAAATGAAAGTCTTGGTTGAAAACTAAACTGGACAAATCCATTAAATTTCAGGAAGGAAAGGTTTGTCTGTGTGCCTAGTAAAATCCAGATGGTTGTTAGCTTAAAAGTAATTATGGAAATTTTGACAGCTACCATAGCTTATCTGATATTGGGTTCCGTAACTGGAATTTTAAGTGGATTAATTGGCATTGGAGGAGGTGTATTCATTACACCAGCACTCGTTTATTTTTTTGGTTTTTCCCAGCATAGCGCCCAGGGAACCACCTTGGCTTTGATGGTTCCACCAATTAGTTTACTTGGAGCTTGGGCTTATTACCAGCAGGGATATGTAGACTTAAAAGTAACTATCTTTGTCTGTGTTGGTTTTTTCTTGGGAGCATTGCTAGGTGCTAAATTTGCCATTGGAATACCAGAGGTATTTTTGCGAAGGATATTTGGGACAGCATTACTTTTTATCGCTTTTAAGATGATTTTTACTAAATCGTGATCACTAAATCAGCTAACAAAATTTAGCACTTGTATTCATAAAAGTCCTGAAAAATCAGGGTCTTAAGATTTTTTTCTGATGAAAGTGACGAAAGCGCACAATAGCAATCCTAGTTAAAACGTGAGAAAAGATACAGATAAAAAGTAAGTGTTGTAGATAGCGTTTCCTAATCTGCTGAAGTACTGATTACATCGCTAATAAAATTGGGCAATCTTTGCATAACTCTGCGCTCCCTTAGCGCCGCTCTGCGTTGAAAAACATTAGTTCTGTACCTCACTTAACTGGGAATTGCTATAAGCTTTTTAGCTATTTCTTTCTCAAATGATTGAGGATTGCTATAGTGCGTGTTTTTTTTGCAAGCTTTAACAAAAGAAAGTTTTAGAGTTTACTGTGCAAGTATGGGAGTCATTGCCACCTGAGAGATACTTGAATTCAGGTGGCTATAAAGTTACTAATTTTGTTGAATAAGCTGCTGTACCTGCTGTTGCAAAGCTGGATTTTGCTGAATGGCAACCAATATCTGACTGAAGCGCCTCGGTTCTAACCCACCCTCTCGGACTACTTGCTCTTGTTGAGATAGGGTTTCTTGTTCGATTGACTGTATTTGGGAGGACGCTTGGTTAAAGGATTTTTGCTCCTCTGGAGTTGCTGGTGTAGATGGGTTAGCCTCAGGCGACTGCTGTGTTTGGGAAAGCTCTTGAAATCTTTCTATACTCAGACCTGATTGTTGGATTGCTTGTGCAAATTTCTGCTGCGCTGTTTGACCAATTTCCTGCAACTTGGGGATGACGTTGGCAAATTGCTGTAGTTCTTCTGTGCTGACATCTTGTGCTTGAGATTCTGGAACTTGAGGTACCTCTTGCACTTGAGGCGCTTGAGGTTGAGATTGTGATTCTGGAGTTTCTGCTAGAGCAGAAAGGTTGCCTGCAACCAAAAAAACTAACACAGAGCTACCTTTTAAAAGTTGCTTTAACATACTGTCTTCCTCCTTAATTACTGCTTACCCTGCGTATAACAAGGAAAGTGTGTTCAATAAATCAAGCTGTTTGGGTTCTTCTTCAAAGATGTATTCAGCAATAGATGTGACAGCAAATACTTTCCCTTACTGATGGATTAAGAGCTTTCTGTACGTTGGTTCTTGCATAGCCTAATACATGTTTACCTTTTTCTGCAAGGAGGCGCACATTCTACCCACTTGCATACGGTAAGGATAAGCCTACAGGCTCACGAACGCCTCGTCTGTGTAGCCTGGTATGACCGTTGCCTGGTGGAAGATATCTCAAATCTCAGCCTTGCTCTAACTCTTGGCTGTTTTGCTAAAAATTCGGTAATACAGCCATGTAGTAGTTTCCTTTAAAGGAAAAAGTATATAAGTGAGAGGATTGATTGTCACAATGATATTTCGGTAATCTCTTCGTGCTAAAAACAAAATGGCACGAGCCACTTGCGGCGCTGACATCACTCCATAAGGATTAAGTTGACTCTTAAACGGCCCGAGGATTAACTTGCGAACAATACAATTACCATCCAACCGCTTGAGAGTCACAATGTCTCCTAATGTGCGTTTACTGAGTTCATAAAGCGGACTTAACGCCGGGGAAACCTCAGCCTCAGAAGTATTAACCCAGATTTCTTTTGTTGCCTTTGCTTGTGGCCCTGTTACCGTGGTTAAAAATATATCCATTAACCGCAATGCCGAGAAAGTATTAACTTCATAAGAAGAATTGATAGCCTGAGATGTACGGCTAGCGTAGACATTAACGCCGTGGTTAATAATTAAAATATCAATTTTTGCTAAACAATCCTTTAGTTGAGCTTCATGACCCAACTCCCAGGAAACCACCTTTAACTCAGTGTGCGTTGCTAATTTTTCTGGGTTAGTGGTTAATGCCACCACTTTAGCATTGTGCTTGAGCAGTTCAGCCGCCAAAGCTTGCCCGAGAGCGCCTGATGCTCCAGTTAAAGCGACGGTTTTACCCTTGAGAGATAATGCGGTACCCAGTATTTTATCCACTAAAGGAAAGACACCACTGTAGTAGGCATTGACATTATCAAAATGATGCCGCCAATGATAAGACCGATTCACCCACCAAACGGATGGAATGATTTGTAAAGGGCCGGGTAGATGGTTGTAGTCTGTATCGATTTTTCCCTGGAAATATCGCAGCGAAGCACCAAACAAGAAGGTAAAGCCATATACTACTCCCAGCCATAACCCCATTTGATGAACAAATAAGGCAATCAGTGTCAATACAATTACCAATAGACTCGACTCGAAGATATCGTGATAGAGCTGGGAATCTTGGTAAGCTTTCAGAGACACTATTGATAAATCTCGCCGATATACCATGTGGTGCTTGTTGTGCCATTGAGAAAGCCATCCGACTTGGTGACACAAAACATGGTAGCTATCTCTTAATACCTCTGCAAGCGCAAGAGAAAAGACTCCCCAACCAGCAAACTGCAAACAGGTGTTTACCAAAACCCAATTACTTGGAGCTAACATCTTGATCATGATTTCCTACACACCAATCATCTTAATCTTTCTTTATATTTGATAAGAATAGATTAAGGTCGAGTCACAGAGCAAATGAATTACATATTTTACTGCTGTTAAATGCAAATAGTCTGTAGTGGTTTTTGTGTGCGATCAGCTTAAAGGTGTGGTTAACGCTTACCGCTTTTAGCTAAAAATCATAATACAAAGTTTCGTTTGCCGTCATGTTAAACTTTAAGCAAACCTCAGCTTCTTGCCACAAGCTATGCGGTCAATCGAGCAACTAACAGAAGAAATTTTATCCTTGCCTAGTGCATCGAGGGCGCTTTTAGCAGAAAAAATCATCGAAAGCTTGGAATTTGATACAGATCCCGCAATTCAAGCGGCTGGGATTACTGAAGCTAAAAGGCGGCGAGATGAAATTAGAAGTGGTTCTATACAACCCATATCAGGAGATGAAGCTTTAGCTCAAGTATCGCTTTTCATTCATGCTTGATTACACACTGCGATCGCAATTGCCGCAAAGATAAAAATTCTGCTAACTCAACTAACCCTTTTGCATCCCGTCGTTCTGCTGGAGTTGCATCTTTTCCTGCATCTTGACTATCCATAAGTTAGAATCTCAAGATTTGGCTGCCCAAAGCAGGGGAACGTCGTACTGATTGAACATTGAATCAGCACTCACAAGTGTCATGTTTTCTATCTGAGCCTGTGCAATCAACATTCTGTCAAAAGGATCTCGATGATGCAAAGGCAATGCAGCTGCTCGTAAAGCCTGAGAAGCTGTAATTTCTAAAGATCGCACTCCCAAAAGTGTCATCCGACTAGAAATATAACTATCTAAGGGATCTGCTAGTGGTAACTTGCCGATCGCAACTTTTATCCCCATTTCCCAAATGCTGGCCACTGATAGCCATAATTCATTGGTTTTATCAACAATACAGGCGATCGCTTCTTCATTCAAACGCTCTGGTTGAGCAAACCACCATAACCAGCACTGTGTATCTAGCAAGAGTCTCACTCTTCACCGCCCTCAAATGCTGCCAAAATTTCTTCCGGTAAAGGAGCGTTGAAATCATCTGGTACTACGAAACGCCCTTGATCTTGCCCTAAACTATTGAGTCGGTTTGATGAAGTATGAAAAGGAACTAACTTGGCGATGGGAACACCTCGGTTAGAGATAATTATTTCTTCTCCCAGTTCTACCCGTGATAACAGCTTTGAGAGATTTGTTTTAGCTTGATGGATATTTACACTTTCCATGAAATTTATAAACTAAGTCTATAAACTAAGTTTAGTGTAAATCAATATAGTCTGTAGTGGTTTTTATGTGCGATCGCTTGTCATTCATGCTTGATTACACACTGCGATCGCAATTGCCGCAAAGATAAAAATTCTGCTAACTCAATTAACCCTTTTGTGTCCCGTCGTTCTGCTGGAGTCACATTTTTTCCTGCATCTTGACTATCCATTTGCAGGAGAGAGGTTTTTTCAAGTTATCGAACTAACGTTATATTTAAGATATATTGACATTACATTTTTCTCTTTGGATTGACATCACATTTCTCCCTTTGGATTGATAAACATGGATTTTACAGCCACGTTAAATGAGATTAAATCTCTGAGCATTGAAGAACGCCTTCGTTTTGTACAAGCCATTTGGGAAAGTATCGCCGCAGAACAGATTTATCCAAATGTCACAGCAGCACAACAACAAGAGCTTGAGCGTCGGATTAATGATTATGAAGCTCATCCAGATAACGTGATGACATGGGAAGAAATTAAAGCTGCCATTAAAAGACAATAATGAATTATGTGTTGGTGTTTCGTCCAGAGGTTCTTGAAGAACTTGATGATGCATATACTTGGTACGAAAATCAGCAAGCAGGGCTGGGCGACGAATTTTTAGGCTGCGTAGATGAGATTATCAATAAAATTTGCCAAATGCCAGAGTCTTATGCTGTCGTGTATAACGATGTTCATCGGGCTGTTTTACAACGCTTCCCTTATGCTATTTACTATCGGATTGTGTCAAGTCGAATTATTGTCATAGCAATTTTTCACGGGCGGAGAGATGCCAAAATTTGGCAGACGCGAAACTAGTAACTTGACTCACTCAAATATATCAATCTATGGTGTGATCGCCTGTGCTGGTTTTGGTGTGCGATCGCTTGTCATTCATGCTTGATTACACACTGCGATCATAATTGCAGCAAAGATAAAAATTCTGCTAATTCAACTAACCCCTCTGCTTTCCAATTATGAGAAGGCAAGCAATGATGAAGTTTCATCTTCATAAAATAATTTGATTGTGCTGAACTCCCGACGCAATAAATTTTCCACTTGTAAGGTAGAACAGTTTCCAAGTCTAAGCCAGATAACTTTTGGGGGATTCCCAAACAGTAAACTCAGATCGTGCATATCAGCATCTTTTGAGACGATCATCAAATCATTATCTTTTGCATAATTCCAAACTATCGGGTCTATGGTTGCTTTCATGCCTACATCTCGAACATGAAGTGAGTCTGGAAAAAGATCGCTCAAACGGGTGGATAATTTAGGGGATAAGTTTTCATCAAACAGTAATTTCATGCTGATAATGGAGAAATCATCAGCCGACGTTCACGGTCAGCCGCATAAGCAATACAAGCTTTTAAATCTTCTCGCGTCAGGTCGGGGAAATCATCAAGAATTTCCGCTTCGGTCATCTCGGAAGCTAGGTATTCAAGCACTTCATAAACTGTAATTCTTAACCCACGTACACAAGGCTTACCACCGCGTTTATTCGCTTCGATCGTGATGTAGTCTTTGTAATTCATAAGTGGCTATGCATTTTTGTCAAATTATTCTATCTTATCATGTATCTCTGCTAAAAAATCAATTAAGCAGTGCGAAAACGCGCCAATTCTTCGCCAGTCTTCGCATCATGGGCGTGAACAGTACACACCAAACAAGAATCAAACGATCGCGCCACGTGACCAACTTCCACAGGGTCGCTAGAATCTTCAATAGGTGTCCCTATCAAAGCTTCTTCAATGGGGCCGCGTTGTCCTTCACCATCACGAGGGCCGATATTCCAAGTACCTGGTGAAATCACTTGGTAATTTTTAATCTTACCGCCTTCTATATCTACCCAGTGACATAACGCACCCCGCGCCGCTTCCGTTGCACCCCAACCCTGACCGTCTTTTTCTGTAGGTTTGATATACCAGGGGTCATTTAATTTAAACTCGCGTAAGCAGTGTTCGGCTTGGCGATATAACTTGACAAGTTCGTGAACTCGTGCTAACTGACGCAGATGGACGTTAGCACCACCCATACTTTTAAAGACATCCAGAATAAACCCGTCATGGTGTTGCCAAGATTCGCCGTGATTACCACCCGCCACTAACTGACGCGCTAAGGGGCCAGCCTCTAAGCGCCCAAAGTCTTTGTGCAGGACAGCACTCGCCCAAGAATAGGCATTGTCAAAGTCTTTGGTATTATTTGCTGTGGGTTTAGTGGTGCGATCGCTTGGATGAATATCTGCTGTCCCTTCATCGTACCAAGAACGAGTTGTATTCTCGCGGATCAAGGACTGATCAATCAAGGTGTGAGTATCTGTGAAGCTGTCATACACACCACCTTTCATAATCGTGGCAGCATTGCGTCCGGCGATCGTGGGTTTTTGGTATTTGTCCTCATGGGCTAAATATCCCCAAGTTACGTATTTACCCACACCAGCACCATATCTATCTAGACCAATATCTAAACCCATGCGCCAATAAAAACCCAAGTCTGACTCACGATGATTCAGGTCTTCATCCAACCATGCCATGAAATCATCATAAGTCTGGATTTGTTCATAACGTTCCAATGAACAACCCAACCACACTGGTTCTAACCAATTGGTGCGGAAGTATTCTAGAATCGCCCAAGCACGGGTAATGTCTGTGAGGGTGGGGGCGCACATCACACCACCAGGAACCATGTAGCTAGAGTGAGGCCACTGTCCACCTAAGAGGGCATAAATTTCTACTGGTTTAGCGGAAATTGTCACACCAATTTCGTAAGATTTGCCAGTGAAAGCGGCAAAACGTCGGCAAGCTTCTTCATAAAAGCGACTACTACGGTAATTTTTATTGGTGAGGTCAATGGCAAATAAACCATAAAAATAGCGAGGTATACTTTGGATTGTTTCGACAATTTGACCCAAATTTCTCGCCAAAATCGCATTACGCGGGACTTCTGTACCCCAAGCAGTATCTAATGCCCAGGATGCACTAGTCAGATGAGAACCGCCGCAGATACCGCAAATGCGCGGTGTGACAATTAAGCCAGCTTGGGGGTCTTTACCGCGTAGAATGATTTCAAATCCCCGAAACAGTTCGGCGTGTGTCCAGGCGTTAACTACCCGCCTATTTTCAATGTCTACCCGGACATCTAAATCGCCTTCAACTCTACCAACAGGTGAAATGTCTAATGATTGAATTCCCATTCTCTTCTCCTGTTTTTATAAGCACTAAAGTGCTTACTACGAACTAAACTGTAAAAAAGTCTTCTTCTGCCCAGGGTGGTGCTGCGTCTTTGGCGACCATTGTGAGTAAGGCGTAGTCTTTCTTTTTGACTCCTGGCGGTAGTTCTTTGGGAACACCCATGACTGTTTGGGTTTTAAATACGGTTCCTGGCTGGAGGTCAAAGAAGGGGAATTCTGGTTCGGTACAACCTAAACATGGCATCCCTGCACGGGTTTTGGAGGAAACGCGGTTCCACAAGATGCGGTTGCAGGATGAATGGGTCATGGGGCCGCGACAACCTAAGTCATAAAATAGGCAGCCTTTACGCTGACCAAATTCGGCGGTTGAGGCTTTGTAGGCGAAGTGAACGTTACGAGTACAGCCTGTTTGAGTATAGGTGTTGAAGAAGGTTTGGGGACGATGTAGTTCGTCTAGGGCAATGTCGGCGATGCGTCCGGTGGCGATCGCTACTAATATCTGCGTAATCCAATCAGGATGGGCAGGACATCCAGGTATGTTAATTACAGGTAATCCGGCTTTAGTTACGAAATCTTGGCCTAAAAAACCGCCGGCTTGACGTTTGAGAAACTGCAAGCCTACCGATTCGCTGGGGTTGGGTGACATTGCAGGAATTCCGCCCCAGGTAGCACAGTCTCCCACAGCAACAATAAATTTAGCAGCTTGGGCAAGGTCTGTTAACCAATCTTTCATCGGGCGATCGGCAAAGCGATTCCATTCACCGGTGCCGTTGGGGGCATTAACTACACTGCCTTCAAACACCAAAATATCTAGGGAAATTTTGCCTAAAATGCAATCCCACAGCAGTGTTTGTAAGTTGTTGCCTAGTTCCAATCCCAAGGAGGGATGCCACAGTACTTTGATCCCAAAATCGGCAATTAAATCACAGACTGTTGGTTCTTCAGCGTTGAGAAATGACATGGTGTTGCCAGAACAAGCCCCACCTTGCAGCCACAGTACATTAGTCATTAGCTACATATTTTTCTATTGTTTACCTTACTCAGTGCTGAGTGCTGAGTGCGCTTGCCCTGAGCGAAGTCGAAGGGGAGTGCTGAGTCAAAAGAAGAAGAAGGAAGAACTTTCATACTTGGTACAAGGAACGCGAATTGTGGTCACTGAGCCTTGCCGAAGTGTGGGCGGTTTTTTAACTCAGCACTCTTCATCATGTATGATTTAGGTGATAGAGCTTGGAGAGTTTCACCTGTTTATCAATATTTATTTTTCAATATAATCTAAATTTTTAGATATTTTTATTTCGTTAAATAAAAATTAAGTATTGCAAGTTATATGTCAAGAATTCAATATAAAATAGTTAAATAATGTCAGGCAATTCTATCAAAAGTATTGTGAAAATATCAGGTATTTTTTGCTGACATTGGATATTCGCAATTACCCCCTAGAAATTTATCAAGAGATTGTTTTATAGTAAAAAAATTGATTCACTCCATTTTAGGTAAAAGTAATTACGAATTATCAATCGGGACTCAAAACTGCGTAAATCGGTATAGCCCCTGAGTAGACACATTCAGCGTGTTTCTATTTTTGGGGGGCGTTGACAGACTCAATTCCCCAATTGGTGAGAATACGGCAGTTATGAATCCCAGTATTACAGATTCAGCAGTGAAGGCAGCGATCTCCGCCATCGGATCAGAGTCAGCGACGACAGCAGAAAAAATCCAGATGCTGATTGAGATGGCGCAAGGCTTTCAAAAAAAGCCCAAAACTGCCCAAGATTTGCGCAATGCAGTTTCCTTGTATTACCGGGCGTATCAGATGTGTGGTGAGGAATATCCCCTGTTGCAAGCCCGCGCCCAAGTGGGGATGTCAGGGACGTTACAGATAATACCGGATGGGGGAACTGATTTGCTACTGCAAGCCAAGGCAGGTTACGAGGAAGCATTGCCGATTTTACAACAATTAGCCTCACCGGAAGAAGTGGCAGAGGCACAGATGAACTTTGGTTTAGCGTTGCAGTCGCTTGTACCGTTCAATTTGGCACGGATAACAGATAGCATCCAAGCATATCACGAAGCCTTGCGGGTGTTTACCTGGGAAAATTACCCACAAGAATACGCGATTTTATACAACAATATTGCGATCGCTTATCTTTCTATGCCGATGGCTTCAGAACGGGAATATTTACGTCAGGGGTTGGCTGTGCAGTCCTTTGAGGTGGCATTGAAGCATATTAACTTAATTGAGCATTCCAGGGAATATGCGATGTTGCAAAACAACTTGGGTAATGCTTTGCAATATTTAGTCAGTTCCCATCCTATAGAGAATAACTTACGAGCGATCGCAGCTTACGATGAAGCCTTAAAAGTGCGTAACTCCAAAGATACACCTTTAGAGTATGCTAATACAATTTCTAACAAAGCCAATGCCTTATTCAACTTACCTGATGACCCGGAAAAACCGGAAGCAGGTAATTTTCAAAATCTTTTAAAAGCACGAGATTACTATCAAGAAGCTTGGGAAATTTTTCACCAATATCAACAAACAGAACAAGCAAAAATAGTTGCCCAAGCCTTGCAAGAATTAGCTGTGGAGATAGGGAATAAAAATCATTAAATATTGTTTTTGGTAGTAAAAACACGAAGACAATCAGTAATTGGGAGGATATGAAACATGAGAGAAATTTTAGTGAAACATCATGTCATAGATTTATGCAATAGCTTAGTAGCTGGTGACTTAAATCTTGCTACAGATATTGTATGGGTGATACTAGCGATCGCCTTATCTTTAGTTGGTGGTGCTATTGGCGGAATGCTATTAGCTGGAAAAGATATAGGTTATCGTTTTTCAGCAATGTTGGGGGCATTATTTGCGCCTGCTGGTGTAATTCCTGCTATCCTTTTAGGGTTAATTGTGTTGAATTTTATAGCAAGTTATTAGGAGTAATTATGTTGGAAATAGGGTGGTTTTCTGCAAAGTTGTTTCTCAAAGGCAAGCTCATAAGAGATCCAGTGTATTTTGTCAAGCAAATTACAATTGCTAGTAGTATAGGTTCGCTAATATTAGTATTGCTAGCACAAGCCAATATTCCCTTATGGCTAACCATATCAGTATCTAGCTTAGTCACAGGATTAATTATGCCTTTTCTCCTAAAAGATTTCAAAATGAAGTAATTTATCATTCTGATTAATCTTTACTGTTTACTGTTTACTGACCAATGAATAATGACTAATGACCAACCTTGAAGAACTAGTTCAAGAAATTAACCGTTTTGAGGCAATTATATCGGAATGGGATGAAAGTCAACGGTGTGTAGCAGTAGGACTAAAAAGAGCAATTGAAGCATTACATAAAGCAGCTTTAACTAGTTTGATTAAAAGCCTAAAACAAGAATCGATGTCAGCTTTGCGTCATGCAGTTGCTGATGAATTAGTGTACGCTGTACTGCTTTATCATGAATTAGTCAAACCACCACAAACGCCATTAATACAACGAATTCAAACAGCCCTTGAAGAAGTGCGTCCAGGTTTAAAAAGCCATAACGGAGATGTGGAATTAGTAGCAATTAAACCGCCAGATACGGTAGAAGTTAGATTGATAGGAACTTGCAGTAGTTGTCCGGCTTCTACTTTGACATTATCTCACGGCGTGGAACAGGCAATTAAAAATCATTGTCCTGAAATTACTAAAGTAGTTGCAGTTAATGATACCCATCAGGTTACTAGTAGTAATTCTAGTTTCATAAGTCCATTTTCTCCACAGGAAACTGCTACTTGGGTAAAAGTGACAACTATTGATCAAATTCCCGAATCTGGGATATTGACAGGTGAAATCGGTAATAATTTGCTGATTTTATATCGACAAGGTGTTAATGTTAACTGTTACCGTAATGCTTGCCCACACCTAGCATCTCCTCTGGATATGGGTAAGTTAAATAATAGCATCATTACTTGTTCTGGACATGGATTTCAGTACAATTTAGCAACAGGTGAATGTTTAACTACTCCTGATATTTCGTTGCATTCATATCCAGTACAGATTAAAGGTGATAAGGTTTTTGTGAAATTGCCAAAATATTCAATTTAATGGCCAAATTGCAACTAGCGATACACGCTGATATTCGCCGATGAATTTAAATGGTTATCAGTGTTCATCTGCGGTTCATGGATATTCCCGTTAGTATTAATCCCACACCAAACTTGCCGCCAGAAGCAACAATCAACCCCTCAACTTTCCCTTTATCTCCTCATGGTGCAGAGGTGATTTTAGGTAACATTATTGAACCAGAAATATTAGCTATACCCATAGCACCTAGTCCTGTATCTATGTTTGGCCCTCGTGGTGCTTGTTTATTATCGACAACGGGGTCACTATGGGTATCAGATACAGGACATCATCGATTATTAGGATGGCAAAACTTACCCACCCGAGATAGTCAACCGGCTGATTGGGTAATAGGACAGCCAGACTTTTACCATGAAGGACAAAATGCTAAAGGTACACCGGGAAAGGCAACTTTTAATGTACCAACGGGGATTTGTGCTTGTGGTGCAGGATTAGCTGTAGCAGATGCTTGGAATCATCGAGTTTTAATTTGGAAAACTTTACCAGAAGATAGTAATGTTCCGGCTGATTTGGTGTTAGGACAAGCTGATTTTATTAATAATGAATCAAACCGGGGTAGTCAAGTAGCAGCTGCAAATACTATGCATTGGCCTTATGGTGTTTTCTATTACCAAGGAAGATTATTTGTAGCAGATACAGGAAATCGCCGAGTATTAATTTGGCAGCAATTACCAACAGAAAATGGTCAACCTGCCGATTTGGTTTTGGGACAACCAGATATGATATCTCGTAATGAAAATGGCGGCGGTTCTCCCACGGCTGCGAGTATGCGCTGGTGTCATGATATTACTGTTTGGGGAGGTAATTTAGTTGTCACTGATGCGGGTAATAATCGTGTGATGATTTGGCAAGGAATACCTACAGAAAATAATGCCCTTTGTACAGTAGTGTTAGGACAAAAAAACTTTGATTGTGTAGAAATGAATCAAGGTGTTTATTTTCCTAATGCCAGTAGTTTAAGTATGCCTTATGGTGTGGGTGTGGCTGATGATTGGTTGATAGTTGCTGATACTGCTAATTCGCGGTTATTGGGATGGAGAAAACCAGGGGTAAAGGCAAATGCAGTTGTGGGACAAAAGGATTTTCAAAGTAAGGGTGAAAATCACAATTTTGGTTTGCCTAAGCGCGATAGTTTGAATTGGTGTTATGGGGTGAAGGTGTGTGGTGATACTGCGGTGATTGCTGATTCTGGTAATAATCGGGTTTTGTTGTGGGGTGTTAGGTAAAAGTGTCTCACGCAAAGGCGCAGAGGCGCAGAGAGGAGAAGGTGAGGTGTATATGGTAACGGAAGAAGTTAGGGTTCGGGGGACTGTTCAGGGTGTGGGTTTTCGTCCTACTGTGTATCGTTTGGCGAAGGCTTGTGGGTTGTGTGGGGATGTTTGTAATGATGGTGAGGGTGTTTTAATTCGGGTGTCTGGAAGTGAGGTGGCGATAACTGAGTTTGTGAGGCGATTGTATGAAGAATGTCCTCCTTTGGCAAAAATTCAGGAAATAACGAGAAGTAGTTATGAGGGTGAAGTTAATTTTAGTGATTTTGTCATTTCTAGTAGTGTGAGTAATTCTAGAAACACAGAAATTGCCTCGGATGCGGCTACTTGTCTGCAATGTCAACAAGAAATTTTCGACCCGTTTAGTCGCTTTTATCGTTATCCTTTTACTAACTGTACCCATTGCGGCCCTCGTTTGAGTATTATTCGTGCCATTCCTTACGACAGATGCAATACCAGTATGTCTGCGTTTGCTATGTGTGCGGAATGTGAGAGGGAATATGATGATGTGGAAAATCGGCGTTTTCATGCCCAGCCTGTAGCTTGTCATACTTGCGGCCCGACAGCTTGGTTAGAACGTGCTGATGGTAAGCCTGTGACGGCTTCTATGTTTTCGATGATGGATGATGTGGATGCTGTCTGTACTTTGTTGCAGAAGGGTGAAATTGTCGCCATTAAGGGCTTGGGTGGTATTCATTTAGCTTGTGATGCAACTCAGGAAGCGGCTGTACAAAAACTGCGTCAGCGTAAAAGAAGATATCACAAGCCTTTTGCTTTGATGGCGCGAGATTTGGCATTAATTGACGAATATTGCACCATCAATAATAAGGAAAAAGAATTATTAACAAGTCCAGCCGCGCCAATTGTTCTACTAAAGGTAACGAGGAAAAAGCAATTAGCAGCATCAGTTGCACCGGGACAAAATACTCTCGGTTTTATGTTACCTTATACGCCTTTACATCATTTAATTCTGAGGCGAATGAATCGGCCGATTGTGTTAACTAGCGGTAATGTTGCTGATGAACCACAATGTATTGATAACGAAGAAGCTAGGGAAAAATTAGGAAAAATTGCTGATTATTTTCTTGTTCACAATCGGGAGATTGTCAACCGAGTAGATGATTCAGTTGTACGGGTGGTTAATGATAAAGTGCAAATAATTCGCCGTGCTAGAGGATACGCACCAGCACCAATTAAGTTACCACCAGGATTTCATCATGTGCCGCCAATTTTAGCAATGGGTAGTGAGTTAAAAAATACCTTTTGCTTGTTGCGAGAAAGTGAAGCAATTCTCTCTCAACATTTGGGTGATTTAGAAAATTCTACGGCGTTTAATGCCTATCAAGATACACTAAAGTTATACTTAAATTTATTTGCACATCAACCAGAAGTTATAGCAATAGATAAACACCCAGAGTATCTTGCCAGTAAACTAGGTAAAGAATTAGCAAGTACCAATCAAATTAAACTTTACTCTATCCAACATCATCATGCTCATATTGCCGCTTGCATGGCAGAAAATAATATTCCATTAGATGCGCCCCCAGTTTTAGGTATTGCTTTAGATGGCTTGGGTTACGGTGCAGATGGTAACCTTTGGGGAGGAGAATTTTTATTAGCAGACTATCGCCAATTTCAACGACTCGCCACATTTAAACCTGTACCTATGATTGGCGGCGAAAAAGCAATTTATCAACCTTGGCGTAACACCTATGCCCACTTAGTAACTGCCAACCTTTGGGATAATTGCCAACAAAAATATACTGATTTAGAAATTGTCAAATTTTTGCAGAAACAGCCCCTAAAACTACTCAATCAACTGATTGAACAGGGAATTAATTCACCTCCAGCCTCATCAGTAGGACGATTGTTCGATGCAGTAGCGGCGACTATCGGTATTTATCCAGAAGAATTTAGCTATGAAGGACAAGCTGCGATCGCAATGGAAGCCTTAGTTGATATTCACAGTTTAAATTATCATAAAGAAACGCTAATTTATCCTTTTAACTTTAGCTTCTTAGATAGCATTTATTGTATAGACCCCAAACCAATGTGGCAAGCCTTACTTCATGACCTGCAACAGCAGATTTCTCCATCAGTAATAGCCACAAAATTTCATCTAAGTTTAGCTCAAACTATTGTTGATTTAATCAAACGTCTTTGTCAAGAAAACCTCATTAAACAAGTAATTTTAACAGGAGGAGTATTTCAAAACTGTATTTTATTAACACAAGTCACCAAACACTTACAAAACTTAGGAATAAACGTACTAACTCACAACTTAGTCCCTCCTAACGATGGCAATATATCCCTAGGTCAAGCCATTATTACAGCTGCACAATTAATAACTGACTCTTAAAATTCTCTCTGCATTCTCCGCGTCTTTGTGGTTCGTTTATCCCCAGAAACAAAAATGTGCTTAGGAATTCCCGGACAAATAATTGAAATCAGCGACATTAACAACAAATTAGCCATCGTCAACATAGCGGGAGTCAAACGCCAAGTCAACATAGCCTGCATAGTAGACGAACAACATCCCCCCGAAACCTGCATAGGAAATTGGGTATTAGTTCACGTCGGCTTCGCCATGAATCGCATCAACGAACAACAAGCAGCCGAAACATTACAACTACTACAAGAACTAGCCACCGCCCAAGCAACAATAACTAACTAACTAAAACTTCTTCCTTTGTGTCCTTCGCGCCCTTTGCGGTTCGTTAAAAAAAACCTCAACCACCAGCCAAAATCTCCCCATGAAATACATAGACGAATTCCGAGAACCCGAAAAAGCCGCAGCCCTACAAAAGCAAATCGCCCAACTTTGCCAACAACTCAAAAAACCCATCAAAATCATGGAAGTATGCGGCGGACATACCCACTCCATATTTAAATACGGCATCGAAGAAATCTTACCCCACAACCTAGAACTCATTCACGGGCCTGGCTGTCCAGTCTGCGTCATGCCAAAAGGGAGATTAGACGATGCGATCGCCATCTCCCAAAATCATAACGTCATCCTCGCCACATTTGGCGACATCATGCGCGTTCCCGGTTCCCACACCAACCTCCTGCAAGCCAAAGCCACAGGCGCAGATATTCGTATGGTGTATTCCCCCCTCGATAGCCTACAAATAGCCAGAGATAACCCCCTTAAAGAAGTAGTATTCTTTGCTTTAGGCTTTGAAACCACAGCCCCCAGTACCGCCCTCACCATCCTCCAAGCAGCCGCCGAAAACATTACTAACTTTAGTATGTTTTGCAATCACGTCCTCGTGATTCCCGCCCTCCAAGCATTACTAGAAAATCCCGACCTGCAACTAGATGGATTTGTCGGGCCTGGTCATGTCAGTATGGTAATTGGTACAGATCCTTATAAATTTATTTCCCAAAAATATCATAAACCAATCGTTGTTTCCGGATTTGAACCTTTAGATATTCTCCAATCTATTTGGATGCTATTACAGCAACTAAGAGAAAATCGCTGTGAAGTAGAAAATCAATATAACAGGTTAGTAGAATCAGCCGGAAATTTAGTAGCATTGCAAGCTATCAATCAAGTTTTTGCAGTGCGAGAAAACTTCGATTGGCGTGGCTTAGGTGAAATACCAGAATCAGGTTTAAAAATTCGTCCTGAATATGCCCAATTTGATGCCGAACTTAAATTTATTATTCTTAATATTAAAGTAGCCGACCATAAAGCCTGTCAATGTGGCGAAATTCTCAAAGGAGTTTTAAAACCTTGGCAATGTAAAGTATTTGGTACAGCTTGCACACCAGAAACACCCATTGGTACTTGCATGGTGTCTTCTGAAGGCGCTTGTGCAGCTTATTACAAATATGGGCGATTTGCTATGCCTATAGGTAAAGGGAAAACGAACCGCAAAGGGCACAAAGAATTAAGAGTTTGAAAGAGATTGCGCGTTAGTGTATGAGGTTGGTTTACTTGGTGTTTAAAATTATTTCACCTTTCTCATCTCGTTATTAAAAATGAATTTTACCTCCCACAAGCAAACCCAAAACCCCATATTCCAAAAAATAGAAAAAGCCCGTCAACGCCAAGCAAAAGTGCGAGATACTCATATCACTCTCGCCCACGGTAGCGGTGGTAAAGCCATGCGCGATTTAATTGACGATATCTTTGTTAGTACTTTTGATAATCCCATCCTCTCACAATTAGAAGACCAAGCCAGTTTCAATTTAACTAGTCTTTTACAACATGGAGATAGATTAGCTTTTACTACTGATTCTTATGTTGTAGACCCGCTATTTTTTCCTGGAAGTGATATTGGTGAATTAGCCGTTAATGGCACAGTTAATGATTTAGCAGTCAGTGGTGCTAAACCTTTATATCTAACTTGTAGCGTCATTTTGGAAGAAGGATTGCCAGTAGATACCTTGCGGCGTGTCGCTGCTAGCATGAAACTAACCGCACAAAATGCTGGTGTACAAATTGTGACTGGTGACACAAAAGTTGTTCATCGTGGTGCTGCTGATAAAATATTTATTAATACTAGTGGGATTGGTGTAATTCCACCAGGAGTTAACATTTCTGCTCACAATATCCAAGCTGGAGATGTAGTAATTATTAATGGCGAGTTGGGTAATCATGGGGCAGCAATTTTAATTGCCCGTGGGGAATTGGCATTAGAAACTAATATAGAAAGTGACTGTCAGCCGTTACATAGTTTAGTCGCAACTATTTTGAATGTTTGTCCCGAAATTCATGCTATGCGGGATGCTACACGGGGTGGTTTAGCTACTGTGTTAAATGAGTTTGCGTTAAGTTCTCATGTAGGAATTCGCCTTGATGAAGAATCTATACCAGTGCGGGAAGAAGTCAAAGGTTTCTGCGAAATTCTCGGTTTAGATCCTTTATATTTAGCAAATGAAGGTAAATTAGTTGTAGTGGTAAAACGTGAACATGCAGAAACCGTTTTATCAGCTATGAAGTTACATTCAGCCGGGAAAGATGCTTGTATAATTGGCGAAGTTATTGCTTCACCTCCGGGAGTTGTTTTGTTAACAACAGCTTTTGGTACTGCACGAATTGTAGATATGTTGGTAGGAGAACAATTACCAAGGATTTGTTAAATGAAAAAAATATCCCCGACTTCTGGTAGAAGTCGGGGATCTGAACCTCATTTTAAATTTAGATAAATTCTATGCACGAATTAGGAATCACACAAAATATTGTAGCAATTGTTAGCGAACATGCTCAAGGTTCAAAAGTGCGCCGTGTAGTATTAGAAATTGGTTTACTCTCAGCTATTCTGCCAGACGCTATACAATTTTGTTTTGATATTTGTACTCAAGGTACAGTTTTAGCAGGGGCAATATTAGAAATTAAAGAAATCCCTGGTTTAGCAAAATGTCGTCAATGTGGTGCAGAAGTAACTTTAGATAAACCTTTTGGCATTTGTAATTGTGGTAGCTGGCAATTAGATTTAATAGCTGGGGAAGAACTAAAAATTAAGGAAATAGAAATAGAAGAATTATGTGTGTAACCTGCGGTTGTTCTGATGATGCTGAAGGCAAAATTACTAATCTAGAAACAGGTGAAGTTGAAGCCAATCTCCATCACCATCATCATACTCACACTTTACCCGATAGTACTATCATTACTCATTCCCACCATCATGACACTCACCATGAAGCATCTCAACTTCATGCCAAAATACATAATACAACCATATCTTTAGAACAGGATATTTTAGCTAAAAATAACTTGATAGCAGCCCAAAATCGCGGTTGGTTTAAAGGTCGAAACATTTTAGCATTAAATTTAATGAGTTCTCCTGGTGCGGGAAAAACAACTCTTTTAACTCGTACTATCAATGATTTAAAAAATCAGTTATTTATTAATGTGATTGAAGGCGACCAAGAAACGGTAAATGATGCCCAAAAAATCAAAGAAACTGGTTGTAAGGTTGTTCAAATCAATACAGGTACAGGTTGCCATTTGGATGCTTCCATGATCAACAGGGGTTTACAACAACTAAACCCACCGCTAGACTCGGTAGTGATGATTGAAAATGTGGGTAATTTGGTTTGTCCAGCTTTATTCGATTTGGGTGAACAAGCAAAAGTAGTAATTCTCTCTGTGACAGAAGGAGAAGATAAGCCAATTAAATACCCTCATATGTTCCGTGCTAGCGAGATAATGATTCTTACCAAAATAGATTTACTACCTTATGTGCAGTTTGATGTACAAAAATGTATAGAATATGCACGACACGTCAATCCACAAATGCAGATTTTTCAAGTTTCTGCAACGACTGGTGTGGGTTTAGATAATTGGTATGCTTGGCTAATGGAAAAACATCAATATTCTGTATAACTCAATACGGTTTTGAGTATTCGTGGTGCAAAACTTCACCGATAAATCAACTTTTCCTTCTAGCACACCGTACATATAATCACCCGGTTATCCTTCATCAAAAATGACTTGATTGGCTATGGTAAAAGTTTGTACGGGGTCTAACATAACTTTACTGTCTTTAGGTATAAATAAAGTTGATGATTTGGTTTGAATTCAATTATTACTCAAAGATTAAGTAATAGTTAAAATTGGATTATTTTATACTTTTTATATTATGTATAATAGCTGAAAATAATGCCAATTACTGGATTTTTTTACTTTATTGCCAAAATGGCAAACAACACTTAATTTACAAATATTTGATTATTTAGGACTTACGCACACTCAACGAATTCTTGGCGTCTTGGCGGTTGGATAAATTAAGCTTTTTGGCAAATTTTGCGTAAGTCCGAATTATTTACTGAATTTTTGAGCTTGAATTTACACATTAAGTCAAATTGAGCATTTAACTTCAATCTTTCAATAAACAACAATTTATGTATTCATGAATCCCTCTGAAGATCCATGAAAAGTAGAATTATTTTTATCACAACTAAATAGGGCTTATTCTTTTTTTATTGGCAAAGCATAAATTCTAACTAATGCACCTCGAATTTGAATTGGCAAAGCTATATTTCAACACAGAAAATCACTATGGTCAATGTAATTACCTGCAACACCGATAAAGGACTCCTGACCTACATTATTCAATTTCTCGCATCTAGTACTCTAAAAAGTGAAGATGGTAGCACTGATCCAGTGTTTGATTTTGAAGACGCACTTGATCAAACAGAAATGGCTCAACTAGCTGTTGATGAGCTAAAAAAAATTCCTGAGGTAAACATCCTGTTTAAAGAACGCTGGCTTCCTGCTCCTTTTAATCTGGATGAATTAAGTCAGCTTCCAGAAGGTACTTTAGGTCATGTTTATGCTCATAAAATTCAGTCCAGAGGCTACAATCCCTACTTTTACAAGAAAGTTCCTGTCGTTGATGATATCTCCTATCTCAAAATGCTTTGGAGAAGTACCCATGATATTTATCATGTAGTTGCGGGATTTGATACTGATGAAATTGGGGAAATTGGACTGCAAGCTTTTGTAATTGGTCAGACACCAATTCCCATCAGTGTAATGATTGTGAGTTTTGGCCTGGTGATGATTAGTCTTTATCAACCAACTAAATTCAAATATTTAATGTCTGAAATTTCTCGTGGTTACAGACTAGGTTCCCAGACTTCAGGTAAGTTTATTGCTCAAAAATGGGATCAATATTGGGATGTACAAATTAGTGAAATTCGTGCAAGTCTAGGAATGAACTCTATTTTGTAAAACGGATACTTGGCGAGATGGTTTTGGGAGTATCTCACTTTGGCAGAAATATCTAGTGATTTTGACTCATCCCCCGAATCCGCTTGCGCTAAATTCGGGGGATTCTAGAACTGCCGAAAGGGTTTTACTAGATGCTGCGCGAACATCATCTAAAATCTCAAGTGATATGGTTTCTAAATTCCTACAACTTCCGAATTGCAAGTTCTAAACCTTCACAAACGCCTGTGAGAAAGTCCAAATCTAAAGTAGCGATCGCATCACTAGATTTGTGATAATGGGGATTCCTTAAAAACGCCGTATCTGTCACCATCATTGCTGGATAACCCAAATCCCAAAACGGTGCATGATCACTTTGTCTGGTTTGAGGGACAATTACACCTCGATTTGGTACTGGTAACCACTGACTTGATACACCAACTTGGCGAATACTTTGACTCATGCCGATTAAGTCACGAATTGTCCTTAAATTACCAATTAAAGCAATAAAGTCGCCACGATTGGGATAAAAGCGTTCTAGAGGAGATGGATAACTTTGAGAACCAGGGGCAAAATTACGATACCCCAACATTTCCAGAGACATCATTAAGCGTAGTGGTTGCTGTTGTTGATGTAGCAAGGCTGCATATGCAGTACTACCCAACAAGCCATACTCTTCCATATCGAAAGCCACTAGCTTTAAAGGATATCTAGCTGGTTCCGCAGCAAATTTTCTGGCTAATTCCAACAAAACTGCTACACCTGTAGCATTATCATCTGCCCCTGGTGTTCCAGGTACAGCATCATAATGGGCAGCAATTAAAATTGGTGGTAGATTCCCTTTTTTTGTTGCAGTTTGAGAGGGTAAATCGAGGATGAAATTACTATAGGTTTTACTGCTGACTGGAAAGGTGTGGATTTCCACACTTCCCCATTGAGCAAATTGTTGACGGATATATTCTTGGACAAAAAAATGCCCAGCTGTCGCCATGTAAGGATCGCGTTCTCGCGCTATCTCCCTCAAATGAGTTTGTAATCGCTCTTTTAAATTCAAATGTTTAAATCAGTTGCAATATTAGCATTCTTGTGTCAAGAAGAAGGGAAAAGCAACTTTTACGAGGGTGGATTTCCCAACTCTAAGAGAGAATGAGGTTTAGTATTTAGACTATAAGATTTGAGGCTGCTTGGACATACGAAGCATTGTCAATGTTATCCTAGTCTTGCAACTAGCTCCTCAAGCTTAAGCTCCTCTACTTCTTTTCTTCATGATGACTATCATCATATTGAGGTGTTTTCATCCGATAGCAAACAGCTAGAGGTAGTCCCGTTTAATTATAAATGTACAAGACACGCTAGGAGAAGAGTAACGCATGGGCAAGGTAGTCGGCATCGACTTGGGTACAACCAACTCAGTAGTCGCCGTGATGGAGGGTGGCAAGCCGGTGGTGATTGCCAATGCGGAAGGAATGCGAACAACCCCCTCCGTAGTCGGCTTCAGTAAAGAAGGTGAAAGGGTAGTTGGGCAAATGGCACGGCGACAAACCGTCCTCAACCCACAAAATACATTTTTTGCTGTTAAACGCTTCATTGGGCGCAAGTATAGTGAACTGAGCCAGGAATCTAAGCGTGTACCCTACACCATCCGCAAAGACGAATTAGGTAATATTAAAATTCCCTGTCCTCGCCTCAAGCGGGATTTCGCCCCAGAAGAAATTTCGGCAATGGTGATGAAAAAATTGGCAGAGGATGCCAGCCGCTATTTGGGTGAACCAGTCACAGGGGCAGTAATTACAGTTCCCGCTTATTTTAATGATTCTCAAAGACAGGCAACCCGTGATGCTGGCAGAATTGCCGGTTTAGAAGTGTTGCGGATTCTCAATGAACCAACTGCTGCATCTTTGGCTTATGGATTAGATCGGGGTACAACTGAAACTATCCTGGTATTTGACTTGGGTGGTGGCACATTTGATGTGTCAATTTTAGAAGTGGGTGATGGCATATTTGAAGTCAAAGCTACCAGTGGAGATACGCAACTAGGTGGTAATGACTTTGACAAACAAATTGTCGATTGGTTGGCACAGCAATTTCTGGAAGCTGAAGGTGTAGACTTAAGACGCGATCGCCAAGCACTGCAACGATTGATGGAAGCCGCAGAAAAAGCCAAAATTGAACTTTCGGCTGTCAGCGTCACCGATATTAATTTACCTTTTATCACTGCTACGGAAGATGGCCCCAAGCATCTAGAAACCCGCCTGACTCGTTCCCAATTTGAGGGTTTGTGCGTTGACTTAGTAGGACGGATACGCACACCAGTCAAACGGGCATTAAAAGATGCTGGATTGTCACCCGTAGACATTGAAGAAGTGGTATTAGTGGGCGGTTCTACACGGATGCCAATGGTGAAGCAGCTAGTACGCGACTTAATTGGGATAGAACCTAACGAAAATGTCAATCCTGATGAAGTGGTAGCCGTGGGTGCAGCCATTCAAGCAGGCATTCTCGCAGGTGAACTCAAAGATGTGCTGCTTTTGGATGTGACACCTTTATCTTTGGGATTGGAAACCATCGGCGGTGTGATGAAAAAATTGATTCCCCGCAACACTACCATCCCCGTCCGCCGTTCTGACATTTTTTCCACTTCAGAAAATAACCAAAACACCGTGGAAATTCATGTAGTCCAGGGTGAACGGGACATGGCATCCAATAATAAGTCCCTAGGAAGATTTAAGCTTTATGGCATCCCCCCAGCACCACGAGGCATTCCCCAGGTTCAAGTATCCTTTGATATCGATGCTAACGGGATTTTGCAGGTAACAGCCTTAGATAGAACTACCGGACGAGAACAAAGTATTACAATTCAAGGTGCTTCTACCTTAAGCGAATCAGAAGTGAATCGCATGATTCAGGACGCCCAAAAATACGCCGATGTCGATCGCGAACGCAAAGAAAGAGTAGAAAAGCGCACTCGTTCAGAAGCTTTGATTTTACAAGCAGAACGACAACTGCGAGAAATAGCACTAGAATTTGGTATGCAGTTTGCCCGCAGCCGCCGCCAGCGAATTGATAGTATTTGCCGGGAACTGAAAGAAAGTTTACAAGAAAACGACGATCGCGGCATTGATCAAGCCTATGCCGACTTACAAGATGCTTTATATGAACTAAACCGGGAAGTCCGCGAGTATTACGCTGAAGATGAAGACGAAGACTTGTTTGGTACTATTCGGGACATTTTTACCGGTGGTGACAAAGAAAAAGAACGGGAACGGGAACGCGATTTTTCCCGAGATTCATATCGAGAACGTGATTCCTACGGCAAAGATTATGGCAAAGACTACGACAGAGACTATGGCAGAGATAGCCGTTACCCATCCTACGACAACCGTTCTGCTCGCAAATCGTCTCGTCCCAGCTACCAAGATAACTGGGATGATGAAGATGATTGGTTGTAATCATTAGTCATTAGTTGCTCCCTGATTCCTCTATCCCCTTGTCCCTATTACCAAAATCTAAATTTAAAGTTAAATAAACTGAACTATGCAAAATTTGCAGAATTTTCGCGATTACTACGAAATTTTAGGAGTACCTAAGGATGCCTCCGGTGAGGAAATAAAAAAGGTTTATCGGCGGTTAGCAAGGCAGTACCACCCCGACCTCAATCCCGGAAATAAGTCAGCAGAAGAAAAATTTAAAGATATCGGTGAGGCTTACGAAGTCCTTTCCGACACAGCCAGGCGATCGCAGTACGATCAGTTTAGTCGCTACTGGAAACAAAAAGGCTTTGTCAGTAACAAGGCACCCAAGCCTAAAAGCTGGTCAGGTGCCGCAAATGGTCGTAATAGCACTCAGGAAGTAGATCCCAGCCAATTTTCCGATTTTGAAAGCTTTATTAATCAAGTTATTGGTGTAGGTGGTGCGCGCAAAGATAGCAGAAATGGAGGTAGTAGCAGCACAAGTAAAGATCCATTTCGTTCCCCGAAAAGCAGAGTTGAATATACCGTACCGAAAAATCCCCCACGCCCCGTTCGTCGAGATATTGAAGCTAGATTAACCCTACCACTAGAAAAAGCTTATCAAGGTGGTAACGAACGCATCCGCCTCGAAGACGGGCGATCGCTAGAAGTGACTATGCCCCCAGGTATGGTAACAGGTCAAACTATCCGTCTGCGAAACCAAGGTATTGGTGGCGGCGACTTATACCTAAAAATTACCGTCGAGCCTCATTCCTTATTTAAGCTAGAAGGTGCCAATATATTCTGCCAAGTACCAGTGACTCCCAGTGAAGCAGTTTTGGGAGGACAGGTAGAAGCACCAACTCTGGATGGCCCAGTAAAAATGACAATCCCACCAGGAGTTAGGTCTGGTCAACGATTCCGCCTCGCCAATAAAGGCTACCCCAACGATAACGGTCAACGTGGCGATCAATTAGTAGAAATTCAGATAGTTACACCCAAAGAGATTAGTCCTGAAGAACGAGAATTATACGAAAAAATTAAACAAATTGAAACCTTTAAACCCCGCGCTGATTTGTTGCGTTAAATAAAAGAGAGCAATGATGATATTGGTATCCAGCAAGTACCTACCATTCATTGATGTCTACCTGTTCACAGTCTTGCTCAATTACTTCACGTATTAATTGCAGGTCTTCAGGTGGTATTGAACCTGCAAACCGCAGCAGATGTTTTCCTGGCGTCCCTCGGACTTGAGATTTGGCCAGTGATTGGGCAAACTCTAATACCTGCCATTGTAAGTGCTGCGGCATAGCTCTTAATTGCTCGATTACTTCGTCGATGATAGATATGTTAGTCATATTTTCTGAACTCGCTTCATGCTTATTTTAGCCTCAGTCACAATAGCCCATTTAAGTAAGTGAGTTGAATTAAACGTAGGATGGGTTATGCTACGCTAACCCATGCTGGTCAAGGATTTAATGCTTTATTGAGAGAATTACACATCTTACACATAATTAAGCATTTCTACTTAATTTATTTTTTATTGCTTTTCTTTGTTCATTTTTAGATGTACTAAATTTTTTAGCTACTTATAGATAATTTTTTCTAAATATTTGTTGAAGGCTTTCTTAATAAGTAAAAATCCTTTGACATCAAGATTACAGTTTTCATCTCAAGAGAATGATAGAAGGGGGGGTAAAGCAGCTGATATTCACCCTGCACAAACTTAATTAGATGAAAAAAATCTTGTTTTTGGCTGCAAATCCCAGCCAAACAGCACGGCTAGGGTTAGGACGGGAAGTGCGAGAAATTGAGGATGCCTTGAGGCGATCTAAGTATCGGGATAATTTTATCTTGGAGCAGAGGTGGGCAGTTCGTCCGAGAGATATTCGTCGCGCTTTGTTAGACTGTCAACCAGATATAGTCCACTTTTCTGGACATGGCGCAGGAAAGCACGGATTAATTCTGGAAGATGAAACAGGAAAAGAACAGCTAGTATCAGGAGACGCATTAGCTGGATTATTTGGTCTGTTTTCTCAACCAAGAGAATGTGTGATTCTCAATGCCTGTTATTCGAGTTTTCAAGCAGAGGCAATTGCCCAAAATGTAAACTACGTAATTGGCATGGATGATTCGATTGCGGACGACGCTGCGATCGCTTTTGCTGTTGGCTTTTATGATGGTCTAGCAGGATATCACCCCGCATTTTGTGCAGGTTCGCCTATTGAGTTCGCTTTCAACATGGCTCGGAATGCGCTTCAGTTTTCACCTATTCCCAACTACCAAATCCCACATCTGATAAAGAATCCGAAAATAATTTTGGAAGAATGGAGAGCTATTTATGTCTATAAACAAGCTAAGACTTGTATAGACGATGCCATTCCATTTCCATTCGATCCAAGATTTCAGGAAAAACTCAAATCCCATAACGTCCATAAAGCTGCCAAGGCTTCTGGAGGTAAGGCTATTCAAGTTGAGCAAGCAGTTTTGGAAGAATTGGCTGCCATTCATGCCTATCAAGCTGCTAAAGCTTCAAAAGATGAGCCTATTCGCTTCTATTCTCAAATTAAATAGGAGCATTGATGTATACTATTTGGATTTTTCCCAAAGCTAATCACCAGTTCCTAAATTTATTTGAGCCTACTCAAAGAGAAGTCGGGAGACAGATTGATGCTCTTGCAGCAACACCTATACCTGCAAATGCTCTAAGAGTATCGGGTACTGAAGGATGGCGTATATATGTTGATGATTATCGTGTGATTTACGAAGTTCAAGATGGACAGAAAATTGTCCTGATTTTGGATATTCGGCATAGATTAGATTATGGTGATGAAAGCTAAATGGTAAGTGATGAAGAGTGCAGTGCGAAAGTCCTTCCTTCTTCTTTTGACTCAGCACTCAGCACTCAGCACTCAGCACTGAGTAAGGTAAAAGCTCATCACAAATTCACAAATGGTACCAAAATTTCGCCTTCTCTGCGTTTTTCTTTTTTATAGAAAAATAAATTAAATAAACACACCAGGGTCAACATGAAAAACATCACTTAAAGCCTGAGCTTGGGATCTGCTAATCTCTCGCTGACCATTCATAACTTCCAAGACAATATTATTAGAACCAAAAATATCTACTAAATCTGACTGTTGTAAATTCTTTTGCTCCATCAAAAAAAGCAACATAGAATGAGGTGTAGATTCTTTACCTGGTGAATAGTATTCTTGTTCAAATTTTTCAATTAACGTAATTAGCAGTTCATAAAGTTCATTTTCTTCTGGACTACGATTTTGAATATACATCAGTTCTTCAACTATAGCCAAAGCCTTTTCATTTTCTGCTTCATTTTTAATTAACTTTGGTTGATATTTAATTAATAATTCTTTATATTTATCTTGATTAAAAATAAGGGTCATTTTTCCATTCCTCCTGATCATATTTAGCATAAGTAAGAATATGTTTGATGTAAATCAATCAGGACTTACGCAAAATCATGAAAAAACGTTCGTGAAGCGTGCGCGCAGCGCATACCACGAAGGACACAAAGAGCAGAAGAAAAGAGGGTTTCAGAGAGTTCTTGCGTAAGTCCTATCAATATTGATTGCATCAGCAGCTTGATAGTTTTCCACAAAGATTATCAGCTTCAGCAAGACACAGACAGTTCACCTGACGTAGGTTCAGGGGGTTTACAATATAAAAAAAACTCGATTGCAAGGTGACTCAAACAGCCGTGAATCACAATGGGGCAATGCCAAAATGCAGTGAACCCACTTATTACTCCCTGCTAGGACTACATCCCTCAGCATCAGTAATAGAAATTCGTCGCGCTTATCGGGAACTAAGTAAACGCTATCATCCTGATACTACAGATTTGCCTACTGCCGTCGCCACTACTAAATTTCAGCAACTTAACGAAGCCTACGCCACCCTTAGCAGCCCAGAACGGCGACAAAGCTATGACCAAAAAATTCGCTATTACCGATTTACGGTAATTCAACCACCATCTGACTTAAATCGTCCTGTTTCCCGTGCACCCAAATGGTCGAAATCGGCTTATCTAGACGCAAGCGATCGCCCGCTCTCATCTGGTGAAATTTTTGCTGTATTTATTTTGGTATTAACCTTTGTAGGTTGTCTGCTGCTAGCGATCGCCATAGGCTTAACTCGTGGTGAAGCTGCTTTCCAGACGCAATTGCTACAACCAACTTTCACAGTCAACAGACAGATTAGCCACCTGTCAACATCAACAACTTTTTGGGAAATTAAAAATTTTCCCTCAAAAATTATTTAATCCATAATTCCTATGTCTATTCTTTCCTCAGATACCCCCCTATATAGTCATCCACTACCGCAAATAGAGCAATGGTTAAAAGACCAAGGATGTCAACAAGATGAAACACAGCTGCATTGCTGGCGTGTGCAGCGCCCTACTTGGGAAGCTGAAATTTGGCTCGATATTGAGCAAATCATCGTGCGATATGTCCAATCTGGGGAAAATGGGCAAGATATTCAACGCTCATTTAAGTATTCTCTTAGCCGGGAAGATATAGAAGAAGCCGTGTTTTCTGGCCCGTAAACAATTAAAAATTAAGAATTAAAAATTAAAAATTTTTTAGGACTTACGCACACTCAACGAATTCTTGGCGTCTACAGCCCTGACGATCGCTGCGCGCGGGCGCCTTGGTGAACCAGCGCTGTAGGCGGGTCTCCCAACCTAGGCGACTGGTGAACCCGTTCGCGTAGCGTCTCCGACAGGAGAAGGGCGGTTTGATAAATTCAGCTTTTTGGCAAATTTTGCGTAAGTCCTATGTTTAATTCTTCAAATTTTCCCAAATCTCCGCTCTCTTTGCTGATAGGCACACAAGGCGCGGTGAAATTCATTGCGGTCAAAATCTGGCCAAAGAGTATCAGTGATATAAATTTCCCCATAAGCCATTTGCCAAAGGAGGAAATTAGAAAGCCGCATTTCGCCACTGGTACGGATTAATAAATCTGGGTCAGTAATTCCGGCTGTGTACAAGTGGCGCTCAAATAACTCTTCATCAATTTCATCAGGTTTGAGGACACCTTGCTGCACTTTTTGGGCGATCGCCCGGCAAGCTTGTAAAATTTCCTGGCGTCCGCCATAATTTGTGGCCACAGAAAACCGAATACCACGATTATGCTGAGTTTCTGCCATAGAACGGGAAATTTCCTGTTGGAGCGATAATGGCAAAGCTGGCAAATTTCCCACAAACTGAATTTGCACATTTTCCTCAACCATTTCCCGCAATTCTTGGCGCAAAACCCTTTGAAACAGAGTCATTAAAAAATCTACTTCTTCCTGGGGTCTTTTCCAATTCTCAGTGGAAAAAGCATAAGCCGTTAGTGCCTGAATGCCCCAATCTCTACAACAGCGCAGCAAATCCTTCAGGGCATCAACTCCTCGCTTATGTCCCATAATTCTGGGTAGACCTTGACGTTTAGCCCATCGACCATTGCCATCCATAATCACTGCAACGTGCTTTGGCAGTAGTTCTCGTTTCAAGTCAGGGGGCAAATATTGCAGTTCAGTTGGTTGTGCTGTCATTTTTTATTTCGAGAAGCGGTCGATGGTAAACCGAGTAAACGTGAAACAAGTACTAGTGCCTTACCACCCATCTGACGACCCAAAATGAATAAACCTGGAGCAACAGCTTCCCGATCTACTGTTGGCGATAATCGAGCCTCTAATGACTCTTTCAGCGTCCTAATCGTCAGTGGTCTATTTAGGGTTCCCCTTTCCGCTAAGGAAATAGAACCCGTTTCTTCTGATACAACGACACAGATGCAATTTTTGACCCGCTCAGTAATTCCCATTGCTGCCCGATGGCGTGTTCCCAACTGGCGCGAGGCTGTGCGTTCCGAAAGTGGTAAAATTATACCTGATGAAACAATACGCGAGCCACGAATCAACGTCGCCCCATCGTGTAGTAAAGTTTTCGGCTGGAAAATTGTTTGTATTAGTTCCTTAGAAACGTCAGCATTCAGCTTAACTCCAGGTACGGAAAAATCCCGCTCGTCAATCGGGCCAGTTGTTTCCAAAATCAGCAAAGCTCCTATTCGGTTTTTCGAGAGTTCTTTAACCGCATCCACAATTTCATCAATTACACTATCAGACTTGGGGATTGTGAGATTGGATGGTTTAAACAACTGTTGGAATTCACCACGTCCTACTTGCTCCAAAAATCGGCGAAACTCTGACTGTAGAGCAACTGCCATCGCTACAGCGCAGCCAATCACCAGCTTTTCCAAAACAAAATTTAGTAGTGGTAAACCCATTCTGCCACTGAGTGCTGAGGCTAGCATCAAAATAATAAATCCCCGCACCATCCATAATGTCCGGCGCTCACTAATGATAACTAGTATCATGTACGTCAGCGCCAGTACTAACACGATATCCAGAGTCCCAAGCAGCAAGGACTGTGACCATCCCAGGTTTGTCAGCCATTGCTTCCACGAATCTCTCATGACATCTGGATTACTCTCTGTTCTGCCTCAATAGTTTGTCATTAATCTGGCATGTTTATGCATCAAAGGTTAACGCTTAACTCAGCACTCAGCAACGCCAGATGCTCCACTACAGCGCTGCGCGCATCCTACGGAGGGGGAGACCCCTACGTACACGTCACTGGTTCCACCCTGCGGTCAGCCGCAGAAGCGTCTACAGCACTCAGCACTCTTCATTTTTGCGCGTTTAGTCTGTCTGGTAGACAATCTTGCCGAATCAAGTCCTGATAAGTTTCACGGCGCAAAATCAAATTTGCTTCACCATTTGCCACTACAACGGCTGCTGGCCGGGGTAAGCGGTTATAGTTAGATGCCATACTGTAATTGTACCCACCAGTTCCCATAATCACGAGAATATCCCCCGGTGCAGTTTTTGGCACTTGGGCATTTTTGATGAGAATATCCCCGGATTCACAATGCTTACCAGCAATTGTTACTGTTTCTGTAAAAGGAGCAGATACCCTGTTGGCAACTATTGCCCGATAAACTGACTGATAAGTAATCGGACGGGGATTATCGGACATACCGCCATCAACGGACAAGTAGGTACGAATTCCTGGTACAACTTTCGATGATCCAATAGTATAGGCGGTGATGCATGCTGTGGCAATAAGCGATCGCCCCGGTTCACACAGTAATTTTGGCAAAGGGAGATTTTCGGCGGCACAGGCTTCTTGAACAACTTGACAAATTGCCTTGACCCACTCTTCAATGCTGGGGGGATCATCCGATTCGGTGTACCTAATTCCTAAACCACCACCAACATTCAATTCCGTGACAGTTAAACCGTAATTTGCCGACTTCTGCAACCACTGCACCATGACAGCAGCCAAATCCTGATGTGGTTGGCGCTCAAAGATTTGGGAACCAATATGAGCGTGTAACCCCACACAGTTTAAACAAGGTTGCTGACTAACAAAAATAAAAACCTCATCCAAATCATTGGGATCAAAGCCAAACTTACTATCTAAATGTCCCGTGCGAATGTATTCGTGGGTATGGCATTCAATCCCCGGTGTTAGCCGCAACATGATGCGGATGGGGAGTAGGGAGGGGGCTTTCGCCGTGAGCGTCAGCCGAACGGGAGTAGATAGTGGTGCAATAAAATCTATTTCTTCTTTCTCCTCTGTTCCTCTACTCTTTTGCTCCTCGGCTATCTTCACCAAAATACGCAATTCTTGCCAGTTATCTACCACAATGGTGACACCGGATTCAATTGCGAAAACTAGCTCTTCATGAGATTTATTATTACCGTGGAGGTAAATTTTATCAGGACTAACACCAGCGCTGAGAGCCGTGAAAAGTTCGCCTCCCGATACTACATCTATTCCTAACCCTTCAGATGCCGCGATCGCGCAAACAGCTAAACAATTCCAGGCTTTGGAGGCATATAATACCTGAGATTCACCTTGGTAATATTGCTTAAATGTATCTCGATATTGCTGACAAGCTGTTCGCAGGGTTTCTTCATCTAAAATATACAAAGGTGAACCAAACTGCTGAACTAGGGTTGTGACATCACACCCACCAATTTCCAGGATGTCTTGATCGTTAACTTTGGCGGTCAAAGGCAAAAGTTCCTGGTTAGGCGAAAAGTTCCAATTTTCTTGGGCATTTGTGTTGCGCCTTTGAGGTAAATACTGGCTACCAGCATGTTGAACCCCAGTGGGGTGAGTCGATACCATAGCTATTATTAATTATCCTTGCTCAAATTACGGGTGTGAGTAAGTCTCCTGATTCCCAGTGTACAAAGACCTTGTTATCTTATCCAAAATAAATGTGATTTCATCCGACTTAAAATTTAAATCACTGACTTTTGCGGATCTCAGTGCCATACTGGAACTGGATCAAGCTTGTTTTGGTGGTCTGTGGACTCTGGAGGGTTACCAACGCGAGTTAGATAGTCCTAACAGTGAATTATTGGGTATATTTTCCCCTGTCGCTAGTCCAAAACTGTTGGCAATGGGTTGCTTTTGGTCAATTTTAGAAGAAGCACACATTACAATTTTGGCGGTTCATCCTCAATATCACCGTCAAGGATTGGGACAGGCTTTACTACATTTTTTGCTGAAGACAGCTAGCGATCGCGGCTTGGAGCGAGCTACTCTCGAAGTCCGCGCTTCTAATTTAGCAGCCATATCTTTATATCAAAAATTTGGCTTTAAAACAGCAGGGCGACGTCGGCATTATTACCAAGATAACGGGGAAGATGCCCTTGTACTTTGGCTACCAGATTTACAAATGCTCATTAGTCATTAGTCATTGGTCAAGTTTATATTTTTGGCTTTTACTCAGCATTCCCCTTCGACTTCGTTCAGGGCAAGCGCACTCAGGAAGGAAGCACTCAGAAAAGCGACTGATTTGATTAAAATAATTAATAAGTAAAACTTTTAGCTTTTAAAAAAGATATAAATTGACTCTTATCTTGACTAAAGTATTATAACTATGCTAATAATTAATATTTGTGACTGGTTAAAAAGTATCTAACTATAGTGGCCTGTTGCATGTAGTCAAGCCCAGAAACACTGGTAAACTCAAGCTCCTCAGTATAGCAGCCACACAAAAAGTAATAAAAAGTTAATAATTACGCCATCACCTTGGGCGATGATGATTGGATGTCTATAATCTTTATACAGGCATCCAAACTCTGAGCCTGTGCTAAAATCAGCATACCGGCACGACGCAGGTGATGGGAAAAATGCCATGTTTGAACGCTTCACAGAAAAAGCCATTAAGGTAATCATGCTGGCCCAAGAAGAGGCCCGCCGCTTAGGTCACAACTTCGTCGGAACCGAACAGATCCTCCTGGGTCTGATTGGGGAAGGTACGGGAGTCGCGGCCAAAGTGTTGAAATCAATGGGTGTCAATCTGAAAGATGCCCGCATTGAGGTAGAAAAAATCATAGGCCGGGGTTCGGGCTTTGTGGCCGTGGAAATTCCGTTTACGCCACGGGCAAAGCGAGTTTTAGAACTATCCTTGGAAGAAGCGCGCCAATTAGGGCATAACTACATTGGCACCGAGCATCTGCTGTTGGGCCTGATCCGGGAAGGGGAAGGTGTAGCAGCCAGGGTGCTAGAAAACCTCGGGGTGGATTTATCTAAAGTCAGAACCCAAGTCATCCGTATGCTGGGCGAAACAGCAGAGGTTTCAGCCACTGGACAATCGGGACGCACCAAAACTCCAACCTTGGATGAATTTGGCTCAAACCTGACCCAAATGGCAGCAGACAACAAGCTAGACCCAGTTGTCGGACGCGCCAAAGAAATTGAGCGGGTGATCCAAATTTTGGGTCGCCGGACTAAAAATAACCCAGTGCTGATTGGTGAACCAGGGGTTGGTAAAACAGCGATCGCCGAAGGTCTAGCATCGCGCATTGCCAACAAAGATGTCCCCGACATCCTGGAAGATAAACGCGTAGTCACACTAGATATTGGTTTGCTGGTAGCAGGAACCAAGTACCGGGGTGAATTTGAAGAACGCCTCAAAAAAATCATGGATGAAATCCGCTCTGCGGGTAACGTCATTCTGGTAATTGACGAGGTACACACCCTGATTGGTGCAGGTGCGGCTGAAGGAGCCATTGACGCAGCAAATATCCTCAAGCCAGCTTTGGCTAGAGGCGAATTGCAGTGTATTGGCGCCACAACCCTGGATGAATACCGCAAGCACATCGAGCGAGATGCAGCCCTAGAGCGACGCTTCCAGCCAGTAATGGTGGGTGAACCATCAGTTGACGAAACCATTGAAATCTTGCACGGGTTGCGCGAACGCTACGAGCAGCACCACAAGCTGAAAATTTCTGACGAAGCCTTGGTGGCGGCGGCAAAATTATCTGACCGTTACATAAGCGATCGCTACCTCCCAGACAAAGCCATCGACTTAATCGATGAAGCTGGTTCTCGGGTACGTTTGATTAACTCCCAACTGCCACCCGCAGCCAAAGAGTTAGACAAAGAACTACGGCAAATCTTAAAAGAAAAAGACGACGCTGTACGCTCCCAAGACTTCGATAGAGCTGGTGAACTGCGTGATCGCGAGATGGAAATCAAAGCCGAAATTCGCGCGATCGCTCAAAGCAAAACCAATGCTTCTGGCAATGAAGGTGAAGAACCTGTAGTAGACGAAGAGGACATTGCTCACATCGTCGCTTCCTGGACTGGTGTACCGGTGAACAAGCTCACCGAATCAGAATCCGAGAAGTTGCTGCACATGGAAGACACCTTGCATCAACGCTTAATTGGTCAAGAAGATGCAGTCAAAGCAGTTTCACGAGCAATTCGTCGCGCTCGTGTCGGGTTGAAAAATCCCAATCGACCTATTGCTAGTTTTGTCTTCTCCGGGCCGACCGGCGTAGGTAAAACAGAATTGGCGAAATCCTTGGCTTCATACTTCTTCGGTTCCGAAGAAGCAATGATCCGTTTGGATATGTCCGAATACATGGAACGCCACACCGTCAGCAAGTTGATTGGTTCACCTCCTGGTTATGTTGGATATAACGAAGGCGGTCAATTAACTGAAGCTGTCAGACGGCGACCTTATACTGTGGTGCTATTCGATGAAATCGAAAAAGCTCACCCCGATGTCTTCAACATGCTGCTGCAAATTTTGGAAGACGGTCGCTTAACCGATGCCAAAGGACGCACAGTAGACTTCAAGAACACCTTGCTGATTTTGACTTCTAACATTGGTTCCAAGGTAATTGAAAAAGGCGGCGGCGGTATCGGCTTTGAATTCGCCGACGATGCTAGCGAGTCACAATACAACCGTATTCGCTCCTTGGTGAACGAAGAACTGAAGCAATACTTCCGTCCAGAGTTCCTCAACCGTCTAGATGAAATTATCGTCTTCCGTCAGTTGAGCAAGCCAGAGGTGACACAAATTGCGGAGATCATGCTCAAGGAAGTATTTGGTCGCCTAACAGAAAAAGGTATCACCCTAGAAGTGAGCGATCGCTTCAAAGATCGTTTGATTGAGGAAGGTTACAGTCCTAGCTACGGTGCTAGACCATTACGTCGAGCGATTATGCGCTTGTTAGAAGATAGCCTAGCAGAAGAAATTCTGTCTGGTCGCATCAAGGACGGCGATACAGCCTTAGTTGATGTTGATGAAAATGGCGTTGTCCAAGTTAGTTCTCAACAGCGTCGGGAATTAATGCCCCAAGGTGCTGAATCTTAATTAGGATTTTTAAAAATTAAATAAGCGGTGGAGGATTTCGGTTCTCTACCGTTTTTTTATTAAAAAATTTTTAATTTTTATCTCCCTTAACGTGAAATAAGCATAATAAAGAACTGTATGTCATTGCAGGAAGAGAGGGACAAGCAATAGATAGTTCTGGCAATCCTCTTCTACTTAACAATAAAATCAGTGTCTCCGAAAGTGTTTGGAAGTTGGTATTTATTTACCCAATACCCTTGATGCAAATCGTAAAGGGCAAGACCCTGATGAGCATTGGGAACAAAACTTTACACTTAATGGAAAAACATTTGGACTATTTAATGTTAAACAACTTGAAGATATAACTGGCTATAATTTTTTGTCCAATATTCCTACAGATATTCAACAAGCAATTGAAAATCGCAATGTTACAGATATTAGAACAAGAATTAACATTATTGAACCAGCCCCTTTAATGGCTGCAACAGAAAAAGAACTATCTCCATTTATAGTAGGGACCTTCTTCGATGCTACCGTCGGGCATAATAGTACGCCAGATCAGATTGAAACTACGACAGAGACCATACGCATTAGCAGTAGAATCTCGGAAATTAGCCTGAGTCAAATCGGCGTATTCAAAGTGTCCAACTTTAGCACCAATGAAAACAGTGCTAATCGCGTTTACATGGCTCAAATTAGCCCCGGTCAAATCACCTCCGGTCAGAGTGGCATGATTCAGGTTGGCGGAGAACAAGTTAGCATCCCTGAGAATAGTTTTTACCAAACCAGCCCCACCCAGATAAGCTCCGAACAAATCAGATCCAGTCAAATTAGCCCCACTCAAATCGACATCTTCAAGATTAGCTCCCCGCAGGCTAATACCTCGCAAGTCAGCACCTTCAAGCCCAGTAATCTGACCATCGATCCCATCTCTTTCGCCCATTTCGCCAACAATGCGAATCAACTCAATCCCATTAAAGTTAAGCTCCCCAGCTTTATAACGCGCCAACAATTCATCAGTAGTAATTCTCCAAACCATAATTTAACCTCCAACTTATTTTCCGATCTTAAATATAGTGCTACTGATCTGTGGCCATCCCTTTTCGACCCCACCTTAAACATCTCCTTCCAAATCACCGACCTCCCCACCGGACAACTAGCAGAAGCTCAACTAACCCAATTCGACCCCCTCGGTCACCCCAACGGAGGCACAATCCTCATCGACCACAACGCCAACGGTATCGGCTGGTTCATCGACCCCACCCCGCTTGATAACAGCGAATTCACCATCCCTTAGTGTTGGGGAGATGTTTTATGCAAATAAGGTGGCAGTGTACAGAATAATTTTTTACCTCTAAATAGAGTAATAACCGTACCTTTAAGGCGGTATTCTGCTATTCAGACTGAATTAGCTAGCTAGGCAAGCTGGTGATATCAACAATATACAAGACATATTAAGTAGTCGTGCAAAATAAATTACCTAGCTAGGAAAGGGGACAGGCTTCGCCGTGAGCGTCAGCCGAACGGTGACAGGTGACAGTATTGGAATACAGCGATTTCATTCGTGTGGAAAAATGTCTAAATATTTATGCGTAGGTACTTAATAATGAGCGAAATAAATCGTCAAATTATGCTTGATATTAGACAAGTTGCCAAGCACATAGCTGGTACACCTCAAATGCAAAGACTTCTTAAACGAGGACTGGCAGCTCATGTATTTAACGATGAAACTACCATGAATCAAGTTGCCCAAGCCATAGAAAATGGACAGTTCACTGGAATCATTCGCGGTTATGAACGCTACGGAATGTTTTTTAATGAACCAATAGGTTATAGAATCAGTCCAGATGGTAGCCATATTCTACTTTATTATGGGGAGATAAAAATCAATGCAGACAACCAATACCACGTCATCCCCCGCACCAGACCTAGTGAAGAATAACTGGGAATTTACGGAAGTATGGATAGATCCAATGTTATCGCCTCCATATATTCTTTTGTTGCTTTGTGACGGTCAAGAAAACTGTAAAATTTATGATCCAGCGCAGGGTTATAAAGTTGTATTTTCTAGCAATAGCTACGATATTGCTAAGTTATGGTTACTTGAAGATGAGTATGAACCAATTGAAGGTAGGCTTCTAGCTGCGGAATTAAGTAACTGAATCGCTTCAAAGATCGTTTGATTGAGGAAGGTTACAGTCCTAGCTACGGTGCTAGACCATTACGTCGAGCAATTATGCGCTTGTTAGAAGATAGCCTAGCAGAAGAAATTTTGTCTGGTCGCATCAAGGACGGCGATACAGCCTTAGTTGATGTTGATGAAAATGGCGTTGTCCAAGTTAGTTCTCAACAGCGTCGGGAATTAATGCCCCAAGGTGCTGAATCTTAATTAGAATTTTTTAAATTAAATAAGCGGTGGAGGATTTCGGTTCTCTACCGTTTTTTTATTAAAAAATTTTTAATTTTTATCTCCCTTAGTGTTGGGGAGATTTTTTATGCCAATAATGCATCGGCGGCTTTACGAATGATGTAATAAATATTAGTAATTGTAGTGGCAGTAATAAACCCTTCAATCGCACCTGCATCAATTTTTGCAAAGATTTTGACTGCATCTTCTACAAAAGGCTCTCGTTCAAGTAAAAAATCAAGAACGACATTTGTATCAATTAAAACTTGCATTACTGGTATTTTTCTGTCAAATAAGTAACATAATCTGCCGTCATATTTTCATCATTGGATATATTGGCATCTTTAGCAATACCACGCAGTCGAGACAAGTTCCTTTTTTTTGATACTGGTTGAATTTCTTGTTGTAGTGATTCTAACAGAGTATGTACTAATTGCCAGCGTTGACTTGTTGGTAATTGCAGTACTTGTTTTTGCAATTCTTGTAATGTCATGAGAGGTTATCTGAATTTATTTGATTTTTATTTTAATTCATTTATACGGCTAACTTTTTCCTTTTCATATTTCCCCGATAACTACTAAAGTTAATAATTAACAGACACTTTCACACAAGAAAAATGAAAATTTATTAAAACAGATGATTTCTGGTATTCTCAAAAGTAGGAAAACTTGAGAATATTCACCCACTCAAAGGGTGAGAGTGCCAAAAGCATACCTTTAGCGTCAAAATAATCAAGGTATGCGTTCCACTTTTTGAACTGGCTGAAAATTTTTATGAATCCTCACGAAAGTGATGCCAAACAAGCTGCTACGTCATCTAAAGGATGGAGTAGTTGGCAAGAAAATCTTACACTCATTGCGATCGCCTTATGTTTGGCACTCCTCATCAGGACTTTTATTGCTGAACCTCGCTACATTCCATCAGATTCCATGTTACCTACACTACACACAGGCGATCGCTTGGTGGTAGAAAAAGTCTCTTACCGTTTTCACCCTCCCGCAATTGGGGATATTATCGTTTTTCAGCCACCTGAAGAATTACAACGTCGGGGATATCCTCAAGACCAAGCTTTTATTAAGCGGGTGATTGGTGTCCCTGGAAAAATACTCAAAGTGACTAACGGTACAGTTTACCTCGACGGTCAACCATTAGCGGAAGACTACATCGCTGAACCCCCAAGTCAGCCATTCCCAGCCGTACAAGTTCCCGAAGGTGAGTTCTTTGTCATGGGAGACAACCGCAACGATAGTAACGATTCTCGCTACTGGGGATTTTTACCTAGACAAAATATCATTGGTCGGGCAACATTTCGCTTTTGGCCTCCCGACAGGATTGGGTTTATTCAAGGCTAGAAGCTAAAATCGGAGAAAATACATCAGCTGGGTGATCGCTTCACCAGATATATCCAATCTGCATTGGAAATCGGCTAAGTTACGATAAGACCCAGCTGATAGTCGATTTTGCACTACTGCTTCGGCTAGAGACGCATCTATAAAGGGAATTTTTGCTAACTGTTCCACTGTGGCTGTGTTCGGGTTAACTAACTGTGTAGGATGGTCTAGAGATTCATTGTCATAGTAAATAAAACTTAGCAAAGCCTTTAATGGTTCTAGTCGCTGTGCTGGCATAGCTAAAGCCGCAGCGATATCTTCAATACAGTAAAATTTAACACCAGAGCGTGAAAGTTCCACAAGCGATCGCGCTTGGTGAATTGACAACCCAGGAAGACGTAACCAATCGTCTACAGTCGCTTGATTAGCATCAATGCGGATACCCAGTTTTGCAGCTAGCTGAATTTCTTCCCCAGACTGTAGTCGATAGTAGGGGTCATTAAGGAGTTTGGCGCGGAGTTTTTGCAACTTGGGGTTCAAAGGTAGCCAGTTCATCATTTTTGCTTGCATCAAGAGATTTGGTCTAGCAGCTGGCGGCGCTTTTGCTCAAATTCGTACTCAGAAATCAGTCCATCTTGGCGCAGAGTATCTAATTCACGCAAAGCCTCAGCGATCGCACTTACCTGATTACCCGTTTGCTGTGCATTCCTAACTGCTGACTTACCTAAATTAAAATGACGATCAAATGCTTCTTCATCTTGTGCTAAGTACCAAACTCCCTCAATGGCGCTTGCTACTTTGGGGATAGGCGTCCAGGAGAGTAAGACGTACAAGATGCCCCACAACGGCTGTCCCAGATAAAATTTATGTAATCCGGAAATTGTCAACGTACCGGATAAAGCTAAAATTGCGGCGATGCTGCGACTTTTGCGTTTGGTCAACATATTCCCAATCAATTTACTACTAGCATAGTTCCTACAATAAGATAGCGATCGTAGCAAAATACCAGGTATTGGTGTTGATTTCCTGACTGCTAGTTTTATTTAAGGATATGACAGATAGTTGGCTTATGGGGAGGTTGAAGATGGAGTTTTAACGCAAAGGGGAGACAGCTCGTTGGTGAGGCAGTCCGGTCTTGGTGGTTTCCCCAAAGAGGAACTGCCGTAAAGCCCTAACGGGCATAGCTGCGCTTACCGCGTAGCGTGCCGTAGGCATAAGGCTTTGCCGACTTGTAGCGACTGTCGTGCGCGGAGGGAAACGCGGAGGAGCGCAGAGTTTTAAGATGAAGTGGGTGGAAAGAGGAATAGTATGTTGTTAAAGTTTGTAGGGTTGGTCATGCTTAAGCAACTCATTCTGACAGCATTTTTATGCGTTTGTTTACAATTTCCTGGTAAATAAACTGCTGGTAATAATTGGAGTTTTGAGCGCGTAAATCAGAAAGTTGCAGCAGATTTAAGCTGAAATTAAATTGATATAATAGCTTTAATTTTAATTAATTATTTATTATTTTAACAATAATATAACAACCTTTTTATAACCTTTGGATAACTTAAGCTTTACTCATTGGTATTACAGAATGTGGTATTTACCTATTTTGTATGACTTTGTTTGAGTTTGCTAATAATGAGTATGAAATCCAATAATCCATTGAAGTTTAACCGCCGCCAGTTTTTACTAAATTCTGCTGTGACCGCAGGTGGAATTATTACTACCAATCTTGTATCAAAATCACCAGTTTTTGGACAAGCACCTGGAATTATTACCTCTGACAAAATGCGCCCTAGCATACCTTATGGCATTGCCAGTGGAGATATCAGCGATAATAGTATCGTCATTTGGAGTCGCAGCGATCGCCCTGCCAGAATGTTAATTGAATATTCCACCAGTGAATCTTTTAGCAATGTACGGCGTGTTTTTGGCCCCAGGGCTTTAGAAGATAACGATTTTACAGCTCGATTTACTCTCCAAAACTTACCTCCAGACCAACAAATATTCTATCGGGTAAGTTTCCAAGATTTAGACTATCAAAACGTCTACAGCGAACCTGTAAGCGGTACATTCCGCACACCTCCCATAATTGGACGAGATATTTTCTTTGTTTGGAGTGGAGATACAGCAGGTCAAGGATGGGGGATTAATCCCGATTTCGGTGGGATGAAAATTTACGAAACCATGCGTCAACTTAATCCTGACTTTTTCATTCATTCTGGTGATACTGTTTATGCTGATAATCCCATCGAAGCAGAAAGAACATTAGATGATGGCACAATCTGGCGAAACATCACCATCGAAGAAAAATCAAAAGTAGCAGAAACGCTCACAGAATTTCGTGGTAATTATAAATACAATTTGCTGGATGAAAATGTGAAGCGTTTTAACGCTGAAGTGCCGATGTTGGCGCAATGGGACGACCACGAAACCACAAACAACTGGTATCCTGGCGAATTTCTTCTCAACGATGACCGCTATATAATCAAAGATGTTAACTTGTTAGCACAAAGGGCAAGACAAGCATTTTTTGAGTATATGCCCATTCGCTATAAAACAAGATTTGATGCCGACAGATCGAGAATTTATCGCTCCTTCCAACATGGCCCATTACTTGATATTTTCATGTTGGATGAACGCACTCATCGAGGGCCAAACAGTGAAAATCTTCAACCTGTGCAAAGTGACGAAACAGATATGCTGGGCAAATCACAAGTACAATGGTTAAAAGTGCAATTGCTGAAATCAAAAGCAACATGGAAAGTAATTGCTAGTGATATGCCTTTGGGGTTAATAGTTCGAGATGGTGCTACCGCTTTTGAAGCTTGGGCTAACGCAGATAATGGTCGCCCCTTGGGAAGAGAATTAGAAATAGCTGACTTGCTACGATTTATCAAAAACAGGAATATTAAAAACGTTGTTTGGTTAACTGCTGATGTACATTATGCAGCAGCACACTATTACGACCCCAATAAAGCACAGTTTCAAGACTTCAAGCCGTTCTGGGAGTTTGTCGCCGGGCCTCTCAATTCCGGGACATTTGGCCCAGGACAATTAGAGAATACCTTTGGCCCACAATTAATGTTCCAAAGTAATCCTCCAGGGATGAGACCAAATCGACCCCCCAGTGAAGGTTTACAATTCTTTGGTGGAGTCAAGATTGATGCTTATACCAAAGTGATGACGGTAACACTGCGTAATTTAGCTGGGCAAATTATCTATAGCCAAGATTTACCACCAGAAGCATAAATTTTCCACAATTTAGCTTAATGTAGCCAGTAAGATAGAGTTATTCTATCTGCTGGCTTTTTGTTTTTCGGTTTATATTAACTAAATAAGAGAACTAAAATTTTAGAGTTTTGGAGTGGGTCATGCTGAAGCAACTCATCCTAGAAAATTGGAAAAGTTTCCGTTATGCAGAACTTCCACTTGACCCATTAACTGTTTTAATTGGGACAAATGCCAGTGGTAAATCTAATGTGGTTGAAGCTTTGGAATTTTTACAGAGAATAGCGCAAGGCGAAAATATTGAAGCTGCTTTAGCAGGTGATAAAACACTTGCTTCTATTCGCGGTGGTGTAGAGTGGGCTGCACGTAAACCGGTAACTCAATTCACATTAAAAGTGCTAGTTCAGGGTGAGGAGGAAACAACAGATTATTTATATGTTATTCAAATACAAACAATACCTGAAGTGAGAGTGATAGAAGAATACATTGAATTTCAATTTTTACACGAAAATAGTGAAATTGAGCAAGCACAAGTCTTTTATATAAAAAAATTTAATTTTCCTAATAAAAGTGGTTTAAAAGCTCTTAGTATTAAGATTTCTGTTAAAGAATTCATGGAATTAAAGCAATTTTCTAAAGCAAATTTACTACTAGATAAGGACACTGTAGAGATATTAAATAATTATTATTTTCCTTTGAAAGACAAAGTAACTAATTTGATTATTTCCACTTTAGAACAACTTTTAATTCTAAACCCTGTACCTTCTAAAATGCGTAATTATTCACAAATTTCTAATAAGCTTGAAAGTGATGCTTCAAATATAGCCGGTGTACTAGCAGCATTACCTGAAGAGCAAAAATTAAAAATAGAATCAATTTTATCTACATACATCAAAGATTTACCAGAAGGCGATATTAAAAAAGTCTGGGCAGAAAAAGTAGGTAGATTTGGCACAGATGCCATGCTTTACTGTCAAGAAGAGTGGAAACCTGGAGAAATCACAGAAATTGATGCTAGAAGTATGTCAGATGGAACTTTACGATTTCTAGCAATTCTTACAGCACTACTTACACGACCTGAAGGCAGCCAACTTGTTATTGAGGAAATAGATAATGGTTTGCATCCTTCCCGTGCAAATTTGCTAGTTAAAATCCTCCGAGAAATTGGCAGCAAAAGAAATATTGATATTTTACTTACCACTCACAATCCAGCTTTACTAGATGCTTTAGGCCCGGAAATAGTGCCATTTGTAGTTGTTGCACATCGAGATTCAGAAACAGGAGAAAGTAAACTCTCTATTTTAGAAGAGATTGATAATCTTCCTCTTTTACTAGCATCAGGTACTTTGGGTAGACTAGCAACCAAAGGAGCAATTGAAAGAAGCCTCTCTGATAAGAAGAACCAGAGAATATGAACAAGGTTCTGATTATTGACACATCAATACTTTGCGTTTATTTAAATGTTCCTGGTAAAGAAACTTGTGGTACTGATAATGACAAATGGGATAAAAACAGGGTTGAATCATGTTTTCAACTAGAAAAGGAACAAGGTACGCAGTTTATACTACCACTAGCGACAATTATAGAAACTGGTAATCACATAGCACAAGCTAATTCTAGACGATATGAAATTGCTCAAGCTTTTGCTGATATTTTAGTGAAAGTAGCAGATGGAGTTATCCCTTGGAAAGTTTTTACAACTGAAGTGGATGAACTGTGGAGTTCAGAACAATTGAAACAGTTGGCTACTGAATGGCCTATTCTAGCATCTAGAAAGATTTCTATTGGAGATGCAACAATTAAGACGGTAGCCGAGTATTATGCTAAAACCAGTAGCACCTTGAAAGTAGAAATTTTCACGGGTGATCAAGGCTTGAAAGCTTATGAACCAATCACTCCACCACCCACACGCCGCAGCAGTCGCAGGAAAGCATGACAAAACCTTGAGCGATTATTCCCGACTTTGTTGTTGATTGCGGATAACCTGCACAAATTCTTGCACAGCATCATACTGGTCAGGCATAGTGAGGTAACGCAACAGTAACGTTGGGTCTAAATCAGGGAAAAACTCACTTCGGTCTACTTGTTCATACTCACCAGACTGATGCAAACGAAATATTTGTATCCGGTTAGACTTCCAGAACCAAACTTCAGGTACTTTAGAAGGTTTGTATAACTCCTTTCTGTTAATTGTCCCACTGGTGACAATAACTTCAATTACAATATCTGGCGTTTCTTTATTGCTGCCAATATAGTAAGATTCATCAGGTGTACCAGAAGCATACCCCGGTTCTTCCAGAGTAAAACCACCGCGACCGTAGAAGCGGATACCCAATTCTCTCATGTAAGCTTCTAACAAATAACCGAGAGTTGTTTTTACATACTCATGCTTATCTCCTACAGGAGACATAATTTCCATCACTCCTGCTAAATAAGTTAAGCGGACTTCTCGATTATTCTCTAACTGTGCTGAGATAATTTTGAACTGTTCCCAAGAAATACCGCGCAAAGTAACCAATTTTTCTGTTGTCGGCTGCTCTAAAAGTGGGATACTCATCTCAACACTTCCTGAAACTGCGATAGCGCCAGCACTGACTTGTCAGTTCGCCTATTTACAACTCTAACCGAGAAGATAACAAAACTTTGAGCGATCGCCCCTAAATTTTCACATCACGTTATCATCGGATATTGTGGCTTTTCCGTGCGTAACTCCTAGCATCTACTTATGACCGCTTCTCATTCTGAATCTCAACCAACGGAACCCAATAAACCTGATACGCCTCACGCCGATACTAAATTGGTAGACCGCAGTAAGCTGAGTAAGATGTACCAGCATTATGTGGAAGTCAAGGATAAGTATCCTCATGCTTTACTGCTGTATCGGGTGGGAGATTTTTTTGAAACTTTTTTCCAAGATGCTGTAACTGTATCTAGAGAATTGGAACTCGTACTTACCAGCAAACACGGCGGCGAAGTTGGTCGTGTAGCTATGACTGGTGTACCTCATCACGCCTGGGAACGCTACACTACCCAATTGGTAGAAAAAGGCTACGCAGTGGTAATTTGCGACCAAGTAGAAGACTCATCTGAAGCTGTGGGTTTGGTAAGGCGTGAGGTGACACGTATCCTCACACCTGGTACTTTGCTGGAAGAGGGAATGCTAAAATCTAGTCGCAATAATTACTTAGCGGCTGTGGTAATTGCGGTAAATCACTGGGGTTTAGCTTATGCAGATATCTCTACCGGAGAATTCCTAACTACGCAAGGTAGTGATTTAGAACATTTAACTCAGGAATTAATGCGGTTGCAACCTGCCGAGGTGCTGGTTCCTACGAACGCCCCTGATTTAGGTAGTTTGCTGCGTCCTGGAGAAACTTCGCCCCATCTCCCTCAATGTTTACCACCATCATTTTGTTATAGTTTGCGATCGCAAGTGCCGTTTTCCCAAGCCGAAGCCAGATCCACATTATTGCAGAAATTTAAAGTGCGATCGCTCGAAGGACTCGGTTGTGATCATCTTCCTCTGGCTGTGCGGGCGGCTGGGGGTTTGTTGGAATATGTAGAAGATACCCAAAAAGAAAACACTGTTTCGTTGCAAAGGTTACGCACCTATACCATTACTGATTATTTGATTGTTGATAGTCAAACCCGACGTAACCTGGAAATTACGCAAACAGTCCGCGATGGTACATTTCATGGTTCTTTGTTGTGGGCATTAAATAGAACTAGCACAGCAATGGGAGGACGGGCGTTGCGGCGGTGGTTATTACAACCGCTACTCGATATTAAAGGCATTCGGGCGCGGCAAGACACCATCCAAGAATTGATGGAAAATACACCTCTGCGTCAGGATTTGCGGCAATTATTACGGCAGATTTACGACTTGGAACGGTTGACAGGTAGGGCTGGTTCGGGAACTGCTAATGCTAAAGATTTAGTGGCTTTGGCGGATTCCCTGTCCCGCTTACCAGAATTATCGCTCTTAGTAGCTGATGCGCGATCGCCTTTTTTGAAAGCTTTGCAAAAAGTCCCAACTGTATTATCAGAATTGGCACAAAAATTACACGCCCATTTAGTAGAATCACCGCCGATACATATTAAAGAAGGGGGGTTAATTCGTTCGGGGATCAATCCCATGTTGGATGAGAGAAAGGCCACGGTAGAGTCAGACCAACAATGGATTGCCAATTTAGAAGTTGATGAACGGGCGAGAACAGGAGTTCCTACTTTGAAGGTAGGATTTAATAAAACCTTTGGTTACTACATTAGTATTTCCCGTGCTAAATCTGACCAAGTACCGTCTAATTACATCCGTAAGCAAACCTTGACCAATGAGGAACGTTATATCACCCCAGAGTTGAAGGAACGAGAAGCGCGGATTCTCACAGCGCGGGATGATTTAAATCAGTTGGAATATGAAATTTTTGTGGAGTTGCGGGAAGAGGTAGGGGAACAGGCTGAGGTCATTCGTAATCTTTCTCGTGCTGTGGCGGCGGCGGATGTGTTGTGTGGCTTGGCTGAGTTGGCCGTACAGCAAGGTTACTGTTGTCCAGAGATGGTTTCAGGGCGGGAAATTATGATTGTGGATGGTCGTCATCCGGTGGTGGAACAGTCTTTACCGTCGGGGTTTTTTGTGCCGAATTCAACTCAGTTGGGGAGTGAGGAAACGAACCGCCTTTCCTTCGGAACGCTACGCGAACGCGAAGCGTCTCGAAGAGAAGGTGCAGAGGACGCACAGGAGAAGCCGGATTTAGTAATTCTGACTGGGCCGAATGCTAGTGGTAAGAGTTGTTATTTGCGTCAGGTGGGGTTGATTCAGTTAATGGCGCAAATTGGTAGTTTTGTGCCGGCGAGGTTTGCTAAGTTGGGAGTGTGCGATCGCATTTTCACTCGTGTAGGTGCAGTTGATGATTTGGCAACTGGTCAATCTACTTTTATGGTGGAGATGAATGAAACGGCGAATATTCTCAATCATGCTACTTCTAGGTCATTGGTGTTGTTAGATGAAATTGGCCGAGGAACCGCCACATTTGATGGTCTTTCGATTGCTTGGGCGGTAGCAGAGTATATAGCTGTAGAGATTCGGGCGCGGACGATTTTTGCCACTCATTATCATGAGTTAAATGAACTGGCTAGCATTCTACCGAATGTCGCTAATTATCAAGTGACTGTGAAAGAATTACCCGACCAAATTATCTTTTTGCACCAAGTTCATCCGGGGGGTGCAGATAAATCCTATGGAATTGAAGCGGGACGTTTGGCGGGTTTACCAGATGTGGTGATTCAACGGGCAAAACAAGTTATGGGTCAGATTGAGAAGCATAGTAAGATTGCGATGGGGCTGCAAAATATAGATGAGTAGGGTAGTTTTTTTCAACCACATACTTGATATTTCTTTAAGATAACTTTGACTACTTTTATTATTTTTGCAAATGTTCTAAATAAACGGTAACATTTCGCATGTTTTTGTTACATTCTTGTTAAGAATAGTTACAACTCTCTTAACACAGGAAATATTATTATGGTAGCCTCACTCGAAAAGAATGCACCACATCAGGTTGTAATCGTTGGTGGTGGCTTTGGTGGACTGTATGCAGCAAAGACTCTTGCTAAAGCGAATGTCAATGTTACTCTCATTGATAAACGTAACTTTCACCTATTTCAGCCGCTTTTATATCAAGTTGCTACAGGTACACTATCACCAGCTGATATTTCCTCACCATTGCGATTTGTACTCAGAAAAAGTAAGAATACACAGGTGTTGTTGGGAGAAGTAAATAATATTGATCCCAAAGCGCAACAAGTTACAGTGGGTGATAAATTAATCCCTTATGATACATTAATTGTTGCCACAGGTGCTAATCATTCCTATCTTGGTAAAGACCACTGGAAAGATTTTGCTCCTGGCTTGAAAACTGTTGAAGATGCTATTGAAATACGTCGTCGGATATTTTCGGCATTTGAAGCAGCAGAAAGAGAAACTGATCCGGAAAAACGTCGTGCTTTGTTGACTTTTGTAATTGTGGGTGGTGGCCCCACTGGTGTAGAATTAGCAGGTGCGATCGCCGAGTTGGCACACAAAACTCTCCGAGAAGATTTCCGCAACATCGACACCTCAGAAGCAAAAATTTTACTATTGCAAGGGAGCAATCGCATCCTCCGATACATTGCGCCAGAGTTATCTCAAGCAGCAACAGCTGCTTTGCAAAAGTTGGGTGTGGTTATCCAAACTAACACCAGGGTGACAAATATTGAAAACGACATCGTTACTTTCAAGCAAGGTGATGCAGTCCAAGAAATTCCTGCAAAAACTATATTGTGGGCAGCAGGTGTAAAAGCTTCGGCAATGGGTAAAATTTTAGCAGACAGTACAGGTGTAGAATGCGATCGCGCCGGGCGTGTCATGGTAGAACCAGACTTGACTATTAAGGGTTATCAAAACATTTTTGTAGTTGGAGATTTAGCCAACTTCTCTCATCAAAATGGTCAACCTTTACCTGGTGTTGCACCTGTAGCTAAACAAGAAGGAGAGTATGTAGCCCGACTAATTCGACTACGGCTGCAAGGTCGTACTTTGCCACAATTTAGTTACAATGATGTGGGTAGTTTGGCGATGATTGGGCAAAATCTAGCTGTTGTAGATTTAGGCTTAATCAAACTCCAAGGGTTCATTGCTTGGGTATTTTGGCTATTAATTCACATCTACTTCTTAATTGAGTTTGACACTAAATTAGTAGTAGTAATTCAGTGGGCGTGGAATTATATTACTCGTAATCGTCGCTCTAGATTGATTACAGGTCGAGAAGCTTTTCTAGAAGATAAAACTGTTAACGATAGCAGTCATTACCAGACTCCAGAAAAGAAGCAGCCAGCCAGTATCTAGAATTTTGCTTTGTAGCATACCATCGCATTAAACCCATCGATAGATCCGCCATTCTTCTCCAGGTGCTATTGGTGGCTTTTAGCGACCGCGATCGCGTTCTACATCTTCAATTACTTTTTGTAAATACCATTCATCTGTCATCCCTGGATAGTATTCTTCCTTTTGATCAATTAACCTTTGAGCAATTTCCCAATATCCCCCCACCAGCCGTAAAAGTCGCTGACGCAGCAAGTTGTGATTCTGCTGTTTTGACTCAGGACTAAATGTCTGGATTTTTTGCAAGCTTTCTAATACTTGATGGTAATTTTCCCAATCTTCATTTTCACAGAAAATACTCGCTGCTTGCTGATAATCTGCCACAGCATTTTGCATTTCTTCTAAGCAAGTATAAGCAATTCCCCGATGATAGTAAGCTGGGGCGTAATCTGGATTAATTTGCAGTGCTTGACTATAATCTTGAATGGCATCGAGATAATTACCAGATACCCGATAAACATTACCTCTAGCAACATATATTAAAGCATCCTGGGGTTGAATTTTCAGTGCTTGATGAAAATCGGCGATCGCCCCTTGATGATCCCCCAACAGAGAACGGGCTTTACCTCGGTTACGATAAACTATGGCATCTTGAAAGTTTAATTGTAATGCTTGATTAAAATCCGCGATCGCCTCGCGATATTTTCCCATTTTGCAGCGTACCACTCCCCGACAGCAATAGGCTTGGGCATCTTGCGGATCAGCTTGTAGTATCCAGTTTAAATCTGCGATCGCCTCCCGCGTATCTCCTTTTTCGGCTTTTTCTAATAACTGAGTAAAATATGCATTTGTCGATAATATCGGCGCACTAGTAGAACTAGGTGACTGGACAACTGGTTTTGCTGGTGGTTGTAGCTGTTTAATTTTTTCTAGACATAGACGACAATTTTCTGTATCCTTTTGCTCTAAATATAATTCTGCCGCCTTTTTAAAATTAGCGATCGCATCTTGAATAAACCCCTGTTTGCGCCGCACCATCCCCCGCAGACTATACGCAGCTGCATAATAGTAATTGAGGCGAATCGCACTTTCCACATCCTCCAACGCCCCCGGCAAATTTTTCAGCGCCACCCTTGCCAATCCCCGACAATAATACGCCTCCACACTCTGGGGATTCAACCTCAAAGCTTCAGTATAATCTGAGACAGCTTGGTGAATAGCACCTGAGTCATAATAAGCCAAACCCCGTTGTAAAAAAGCCTCAGCATAATCAGGTGTTTGCTGTAAACAATAGTTAAAATCCTCAATAGCGCTCGTATAGTCTTGTTGTTTAGCCTTTGCTAGTCCCCGATGATAAAATTCGTCGCTCATAATTGACTCCCAAAACTCTAGCTTAGTAGCCGATTTTATAGCTCTACTACTTTATATGTTAAATATTCACCTTCACTTTAGCTAATTTCCAAATCTCAATCTACTTCCTCCCTTGGCGGTTTGATAAAAATGAAAATTAGAACCATCACCACAGGAATATCACTACAATCTCCCAAAGACACCGATAAAATTAAACAATCTCATGCATTTAATCAGCAAGCAAAAATAATCTTTGAACAACAAGGATACGCAGTTCAAACAACCAGAATTACCACTAACTCTTGGCAAGAATATCTATCAGATTTATCAAAAACTGATATTCTCAAAGAAATTCAAGATTTAGAAAAAACCTGTATCAATCTAGATATTAGCTTTTTCAATATCGGTCATGCCAACCAACCAGAAACCATAGCTTTAATCCCCGACATTAACAAACATACGTCAATTATTTACTCTTCCAGCCAACTTGGTGACCAACAATCAGGCATCAATCTAGAAAATATTTACGAATCAGCCAAAGCTATTAAACGCATTTCCCAAGAAACTGAAAATGGCTATGGTAACTTTCGCTATTGTGCATCAGCCAACTGCCAGCCAGGAATTCCATTTTTTCCAACTTCTTACCATGTAGGCGATACAGCTTTTGCTATTGGATTAGAACTAGCTGAATTAGTCAACCAAGCTTTTTCTCAAGCGAATGATCTACAAACAGCCGAAAAAAACCTGCAATCACTTTTAGAAATAGAACTCACAAAAATCGCCAATATTGCCGCAGAAATATCAACAAAATTCGCTGTAAAATACAACGGCATAGATACATCTCTCGCACCATCTTTAGATAAACAAAATAGTATTGCCTTTGCTTATGAAAAATTACTAAAAGGTAAATTTGGACATCCAGGAACCTTAGCAATTTCTGGCATGTTAACTCGTGTTCTAAAAAGTGTTTCCGTCAAAATCTGTGGCTACTCTGGTTTGATGCTACCAGTATGCGAAGATGTCGGATTAGCTACTAGAGCTAATGAGCAAACTTATGATATTACTAATTTATTATTATATTCAGCAGTTTGTGGCTGTGGACTGGATACAGTGCCAATTCCTGGTAATATCACCATTGACAAAATTGCCGCAATATTAATAGATTTAGCAACTTTAGCAATTAAACTCAATAAACCGCTATCAGCCAGATTATTTCCCATCCCTCATAAAAAAGCTGGGGAAATGACTGCATTCAATTCCCCATATCTGGTAGATTGTCAAATTTTTGCTGTAGATTAACTTAATAATCAATCAATAAACTAGGAGAAGTCAATACAAAAACATCCCTAATTCCCTGTCCATCAGTTTGCGGTTTTATCGGCGTAGTAAAGTGGAAAAATTCATGATCATTGACTAATAAAAGTTCACCTGGATTTAAAACCTTGCTAAACACAGGCTTCTCTTTTTTAGCAGTATATAAATGAGTTTCTCCACCTTGAATATTATCGCGATTTACCGAGAAGATACCAATAAAATCAGTACCATCTTGATGAATACCTTCAGGCGCAGGATTACCCAAATTTTGAGGAGAACAGATAGTTCTAATTTGATGAACCCCGATTTCAGCTTCAGGATGCAGTTTACAAGAATCACTAAATGCTAAAACAAGATTCTTAAAAATATCGAGTTCTATAAGTGCATCTTCTAATTCTGCAAACTCTCGTTTAATGTCTCCCAATAATGGATTGTAATCTTTACCTTGGAAGAGGTAGCCATGAGGTAACTTAATTAACTTATCCCCCGTAGCTATGAACCGAGATAATCGTCTCAAACGATAATTACCTTTGATATAAGGATCAACAGGTAGATGATGAAAAAATGGCTTGAAACCTTCTGGATTTATGGAATTAACCTTTCTGAGAGTAAACAAAAAGGCATATTCTAATTCCGTTGATTCCCATACTTGTTGCATAGGATTTACCTGCTTACACATTGCAATCCTCTCCTGTCTTTCTGGATGAGAGGCTTATATCACTGAGTATATGCGACTTTTTATTAATATGTCGTCAAATTGACTACAGAAATTGACAAGTTGTGATATATAATTCCTTCACCGTTGGTGAGATATTTGCAGATAGGAGCAAATAAGTAAGTAGAACGACTTGAAAAAACCAAATTGTGTAAAGTAATGTAAATTTATCGAAAATCAGTTCGTAGTCAGGACTTTAGTCCTGATTTGAGAACTAAAGTTCTCACTACAAACCTTTAATCATTTACTCTGTTCTACTTAAAACATTTAAAATAGGTAAAAAATTAACGTATATTTACAAAGTGACTAGAGACTAAGAACTAATATTTTTACTCAGCACTCCCCTTCGACTTCGCTCAGGGCAAGCGCACTTAGAAAAATGATGATTGACTGGCTTTACTGTTATCCACCCTTGTATTCGGGAATTTTACTGAAGCGCTACAAGCGCTTTTTTGCTGATATTCAACTTGATTCTGGCGAAATAGTCACAGCACACTGTCCCAACACAGGCCCCATGACAGGAGTTTCCACCCCTGGAAGTGCAGTACAACTTTCCCAAAGTGATAATCCCCAGCGCAAATTAGCCTACACCTTAGAGTTAATTCAGGTAAATGACAACGAGCCAACCTGGGTAGGTATAAATACTGTTTTACCCAATAAAATAGTAAAACTAGCCTTAGCAAAACACCTTTTCTCTCAATTGGGAGACTATAGCCAAATTAAGGGTGAGGTAGTTTATGGGCAAGATAAAAAAAGTCGGGTAGATTTTTACCTCACAGGTAGCGACGCAGAACCCCCAATATATTTAGAAGTAAAAAACACAACTTGGGCCCAAGGCACTTTAGCACTATTCCCCGACACAGAAACCACAAGAGGACAAAAACACTTACGGGAACTCACAGCACTATTACCCCAAACTCGTGCAGTTATGCTGTACTTCATCAACCGCAGTGATTGTACTGAGTTTGCCCCTGGTGACATTACAGACCCCGTATATGGTAAACTATTACGAAATGCGATCGCCCTCGGCTTAGAAATCCTACCCTGCCGTTTTCATGTAACTCCAGAAGGCATACGCTACATAGGTTTAGCAAAACTCAAAATTTAATCTCAGCGTACCTTTGCGTCCCTCTGCATTAAAAACTAATGATAATTCTCATCATGGGAGTCTCCGGTTCCGGCAAAACAACCATCGGGAAACTGTTAGCCGATTCATTAAACTGGGAATTTAAAGACGCTGATGAATTTCACTCAACAGATAACATTGAAAAAATGCGGCTGGGTATTCCCCTCAATGATGCCGACAGGAAGCCCTGGTTGAAAGATTTGCAAACTGCGATCGCCCTTTGGTTAAAAGAAAATGCCAATGTAGTCTTAGCCTGTTCTGCCCTCAAAGCTAATTATCGCCAATACCTGCGACTAGACCACGAAAACATCAAGCTAGTTTACCTCCAAGGCAGTTTAGATTTACTCCAACAACGACTCCTAGGACGGCAAAATCATTTCATGTCAGAAAAACTCCTCAACAGCCAATTAGATACCCTTGAGGAGCCTGATGATGCTATTTGTGTAGATGTTTCTGAGCCACCGCAACTAATAGTGCAAAACATTAAAATAGCTTTAGAAATTTAGCCATAAAAAAAACCCCCAGAAGGGGGCTTATTTAGCTATTCGCGTGGAGTGAATAACTAATAATTAATACTCACAGTAAATAAAGTAATCCGAACAGAATAATCCAAATCACGTCAACAAAGTGCCAGTAGATTTCCGCAGCTTCAATACCAAAGTGCTTTTTGCTACTGTAGTGACCCTGAACACGCGATCGCCACAATACGGCAACTATCGCCAAGACACCAATGGTAACGTGTAGTCCGTGAAAGCCAGTTAAAACGTAAAATGCACTGGCAAATAAATTGGTAGTTAAACCAAATTCTAGGTGTGTATATTCGTATACCTGTCCCACCAAGAAAATAGCACCCATTGCGGCAGTAATTGCCAACCAAGTACGCATACCTTTTGCATCATTCTTTTTGATGGCAGTGTCAGCATTGTGCATGACAAAACTGCTAGCAATCAGATTGACGGTGTTGACTCCCGGTAACAATAGTTCTAATTCTGGTGTACCTTCCGGGGGCCACGCAGGTAAGGTAGCACGGAAAGCGAGGTAAGCTCCGAACAACCCCATAAAAATCATCCCTTCAGCAATCAGGAAGATAAATAACCCAAACAGACGATGGTCTGGATGTGCTTCGTGATGACTAACTCCTGCTTCGGCAGTATGGTGATGATTTAGTTCGGTTTTAGCTGGGTCAATAGTTTGACTTTGCATGTATCTTTAATATCTAGAGGACAAGTGATGACTCAAGAGTGAGGAATGGGGAGTTATAGCCGTAGTCACATAGGTTAGGACAGTGTTAATTGCTCAAAGCTCTGAAGCAACTGGATTTATACTCAGCACTCAGCACTCAGCACTCAGCACTTTGCTATAAAAGGCTTGAACTCCTCACTCATCACTTTATTTACGGTCTTCGGGATTGGCAGCAACCATGGAGTCAGGTTCCGCTCTTAATACCGAGTTTGGGCCAGCAGATAAAACTGGATTGGGGTCAGATAAAGGTACATCATCGTTAGCCTTTTCTAAGCCGTAGTCGTAGGGGCCTGTAGCCAATACTGGGGTTTTATCAAAATTCTCGATCGCTGGCGGTGAGGTCGTCATCCACTCTAAGGTCAATGCCCTCCAAGGATTATTACCAGCTTTCTCACCATACAACCAGCTCCAAATTGCATTGATGATAAAGGGGAATGTCGAAACTGCCAGTATGTAAGAACCATAAGTGCAAATTTCATTCAACAAGGCAAATTTGGGATCATATTGAGCAATACGACGGTTCATGCCCATTAACCCCAGTTTGTGCATGGGTAAGAAGGTCATATTCAGACCAACGATTGTCAAGGCAAAGTGAACCTTACCCCAAAATTCGTTCATCATTCGTCCCGTCATTTTTGGGAACCAGTGGTATATGGCCGCAAAAATACCCAACACGCTACCGCCAAATAGGACGTAGTGCAGGTGTGCTACCACAAAATAAGTGTCGTGGACGTGAATATCAAAGGGCACTGCTGCCAACATCACACCACTGATCCCGCCAATTACAAAAGTGCCCACAAAGCCGATAGCGAATAGCATAGGGCTATTGAGTTGGATTTTACCGCCCCACATGGTTGCCAACCAGCTGAAAATTTTAATCCCTGTAGGTACGGCGATGATCATCGTCGTGATCATAAAAAACATCCGCAACCAACCGGGGACACCACTGGTAAACATATGGTGTGCCCAGACAATTAATCCTAAAAAGCTGATAGCCAAAGATGAATAGGCGATCGCTTTATAGCCAAAAATCGGCTTGCGGGAATGAATCGGGATTATTTCCGAAATTGCCCCAAAGAAAGGCAAAATCATGATATATACCGCCGGGTGGGAGTAAAACCAAAACATATGCTGGTATACCACCGGGTCCCCACCACCTGTGGGATTAAAAAATGTTGTTCCTGCCAATAAATCGAAGGAAAGCAGAATTAAACCTGCTGCTAGTACTGGGGTTGAGACTAACACCAGCGCTGAGGTTGCCAACATTGCCCAACAAAACAAAGGCATTTGATGGAAACTCATACCAGGGATACGCATCTTCAGCATGGTGACCAAGAAATTGATCGATCCCAAAATCGACGATGTACCCAGCAGCAGGACACTCATGATCCAAATACCTTCACCCACTTGACCTGTGACCAAGCTTAAGGGAGGGTAGGAAGTCCACCCAGCATCTGGTGCATCACCCACCGCTAAACTGGCAATTAGCAGCAAACCCGCAGGGGGAATCATCCAAAAGGCCACGGCGTTCAGCTTGGGGAATGCCATATCTTTCGCCCCAATCATCAGGGGAATCAGATAATTAGCAAATCCGGCTCCGGCTGGCACAATCCACAAGAAAATCATAATTGTGGCGTGCAGCGTGAATAGACTGTTGTAAACTTCTGGGGTGACAAAATCTACATCTGGGGTTCGTAGTTCTGTACGCACCAAATCAGCCATCACACCGCCAATGCAGTAGAAAATAAATGAAGTAACTAGGTATTGAATCCCAATCACCTTATGGTCGGTACTAAAACCAAAGAAGTCTCGCCAATGTCTTTCCTCTGGTTCTTCAACATGAGTAGGGATATTGGCTGTTTCTTGCAACTGAGCTTGTGTCATAGGAATTAGTTGTCAGTTATCAGTTATCAATTAGCAGTTATCAGTCTGTTCACTGATTACTTTTCATTGACCACTGACTAGTGGTGATGAGCAGTGTGAACTTGATTGATTATCTCTGGTTGTATTCCCATGTCCTTGGTATAAGGATTGAGAAATTCATCTGGGGACAAATCCGCAGAGTTAACAGCAACGGCTTGATTGAGCGTTTCGCTGCTGGCAACTAATTGCTCTTGCATCCATTGGTCATAAGCTGCTTGAGTCTCCACCACTACTTGGGTTTTCATTGCACCGTGGTAGGGGCCACAAAGTTCAGCACAAATCAGGTCATAACTACCCGCTACTCTGGGCGTGAACCGAATCTCGCTTTGCCTACCGGGGATCGCATCCTGTTTCAAGCGGAACTCTGGTACCCAGAAGGCGTGAATGACATCATTGGCTGTCATGTTGATTTGGACTTCGCGCCCGACGGGAACATGTAACTCACCTGTAGTTACTCCAGTTTCAGGATAGGTAAATAGCCAGGCGTATTGTAAACCAGTGACGTTGACCCGTAATTCTGGTGGTTGGCCGGCTTTTTCAGGACTACCCCCAATGGTAGGAGCGACACTACCCACCCCAGGAGCATTGCGCTTTTGGGGAATTTGGTCAGCATTGCGGACTGCTGCTGTGGCCGGGTCTTGCATCGCCTCATCAGATTTTTCTTGATTGAGGTTGGCTCCTGTACTAGGAGGCGTATCGCTTAAAGTTGCGGCGATCGCTGCTCCTGGCATTGTCATCGAAAAATCCTCAGTCATCGGAGCTTCATGGACAGAGTGGGGATCAAATCCACCGATGTCATTGTAAACCTCAAAACTATAGACAGAAATACCAATAACGATAATTGCTGGGATCGCCGTCCAGAGGATTTCTAGAGGTACATTACCCTCAATTGGTGGCCCGTCTTCATTGTCACCTGCACGTCTCCGGTATTTAATTGCAGAGTAAATCAAAATACCTTCAACAAGTAGAAATATACCTGTGGAAACGATCATCATTGTGTTAAACAAACCATCCACCAAAACGGCTTCATCGGTGGCGGCTGTTGGCAACAGACCGTGATTTTGACCGTACCAAAGGCTGACTAGCGTTAGCACAATGCCAATTAGTAATGTCCAGATCGAACTTGGAATCTTCACGGTTTACTTAAATGAATTTACTACGTTATCTCTATGCTACTCACTTACTAAGGTAGTGCAGGTGATGAAAGATAAAGTCTCATGGTCTGAAATTTTTATTAATTTTTTCAGCTAATTTACAAATTTTGAGTACAAGAGATTTATTAGATACTGCCAAAATTAGACGTAAATCCGTGGAGAAATTTAAGAAAAAATTTAGAATATTCCCACAAATTATCATTTATCAATTGCTAACAACTTAAAAAATACCTAAAGCTCCGGCTAAAAGTGGCTAGAGTGATCCAAAGTATAAGTGCAAGCCAATCTTTTAAACTCTGGCCCATACGCTAGGGTGGAGATGGGTCGGTACTAAAAATTGAAAAGTTTAAGAGAACTACCACCAAGAGCGGGCAGAAGGTACTGTTCATGAACAAATTTGTCCTAGAACAACAAAATGAAGCGGCAACTGAGCAGCGACAGCCCAAGGAAGTGATTCGTCGCTTGGTGTGGAAAATGTGCATAGCCACCTTGATTTTGATGGCCATAGGCAGTGCCACCCGTGTGATGAATGCTGGACTTGCTTGCCCAGACTGGCCATTGTGCTACGGAGAACTTGTGCCAGCCAAACAAATGAATCTCCAAGTGTTTTTGGAGTGGTTTCACAGATTGGATGCAGGGTTGATTGGCTTAAGCGCGATCGCTCTTGCTGGTTTGTCCTGGTGGCACCGTCGTGCTTTACCCACCTGGCTACCTTGGGCATCCACATTTGCCCTATTTTTAATTGTCTTCCAAGGTATTTTGGGAGGACTCACCGTTACCGAACTTTTGCGGTTTGATATCGTGACCGCTCATTTGGGAACGGCGCTGTTGTTTTTCACTACCTTACTGATTGTCGGCGTAGCCCTGACCCCATATCAAGGAACTGGCACCGTGGGAAAGTTACCTTGGGTGGGTTTGACTGCGGCTATATTGGTTTACCTACAAAGTTTATTAGGTGCTTTAGTCGGGTCTCGCTGGGCGTTACACCAATGCTTTGGCGGTTCTCAACTTTGCAGTGTGATGTACAGCCATATTTTTGGCTTAGTACCGCCAACTTTAGCTACCTTAGCAGTGGTATTTATTTCCTGGCGTACACCAGCACTGCATCCAGCCTTGCGACGATTGGCAAATATGGCTGGTGCTTTGTTGATACTACAAATATTGTTGGGAGTTGCCACTTTCCGATTACATCTCCAAGTCGAGCCTCTGACAGTTTCTCATCAAGCTGTAGGAGCCGCTTTACTGGGTGCTTTAGTGGGTTTCACTGTTCTCGCAGTCCGCGACTGGGCAACTAACCGTGAAATCAATGCTTACCCCGTTGGTTTCACAACAAATATTACAAGCACACAAGTAAATGGCACAAATTTCTAACTGAACTCAGGTTCGTTTTCCTATTGCTATTATCACTATGATGACTGATGACTAATGGCAATGAGACATTAGCCATCAGTCATTTAGTGAGGAAACGAACTTGACATCACATCTAGTAACTAGAAGTAGTGAAAGCATCAAACCAAAACCGCCTGCGCCTCCAAGAAATTACAAGGCAGTCCTGATGAAACTCGTGAAAGAGGGACTGGGAATTGGGGACTAGGGATTAGTATTTTTACTCAGGAAGGAAGCAAGGGCGAAAAAATTAATCCTACTATGTCGGTTTCAATCTCCCAAATTTATTTAAGGGGTTCTCTCCCCTGCACCGTTCGGACTTCGGCGTGAGCGCTCAGTCGAACGCTCAAGGCGGAAGCCCTGCCCCCTTTCCTCTTCAATGGGGGCTGCATATAAGCTGTTGAAAAATAAGGAACCAAAGCCAACATGATTGAGACTAATGTCTCTCGCCACCACCAAACATTTCTACAGGTGATCCACAGTTACTATCAGCTCACAAAGCCCCGGATTATCCCGTTGCTTTTGATTACCACAGCTGGGAGTATGTGGATTGCTGCTCAGGGACAAGTAGACCCATTGTTGTTGTTAGTAACTCTTACTGGTGGCACGTTAGCTGCTGCTAGCGCCCAGACAATTAATTGTATCTATGACCGGGATATTGATTATGATATGGAGCGGACGCGCCATCGTCCTCTGCCTTCCGGCAAGGTGCAGCCGCGTGATGCGCTCATTTTTGCGATCGCCTTAGCTGTAATGTCATTTACGTTACTAGCAGTATTCGCAAATTTACTGGCGGCGTGTTTAGCATTTTCTGGCATCATCTTTTATATTTTGGTCTATACCCACTGGCTGAAACGCCATAGCACCCAAAATATTGTCATTGGTGGGGCAGCTGGGGCAATTCCCGCTTTAGTAGGTTGGGCGGCTGTGACAGATACTTTAAGCTGGGCAGCATGGTTAATTTTTGCCATCGTCTTTTTGTGGACACCTCCCCATTTCTGGGCGTTAGCGTTAATGATTCGCGATGACTACGCTAAAGTTGGCATACCTATGCTACCTGTAGTTGCAGGTGATACAGCAACAGTCCGGCAGATTTGGTACTACACACTGGTTACAGTTGGTGCCACTCTGTTACTGGTTTATCCTTTACACGCCAGTGGATTTGTCTATGCAGCGATCGCCATAAGTTTGGGTGGATTATTTATCCATAAATCTTGGCGTTTGTTGCAAAACCCGGAGGATCGCGCCGTGGCTAGAGAGTTGTTTTTGTATTCCATCTCTTACATGATGCTGTTATGCCTGGGTATGGTAATTGATAGCCTCCCCATTACCCATCATGTGATTAGTGCGGTGATTAGTCAGCTGCACTTAATTGGCTGAAGAATTAAATGTGATCGCGCCATCATAGCCAACGCGATCGCATTTTCAGCAATCCACAATTTAAATAACTTTTTTAACCTGTACTCAGCTTGAGCGCAGGTTGGTAATTTCTAGGGCCGAATCGTTCATAACAAATTACATCACCCATAACTCTTAATCGCTGTCCTAAAAACAAACAAAAGCTAGTAGGAGCATATAAAACCAAGTGCGTGCAACTAGCATTATATTTATGAAGATAACGCCGATAGAAAGTTTGCTGGTTTCTTCATGTTAATTTTGCTAACACATAGAAATATTTAGTACTTAAGCGGAAAATACTGAGAAAGCAGCCAAAGAATTAACCCAGTAACAAATACACAAATAATTCCCGCCGCCCCAGCCAGGGGTTTTTTGTTTTTTCCAGTCAACCACTCCGAAGTTCTACCAGTGTAGGTAATTAGTTCTGCTGTATCTACGGTAGCGATCGCCCATACCAATGCTGCGTGTAGTCCCCAAGCTATACCCAAGCTGCCGCGATCGGCAATCCTGGCTAATACCAGCATCATTCCCATTAGCCATAATCCAGGCAGTTGGGGTATGGTTTCACGTTGTTCCCAAACCAGATGCAGAACAGCAAAAATTAAGCTAGAAATTGCCCCTGCTGCCCAAATAGGATAATCCCGCTCTAATTCAGTTAACAAGAAACCCCGAAACACTAACTCTTCTATGCCTCCAACTAATAACGCTATTAATAGAATAGATGGCAAGATGGATGGTATTAACTTGATATTTGACTTTTCCAAATAGCACCAGCCTAGCCAGAATTGACAGATAAACATCATCGCTAGGCTGATTACTCCCAAACCAAAACCCAGTGATAAGGAACCCAGCATCGCCAGATTTCCCGCAAAGCCGTAATCTGCAAAAGATTTATTACTCAGCCAAATCATTCCCCAAAGAACTAGGGGGGCTAATAGGTAGAGTGGCACTAATAAAGGTAATTTTTGCTCTGGTTGTAAAGGTTTATTCGGTTGCCAATTGAGTACCATCGCTGTTATGGCTGCTATTGGTAACCAGCATCCTATCCAGCCAATGAAAAATGCCATCACTACAACCAGTACTGATGCATCTTCCATAAATGCTAGTAGGGCATTGACTAATGGCTGAAGGTAATTAATCAAAATAGACACAAAAAAACACGATAGACTTCTTGCTTATTCATCAAGACTCTACCAAAGGCTGTGATTTCTGCAAGCGGTCTAATCGTATTTTTACTGTAAATTCTTTAAACAGAATTACTAATTTACTGTATCGGTAGGAATAAGTTGTAAAGCATTCACCTGAAACTTATCCCTACCATCAGTAAACTTACTCTTCGTCTTCCAAATCTTCGTCTGATTCGTCGGAATCTACATCTTCCTGGGTTAATTTTTTATCAGTTTCACCGAGTTGAATCAAGTGAATATGCTTATATCCCAGTCTGATTTCAAACTCATCTCCAGGCTTTAAGTTCATTGCCTTGGTGTAGGTAGCACCAATCACAATTTGACCGTTTTGATGAACGCTAACTCGATATGTCGGTTCACGACCACGACCATCTTTAGGTGCTTCTGGACTGAGAGGAATTCCTCTAGCCGATAGCAAGGCATCATAAAAATCTGTGAGATTGACGCGAACCTGATTATTCTTAGTAACGGTGTAATAGCCACACTGCTTGGCTCTTTCTCGGCGTGGTAAATTAGAAAGTTCTTTTACCTTAGCAAGCAATGCTTTTCCAGTTAATGGTGCGGTTGCAGTTTCAGTCATTACGCTCAAATTTTCCTTACTCTCTCCAAACTGATAAACGATGTCGTTTCATGCCAGTATTTGACTTTTTAGCATCTGTACAGAGCTAATCACAACCCTAGGGTGAAGGGTGAATTCCTGCTTATAGGGTGAGCTACAAGCGCTTATATTATGGATGCCCACAACAGACTAGAGTCATGGTGATCACAGACATTAATTTCGGTGATTTTACGGCACTTTTAACCATTATTCGCCATCGGAAATTATTTTTTTTCTCTTTTGGCGCTACTGTAGCGGTGTAACTTTAAGCCACCTTCACAAGTTGTTTGAGTTCTACTACAAATAAGTTGTAGACCCAATAAATTGCAGGCTTTCAACTTTCACTGCTTGCCTTTATTGCTCCAGAGTTGTTAGGTTTTCCCTACTCTGACTCTCAAGCTTAGGACAGCATAGTATTTGAATAGGGACTGACGGACATACACCCTTTTGTCCTGCCTGTAGAGACGTGAATTTTCTTGTCTCTACATTACAAATAAACAAATCAGCATTAACCGCGCTTATGCGGCTATTGATACTGGATTTGTTACTTCGTAATTTTATATTAAATACTAGCATGGACTAATAATAGCAAAATTGTTGTTGAATTTTTAATTTAACTTGCTGCTAAACTTTTATCTAAATCTCTGACCTTGAGAAGACAAAAAGCGGTGAGGATTTTCCTCCCGCTTTTTGCCCTAGTGATTATTGCAGCATAGCTTTTATAAAAATTAATCTAAATTTAGACAAGCAGTTTTGACATGTGAGTTAAAGCCAAGATTTTCTTGATTGAGTACAGACAATAAACCGAGAGGAAATCCTCTCGGTTTATTGTCACTAGACAAAAAGTGGTCAAATATTCTATACGTCTGTCTGTGGGAAGAATAAATTTTCCCATATTTTCCCATATCTTCCCAATACTTTGTTACCACCACTAGATGTTGGTCAACAGTTGTCACGCTTCTATATAAACAAAAATCTCTCCTACGTGACGATATCAGAGATTTTTCCCACCAATGGCTCAGACTGCTGTTGACATCAAGATGTAATCAAAACTATTAGTGCATTTAATTTGGATATTTTCACTATGCAAGAGATAAACGTCAGTCTTGCTCCTCATCAACCTACTTGTCTTCGTACTCCCAAACAGGTAAATGAAATGCGAAGCCATGATTACCTGTTTGGTGTTTAGTTTTAGAGCTTGACACTAATCTTACCTGTAACGCTTCTGCAAATGAAATTTTAATGGTTATCCTTAAACTAGAATCAGCTGCTCTTTGATCATCAGCCTATTAATACTGGCTTTGAATTAAGGGCAACCAGAGTATAGCTCAATTTGTGCAACCACCTGCCTTTACTCACGATTTCTGAGGCTGGTGAGGCAATTTTAAGACTTTGGTTGGTAGTAATGGAAGTTATTTTTAAGATCGTTCGGCAACAACAAAATTCCTCCCCTGTTCTAAAAACTTACCTTTTGCAGGTAGAACCTGGCAATACTATCTTGGACTGCCTTAATCAAATTAAGTGGGAGCAAGATGGAACACTAGCATTTCGCAAAAATTGCCGCAATACAATTTGTGGTAGCTGTGCTATGCGAATTAATGGGCGTTCGGCTTTAGCTTGTAAGGAAAATGTTGGCAGTGAACTTGCCAGATTACAACATATACCTTCGCCAGAAAATAAAGCAACCGTTATTTCAGAAATTACAATAGCTCCTCTAGGCAATATGCCAGTGATTAAAGATTTAGTCGTAGATATGAGTAGTTTTTGGCATAACTTAGAGGCTGTAGCTCCTTATGTAAGTACGGCAGCACGACAAGTTCCAGAAAGGGAGTTTTTACAAACACCACTAGAGCGATCGCGTCTCGATCAGACTGGCAATTGTATCATGTGTGGTGCTTGCTACTCAGAATGTAATGCCCGTGAAGTTAATTCAGATTTTGTTGGCCCCCATGCACTGGCGAAAGCTTATCGCATGGTCGCCGACTCTCGTGATAGTGAAACTGAAAATCGCTTAGAAAATTACAACGAAGGTACTAAAGGAGTGTGGGGTTGTACCCGTTGTTTTTACTGTGATTCAGTTTGTCCAATGGACGTAGCTCCATTAGAACAAATTACTAAAATTAAACAAGAAATTCTCGCACGCAAACAAGCTAACGACAGTCGCTCAATTCGCCATCGGAAAGTATTAGTAGATTTGGTGAAAGCAGGTGGTTGGATTGATGAACGTCAATTTGGTTTACAAGTCGTTGGTAATTACTTCAAAGACCTTAAAGGATTACTTAGTCTTGCACCCCTTGGTTTGCGGATGTTATGTCGAGGAAAATTTCCTTTAACCTTTGAACCTTCTCCAGGAACTCAACAGGTGCGATCGCTCATTGAATCTATCAAGGAAAGTGCTGAGTGCTGAGTGCGCTCGCCCTGAGCGAAGTCGAAGGGGAGTGCTGAGTAGGGAGTGATTTACTCCCCATTCCCCATTCTCAACGCGGATTTTGAGATATATTCAACGGTTGTCCAGAACGTTCATAGACTAAAATATCCCACTGCCCATTATTATTGGACTCAAAAGCAATCCTACTACCATCAGCGCTAATAGTAGGGTTGCGGACTTCCGATTGCAGGTTAGCAGTTAAATTTCGTGATTGGCGTGTTTCTCGGTCGTAGAGAAAAATAGTAGATCGCCCCTGACGACTAGCAGCAAAAACAACATAACGACCATTTTCAGAAACACTAGGATGAGAGGCGATTGTATCTAAGGAATTTAAACCTGGTAAATCAACCAAACTGCGAGTCAGTGTATCAAACACATAAACGTCTTGGCTGCCCCGGCGATCGCTAGTAAAAACAATATATCTTCCAGAAATTTGGGGATTTAGTTCCGCAGCTGGACTGTTGATACTTCGTCCCCCCGGATCAAAGGGATAACTAACCAAGCGAGGGTAGCCCACACAGCTACTTAACAAGCTCAAGCTAGCAAACACAGATATAAAAATAGCTCGATTAGTCATTTGGTTATTAGTCATTAGTCATTGGTCATTAGTCAATGGTCATAAGACTAATAACTAATCACAAATAATACATAATTTTTCCCATTTTCCCCTATTTATAGCAGTTGCCACATAGCTTAAAACATAAACTAATCATTAAACCTGGACACAGAGATTTTCCAGCCTGTTCCCTGCTATAACTGCTCAAAGCCTTGAAATAAAAGGGTTAATACTCAACACTCAGCTCAGCACTTCTCTATGGAGACACACTCACCGTTGCACCGTTGGGAATATCTAACTCAATATTCGGGCCTCTGTCTAAAACTTCAATATCCCATTGACCACGACTGGCTGTTTCAAATACAACATAACGCCCATCTGGACTAATACCAGGATTTCTGATCCAGCCACGATAAGTTGGAGTGAGAATTTGTGACTTTTGCATAGCGCGATCGTAAAGTGCTACCACAGGTCTACCTTGGTCACTAGTAAGATAGGCAATATAACGCCCGGTATAGCTCAAACTAGGACTTTCGGCAATAGTCTGTGGTCTATTTAAGCCTGGTGTGCGAATAAACTGTTGTTCTGCCAAGTCGTACACCAGCAGTTGATGGCTGCCATTACGATGAGAAATAAATGCTAAAAAGCGCCCATTCCCACTCAATGCCGGTTGCTCTTCCGTGTAGCGACTGTTAAGGGAAGAAGTAGGGCCTATGGGTATTTCATTGGAATTGCAAGATAACAGCAAACTAGCAAAGCTAAAAACCAGGCTCCAATGAATAGGTCGTTGGAGCCGAAATCTAGGCGTAATTTGTTTCACCTCAACCGTTTTCCGTTGCCTCTAAACCTACTTCTAGCCCAACTATTTTAAATATCTTCATCCAAATTGGTTGAATTATCAGGCTCATCATTGGGCTTTTCAATCGGATTATATGGTACGTATTCAGTTGGTATGGCATCATCATCCTCACGCGGTCTGCGCGAACCTGAATCAGCAGGCGGACGACGTTTTCTGGGTCTGGCAGATATATCCTGGTCACGAGTGTCCGGGCGCGGTGGTCTATTACTCTCACGACGAGAAGATTTCCTTACTTCCTCACCTGAACTGTCCCAATCATCAACTTCCCTAACAGAAGAACTCCAATCTTCTTCTTCATATCTCTCAGGGCTACGACTTACAGGACGCTCAGAACTAGGAGGACGACGCCTTTTTTCTGCCGTTTCTGGCCTTTCCCTACTAGTGCGGCGTTCGGGACGACGAGGTGGTTGATCCTCATAATATTCATCACGAGAGGAACGAGTATCCCTGCCACCCCGAATCCGAGGACGCACTGGGGGTTCTTCCTCTTCATAAGGCAGTGGTTCTAAATCTTCCTCTACCTCAGCCTGATATCCCCTCTTATAGGAATAATTTCTGCTCACCTCTCGCTCGTCATCCACAATCTGAGTGTTGCGCTTGGCTTGCTGGGTAGCTATACCTCGTAGACGAATACTCTCAACGGCAAAAAACACAGTTGAGCCGACTAAAAGCAGCTGACCAAATTGCAAAATCGGGTCTAAACGCCATCCCTGGAAAATAAGAATAAAGCCGCAGAGTAAGCCCACAGCTGCAAAAAAGATATCTTGATCTCTTGACAGTTCTGGACGTACAGTCCGCAGAAAATACAGTGCTGCCCCAGACACAGCCAGGAAAATTCCTAGAATACTGGCTGAGTTCGCTCCAAAGTTGACCTGAGCCAGAACGCTGGCTGAGTTCAGCCCAAAATTTATCATTGTTCTTTTCCCAATATCAAATCTATATTAACGAGTCACAATTAAAATCACTACTCTAATCAGGCACAATATATTTAAGCTTCAAAGCATCTGGCAAAGAGAGCTTTTGAAGCTATTTACCGAAAGCTAAAACTGCCTACGTCTGTCAGCTAAGTATACCTCGCCTTCAGTAGAAGAACTTTATGCTTTTAGGGCAATGTAGGAAAACAACTGACAGACAATAGGTTGGGGGAGTCTAATTGACTCGCTCAAACATTCATTATGAACGCTGGATTTTATCTTTCTGGCTAATGAAAATCAGCGCTACTGTAGCAGGGATAACTACAATTGCAGTACCCCAAAGCAGACTCCAAAGAAAATTTGCTAAAGAAGGCGTCATAGTTCTCAACCTTTTTTTACACACTTCATCATAATTCTAATATGGTGTACCACCAAAAACGTGCTTTCTTCCTGAGTGCGGCTCGACTGACTTGTACTGAGCCTTGTCGAAGTAGCTTCGCCGAACGTCTGATTGCTGAGTAAAAAAAGTCTTCTTGGTTCAATTAGTTAAAATTAAAGGAACAATACTTAACAAAGCGTGAGATTTTCCGGCTTTCACCTAAGTTATTTCTTAGTTCACTAAATTATTAGCTCAAACAGATGACTGGTGTTAACCTGACCGTTTGGATTCTTGGCCCTGTATTGGGACTAATGACCTTTTTGTTTATTTTCCGCATCATTCTCACTTGGTATCCACAAGTAGACCTCAATCGTTTGCCCTTTAATCTCATAGCTTGGCCTACTGAACCTTTCTTAGTGCCGTTGCGGAAGCTAGTGCCACCTATAGGTGGGGTAGACATTACCCCTATTCTTTGGGTGGGAATTTTCAGCTTGTTACGGGAAATTCTTTTAGGTCAGCAAGGATTGCTGACTATGATGTCTCATGTGAATTAAGGAGTAGGGAGTAGGGGGAAATTTCCTTGTCCCCTTGTCCCCTTGTCTCCTTGTCCCTAAATATTCATCTCCTGCACAAAATTGGTGTAGACGTTACCTTGCAAAAATTGTGGGTTTTCCATAATTTTTTGATGGAACCCAATAGTAGTGGGTAGCCCGGTAATGGCACACTCCCGCAGTGCGCGTTTCATGCGGTTAATAGCAGTGGAGCGGTCTGAACCCCAGACAATTAACTTACCAATTAAGGAGTCATAATAGGGAGGAATTTGGTAATCGGTGTAAACGTGGGAATCAATGCGGACGCCGGGACCACCAGGAGGAAGATAACCACTAATACGTCCAGGGGCGGGGCGAAAGTCATGGTCGGGGTCTTCAGCATTAATGCGACATTCGATCGCATGACCCCGCAAGACTATTTGGTCTTGGGTCAGCTTCATTCTTTCCCCTTGGGCAATCCGAATTTGTTCGGCAACCAAGTCCACTCCAGTAATCATCTCTGTGACAGGATGCTCAACTTGAATCCGGGTGTTCATCTCCATAAAGTAGAATTTACCGGATCTATCCAGGAGAAACTCAATTGTGCCAGCTCCAGTAAAGTTGATAAACTGAGCAGCTCTGACAGCAGCCTGTCCCATTTTTTCTCGTAGCTCTGGGTTGAGCGCAGGACTGGGAGCTTCTTCTAACAGTTTTTGATTACGGCGCTGAATTGAGCAATCCCGTTCGCCTAAGTGGATGACGTTGCCGTAATTATCTGCCAAAATTTGAAATTCAATGTGGCGTGGACGTTCAATAAATTTTTCGATATAAACGCCAGAATTGCCAAAAGCTGCTCCTGCTTCGCCTTGAGCAGCCAAGAAAAGTTTGACAAATTCGGTTTCCGAACGTACCAAACGCATACCTCGCCCACCGCCACCAGCCGTGGCTTTGATCATCACCGGATAACCCATATCCTTGGCGATGACTAATCCTTCTTGCTCAGATTCTACCAACCCATCACTACCTGGTACAGTTGGTACCAGAGCTTTTTGCATGGTTTCTTTGGCAGTGGCTTTATCTCCCATCAGCCTAATGGCTTCGGGAGTTGGGCCAATAAATGCAATATGATGGTCGGCACAGATTTCCGCAAAGCGGGCATTTTCTGCTAAAAATCCATAACCAGGATGAATAGCGCTGGCATTGCGTGTCAGAGCAGCAGCAATAATATTGGGAATATTCAAATAACTTTTACCGCTAGCAGGTTCGCCAATGCAAACTGCTTCATCGGCAAGTTGGACGTGGAGAGCATTACGGTCAACAGTGGAGTGAACCGCAACCGTCGCTATTCCCATTTCTTCACAGGCTCGGAGAATACGAAGGGCGATTTCTCCCCGATTGGCAATTAATATTTTGTCAAACTTCATTATTTTAGCTTCGATACTAGTACCAGTAGATAGTCATTGTCTCCTATCCCATTTGCAACAATGCTTTCGCTTTATCTCAAATTATGACAGGAGTTTTTCCAGCCTCATCCTTACAGAGTTTAGATAGGATTTGGCTCCTGCCTCTACGGGGCTTAACTAGACTAACAATATTGGATTTTGGATTTGCTAGTTTCTGCCAGTTTCCCGAACTAGGCTTTTGTGAGTGCATTTTGCATTTCACAGTAGCTATACCCTTTTTAATATCACTTGTGGAGCTACTATATTTCTGTCCGTCTTATATCCGCCTCCGGGAAACTTGTGACCACGTAATTTTAAATTTTTAGTGAATTTTGGGAAATTTAAGTTTTTCCTCACTATTTTTATTTTTTATGCTATAATGACTTACTGGACAACTAACGCGGATGTGGCGGAATTGGTATACGCGCACGCTTGAGGTGCGTGTGGCTTTGCCTTGCGAGTTCGAGTCTCGCCATCCGCATTTTTTTAGTGCTGAGTGCTGAGTAGTTAAGGAGTGTTTTTTCTTAGTTCTCTATTTTTACTGGCTTCTTATTGGAACGCCTGGGTTTTTTATGCTTTTATAGAAATAGGTGAACTTTTGTAAAGAAAATTGACTGCAAGTTTTACAGAAACAAACAAATCAACACTGCCAGTAGCATGGCATCGCCTCACGCCGATTTGGCAAGGTGGGGAGGAAGTCATACAAAAAAGTTTGCCTCACACTCAGCTAGCACCAGCTTGGCAATTGTTATTGTTAGGTGACGGCTCGCCGACAAGGCACTTACAATTGCTGACAGGTGAACCAACAGAGGTCGATGTCATTGATATGTCTTTAATTGACATGGATTTAGATGATGCCCCTGATCTAATTAAAGCTGTACCAGGGCCAAGACTACGACGACAGGTGTGGTTACGTACTGCCTCAGGTCAGCGATTGGGTTACGCTACCTCATGGTGGGAAGCTAGTCACATAGATGATTATTTGCAAAATCGTTCACTACCGATTTGGGCAAGTTTAGCTCAGATCCGCACAGAGTTATATCGGGATATTCAAGGAATTTACTACGGCTACTCTGCTGCCCTAGAGTTAGGGTTTGAGGTGGCTGGCCCTTTTTGGGGTCGCCACTACTTGTTTTGGCATCATGGACAGCCCTTAACCTTGATTTATGAAGTTTTTTCGCCTTATTTAACGAAATATTTGGGATCTGCACAGATGAGTTCCTCTAATGGGAAAACATGAACAAAGGGAGGGAACTTGTTGCTTTGGATACCCTATCTGATAATTGAATAATTCTGAATTGGTCAAATTAAATCCAACAAATGGAAGTTGTGTCCATACATATAAGTCTGCCTATGATGAACACTTGCAGCTTTTTTAAGTTAGTTATATTCTCAGATGACAGAACTGTTCCCAAAAACTCGCCTGCTAAATGCAACAGAGCATGTTAGAAAAGTTAACTAATTACAAAAAACTTATTTTGAAAGTGTGACCAAAGTAAAGTGGATTGCTGAAGCAGCAATGACATCAGGGGTAGAGAAATTCATCTAATTAACTGCCCTAGAAACAGAAAAAATTTTGGTTTACTTGCTTGATTGGTCAAGTAATCAGTTCGCAAGATATGAGGTATAGATTTCAATGGCATTGCCTATTGTGTCTGTTTTAAAAAAGAAAACAAAGAAACCGTCTCTGGTGCTGACGCTTTCGACTGCTGGATTATTGATTGTTGGTGGCGCAGCAACACACTGGTTTTTAATTCAGAGACAAACATTGTCTAGAAACTTGCCAGTGGGTGCAAATATTATCCCTCAAGATGCTCTGTTTACAGTTTCTTTAACGACAGATACCCAACAATGGCAGAAATTGCAGGAGTTGGGGACAAAACAAACCCAAGCGGAAGTCAAGAAAAATTTAGCGCAGTTGCGCGATCGCTTTCTGACCAATAATGGCTATGACTTCCACAAAGATATCGCCCCTTGGATAGGGGATCAAGTTACCCTAGCAATTTTAGCCCCATCAACAAATCAACCTGCACTCAAACCAGTAGCCACCGATGCAGATGTTGCTAGTGCTCAGCAGTCAATGGTGATGGTATTGCCCATAAAAAACCCAAAAGCAGCCAAATCTCTCTTAGCACAACCTAAACAAGGCAAATGGATGGAACGCACATATCAGGGTATTACTATTAAACAAAGTCAGGGAAAAGCAGGAGAAAACCTTTCAGCCACATTATTAGATGAACGGTTCTTAGTGATCACAGATCATCCCCAAGCCACAGAACGAGCAATTGATGCTTACAAGAGTAAAACATCCCTAGCAAGAGTAGGCGGCTTTGCTGAAAATTTCCCAAAAGTCTCCAGTTACAGAACCTTTGCCCAGTTTTACGTGAATGTGCCCATAGCTGCCAAAATAGCGGCTGCTTCTCCCAGTCGCCGTTTACCTGCGCAGGTTTTAACTCAACTTCAGAACAACCAAGGCTTAGCGGGAACGATGACTTTGGAGCCAGAAGGGATACGCTTAAAGGGCATTTCCTGGCTCAATCCTCGTAGTCAGCGTGTGCTAGCGGTGGAAAACAAAGCCGGGACAATGCAAAACCGTGTACCTGCTGACACCTTAATGATGCTTTCTGGTGGAAACTTAAAGCGGTTGTGGGAAGATTACGTTTCCACATCGCAAAAAAATCCCCTCTCGCCCATATCACCAGAACAGTTACGCAGTGGTGTAAAATCTCTGACCAACTTAGATTTAGATCAGGATTTGCTCAGTTGGATGCAAGGTGAGTTTTCCGTTTCCGTGATTCCCAATAACTCAAAAGATGATGCCTCAAAGAATTTTCGAGCGGGTTTGGTATTCATGGTAAAGGCCAGCGATCGCCAATCAGCTGAAGCATCCTTAAAAAAGCTGGATGAGGTGATGGAAAATCAATACCAGTTCCAAATTAAACCAGGCACGGTCGCAGGTAAACCAGTTGTTAACTGGATTACACCCTTTAACACCTTAACCGCTACCCACGGATGGTTAGATGAAAATATCGCTTTTTTAGTAGTGGGTGCTCCCATCACAGATAAAATCGTTCCCAAACCTGATAACACACTAGCTAGTTCCCTACCATTTCAACAAACAGTTCCCACAGAACCCAATCCCACAAATGGTCAATTTTTCTTGGATATGGAACGAACTGTTAAAAACTTTACTTTAAATACTTTATTCCCTAACCAACAAATTTTTCTAGATGCCACACGCTCAATTGGGGTGACAACAGCTGTCAGTGATCATCGCAGTACTCGCTATGACATTTTTGTCACACTCAAAAATGACCAAGTGCTGAGTGCTGAGTAGAAAGAAGTAAAAGGCTTTTCAGTAAGCACCGCAGGTGCTATCTTTATTCAGCACTCAGGATTTATTAGCAATGCTTAAGCGGGACTAAAATCCATGCCTGATGAGTCTTGAAGCGGATAGGATCAGAACAGTCAGAATCAATATTTTAAAAAATCCACTGGGGAGAACACTTTATGAATCTGGTTGCACTCCAGAACTGGTTGGATAATGTCTCTTTTGCCGTATTATTCCTCACCATGCTCCTGTATTGGGGAGGTGCAGCTTTTCCGAAGCTGCCAGCAATTGCTACATTGGGAACAGCAGGAATGGCGATCGCTAATTTATGCATAGCTACTTTATTAGGGGCAAGATGGATAGAAGCTGGTTATTTTCCCCTCAGTAATCTGTATGAATCCCTATTTTTCTTGGTTTGGGGAATTACTGCCGTGCATCTGTTTGCTGAAAATACCAGCCGTAGCCGCCTAGTGGGAGTTGTTACAGCTCCCGTAGCCATGGGGATTACTGCTTTTGCAGCCCTCACTCTGCCATCCCAAATGCAATCAGCAGAACCCTTAGTACCTGCACTCAAGTCCAACTGGCTGATGATGCACGTCAGTGTGATGATGTTGAGTTATGCCGCTTTGATGGTAGGGTCACTACTAGCGATCGCATTTCTAATTGTCACTCGCGGTCAAAATATTCAATTACAAGGCAGTTCTGTAGGTACTGGCGGTTATCGGAGCAACGGCTACCGTTTGCATAAAGCAGGTGAGTTAGTTTCTCAACCAGCAACATCTGTGGGAGAAAATAACGGTTTTGCTCGTTTTGAAAGCAATAACAACGGCAACAGCAACACTGCTGTGTTAAATTTAGTCGCTGCTTCTGAGTCTCCAACAGTAGCCACTGCCGAAGAACCCCTGTCACCCCAGCGCCTCAGCCTTGCTGAAACCCTAGACAATATTAGTTATCGAGTCATTGGACTAGGATTTCCTCTACTCACAATAGGTATTATTGCTGGTGCAGTTTGGGCTAACGAAGCTTGGGGTTCATACTGGAGTTGGGACCCCAAAGAAACCTGGGCTTTAATTACCTGGTTAGTTTTTGCCGCCTATCTCCACGCCCGAATTACTCGCGGTTGGCAAGGTCGTCGTCCAGCAATTTTAGCTGCTAGTGGCTTTGTCGTCGTCTGGGTTTGCTATCTCGGTGTCAATCTTTTAGGAAAAGGTTTGCATTCTTACGGTTGGTTTTTTTAACAACCTTTTTCTAACCTGTTACCTGTCTCCACCAACAGAGACGGGTCAACAATATATAAGCGATCGCACGGCAATTTATGTTGTGATGAATGGGGGAATATTTTTACCACCTCCTACAGGCGTAGTTCCTGCCAACGTTGTCCGACTTGAGGTAAGGAAAGCTGGATATCTCTTTTAGTAGCTTGCTTCCGAATTGTATGAGAGACTGGCAACGCCCTTGAGTATTCAACCTTTGGATGAAGCAAATGTGCGGGAGATAGCTGGGTGGCGTTATGACGCACCTTATAATTTCTACAATTTAAACCCCGACGAAATTGAACAAAACGTAGATTATTTTCTCGATCCTCAGAACAACTTTTACGGTATTTTTGAAGACTCAAGAGAGTTTGTTGGCTATTGTAGTTTTGGTGAAGATGGTCAAGTACCTGGAGGTGATTACAGTATGCCAGGGCTGGATATTGGCATGGGTATTTGCCCAAAATTAACAGGGCAAGGTCGGGGGTGCTATTATGTTGCAGCAGTTTTAGATTTTGCTCAACAGATGTTTGCGCCTCCTATTTTCCGGGTGACGATCGCGGCGTTTAATCAACGCGCCCTCCATGTATGGTGTGGAGTAGGGTTTCACATTGTTGATAATTTTGAGCATCAGTACCAGAGTGTGCCTTTTGTCATCTTAGTACGAGAAAATGCTCGTGTATTAAAAGACTAGAGAAAAAGCTTGATAGCGACATAACTAATGGAGATGGAACAAGAAGATCAATTTGTAACCATAGTCATTTCACAAATTGTCAAACCAGGATGTGAAAGCGCTTACGAGGCTTGGTTGAGAGATATTACTAATGTTTCCAAAACCTATATTGGTCATTTAGGCACAAATGTGATTCGCCCACAACCAGGCGTGCGACCAGAATATGTGATTATCTTCCGGTTCGACGGCTATGAAAATTTGAAGCTATGGATGACATCACGCGATCGCGAATATTGGCTGACTCAAGCTCAACATTTAGTGCAATCTGACCCACATATTCAGCAAATCAATGGATTAGCAGCTTGGTTTTCTCTTCCCAATCAACCACTAAAAACTCCACCTCGTTATAAAACAGCATTGCTAACTTGGGCAGTTGTATATGTATTGATTAATTTGTTGAATACGCTTTTAACACCCATGCTTCGCAACTTACCTCCTTTGATAATTTCATTAATCATTTCCGCAATCATGGTGGGATTGTTGACTTATATTGTCATGCCTTGGGTGAGTCGTCTATTTAGTTCCTGGCTATATGCGAAATCACGAAGAGTATGAACTATTATATAATTTCTTAAAAATGGGTAACTTCCGATACCAAACTTCCTGGAAGATGAAATTAATATTTAGCAAACATATAGTATTACATCCTGAGCGTGTCTAATAACTCGTGAATAATTATTTATTTATTTAGATTTAACTGCTAATTGTCATAACAAAAAAACACGGATAAAATGTAATCACTGAATAATTAGGGTGGGTTAGGCTCCTCGTAACGTATTCTTTGTTGCATTAATTAATACATTAAATTAGGCAGCATCTATTAAAAAACATTAGATTATTTTATTTGAGCTTAACATCTATCTCTATGGAAACTATAGAAGTAGTAACAGGAAATTGTTGTGGAAAATGGATTTGATCGGCTAAATCATGATGAAGTTGTGTATGTAGAACCAAACACCTTTAATAACTTAGATGTTTCTGGAACTTTTAAAGTTCATGATTTGATTACAGCAATTAAAGAATATGTTGGAGCAGAAGGAACGAGTGAAGAAAACTTGTATGGACAAGGATTGAAGTGTGAAGTTTTAAAATTTAGTGCTGAGGGATGGATTAAGGGAAAAGTTAGACTGTCTTTAGAATTTTGTCCTGATGAACCTGAATTCCCATTAGACGAAATTTATGAACAACTCCAGAAAATTGAACCCTAGGTTAGCTATATCTCAAATGACAACTATTAAACACCAAAAATGGTATGGACTGCCCTACATGCAAAAATACATCGTACCATCCGATCGCGCCACTTATGTGAGCGCAACCAAAGATTATTGGTAGCGGTTTCTGGTGGTCAAGATTCTCTGTGTTTAATCAAATTATTGTTAGATTTACAACCCAAATGGGGCTGGTATTTAGGTATTGCCCACTGTGATCATCGCTGGCGTAGCGACTCTCAAGCTAATGCTCATCATGTAGAAAAATTAGCGAAAACTTGGGGTGTATCTTTTTATTTAGAAACCGCAACACAGCCATTAAATAGTGAAGCGGCGGCGCGTAATTGGCGGTATCAAGCTTTAAGTGCGATCGCTCAACAAAATAATTACCAGTATATTGTTACAGGACATACCGCCAGCGATCGCGCCGAAACTCTCCTTTACAACCTCATGCGTGGTACTGGTGCTGATGGTTTGCAAGCACTCACTTGGCAACGTCCACTGACTGGAGATATTTTACTAGTGCGTCCACTTTTAGAGATTACTAGAAAAGAAACTGAGCAATTTTGTCAAGAGTTTAATTTACCAATTTGGGAAGATTCCACCAATCAAGATGTCAAATATGCCCGCAACCGCATCCGCCAAGAGTTAATTCCCTATTTGCAAACAAATTTTAACCCCAAAGTAGAATCTGCTCTAGCCCAGACAGCAGAATTACTGCAAGTCGAGGTGGAATATTTAGAGCAAGCAGCCGAAAAATTGAGGGAAGAAGTGATAGAAGAAGGACTAGAGAGTGGGGAAAATAGGGTTCATTTCAGGTTAAATAGACGAGTATTGCAGACAGCACCACTGGCTTTGCAGCGTCGTGTAATGCGACAAATATTACAGCAAATACTGAGGGATGCTCCCAGTTTTGAACACATTGAAAAATTGACAGCCCTGATTTTAGCACCAAACCGTTCACAAACCGATCCATTTCCCGGTGGTGCGATCGCTCAAGTTCAAGGCGATTGGATTTGCTGGAAACAGTCCTAAGTTCTCATTTGCGGTAGCCGCACCCGTTAGCCTGTGGGCTTGCCTTTCAACCTTCATAGGACTTACGCACAAGTTACGGAAGAATCGTATCGCTAAAGCGTAAAGCTCCGCTTTAAGCGCAGCTATGCCGTAGGCTTTACGCGTAGCGCATACCGCAGAGGCACAGAGAACACGGAGGAATGAGAGTTGGAGAAGTATTTTTACTCAGCACTCCCCTTCGACTTCGCTCAGGACAAGCGCACTCAGCACTTTTTAGGACGCTAACAACTCTGGCTGAGACATCAAACCTTGGAGAGTTTGACGCATTTCATTAATAGTTTGGAGTTGATAATCACCCGTTTCTTGGACTTGAGCCAATGAATCGGCAATTCCTTGTATTTTATGCCGTAGACTCTCTAGAGTATCCTGAATTGGTTGTAGTGTCTCTTGATAGAGATTCACCCGTACCCAACATTCAGTCGTTGTTGCTCGCAGAGACAATAACTTTTCCTCTATCTCCTTGAGTTCTTGCTGCTTATTTTGTTGATCATGGGTTTGATTGTCAATCATCCCTTGATCCATCTCAATGGCAGCACGCATCTGCTCAATTTCATGTTCCAGTTTTTGCAATTCCTGCGACTGTTGTTGTCGTTGAGTTTCTATTTGCAAAAGAATTGGACCAAAATCAATTTGGTTATTTTCTTCTGTATTGTTAACAGTCTGCCCTTGTCGCCGTAGCAATATATTTTGATGTTGCTTAATTAACTTTTGCCGTTGTAGTAAATTGCGGCGTTGCCCTACCAAAGTTTCATTTAACATTTGATATAGGTCTTTTTCATCCGCAAGTTCCATTTCCAAATTGATTTGGTCTTGGTCGGGTGCTTCCTTAATTTTATTTTCTATTTCTTCTATAATTTCTTGCTTATATTTCAGTTCTTGTTCTTGATCTTGGACAAAAGTAGAATCTATTTCTAACTTATCTAGCAAGTCTTGGACTATCTTTTGTAGTTCCTCTAGAGGCATTTTCTCCAAAGCTTCTACATCAACTTTTTGGCTCAGAACCACATTACCTGAAGTAGCAGCTAAAGCATGAATTTGTTGATGCAACTCTTCTTGATGTTGCAACTGTTCTTTGACTATCCGAACATAATCTTCTTTGCTAACAAGAATTGTGGTATTTATTTTTAATTGGGCTATTTGTTGTTCTAAAGAATCTTGTGCTTGTTGCCATGCATTTTGGCGATCGCTAAAACTTTCCCATAGACGATCAATTTCTTCTTGCTGTTGAGTCGCTACAGTTTTTTGCTGCTCTAGTTTTTCCCAATGTGGGTTTAAATTAGCTTGCTGGGTTTCCACTAGTTCAAAGGCCAAATTCAGGTGTTCTCTGACGGTTTCCGTGGGTGCAACCTTATTAGACAAGCGGTCAAGTAACTCGCTCATCACCCGACTTTGCTCCTCATCTAAAACCATCCCTTGTTGGAAGTCTGCTTGACACTCCTCAAGACGGCGTTGCTCACCCCGCAAATGTTCCCAAGCTCCTTCTAGTTCCTGACGGTTACGCTCAATTTCAGCTTGCAACTGTGAAATCTGTTCATGAGATGTCTCAATTTCCTGTTTTTGCGTCTCCAGGCGTTGAAATTCTTCCTCCATTTGTTGCAACTGCTCTAGGCGAGCTTCCATATCCATTTCCCGGCGATTCATCTCTTGCGCCTGAAATGTCAATGACTCCTTCCACTGATCAATTTCATCTTCTTTGAGCTTAAATTTTTCCAACTGACGGGAAAAATTTTGCAAAATGTTAACTAGTGGACGGCCTGCTTCTTGAATCCGTTGCACTTGACGATTTGGATTCAGTTCCACTAGTACTAGTGCGCCATCATTTAGTTTGCTAGCGTCCTCAGCAGCAATTACTTCTTCCGACACAGTACTCCAATTCTGGTCGGTTCGCTGACACGCTAGCAGTTTTAGTTCGGTTTTAGCACCACCACTGAGTAAGCCGCCTTTCTGCTTTTGTACTTCTGCTAAATACAGCACACCGTTCGTCCTCTTGTGTACTTAATGTCCGGGCTGGGGAATATACCTGAGATAATTCTGTTAACTGGTCTTATTTCACCTAAAGTGAGGAAAAAAGACAGACAAAACTATTTATAGACGTGGAATAAACGTCTTGATATTTATAGATACGATTTGGATACGCCCTTATATTTTGTCCTGATGACAGTGATGATGACTTCGGTGTGATCACTAGCTTTATCAAAATCTATTACGAAAATTTACAGTTTATAGCTAAATGTATTCCCTGATCTGGAATAGTTGTAAAGGAAATAATATTTTGAGTACTCATACGTTATTCATCTGCTAAAAACATAAAAAATTGATGAGCAAAATTAACAGAGAATGTAAACGGGATGATCAGGAGAGCTTTTAAGCTAAATGCAGGGAAATTTAACCGAAATTGATATTCGCAGTATCCTGCAATTGATTGAGTTAGGACAGCGAACTGGGCAACTTTTAGTGGAAGCCTGCTTTCACAATAGTGACAAACTCAAAGAACACGAGACAGCCAAACACCGCCAAACCGGAAACTGTAAAAAACAGTTTTGGTTTGTCTTTTTCCTCAACGGTCAAATTATCTATTGCCAAGAAGGTGATAGTAATTTGTCGCGAATTGACGATTACTTACGTCATTACCGAGTCGAGATGAGACTTGATGAACAGCAACTTGCCTCCTTAGGATCACAGAACGTACCAGAGTATGGCTATCTTTGGGCACTCCTAGAGCGAAATATCATCAACCCCAAGGTAGCTCATAGTATTGTCCACAGCTTGGTTTATGAAACTTTGTTTGATTTGCTGAGTTTACACCAGGGTAGTTTCATTTTCCACCAGGGTGCGACTCTGACCCCGCAATTAACCAGCTGGGAAATTGACCCTATAGTATCCAAAATTACGCAACAAATACAAGAATGGAAACAGCTTTATCCGCATATTCAGTCTCCTGAACAATTGCCGATGCTCGCTGATATAGTGCAACTACAATCCTCACTGCCAGCAGCAACAGTAAATAAGTTACAGCATTGGGCAGATGGGAAAAAATCCCTGCGTCAACTAGCTCGTCATCTCAACCGAGATATTTTGACAGTCGCCAAGGCTATATATCCATACATACAACAGGGCTGGTTGCAATTAGTATACTCAGCTACATCTAACTTGAAGTTACCCACTCAATATTCAGAAGTGGATAGCCAGCACAAGGTGCGAGTAGTATGTATTGACGATACCAAGACTATCGGTGAAACTGTAGAGTCTATCTTAAAACCACAGGGGTATGAAGCGATCGCCTTCATAAAGCCCTTAGAAGCACTTAGTCTGATTTTTCCACTCCAACCAGATTTAATCTTATGCGATATTGCCATGCCGGAATTGGATGGTTACGAGATTTGTGCCATGCTGCGACACAGTAGCGCATTTCAAAATACCCCGATTATCATGCTAACTGGTAAAGACCAATTTATTGATCGAGTCAGGGCGACTATGGTCGGAGCGACGGATTATTTAACAAAGCCTTTTGGAGATACTGAGTTACTCACGCTCGTAGAGAAATATATAAACGTCCGATCTTGTGTTGGGACACAAACAAAATATAAGACTTGTTGATTCCATAAAATATCGAGTAAAAGATGTTATCACAGAATCAGCTAACTCCAGTACAACGTTAATATCTAGTACATTAGTGAAAACATAAAACTAATTTATACACTAAATCTTTATGGGGTATCAGGGAATGTTCCAAAAAGGAACGTCTACATCAGGAGGTAGATAGGTATTTATGAGTACAGTTCTGATTGTGGAAGACAGTATCGCACAACGGGAGATGATTACAGACCTCCTGAAAGCAAGTGGCTTAATAGTCACCCATGCCAGTGATGGAGTAGAAGCACTAGAGGCAATTCAAACTGCCCCTCCCGATTTAGTGGTGTTGGATATTGTCATGCCCCGGATGAACGGCTATGAAGTCTGTCGTCGGTTAAAGTCCGATCCAAAAACTCAAAATGTCCCCGTAGTGATGTGTTCTTCCAAGGGCGAAGAATTTGACCGCTACTGGGGAATGAAGCAAGGTGCGGACGCTTACATAGCCAAACCGTTTCAACCAACCGAGTTGGTGGGAACAGTCAAACAACTGCTGCGAGGATAAGGATGAAAACAATATGGTCAGCAAACCGGACTTTTTAAGTGGTAGTGGTCAAGATCACTTTCGCCCTGAATTACAAGTAGAAAGTCCTGAAGGTGAGTTACATTTGCGGTTTTACATTCCCTCGCATCAGGAGTTTGCACTACCCGCAACTGGTATTCGAGAAGTCATGGAATTAAGTCCTGATAGAATCACCCCGATTCCTAATGCTTCTCCCTTACTTTTGGGTACTCTAAATTTACGAGGTCGAGTAATTTGGGTAGCTGATTTGGGTCAATTTCTTGGCGAAGCAACCGCGTTAAACACGGATCGAGCAGAAATTCCGGTGATTGCTATTGAAGAGCAAGACACAATAGTGGGCTTAGCAGTAGAGGAAATTGGTGGTATGGATTGGCTGGATGTACAGCATCTCATGCCACCAACCAATCTACCAGATACTATGGCTCCCTTTTTGCGTGGTGAGTGGTTATTAGGTGCTAAAAATAATCAGTGTTTAAGGCTGCTCGATCAAATGGCAATTTTGCGGAGTGCAAGGTGGGCAGGATGAAATTGGGAGGGAGCAAATGGCAGCAAGTATAAACGATTACTTGGAAACATATAAGCAGGCTTGTACAGCCTACGCGCAACAAAACTATGAAGTTGCCGCCACTTTAGTGGACGAAGTAGTAAAAAATGTACCAGATGACCCCAACTGCCATTTGTTAAGGGGTCACATCTACTACGTGTTGCAGCAGTATGATATTGCCCAAAAAGAATATCAGAAAGTTTTGCAGTTGTCTGATGATCCAGAAATACTTGGTTTTGCCAATAATGGGTTAGAAAACATCAATCAATACCAACAGCCATTAGAGGAAAAGGTGGCGGCTGAAGAAAATCATCAGCAAGAGCCAATAAATTTTACAGAGATGAATGATGCTCTGGAATCTGGTACACCAGACTTAGAAGGTTTGGAGGTGTTAGAAAATTTAGATAGCAGCAGCTTTGATTTAAATTCCTTTGATGCTTCTGGGGAATCTGTGGATGTAGAAGAACTATCCCTAAGTAATCCATTTGGAACTATCACAGACAGTACTTCATTTAATCAAACACCAGATTCTACCCCAACTTTTAGTGAAGATCCTTTTGCCGTGAATCAAAACGAGCAAAAGTCTGATGACCATAGTGAAAATGAGCCAGTTGAATTAGAATTACCTGTTTTCTGGCAAGAAGATATTGCCGAAGCAAGTTTTAACGAGCCAGAAATTAGCAGCGACTTATCAGATAACGAAAGTGCCGCTCATAGTGTTGATACAACTTTTACAGAAGTTAATTTATCAACAAGCAATATCTGGGAACCTGAGCCTGAGCTTTTGCAGGAAGAAAATCATCAAAAACCAAGTGGGGCAAATCTTGAATTGCCAAGAAATAGCCCAGAAGATGAAACTTTATTCATAGATAAAGAAAATCTCAAAAATGGTTTAGCAACAACCAATAACTTGAGAAACAGCAGTCAAGATAATCTACTTCCTAGTGAACCGAGTAATTGGTTAGAGAAAATAGAAATTACGGAAAATTTCCCAGAAATATCCCCATCTGTGAATGGGAATTATTCCCGGAAAGAGCAACAGATTAACACTGAAATAGAGGTAGAGACACAAAACTTTGACGGCGATGAAGCTTTTGATTTCGAAGCATTTGAATCTGCCTTTGGCTCTGAAGAAGATACAAATAATCTCTTAAAAGCTGAAAGTTCTAAAAGTAATATAGAGTTTTTAGATGACTTTGATGAGTTTGATGATTTAGGGAATATTCCTGGATTTGATCTAGCAGAAACAGATTCTAGCTTCAGTGACGTGGCTATGCTTTCTAGTTCACTAGAAACCGGTAGTAATCCACAAAGTAAAGCCGTTGAGATTAACCCAAGTAACGAAACTAGCGATAGCGAAGCGCTCCACAGGAATCGCGATGATGAACTGTTTTCCATTACCGGTTCACATACTGGCGCTCAAGAAGCAGTTCCTAATTTTACCCAAACAGATGTCTCTAAGCTAGAACCCAACGTCAGCATTGAGCAAGGCTGGTTAGCACCTTTAGAAAATGCCCCCTTAGATGTGAAACCCTGGTTCGTTGCTGGTACTGTGGGTGTTTTTTCCGCGCTAGTTGTAGCCACAGTCAGCTTTGCCACCACCAGTTTTTCTCCACCCGAACAACGAGAATCAGTGCGGAACACAGGCTGGGCGATGTCACTAGCGGCGGGTCTTGCGGGTTTTAGCACCGCCGCTTTGATGGGCAATCTCACACTCAAGCAAATTCGCCGCACCACTAAGGATTTGCAAGCTCAGTTTGATGCAGTCCGCCAAGGTAATCTCAATGTGCAAGCTACAGTGTATTCCGAAGATGAATTAGGGCATTTAGCTACAGGCTTTAATGAAATGGCCCGTGTAATTTTTACGACTACACATGAAGCCCAGCGCAAAGCCGATGAACAAGAAGAAGCCAAAGAAAATCTCCAACGTCAAGTAATTCGCCTGTTGGATGACGTGGAAGGTGCGGCCAGAGGGGATTTAACAGTTCAAGCTGAGGTGACAGCCGACGTACTCGGAGCCGTTGCCGATGCCTTTAACCTGACAATCCAAAATTTGCGGGATATTGTTCAACAGGTAAAAGTCGCAGCCAAGGAGGTAACAAGAGGTGCAACCAACTCCGAAACATTTGCCAGAGCATTATCTAGCGATGCTTTGCGCCAAGCAGAAGAGTTAGGAGTCACCTTAAATTCCGTGCAGGTGATGACTGACTCAATTCAACGGGTAGCAGAAGCAGCAAGGGAAGCCGAAACCGTTGCCCGTGATGCCAGTGCGATCGCCCTCAAAGGTGGGGAAGCAGTGGAAAATACTGTGGCAGGGATTTTAGAAATTCGCGAAACTGTAGCCGAAACTACCCGTAAGGTGAAGCGGCTAGCGGAATCTTCCCAAGAGATTTCTAAAATTGTGGCGTTAATTTCTCAGATTGCCTCCCGCACCAACTTGCTAGCACTCAACGCCAGTATTGAGGCTGCACGGGCTGGAGAAGCCGGGCGTGGGTTTGCCATTGTGGCAGATGAAGTCCGGCAGCTAGCAGATAAATCTGCCAAATCCTTGAAGGAAATTGAACAGATTGTCATGCAAATCCAAAGCGAAACAGGCTCAGTCATGACCGCAATGGAAGAAGGCACACAACAGGTAATTAAAGGCACAAAACTGGCTGAAGAAGCCAAGCGATCGCTCGAAAATATCATTCAAGTAGCGAATCGCATTGATACTCTGGTGCGCTCAATTACCAGTGACACAGTAGAACAGACGGAAACTTCCCGCGCCGTCGCTCACGTTATGCAATCGGTGGAACTCACAGCCCAAGAAACCTCCCAAGAAGCCCAGCGAGTTTCTGGTGCTTTACAACTCTTAGTAGGTGTTTCCCGCGACTTGATTTCCTCTGTTGAGCGTTTCCGCGTGGAAACTCTCGAATCTCGATAGTTAACTTAGTCATTAATCATTGGTAAATGACGGTTGATTACTCAGCACTAAGCACTCAGCACTCAGAACTTTTATTATGCTGCCGGAACAACAACAGCGAATTTTAGGTTACTTCATTGAAGAAGCCAGAGACCATTTGAATACGATTGAGCAAGGGTTACTGAATCTCCAAGGAACCCTGAATGACCCGGAAATGGTCAACGAAGTTTTCCGGGCGGCTCACTCGATCAAAGGGGGAGCAGCCATGCTGGGATTGAGTAGCATCCAGCACACCTCCCACCGTCTGGAAGATTGTTTTAAAGTTCTCAAAGAACATCCGGTTCAGGTTGACCAAAAGTTAGAATCTTTATTTCTCGGTGTATCTGATACCCTCAAGGTGCTATTAGAACATTTGAGTGGGCCGTTTGGTCTGTCGGAAGAAGCTGCTAATACTCTGATGTCTGAAACTGAGCCAGTGTTTAAATGGCTAAATGAGCATTTAGAAATACTGGTACAACAAAGTATTAATGGTGTAGTCAGCGATACAACAGAACTACAACCAATTCCTCCAGATAGTGTCAGTACACTCACTGAGTTGTTCCTGCGGCGAGATATTCCCGATCTGGAAGCAGATAGCGATCAGACATCTACAGAAGTGCCATTATCTGTAGTATCCCAGTCAGAGCGATCGCCAATCACTGCCCAAGCACATGATCATTGGGGTGAATTTCAAACCCAGGTGCTACAAGCACTGCGGGAAATGTTACAACTATTCAAACAAAAAACCACACCTGAATCTCGACAAAATCTTCAACAATGTTGTCAGCAGTTAGTTAGGCTGGGGCAAACGTGGAATTTGCCTAATTGGTGTAGTTTATGTCAAGCAGCCGCCAATGCGATCGCTAGTCCGGAAAATACTTATCTTACCCTAGCCAAAATCGTCATTACCGAAATCAAACAAGCTCAAGAATTAGTTCTCCAAGGTAGAGAAACTGAGATTGCAATTAATCAGCAGTTAGCAGCACTCTTAAGCTTGCAAGAACTTGACTTGTTACAAGCTCAAGACTTGTTTGATGACCAGCCTACTGTGACAGAACCCGCACTAGATGAGGTATTACCTCTGACCACGTTGCAGCCTACAGATAGTGTAACTAGTTTAACTGAACTAACCGCAGAAATTCAGCTAGATCAGGCAGCAGCAGAAAATATTGATAGGGAAATTGCCGTTACTTCTTCCTTCTTTAACAGTGAAGAAGACATACATATTACCAATATAAATCTTGACCAAAACGGGCCAGAGGTAGGATTAGCTGAGTTAAATACTCTTGCTGATTTATTTGAAGGTGAAACTCCAGAACTAGATGAAACCTGGCAAGAAGAGGAAATTCTAGATATTACCGCCGTCGATGAATTGGGAATAGATATCAGTGACAGCGATATTGAAGATGGTGATAGCGATTTAACTGATTTTCTGTCCTTTGATGAAAATACAGGCAATGATGATTTGCAAATCAGCCTAGCTACAACAGAAGACTTAAGTCTATTATTTGGCGACACTTTCCTAGAAAGAGAAAATCCAGTTCTACAAAATCAACAAAAATCCGCGACAAATTTTGTGGAAAATGAACAGGAAATTACAGAAATATCTAGCGAATTACAGGAGACTGACCGTAAGGATTTATTCAGCGATTTATTAGCACTAGCACTGGATGAAAATGAATTACTATCCATAGGCGGAGTAGCTCAACCAGAAACTGAAACTATTGCCAATATTGAAGCACCCATCAAGCAAGAAAGTAGTACTGATGACTTATTCTTAGAAACTGATAATGCAAATCTCTTGGAGGAGATTTCCCTTGATGACCACATAGAATCACAGCCTACCGTCATTCAGCCTGAAATATTAAATTTAGACGGTTTGTTTGCTGATTTAGCAGAAAATACAATACTGTCTATTGATGAGTTAGAAATCAGTAATTTATTTGATGAATCACCTGCAATCACCATAGACTCTTTTCAAACAGAAGATGATGTTAACGACTTTTGGAATCAGGAAATTGCCACAGAGCAACAACACCAAGGTGCTTCTATACTTGAGCAGGATGTAGCAAAAGCCTTAGAAGAAAGTTTGTTTGCGGCTGCGGCTTCTGGTGAGATTTTTGGTAACTCTCAGGAGTCTATACCTTCCCCTCCAACAAGTTCTGATCTAGAAGATTTTGACCTGACTTTCCATCAGCCAGATTTAATAGTCTCATCAGATAATGCTAATGAAAATGATTTATTTGCAGACTTAGCAGAAATTACATCAGGATCTCTGACAGTTAATGATGAAGACCTATCTCTCCAGGAAATTGGTGGTTTTTCCCAAGAACCAGAAGCTCTAGATTTCACACCCGAATTTACTAATCAGCCCGTATTTACCCAAACATTGGCAGATTTGGAACTTGATTTATTTGATTCTCTGGATGAGAATCCACAAATCCTATTTAATGACACAGCCTCTACAGATAACTCAACTTATATCCAATTAGAAAGTGTAGAAAATCTGGTTGAGGATGAAGAAGCATTCTTTTCAGATATAAGTTTTACAGAAGATTTAAACTTACAAGAGTCCCAAAGCGAATTAGAATTGTTAGATATTAGCGTTAATGCTAATTCAACAGAAAGAACAATAGAAGAAATTGCAGAACCTGATTCATTAGTAATAGAAGTTGAGCAGAAAGCACTCAATTCAGAAGCAGATTTATTAAATACAGTAGCCAACGACACCACAATTAATGATATTACAGAAATAACGATAGAGGAAACCGAAAAACCGGATTTAGATACTGATTCATCAGCAATAGAAACCGAGCAACTAGCACTCAATCTAGAAGCAGAATATTTAACATCTGAAACTGCATTAGTAGCTGAGAGCGAAGCTGCTAATTTAATCCCACCTGAAGAAGTAATATCAGTATCAGTAACCGCAGAAACTACAGACGCAGCAGCTACTGAACAAAATAATACCGATACATATATCCAAGATGAATTTGCTGAATTAGAAGCATTACTAGATGCAGAATTAGCAGCTAGTTCCATACCAGAAGAAGATTTTGCCGCTTTGGAAGCTTTGTTGGGTACAGACAACGATGATGAGCAGGCATCCTACACACAACAAATTACACCAAATACTAACCAAACTGTCAGTCAAATTATTGCATCAGCAGATGTAGATGATGAATTTAGCGATTTGGAGAAACTGCTAGCAGAAGCAGATCAAACTATCTCCCACTCAGCGCCAATAAAACCAAACACCAGCAAAATCCCCCGTTCTTCTACTCGTCGTACTGCCAGATTTGAAGAAACAATGAAAGTGCCAGTTAAGCAGCTGGACGATATGAGTAATTTAGTTGGGGAGTTGGTGGTAAACCGCAATACTTTAGAACAGGATCATGAACGGCTGCGACAATCATTAGATAACTTGCTAATTCAGGTGCAACAGCTCTCGGATGTGGGCGCAAGGATGCAAGAATTATATGAGCGATCGCTCTTGGAAGCTTCACTTCTAGCCAGTCGCAAAACTAAAGAAACCAAAGAAACTACAGAAATTAGCTTTCACGCTGAAGAAGCAGATACAGACAGGGGTTTTAGTGAATTAGAAATGGATCGCTTTACTCCTTTCCACACCCTATCCCAAGAAATGATTGAATTTATTGTCCGGGTGCGTGAGTCAGCGAGTGACATTGACTTTGTAACTGAAGAAACCGAAAGAGTAGCGAGGCAATTTCGTCAAGTCACCACTCAGCTACAAGAGGGACTTACACGAGCTAGAATGGTGCCTTTTTCCCAAGCCATTGATCGCTTGCGGCGAGGAGTGCGGGACAATGCCATCAAGTATGGCAAACAAGTAGAGTTGGTGATTGAAGGCGGAGACACCTTAATTGACAAGATGATTTTAGATCATCTCACCGACCCATTAACCCATATGTTGAATAATGCGATCGCTCATGGCATTGAAACCCCAGAGATCAGGCAAGCAGGCGGTAAGCAACCTGTGGGATACATTACCATCCGTGCGTTTCACCAAGGTAACCAAACAGTGATTTCCGTAGGTGATGACGGTGCTGGTATCGATTCTGAACGGGTTAAGGTCAAAGCGGTGCAAATGGGAATGATTACCGCAGAGCAAGCAAAAACCATTTCGCGCATGGAAGTTTACGACCTGCTATTCCAACCGGGTTTTAGTATCAAAGACAAAGCCGATGAGATTTCTGGCCGTGGTGTGGGAATGGATGTGGTGCGTTCTGAAATTAGCGAAATTCGCGGCATAGTTAATACAGACTCTACCATCGGCAAAGGAACGACCTTTACTATTCGTCTGCCATTAACCTTGAGTATTTGCAAAGCTCTTTGTTGTGTCTCCGATAAAGCGCGGATTGCCTTCCCGATGGACGGTGTGGAAGATACTCTTGATATACCAGTCAAAAATATCCAGCATAATGCCGACGGACAATCATATATTTCTTGGCGCGATACAGTACTCCCTTTCCGACCTTTGAAAGAACTCTTAACCTTTAATCGTCAACTGAGTCGCGGTAATGTTTATGGCGGCAACCGAGATGATGATATGGTGTCAGTTGTGGTGGTGCGATCGGGAAATACCTTGATTGCCCTACAAATTGACCAAGTGCTGAGTGAACAAGAAATTGTCATTAAGCAATTTGAAAGCCCAGCACCCAAACCCATCGGTGTCGCTGGTGCTACAGTCCTTGGTGATGGTCGCATTATGCCAATTGCTGATGTACTGGAGATTATTGACATCTTCCAAGGACGGATTTCTAAACACAGTGGTAGTACATCTTGGCAGCAACAAGATATTCCCAACCTGCCAGACACTTCTGCGGAGAAGATTGATCCGACAGTGCTGATTGTCGATGACTCAATTACAGTTAGGGAGTTACTGTCGCTGACGTTTAATAAAGCAGGTTATCGCGTTGAACAGGCGCGTGACGGTCAGGAAGCTTGGGACAAACTCCGCTCCGGTCTACCTTGCGATATCGTATTTTGTGACATTGAAATGCCGCGTTGTGATGGTCTAGAATTGCTCTCTCGCATCCAGAAAGATTCTAGCCTCAATCATCTACCCATTGCGATGCTCACCTCACGGGGCGCAGATAAACACAGACAAATGGCAATTCAACTCGGTGCTAGTGGCTACTTTACCAAGCCATATTTAGAAGAAGCTTTACTTGAAGCCGCAGTGCGGATGCTCAAAGGGGAAAAACTAGTAGGCACTGAGTCGAAGTAAGTAGGTAGGCACAAATAAAATCAACTATGTAAAGAAATATGAATCAGCTTAAAACCCTCTTCCCTTCTGCCTCCTGCCTTCTGCCTTCTGCCTTATCCTAGCGATAAATTTTCCCACCCACCTACTTAGCTGCATATTAGGGAAATTGGTATTAACTCTGAAGAAACACAGGCTTCGGCGTGAGCGTCAGCGTTCGACTAAGCGCTCACGCCGAAGTCCGAACGGTGACAGGGAACAGAAAGGATGTGTTTGTTTCCTTCGTAGCGGGTAGCGCGCCGCCAGTCGGACGCTCCTAACTAACACATTTTATAACCATTTATAGATATGAGCACATGTATCGCAAACATTTTTTGAGATAGTATAACTCATTCAAAACTAGATTGGTTTTAAATGAGTTATACAAATCTCTGCTGGCTCAGCCAAGTTTAAACTATGGGATTACCCGGTTTGTGGACTTTGTTGGCCACTTAGAAAAAGCCACCAAAGCCGTAGCCACGACCGAAGCCACGACCATAGCCACCGTAGCCGAAGCCAGGACTAAAACCCCGACCATAGCCACCGTAGCCACCGTAGCCACCGTAGCCGAAGCCCCCAGATACAAGCTGCTGTTCCTCTGTAGATAAATCCACAAGCAAATCGGATTGGATGTCTTGAACTAACATAATTTTTTCCTCAACTTCATCAATTAGAAGTACACGCCTATTTCCCAAGGAATACAGGTGTTTACTTCTAATACTTTTATTTCTAAACATGTTTATTGGTGATTAAATGATCCCACAGTGATAAATAAACTAGCAGTTATTCCACCTTTTGATATATGCTAAATTTAGCTTTAATTCAAGTGTGAAAAATATACAAATATATCTAACAGCAATCTATCTAAACCTGTTATATTTGGCGATCGCTTCTCAAATTATATAAACTTGATTTATATTGAACAAGTTAGAAGAGATGTTTAAAAAGTCACAAGATATAAAAATAAACCTCTCTTCTTCTATGAGGAGAGAGGCTTTGAATTTCCCCCTTCTTTACAGAAAAGGTTAGGGTAATTTTTTGATGGCTTTAATGTTTAGTAGAATCTGTCTAAACATCTTAAGAGTATTCTTTAGCTACACTATTGGAAACCGCCAATAGGTGCGCCACCCGCACCACCAAAACCTCCACCAGCACTAGGTCTAGCAATGAAACCTAAAATTCGCACAGGAATACGTTGACCGCTAGAATCAGTGAGAATACCAGTGACAGTAATATCAGGTCTAGTTTGTCCGCCTAATAATATTTGACCACCAGCAAGAATTTGTTGTTCTTCTGCGGATAAATCCACAAACAATTCAGATTGAATGATTGATTTTGACATGGTTGATTGCCTCAATCTCGTAGATAAATGTTAGGTAACACCCATACTAAAAAACTTCACTTCTTATATGGGTGTAAAATTACGGCTAAGGCTTTACTTTTTACCGTAAAAACTGTATTTGCTAAATAGTCAAAATTATTTGCAATTAGAGTGATAGTCGAGAAAAATTTGGTGCTGTATTTGGCAGTTGTTCTTTGGCTTTTGAGTCATAAGAGACCATACTTTACTACCAAAACTCTCTCAAAACTTAATTTAAGTTGAGTGAGTTATATAAGTTTTCTTCTCGGATCACTAATTGCAAAGTTTAGACTATGGAACTACTCAGTCCTTATTTAATAACTTCAAGGACACCAGTCAAGCGGATGGGAACACGTTTAACACTACGACCTCTGGAAGGGGTAAAATCTTGTCTATCTTCTCTACCTTCTCCATCAAATTGCTGATCGTCAAATTGCTGGTCTTCAAATTGCTGATCGTCGAATTGCTGGTCTTCAAATCCTCTTTGTCCGCCGGCTAGAAGCTGTTGTTGTTCTGCGGATAACTCTTCAAGCAAATCAGATGTGATGATTTGGGTTGACATAAATTATTAACCTCACTTACTTACTTAGGTGTGTAATCACCTATGTTTTTATTATTAATTATTCTCCTGTGATTTAAATTATTCTAAGGTTGTAAATTCATTAAATAAATCTACCTCTTTAGACTCATGTAATTTTAATTAAAACCTGACTTTTTGCCAAAGATTTAATTTGTTGTTTTTAAATATTATACGGATATATTTATATAGCAAGTCTAAATGGATTTATGAATAAAAATTTCCCGAATTATATCTTCTTGTAGACACGTATAAGGTGTCTACAAGAAGTCGGGAGTCTCAGCCTATCGCTGTCTAGAAATTAAATAAGATTGCTATAGAAACATAAATGTTAATGCCTCTATAACTATTACTAATTAATCAAATGGCACTTCAGGAAAACAATCCACTTAAAATTTTACTTATTAAATTATTTAGACTATTACTACTAGAATTAAAGTTTGGTAACCCAAAGGTGATGGAAGAGGCCATAGTAACCTGTGATAAATTATATTTGGTGATTTGTGAACCAGATTCAGCATCGGCAAGATTTAATTTATTTTCTGCTTCTGTTTGAATGTCAGTTTTTTGGAAGAAAAATTTACTGTCACCTAGGGGATTAAAATTTTGTCCACCAACTAGGCTTTCTTGTTCTTCTTCAGAAAGATACTGGAAAAATTTTGAGTTATGGGATGTGTTATTTTCCGACATGATTTTACTTGCTCACACCGCGTAATATTTCATAACGTTAAAAACTTTAAATGCTCTCCTTTTAGCGAGAGAAAAGTATCTGGAGTGCCTTGTAGTTGCACTTGACCTTTTTCTAACATCACAATCCAATCAGCACGATTGACAACACTGGGACGATGGGTAATGAGGATTGTCGTTTTGCCTTTGCGGTATGCCAATATTTGATCTAACACGCTAGCTTCACTAACTGGGTCTAGTCCTGCCGTTGCTTCATCTAAAATTAGTACAGGTGGATTAGTAAGAATTCCTCTGGCGATCGCTAATCGTTGTCTTTGTCCACCAGAGAGATTAGCTCCAAATTCACCTAACACAGTTTGGTATTTATTTGGCAGTTGACTGATAAAGCTATCTGCATCTGCAATATGGCAAGCTTTGACAATTTCCTCAAAGGAGATGTAGGGTGTTCCTAAACGGAAATTTTCTAAAATCGAGCGACTCCAAAAATGAGGTTCCTGGGGTACATACACCACTTGTTGTCGTAAACAATCCAGGGCTAGGTCATCGAGATTGTACAAGCCAATGCGGATATTGCCTGAAGTTGGTTGGTATAAACCTGCAATCAGTTTTGCTAAAGTACTTTTACCACAGCCAGATTTACCAATTAAAGCGATCGCTTGTCCACCAGGAAGCTTAATCGAAAAATCTTCTAACAAGTCAATTCTGCCAGGATGGTGAAATGTAATGTGGGAACAATGGATATCTGCATCGCCAGAGATTTGAGCAACTGGCTTTTGACTACCTCCAACTACCTCCGGCGTAGCATCAATGACTTCTAAGAGGCGAGAGATTGCTGTTTGTGAGCGATAATAGTCATCGACTAAGCCAACTAAGGAATTAATTAAATTTAAAACATTCACCTGTAATGCATTAAAAGCGAGCATTTGCCCGATACTTAATTGTCCCCGAATCACTAAAATACTCCCTAGCCCCAGTAAAGCCACACCGCCAATGGTGGAAAAAAGTCTTGCTATGGTACCGTTAATAATGCCGATCTGCACAGTGCTGAACGTCAGATTGGCCAGACGACCAAAACGACTTTGAAATTCTTCCCAGAATTGAGGAGCAGCATTTGTAGTTTTTATTACTTGTGCGCCCTTAAAGGTTTCTACTAATACACCTTGATTTTCTGCTCCCAAAACCAAAAGACTACGGGTTTTTTGTTGCAGGATCGGTAAAAAAGGCAAGGTGGATAAAGTCATTAAACCACCGATGACGATGACTGCCAGTGTCAATTGCCAGCTATAAAACAACATTAAGCAAAAAGAAATCACTGCAATGAAAAACTGGCTAGGTAAAAGAATTACAATTTGCGACACCAACTGATTAATGTCATTGATATCTCGCAATCGGCTAGTGATTTCACCACTACGGCGGGCTTCGTAGTAATTCAAAGGTAGCTGGAGCATCTTGCGCCCAAACTCCAAAACTAGACCCAATTGCAGCCGTTGACCGAAGTGAGCAATCATAGTTGATTGCAATACTTGCAGAGTGCTACTAAATACGGTCATGACTACAACTGCTGATACCACAACAGTAAGTAACTGAGTATCACCACGGATGAGAACATCATCTGTGAGTATTTGGATGAGGACGGGAGAACCCAAAGCGAGTACACCTAGGACAATGTTGAGCATTAAAACCTGAGTTAGCAGACCACGATAAGGCAAGATCCGTTTAATAAAGCGTCCTAAGCCACCGATTGGTTTATCTTGGGGCTGTGCAAAAAAGCGCTCTGGATCTGGTTCTAGTAAGAGCATCACCCCGTTCCAAGCGGCGGTTAACTCTTCTTTTGTGACATAACGGATACCTACAGCCGGGTCAGCAATTACATACTTTTTGCCTCGTTGATTATATAAAACAACCCAGTGATAGCCTCGCCAATGGATAATAGCTGGCAGTTGCACTTCTTTGATTCTGTCTATGATGGCTGGCGAGGCTTTAACCGCCCTAGCATTAAAACCCAGATTCTCAGCTCCACGCTTTAAACCCAGCAGCGTTGTTCCTAGCTGTCCAGTGCCTACTGCTTCTCGGCTGCGATTGATGCTTAAAAACCGCCCATAATGTTTGCTAATTGAAGCTAGACAAGCTGCTCCACAGTCTTCCTCGCTCAACTGTGAAACGCATTGATAGTTGTTTTGAAGTTTAACTAAACCAAACATAAGTTAATTTGTAATTCGTAATTCGTAATTGAGTTTTGGCACAGGGATTGAGACCTTGAGACAAAACTTCTGGAAATACAGGAGATTAAATTCCTAAACTTTGTAAAGTGACCCGAAAAATGTTTACTCAGCACTCAGCACTTTCAACTCAACACTTTTCATAAATCTGTGATTAATCTGGCTTTGCGAAGAATGAAATTAAGTACTGTTTCTTGACGGGAAATAATATCAGCTCTACCTTCCATACCGGGTTGGAGTTGACATTGGCGATCGCCTCTACCCACATATACGGTTTTTGGCTCTATAGTTGCTTCATAGGCAACTTTCTGAGAATTACCAGTACTTTTATCTCCCACTGGTAGGGCATCTGGGGCAACGGTTTTCACTGTCCCGTGGAGAGTACCGTAATCTGGATAGGGGCAAGCAGAAACCTGCATCTGCACTTTTTGACCAGGTTTTACCTTGTCAATATCTTGAGCTTGGACAAAAGCTTTGATCAGCATTGGCGCATCGAGGGGAGCAATCTGAGCAATAGGCTGCGTTGGTTGCACTACTTGTCCCGGATTACGCAGATTCAATTGCAGCAGTGTACCTGTAATTGGCGCTCGAATCACACTTTGATTTAAGTCAGTTTCTACTTGTTGTAGTTCTTTACGAGTCTGAGAAAGTTGCTTTTGCAGTTCTATACGCTGCTGAAGTAAAGTTTCTTGTTCTTTATTTAAAGCAGCTAAAGTAGCCTCACCTTTGGCTTGTTCCTGCTTAATTCTTTCAGATGCCACGGTGACAGCAGCATTACTGGGATTGATACTAGTTTTAGCCTTGTCTAGGTTGATTTGGGCAACCTGGAGAGCTTGTTCTTTTTCTTCCATCAGGTCTTTAGCATTAGCCTTTGCTTGTTCTAGCTTGGCTTGGGCTGATTTTACCGCCTGTTCCTTTTCTTCAAACAGATTGCGAGAAATTGCGCCTGATGCCATCACTGACTGTAAGCGATCGCGTTGCGCTTTGGCTAAATTTAAAGCCACTTCAGCTTCTTGTACAGTTGCAGTTAATAAATTATTTCGTTGTAAGCGATCGCGTTGTACTCTAGCTAAGTTCAAGGCTAATTCTGCTTGTGTCATTTCAGCCGTAGCTTTTACTTGCTGGTCTTCATAGTTACGTTGAATACCACTTAATTCTGCTTGTGCAGCGATAATTGTCCGGTTAATTAAGGTTCTTTGAGCCGCAGTCTGAGTAACAATTTCACTGAATTGAGCATCAATTTGACCCAGTTGTAATTGAGTTTGCTGAATACTGTTTTCTAGTTGGCTTTTTTGATTCTGTAGGCGAGAATCATCAACGTAAGCAATTGCTTGTCCTTGCTGCACCATCTGATTTTCTCGCGCGTCAATTTTTTGCACGGTGCCGACAACGGCAGACTGAACAACGCGCAGTTCCCCTTTTGGTCGGATACTCGCAGGAACTTTAACTGTGACATTGTAATTAAATACAGATGTCAGACCAATCCCCGCCATAAAAATAGTTAGCAGAACTCCTGCGCCGATGTTTGTCCATTTACTGATCCGGGGAAGAAATTCGTTAGCATCAACTAGATTGAGTTCCTCTGGAGTAGGTTCATTAAACCTCTGCCAAAAATGATTGTCTTGGTGGGGAAAGGAGTTCACGGTAATGCACCTTGGATTTGAAGTGGATAATTGTCTGTTAATTTAGGTAACGTTGCAGCAACAAATTAATGAATCCCAGATTTTTTTATCAGGCGATCGCTTATAATCAAGCTCTCAGAAATTTCCCGTAATCAGGAGTATTTTCCTCATCGGCTGAGAATAAAGCTGATAATAAAAGTAATCAACAATTGGTCAGAATGAAATTAAAAAGTCAAACGGTAACATATGATGCTAACGTTACCAAACATCATGGTTTATGATGTCTTATAATTAGTGATGGGGAAAGAGAAAGAAGTACGCTTTGTACGGCAATAACCTTTCTCATGTATCTAACGTGGATAACGTGTAGAAACAATAGAGGAGAATGCTCAAACTCTCTCAAAGACCTCACTTACGATGAGCGAGTTATAATTATCTCCTCTACCCCCTTTTCATTTGTAAACAAAAAGCTTTTTTGGTAGCGTTGAGCAGCATCATGAGTTTTTGTCGTGAACATAGCAAAAATACCATCAAAATTCATCTCTAAACTTTCGCCAAGAGCAAGAAAAATTTACTATTGAGTGTAAAATTCATTACTCAATTATGCTGTTTTACTACTTACAGCATTGTGCAATTGATGCAACTATAGTGATTGAAGACTGGACAGTAAAGGAAATTCTGTAGCATCAGTAGATAAAAAACTTTTTGCACCAGCATTTACATCGGAAATCTGAGTATTGGAGTCGGAAGAGTTACCTTCGGGACTACTGTTATTTGTCTTTGTTGTTGCTGCCGTTCCTTGAGCAAAATTGTTATCGCTCAGTTTATACTTAACACCACCAACTAATAACTGTTGCTGTTTATTAGATAATTCTAACTCAACAAACCAATCCGATGTAATCTTTTGATGTGACATGATTGTTAGCCTCATTGTCAATCAACCCAATATGATTTGGCGTGATTTTTAGGTCAAATATAAGGATTCCAGTAAATGACTGAGAAAGTCAGTTTTTCCTGAGGCATTCAGCCAAATAATTGAGTTGTGTAAATAGCAAGAACGCAGGAAAAATCTGGAATCCGTCCTTGCAGAAAGTTAGAACACCCAGATGAATTGAGCACTAGTGGCAGAAATTAAAACAGTGATGCCAATTTGAAAAATCATCGCTACACATCTCATTTGTGTTTTGGTTCTTAACCCAACACTTCAAAATGTTGTATATGTTGGGTTTTCTCCGTTCTCGCTAATCTACGCATCTCTCGCATTCCCTTCTCAAATTGGTATGACCTCTGCAATCATCAATTCTTCAAGCTAGCGATGGTAAATTTCTCTAGGAGTTTGACCTCACTCAGCACTCTTCATCCTACGTTTAACCCAACCTACGTATCTGTAGCATTCTTTTCGGAAATTGGCATCAAATACGTCATTCGCCATTGGTAACTGTTCCTATACCATTAAGAACTGGTGCAGCGCCTAAGGCATCAATTGTAGGAACACTTGCTGCACCCAATCCTAATAAGTCTTGTGCCGCAGTGTTAACAGCTGTAACATTACCTGTGGAGTTAGCAGTGCTGCCATTTGGTCCGGAACTGACTGACCCCTGTAAACTGGCAATTCTGTTAGCGAAATTGCTACCAGCCAGTTCAAAGTCAACACCGCCAGCTACATGCTCCTGTTGCTCATCTGATAACGCGACAAACAACTGTGATGCAATAGCTTGATACAACATGATTGTTAGCCTCACTTACGTAACTTTCAAATACATAGGACTTACGCAAAATACTTCTCTAACTCTCATTCCTCCGTGTTCTCTGTGCCTCTGCGGTATGTGCTGCGCGCACGCTACGCGAACTATTATTTCGTAACTTGTGCGTAAGTCTTAATACAAATAAAGGATTCCAGAAACTGACTTAATATTCAGTCAGCCAATGAGGTTTTGAAATATCAAGATGGCAAGAAAATTCTGGAATCCATGCCTTCCTCCCACGCCAAAGAAAAAACCCGGAATGCTCAATTAGCTTAGCGCCACCGTAACCCTAGATTTTGCAACACTGACCAGAGAAATCAACCAAGGTGACCAGGGCAATAGTCAGTTATGTGGGATAACAATTGCAGATTTTAGGTACAGTCTTATACTGTTAACTTTTTGTAACCCCCACACACCATTCCCTACTTAGATTAGTGAAACGCTTTGATGTGAAAGATCAGCTTTCCGGGTCAACTGTAGGAATGGTTCAACAGTTTGGCTGGGTTACAGTTTTATTCATTGTTACCATTGCCATTTCCGCCGTTGCTGACGCCGTTGAGAACTGGTGCACCACCCAATGGGTCAACCGTCGGAACGCTTGCTGCACCCAATCCCAACAAGTCTTGTGCAGCAGTGTTAACAGCTGTAACATTACCTGTAGAGTTGGCAGTGCTGCCATCTGGGCCAGCGTTGCTTGTCCCCTGTAAGTTTGCGATTCTGTTAGCAAAATTGCTACCAGCCAGTTCAAAGTCGGCACCGCCAGCTAGATGCTCTTGTTGTTCATCAGATAATGTGACAAACAAGTCAGATGCAAATATTTGATGTGACATGATTGTTAGCCTCACTTACGTATATAGGTTTATGACCACCTACGACCTCAACTATAGGCACTGTTTGTCAGGAATTCATAAATCCCAAGGTAGAAATCAATCTTGTATATTTACTCCTCAAAGTAGATATAAAATCTGCTATTTTTTCTAGATATACTTATACCTCTAGAGAAAAAATTGTCAATATTCAATGTTTTTGCAGATATGTAATCAAATAATCGACTTTTCTATCATCTGCTTAGGCGTTAGTGTAGGTATCGCTCATCCGTAGTTGATGATAACTCCGGTTTCTAGAGATACAAATATTTATCAAAAATAGGATTTTATTGCTAAGAGCAAATTTATTTAAACAACAATATCTCAGTTAACATAAATGCTAAGGCTGCACTACATAAAGGCACTGTCAAATTATCAATACCCAAAAATGAAATAGCTTCTAAAGTTGTAGCAGCTAAAGCGATCGCTAGCGATACGACCCAAGCTTGCCAGACGTTTCCTTCAACACTCAGTAAAATTAAACTACTGACAAGATAGCTAACTAAAGCCATAGTCAAGGAGCCTTCCCAGCTTTTTTGCGCTCCCAAGACTTTATACTTATGTTTACCAAAGCGTTGTCCAATCAATGCTGCTAACCCGTCACCCCAAGCCATCACCATTATGCCTATAGCTGCGTATTGGGGTTGTTGTATGTGCCAGAACCAGGCTACTAAAATGCCAACACTGACAGCATAAAAAAATGTTCCCAAACTTTGCCTGCCCACGCTATTAATACCGGGAAGAATGGGAAATCTGTACGATAACAAGGTGATGGTACTCGCTACAATTGAAGCTGTAATGCCTACACTCGCAGGGATATCTAGCCACCAAGCCAGTAAAATTACATTACCAGTGCCAATATGAACTATTTTCCTAACTATTTCTGGATCGCCTTTAGCAAAGCGTTTTACCACCCATGCGATCAGGAGGATAAGTAATACCCAAACTGCAACTATGGTAATTTGCAGCCACAAAGGTGGGATTGAGGTTAAATCGATAACTGAAGATAACAAAGAAACTACAAGATAGAAATTTTTTACCTGATATTACTAATTTATAAGATTTAGGTGACTGTGATGAAACTATTATTCATTTGGTTAATTAAAGGTTACAGAATGTTTATTTCGCCACTGTTTCCCCCGACTTGTCGGTTTCAACCAACTTGTTCTATGTATGCTATCGAAGCAATTGAGCGATTTGGCTTATGGCGCGGTGGGTGGATGGCTACTCGGCGGATTTTGCGTTGTCATCCCTTTCATCCAGGTGGTTACGATCCTGTTCCAGAGGCTACGTCACATTGCTGTGGTCATACTCTGTGGGATTCTGGGAAGGAGATGGGAGAAAAAATCAAGGAAAGCAATTCTTAAGCAGGAACACTTAAATGGTACAAACAGCTGCTCAAGCCCTCACACTGGCAGAATTTTTACAGTTACCGGAAACAAAACCAGCCAGCGAATATATTGACGGGCGTATCTACCAAAAATCGATGCCACAAGGAGAACACAGCGTCATTCAAACCGAGTTAGCCCCTGCTATCAACTCAATTTTGAAGTCAAAAAAAATTGCCAGAGCTTTTTGTGAACTTCGCTGTACTTTTGGTGTTCGCTCGATTGTACCTGATATTTCTGTATTTACATGGAGTAAGATTCCCCGCCTGGAAAATGGAGTCATCGCCAATATTTTTTCCATTCCCCCAGATTGGATAATCGAAATACTTTCACCCAACCAAAGTCAGACTAGAGTCATCAAAAATATTTTGTATTGCTTGCAGTATGGGACTCAGATGGGATGGCTGATTGACCCAGAAGAAAAATCTGTGTTTATATATCTACCAGATCAGCCTACTGCTATTTACGATGAACCAAAAGCACAGTTACCAGTACCAACTTTTGCTCAAGATTTTAGTCTTTCTGTAGAAAATTTATTTAATTGGTTACTTGATTAACAGCTACTTTTGCAGAAATTACACCTTGGGACTCTAAAACAGCAGCTACTTGTAAAATCAAAGCTTCGTTGTCGGGTGCAGCTATTAATTGCACACCCAAAGGTAAGGCATTGGGACGCTGAATTGGTACTGATAAAACGGGTAAGCCAATGAAAGATAATGGTTGAGTGAATAACCCCAGATGAGGACGTACGAGAATTTCTTCACCATCTAAAATCATGGTTTGTTGACCAATCAGTGGTGCAGAGATGGGTGTGGTAGGGGCGAGAATAATATCTACATTTTGAAATACTTCCCGCAGGCGATCGCGGTACCAGCTTCTCAACCGTTGTGCTTGTAAATACCAATTACTTGGGATTAACGCCCCAGCCAAAAAGCGATCGCGTGTGGCGGGGTCAAAATCCTGGGGACGTGACTTTAATTTATCTAAATGCAGATTTGCCCCTTCGCTAGCAGTAATTACAAAGGCGGCGGCACGGGCGCGGTGGGTTTCTGGTATGGTTACATATTCAGTTACATTTAAAGCATCTGCTACTTTTTGTACTGCTGCTAAGGCTTCCGGTGCTGCACCTTTCGCAAAATAATCACCAGCGATGGCAATTCTGATACCAGAGATATCTTGATTTAATTGTGGTACACATAATTGGGGAGGACGTTTTGTACAAACAGGATCGAGCTGATCTTCTCCTTGAAGCACATCAAAGGCGATCGCAATATCTTGTACCGAACGCGCAAATGGGCCAATATGGTCAAGACTACTAGAAAATAAAGCTACCCCAGCACGAGATAAGCGTCCATAAGTTGGTTTAAAACCAAACACACCACACAAAGCCGCCGGTACTCTAATAGAACCATTAGTATCTGAACCTAGTGTTAGTGGTACTAACCCAGCCGCCACAGCCGCCGCCGAACCACCAGAAGAACCACCAGCTACCCGTTGTAAATCATGGGGGTTGTGGGTAGCACCGTAATGGGAATTTTCTGTGACAAACCCATAGGCGTACTCATCCATATTTAAAGCACCAACCAGCACTGCACCTGCTTGTTTTAATTTAGTTACTGCGGTTGCGTCTTGGGTAGCTGGGTGATTTTCGGCATTGATTTTTGACCCCGCTAAAGTTGTTAAACCAGCGATATCGAAAAGATTTTTTACGGCAAACGGGACACCAGCCAACGAACCAGGATAATGACCTTGGGCAATTTCTCTATCAATTGTGGCTGCATCTGTCAAAGCTGTTTCCGCAATTACAGCCGTAAAACAGTTGAGTTGAGGATTTTCTGCTGCAATTCTTGCTAAAGCCGCCTGGGTAACTTCCACCGCGCTGACTTCACCTGTACGCACAGCAACAGCTATTGATAAGACATCGGCTGAGTTAATATTCATCTTATAAATCGGGTTTATTCAGGAAATTTAGTTATTTAGGCATAAATTCCTTGGGCAAAATCCTGTTTAAATTCCTCAAGTCTGGCGTTCATTTCCTGAGTCAGATTTTCTATGTGTATATCACTACTTAAAGTAGGTTGTACAGTCTTGGCAATATGCATTAATTGTGATTTAGATTCTTGTTGTCTTAACCAATCACGAGTTAAACGCAGTGGAGATAAAATATCTCGTTTTTGACTAGGATGATGTAAGCGTTTGATATATGATGGCTGATATTTTACACCTATAGATTGGCACCAATCTTGCCATTTAAATTGCAGAATAGTAGGGTTAGTAATTATGGGAACCCATGGTACACGTAGTGCATCAGCAATAATAGCACCATGCATAGCCTCTGCAAATAAGACTTCTGTTTCGCTAATACATGACAAAACTTTTTCTATTGACCAGCGTGGATCAATATATCCAAATCCCAGTCCTTCACAAACTAAACTCCAACCTTCTCCAGCTAGTTCATAGTGAGGCATATAAGAAAATTTGTATACTTTCTTATGGCTATAATTATCAAATAAATTTCTAATCAGTACAGCTCCATCTGTGACTGCTAACTTATTTGCAACACCTAATGCCTGGGCTGATAACGGGCCACGGAGACAATAAATCTTATAAGAATCATTTATCTGTGGTATTCCTTTGCCATACCCTACACCTGTACCAAATATTACTCGCAACCGAGAGTTTTTGGTTTTAATAGGTAATCCATCATTAATCAGAGTACCTATGCCAACAAAAGCAGTTGTTTGGTCATTATCAATGATGCCTGGGATTAACTTATCCCATAACCAAGGATTAAGTTTGTCACCAAAATTATTTTCTCGGTAATAAAGAAGCTTCATGTTTTTTTTGCAATTTCTATGACAAAACAATTTTTATCCCAGAATCTAAAAGCCTAAATCCTGCCTGGCAAAAGTTCTCAACCTGAATAATCGATAAAGAAACACAGCTTTTCCTATCAACTTATTAATTACCTTTCTCCAAATGGGATGTTCTGGATATTCAATCTTTTTATGTATGTCGAAGTAAATCTGTTTATCCTTAAGTTGTGACTGCCCTTTTTTAATTCTCACTTGCTCGATATTGTCTTTGAAGAATGGGAATTTGTCCCCAGAGTCGAATTGAACTGTCAACCCTGCTAAAACAGCCGCTAATCCCATAACGTTACCTTCTCCATCATAAATTCCTTGCATCTCAAAGAAGTAAGAAATTGTTTGCCAAAGCTTTAAAAACTCAACTTCTGCGCCATCTTGTTTTTTGACTGCAAACATAAATTCATGAAACCATTGTGTTTTCTCAAGGTCAACATCTAGTTTCTGTGCCACTTTTTTGATGACTGGAAGTGCTTGGCGCTGATTCATCCCTGCATTGTGTTTAAGGATATTGCAGCCAGTTCTGGCGGTAATTCCAGGTAGCCACTCTATGTCCTCTGGTACAGAACCCAAGATGCGTACATCAGAATCCAAATATATACAGGTGTCAAACAATTTGAGGGACTTTTCCAGTACAAAACGCTTATCATGATATCCTTTTACGCTTTGCAGTCGGTGTTTGCAAGCAATAACGTGCGGATATTCCTCAAAATCATGGGGCTGATCTGTAAGAACTATCAAGGAAGTTCCAGGTGAATGTTTTTGAATATCACTCGCTAGCATCCGTGCATGGGTACGATAGCGATTTCCTACTGCTAAGGTACAAAAGCAAAATTTTTTAGACATGTTCACAACCAGGGTGATAGATTTCTATTTCTTCTGGTAAAGGAAACTCATTTACCAGTTGAGCGATCGCTTGAATTCTGGCAAAATTTTCTAATACCCCATCGCGATCTTCATCTCTTAGCGGCAAATCCAATAAGCAGCCCATTTGCTCAACATAAGTCACCAGATTAAACTGCTCTTTTTTCATTTCTCAGTGAATACCTCTTTTTTAGACTGAAAAATTTTAGAGTAATTTATATAAATATTAATACTTAACTGTACAACAGCCTGATGCTTTTACGTAATATCATGGAAGCTTTGTGAAAAGTTTATATTGAGAGAATCCTAGCTTGCAGATATTGGCTGATGGCTTTATCTATGAAAAGTGGTGTGATTGCCTGATTTATGTCTCTGTGGTTGATTAAATCTTCATCAGCGCCCCAGGGCCAAGGGGTAAACCCAAGACAAACCAAATAATCAATAGACTAGACCAACCTAACAAAAAGGCGATCGCATAAGGTAACATCATTGTAATTAATGTCCCAATGCCTAAATTTTTATCGTACTTTTGCCCGAAGGCTACCACCAAAGGGAAATAAGGCATTAATGGAGTAATAATATTCGTTGTGGAATCACCAATCCGATATGCTGCTTGGGTTAACTCTGGGGAATAACCCATTAACATAAACATTGGTACAAACACAGGAGCCATAATTGCCCATTTTGCTGAAGCAGAACCGACAAAAAGATTAAGCAACATACTAATTAAAATAAACAATATCAGTAACGGTGCGCCTGTAATTCCTGTGGATTTGAGAAATTCAGCCCCATTTGTTGCCATAATTACTCCTAAATTACTCCAGGTAAAATAAGCAATAAATTGCGCGGCAATGAATGCTAAAACAATGTAATATCCCATCGCACTCATGGAATTACTCAACGCTTTTACCACATCTTTGTCATTTTGAATTGTTCCTGCTGCTTTACCATAGAAAATTCCGGGAATTAGGAAAGCCAGGGAAATAATAAAAACGATGCTATCCAGAAAAGGTGAAGGAATAATTGTCAATTTTTCTGGATCTCGCAAAATTCCTTGTGGTAATAACACCATTACTAGCAAAAAGCTAATAAATGCTAATAAAGAATATCCAGCCCAGCGTAAACCTTTGTGTTCGGCTACACTGAGTTGTGCCATTGGCAAATGTATTTCTCCATCGTAATTACCTAATCTTGGTTCCACAATTTTCTCGGTCACAAACCAACCAATTGCAGTAATTAAAAATGTAGAAACTGCCATAAAATAATAATTGGCAGTAGCATTAACTTGATAATTAGGATTAATTAATTCAACTGAACTTTGGGTGATTCCAGCAAGTAAAGGGTCAAGAGAACTAATCAGCAAATTGGCGCTAAAACCACCAGATACACCAGCAAAAGCCGCAGCTAAACCAGCCAAAGGATGCCGTCTAAATGCTAAAAATATAATTGCGCCTAGGGGTATAAGTACTACATAGCCAGCATCAGCAGCAATGTTTGCCATGATACCAGCAAATACAACGACGGGACAGATGAATTTACTGGGGGCAATTAACACCAATTTACGTAGTAATGCGGAAAGCAGACCTGTGGCTTCAGCCACACCTACACCCAACATAGCAACTAACACAGTGCCTAGAGGCGGAAAATCAGTAAAATTTTTCACTGCGGAAGTAAAAATGCGGCGAATACCATCAGGTGTCAATAGGGATACAGCCGTGATGGTTTTACCGTTTCCGGGGTGGATAACAGAGAGATTGAAAGCAGCTGCGATCGCACTAACGATAATTACCAGCAAGGATAATAAAAAAAACAGTGTCAGTGGATCGGGTAATTTATTCCCTAAATATTCGATGAAAGCTAAAGCCTGTCCCAACCAAGCAAATTTTGTACTTTTTTGAGGTTCTTGTGGAGAATTCATGCAAAACCTACCAAGTCCTGATTTTGTTATGTAAGAATAAGCTCAGGATTTAAACAGCTTAGGAGTCCCACGGTGATTTCTCAACTAGACCGTATTACTGTTAATCCCCATGTCTGTCTTGGACAACCAACGATTCGGGGAATGCGTATCACCGTAGCCTTTGTTCTCAAATTACTAGCTAGTGACCTGTCCATTCAAGAAGTTTTGGCAGCTTATCCTGAATTAGAGGATGAAGATATCCGACAAGCTCTCAACTATGCTGCTTGGGCAGTTTCGGATCGAATCACAAGTATTCCTTGGGCATGAACACCCTTCGTTTTCTGGCCGATGTGCATATTTCTCCTTTAACAGTCATAGCTCTGCAACAACAAGGTTATGATATTTTGCGTACTACAGATTTACTTCCTGCAACTGCTACTGATACAGAAATTTTGGATCTGGCAAGAGTTGAAGGTAGAGTCATTGTCACACAAGATTTAGACTTTTCTATGTTGGTAGCTCTTGGAAAATATGAGCAACCAAGTCTGATCACGTTGCGCCTGTCTTCTGCAAATCCCAATGTAGTAACACAAAGGTTACTGGAAGTTCTACCTCAGTTAGAACTAGAACTGAGAACAGGTGCAGCCCTAACCATCGAGGATAATTCTGTACGTATTCGTAAGTTGCCGATATTATAAAGTCCGCAATTGGCGACTACGTAACCGTTCAGCACTACCTGTAGGAATCGAAGCAATTAATTTTTGTGTATATTCTTCCTTGGGTTCGCGGTAAATACTTTCTGCTGTCCCCTGTTCGACAATTTGACCGCGATTCATCACTAAAATGCGATCGCTCATAAATTTAACCACACTTAAATCGTGGGAAATGAAAATATAAGTCAGTTGAAAATCTGACTGCAATTCTTTGAGCAAATTCAATACTTGCGCCTGTACAGACACATCCAACGCCGAAACCGATTCGTCGCAGATGATGAATTTGGGATTTAAAGCCAAAGAACGAGCAATACAAACTCGTTGGCGTTGACCACCAGAAAACTGATGCGGATAGCGGTTCATCGCCTCTGCACTCAAACCCACTCGTTCTAAAAGTTCAGCGACACGTTCTCGCCGTTGGCGTTTTGTCTTTCCCACAGAGTGAATTAACAACGGCTCCATCACTGCGTCCCCAATCTTCATGCGGGGGTCGAGGGAACTAAAAGGATTTTGGAAAACGATTTGCATTTCCCGCCGGAGTTTCTGCAACGCTTCGCCTTTGAGGGTAGTAATATCTTGACCTTCAAAGATAATTTGACCACTCATCGGTTCAATTAACCGCAGCAAGCTTCTACCCAGGGTAGTTTTACCACAACCAGATTCGCCCACTAATCCCAATGTTTCCCCTGGTTTAACATCAAAGGAAACATCATTAACTGCCATGTGATAGCGTTTTGTCCCACCAAACACACCCCGGATGGGAAACCCCACTTGAAGTCCGCGAATTTGTAATAGGGGTGATTTATCGTTGAGATTTGCCCATCTTTGAGACATTTCCTCTATGGTCACTTCTGGGGGATGTGGAGGTTCTTTCGCTTGAATTACCACATTTCCAGTTGGTGTCTCTTCCACACTCATATAATCAGAAACGGTGAGTAGTTTGTGAGGACGGCGGTTGAGTGTGGGGCGGCAAGCTACTAATCCCTTAGTATATGGATGTTGGGGATTGCTAAAAATTTGTTCTGCTGCACCGGATTCGACAACTTTACCTTTGTACATTACCGCTACTTGGTCGGCAATTTCGGAAATTAGCCCCAAGTCGTGGGTGATGAAAATCATTGCCATATCACGGCTTTGCTGCAATTCTGCCAACAATTCAATAATTGTGGCTTGTACTGTCACATCTAAAGCTGTAGTTGGTTCGTCAGCAATCAGCAGCAATGGGTTACAGGAAATAGCCATTGCAATCATTACCCGTTGCAACTGACCTCCAGAAAGTTGGTGCGGGTAGCGTTCTAGGATAGCTTCTTTGTGCTGCTTCACTAACCGTGCCAACCTTAGCTCATCTAGTGGAGACGAATTAGAGTTAGTTTGATGCCAAGTTTCCAGACACTGCTGTTTGATTATTTCATCACTAGGCAGGAGTTTCACCTCTTGCAGTCCGGCGATCGCAATTCTTCGCGCTTCAGCTGCTGCAACCTTTTGATGTCGCATAATCGCTTCAGCTAGCTGAAACCCAATAGTATAAACCGGATTGAGCGAACTCATCGGTTCTTGAAAAATCATGGCGATGTCACCGCCTCGGTGTAACTGCATTTCCTCAGCAGGCAATTCTACTAAATTTACAGGTTTAGCATTTGCCTGGGGACGAAACCAAATTTCACCACCGCTAATTTTACCGGGACTTTGTACTAAACCCATGACAGCCAGTGCTGTAACTGATTTACCACTACCCGACTCACCTACTATTCCTAGAGTCTCACCTCGATTAATCTGAAAAGATATATCATCCACAGCTTTGGTAATACTGCCATCACCGGAAAACTCAACTTGTAGATTGCGAACCTCTAGGACAGTTTCTCTCATAGCAGTCAGGTATGAATATTTACGTAAAATTATTTGGATTTTAGCAATAGTTCTGATGTTACGACGGTAAATTCATATTTTGTCCCCCATCTTACAGGAAGTCGGCGGGAAATCAAGACTTACTTCCTGAAGGAGCAACTGAATTTAGTCTACTGGATGGAATATTAAGAGCATACGGCTTAGTTAATCATTATTTTAGGTTGGGTTGAGCGCAAGCGTTACCCAATAAAGCCTCGCATATATGGGATTTTGTTCCTGATACTAATATAGATGGTGAATTTTAGCCTTAACTGAAGGTATTGGAATATAAGACTAAAATTTTCTGCTGGCAAAGTTATCAGTTTTATAATTCTCCCAGGGCAGCTAATAAAACGGGGAAATAAATATGGGCTGAATGACTTTGGATAACCAGTTTCTTATTATACGAAACTAGGCTCATTTACCCGATTTTAGAATCTGCGTTTCTTCAAGAAAAAATCACTTTGCAGGCATCCCAAAATTATGGATATGTCAAATTTTACCACCCTACAAAACTTAGAAGCAGCTTTCGGTGGTGAATCGATGGCAAACCGCAAGTATCTGTTTTTTGCTGAGGTGGCACGTAAACTTGGCTTTAAAGACTTGGCAAAACTTTTTCAAGAAACAGCACAACAAGAAACTGAACATGCCTTTGCACATTTTGTTTTGCTACACCCAGAACTTGTTGTCAAAGATGTCAATGCTTTAACTGAAGGACAAAAGCGGGAAATAATTTCTCGTTGTTTAACTTTGGCTATTGCAGGCGAGACTTATGAATATACTACGATGTATCCTGAGTTTGCCGCAGCTGCCAAACGCGATCGCGATGATGTCGCCGTAGCAGAATTTCTCAAGCAAGCTAAAGAATCTACTGATCATGCCGATATATTTCGGGAGGCAGCGCACCGTTTTGGTTTGCTCAAGTTTGTCGAACATTACCATGCTGACCGCTATGCTGAAGCTTTGCAAGTCTTAAACGGAGGAGAAGCAGTCACCAGAATTGCCGATGCAGATCCGAAAACGCAGAAATGGATTTGCCAACAATGCAGCATGATTTACGATCCCATAGCTGGCGACCCCGATTCGGGAATTATCCCTGGTACACCTTTTGCAGATATTCCCGATGATTGGCAATGTCCCATCTGCGGTGCCAGTAAAAAGACTTTTAAACCGCTTGAGGAGATTGTCGTTTAATTAGGGTGATTCTTATTGAGTGCTTCCTTCCTGAGTGCTGAGTACTGAGTTAAAAGACCAGGTGGTCTTTTAACTCAGTAATTTTGAAATGCCTAAATAAAATTAATTACACACATTGTTTTTCTGTTACCTGTTCCCTGTCTCCACGAATAAATTTAATTTTGGCCAACTATTTATCCCCATTTCCCGTCTGAATGTGTCATCCGAAGCGACCCAGTTGATGGGACAATAAAAACGAGAAATAACACTTGTTTTGTTTTGCTTCCAGCCCAAAGGAATATTTAAAAATGTGGAAAAAAATTGTATTTATTTTGCTATTGGTATTGAGCATTAGTCTGAGTAATCCAGGTGTAGCGGCGGCGGCTGGATTCAAAAGCTTTGTAGACACTACTGATGGCTATGAGTTTTTATATCCTAACGGTTGGCTACAAGTTAAAGTTGCCAATGGTCCTGATGTGGTGTTCCACGATTTGATTGAAGTATCTGAAAATGTCTCTGTGGTGATTAGTCCTGTTCCGGATAACAAAAGTTTGACCGAATTGGGGACACCTACAGAAGTTGGATATAAATTGGGAAAAGCCGCTCTTGCTCCCCCTAATTCCGGTCGTTCAGCCGAATTAGTCAACGCCCTAGAGCGAGAATCTCAGGGAAAAACATACTATATCTTAGAGTATGAGGTGAAACTTCCCAATCGGGAAGACAGACACAACGTCGCCAGCGTCGCTGTCAGCCGTGGTAAGTTGTTTACTTTCAACGCCTCAATTCCCGAAAGACGTTGGCAGAGAGTTCAAGGAATGATGGAAGATGTTGTAAATTCTTTCTCAGTGTATTAATGGGGGAGTGGGGAATAGGGAATGGGAGTGAAAAGTGTATGAAAAATTAAGTCTTCCCTATACCCAGTACCCAAATTAACAAATTTCATGAACATGCCTCAATTTGTACTTGCTTCAGCTTCTCCAGCACGCCGCCGCTTGCTGCAAACTGTGGGAATTGAACCGATAGTGAGACCTAGTGATTTTGATGAATCACAAATTCAACTCAGTGATCCAGCACAGTTAGTGCAAACTCTGGCCCAATGTAAGGCGGAAACTGTAGTACCACAGTTTGCATCAGCTTTGATTATGGGTTGTGATTCGGTTCTGGCTGTGAATCATGAGATTTATGGCAAACCAGCAGACGCGGCTGAAGCGATCGCTCGTTGGCAATTAATGCGAGGTAACTTTGGTGACTTGTATACAGGCCATGTCTTGATTGACCTTGAAAAGAACCGCACTCTAGTCAAGTGTCAGGTGACAAGAGTTTACTTTGCACAAATGAGCGATCGCACTATTCAAGCTTATGTGGCTACGGGTGAACCCCTCAAGTGTGCTGGTGCTTTCGCTCTTGAAGGTTTTGGTAGTCTATTTGTGGAAAAAATTGTCGGTTGTCACAGCAACGTGATCGGACTTAGTTTACCTCTGCTGCGGCAGATGCTAGAGGAGTTGGGATACGATGTGACTGATTTCTGGCAATAGTTGATGCTGTGTCAACTAGTTTGCCACATATGTAATCTCTGCTGTATCAGGGATTGAACCCTAATTAATCCCACGTTCCACCAAGTTACAACTTTAAATTCCCGGCCGCAAAAGCTAAAGCACCCCAAGCAGCTAGAAAAGCTACACCGCCTAGTGGTGTAATTGCACCCAATGATTTCACACCCGTTAAACTCAGGGCGTACAAGCTACCTGAGAAAATAGCCATACCAATGATAAATAGCCAGCCACTGACTACTAGTGTGGGTTGAGGAGACTCGCTGCGACTAATAAGTATTGCTACCAACAAAAGTGCTAAAGCATGATACATTTGGTAACGAGCGCCAGTTTCAAAAATTTCTAGCGAGCGCTCACTGATTTTTTCCCGCAAGGCATGAGAAGCGAAAGCACCTGCGGCAACAGACAAACCGCCGAAAACAGCAGCTACACTCACAAAAATTTGCGCCATTTCTCACTAAGATTGGTCTTAGATATCAAAATGATATGATACAGCCCCTTCTTCGCTCACCTGAAAATTCGCATTGAATTCTTTAGCTTTCAAATCTAAATATTGTCTGGCATCGGCTGCTGGTAACTGAGAATTCATGGCAAAGCCTAAAACCGTGACGCGCCCTTGGTTTTCATGTAACATTTGATAAAAAGTTGATTGTAGGCGATCGCTTAGTTGTTGCTGGAGTGCTTTTTTCTCATACTTGCTTTGACGATACAATCCTAAGCTCATCCAACTACCCAGCACCATTGTCGGAACGCCAAAAATTATCCCATTCCTAGCAGTAGTATCAAGTAGATAAAGAGCGTCTTTATTTAGATATTCTTTTGCTAAATACTCGTTATTTCCTAGCGCAATAGGCTTGGTTGCAGATTTTTTCTCAAGTGCTGCCGAGACTGATAGTGTCAAAAACATGAATCCCAGTGTTAAAAGCCAACCCGCAGCCAATTTTTCAGCAGTCTTCATAGTTTCACATCAGATTTTTAACTTTGCTTGCGATTTTAACCTTACTTGTCAAAAGCTTCCATTAAAAACATTTAAATATGAAATAGGTAACTAATATCACCTTGCTCACTAGGTTCAAAAGAAGCGTTAAATTCTCGGGATTTCTGATCTAGATATTGTTTGGCTTGTTTTCCCGTTAACTTTGCTTCCATTGCCAACTGTAAAACAGTAATTTTACCATTATTAGCTCTGAGCAGCTGATAAAAAATAGCATCCAGGCGATCGCTTAACTGTTTTTGATATCGGCGACGCAATCCCCAAAACATATATCCTCCGCCTGCTGTTAATGGCATACCTAGAGCTATTCCCCCCCAAAAAACACTTTGCGCGCTTTTTTGTTCTGGAGTGTTGTTTTCTGCGTTTAAATCAGATAGTGTACTGAGGCTAACCATCAAAAACAAAAATCCTAAAGAAAGCATGAAACCAGCACAAACTTTTATCATGATTTTCATAATTGCGGCAGAGGATATTTAAGTACCTTGCCGCAATTTTAACCTCATTTGCGTGTAGCTTCCAGTATGCGGGAGAAATAAAAGCGAGTCTTAGTCATGGCCTGGCGTTGCACTGAAAAACCATTGCTTTCTAGGATTTTCACCACATCAGCCTCACGGTGCAGATAGGCACGAGTGGCTTTACTTGGTCCAGGAAAGAAACTGCCAATTTTCTTAAGTATACTGAGAGCGCAGGTCTTGGGCGCAAAACTGATAATTATCCGTGACTGTGCCAAAGAACACAAGTGAGAAATCATCTTGTCAGCTTTTTCCTGAGGATAATGAATCAGCACATCCAAGCAAATCACGGTGTGGTGGCTACCACTTAAGGATTCCAAATCTTGCACGGCAAAAGTGGGATTTTCAGAATTTCCCAAAGTTTCTAAGGCTCTATCTTGAGCTTCTGCTACCATTTTGTCAGAAATATCGCTGGCATAGACCTTAGCTGCTGCTGCGGCTAAGGGAATACTGAGACTACCCACACCACAACCAGCATCGCAAATTGATAATTCTGCTAAATTGTCATCATCTTTCAACCAGCTGATAACTGTATCTACAGTTTGTTGATGTCCATTGCGGATATCTAGCTGGACTTTGTTAACTTCGCCATCACCGTAAATTCGCTGCCATCGGTCGAAACCTATGGAATTAAAATATTCGCGAACAATCGTTTTATCGTCAGCTACGTTCATAAAGTTAAATTTTTCAGGGTTCCCAATGCTTAAAATTATCATTCAAAACCTGCTTCAAGATTAGATCAAGAAAGTTTGAACCAGTTATCCAAAGAAGAACTGGTGGATATCATCATTGAGCATGACTCTTTCTAAAAAAGAGGCGACATAATTAAACTATTTTTGTCCCTATTTTATTTATCAAATTTGGATGTAACCTTGATGTTTTAGATTGTTAGTGGCTACAAATAGTTGCACTTATGGTTTGCTGTCGGCTTCATTGCGCTTAAAACCTTGCTTTGGGACTAATTCTTCCCTGTTCTCGTCCTGAAGGGGTTTTGTGATAAAAACTCTTAGCCCACACAAGTGGGCTTTTATAGCCATGAATTCTCGCAAAGTGCTATGAATTCATGCTCTTGCCTACTTATTCCCGCACAATAACCCAAACCGAATTAACCCACGCTGATAACCCCGACGCATTAACCCCAGCGATAATGCGCCTTGAATGGTAGTCCAACCAGCATTGAGTAAGCCCCAAAGCGCTTGGGGTGTGAATGCCGAATCAATTACCACATGCCAAAATGGGGCAACAGCCGTTGACCAATCAGCAGTGCGGAGATTGTTTAATGAAAGTTGACGAGCGATCGCTGCATATTCTGGTAACGAAATCACGTAGGGTAAACAATATACCCGATAAATATTTTGCAAGTGCTTTTGTTCATCTGCTGTCAATGGTGCATGATCAGTTGGTCGATGACACCAAGTCACCATGATCAAAGTGCCACCGGGTTTCAACACTCGGTAGCACTCCTGCATAAACTTGGTTTTATCTGGCATGTGTTCACCACTTTCCAACGACCACACCAAGTCAAAAGAGTTGTCAGCAAAGGGCATTGCCTGGGCATCTGCGACCTGAAAATGACTTCTACTAATCAAACCAGCCTCTTGGGCACGTTCTTTAGCCCTAGCGGCTTGTACTGGACTCAAAGTAATCCCGGTTGCTCTAGCATTAAATTTAGCTGCTAGGTAAAGAGAACTGCCGCCAATGCCACAACCCACATCTAAAATATTCTCTGCTGTTTGCACCCCTGCCCAATGCAGCAGTTCTTCGATTAAATCAATTTGCGCCTGACGACGGTCTTTTGTTTGGCTGCCATCTGCCCCATAATAACCGTGGTGCATGTGTTCGCCCCAAATTTGTTCCCACAGCCCGGAGGAAGCATCGTAAAATTGCTGTATTTGCTGGTAAAGTGTTGCACTCATGAAGAAAGCATTGTTAAAACAAAGCCGAATTTAAATAAACATACTGGTAGGCTACCATGTGTGTTTTTAATTAAATAAGAGTGTTTTTGATTCCAGGCAGGTCAATTTATTGATCAGCCTAGGAACGATTTATCAGTTTTACCTTGATATGACGGTTTCTCGCACAGTTTGTTTGGGATTTCTAGCTGTCATCGCCGTGGGAACTATCCTGCTGCTGATGCCGTTCTCGACTAGCGATGGTACATGGAATGACCCAATTGTGGCACTGTTCACAGCGACATCCGCAGTTTGCGTTACAGGTTTAGCTGTAGTGGATACTGGTACTTATTTTTCGTTTTGGGGTCAGTTGTTTATTTTGTTGTTGGCTCAAATTGGCGGTTTGGGCTATATGACCAGCACCACCTTTTTGATTGTGCTAGTTGGACGTAAATTTAATCTGCGACAAAAAGTAGCCATTCAACAAGCTTTAGATCGACCAGGGATGAGTGGTAGCACTCAAGTTATTCGCTCAATTATTGCCACTACTTTAATTTTTGAAATTACAGGTATTTTGTTACTTCTGCCTGTATTTATTCCTGAGCATGGATGGAGTAGAGGACTGTGGCTAGCGATTTTTCATAGTATTTCTGCTTGGAATAATGCAGGTTTTAGTTTGTTCTCAGATAGCTTAATAGGATATCAGTCATCTTTATTAGTTGTCTTCACTATTTCTATGTTGATTATCTTTGGAGGAATTGGTTATCAAGTAATTTTAGAACTTTATCTTTGGTTGCGCGATCGCCTGCTCAAAAAAAATACAAATCTCGTATTTTCCCTAGATTTCAAAGTAGCAACTAGTACAACATTAATCCTGTTGTTTTTAGGCACAATTGCCTTTTTTGCCATAGAGATCAAAAACCCTGCAACCTTTGGCTCACTCAATTTATATCAACAGTTTTTATTAGCTTGGTTTCAATCAGTAACTACCAGAACTGCTGGTTTTAATTCCATTGATATCAGCAAAATGACCACTGCTGGTCTATTTATTACGATTGCATTGATGTTCATTGGTGCCAGTCCGGGTGGCACAGGAGGAGGTATAAAAACGACAACTGTCAGGGTTCTCACTAGCTGCACAAAAGCCATTCTTCAAGGTAAAGAAGAAGTTTTATTATATGACCGTAAGATAGCGATCAATTTAATTTTGAAAGCTGTTGGCGTTTTAGTTGGCTCGGTGGCTGTAGTAATTTTTTCAACAATTTTAATCGCTCTTGCCGAGCCAAAATTAGACTTTATTCAAATTTTGTTTGAATTGGTATCAGCCTTCGCCACTGTAGGACTTTCTACAGGTATCACTGGCAGTGTTTCATTGGCAACCAAACTTATTTTAATTGCCATCATGTATGTGGGACGTGTAGGTGTGTTACTATTGATGGCTGCCGTATTGGGAGATCCCCGCCCTAGTAGAGTTCACTATCCTGAAGAAAATTTACTTGTGGGATAGCTGATGAGGGTAGATGAAGACATGACTAATAATTAATGAATTAATCAATGCCAGTAGCCTAAACTGATAAAATATTCATGAGCAGGCAAAAAATCAAATTTTTGATTAATCTCAGTATAATAATTTTTTGCCCTGATACAGGGAGTGATAATAAGGATATCGACTGTGAATCTGGCATCGTTAGGTTTTTTTCGCAGTTTACGTAGAGATAATCACCAATTCGCGGTGATTGGGTTAGGTCGTTTTGGTAGATCCGTTTGTTCAACACTGCACAAACTGGGTTACCAAGTATTAGCAACCGATGTTGATGAAAAGCGAGTATCAGAAGCGTTAAATGAGGAAATAGTTGGTCATGCTTTACAACTAGACTCAACTGAACCAGGTGCCCTTAAAGAAGCAGGAATTTTTGAATTTGATACCGTAATTATAGCCATTGGTAACTATATTCAAGAAAGTATCATCACTACTTTAAATGTGAAAGAAGGTGGAGTACCTCATGTAGTCGCTAAGGCCTCTAGTGAAGTTCATCGCAAGCTATTAAAGCGAGTGGGCGCAGACCATGTTGTTTTTCCGGAATATGAGGCGGGTTGTGCTCTAGCGCGATCGCTAACTAAACCATCTATCCTAGACAGATTTGACCTCGACCCAGATAACAGTATTGTCGAGTTGATTGTGCCTGATGAATTTCACGGCAAAACTATTTCCGAACTCCAACTTCGTAACCGTTATGGCTTGAATTTACTAGCTGTGAGTCAGGATGGCAAATTTAAAATTAATCCAGAACCTACCAAACGTCTAGAACGCGGTACAGCAATGGTAGTTATTGGCTGCAACAAAGATATTAATCGCTTGCCGATTTAAATTAGAGAAACGGAAGATAGGAATTACACTTGATATGGAGTGTAAAAACCCTGAAGAAAGAAATTTGCTTTATTTGTTTAGATGCTTATGGATTTGATAGTTGAAAATTTGGCGGCAATTGATCACAAACTTTCTCAGCGTCATATTGACCTTGACCCAGGTGGTTATTTTATTATCTATTTGGATCAAGCGGCGGGGTTAATTTACGCCAAGCATTACACAAATGTAATTGACGAACAAGGTTTAGCTGTCGATCCCCAAACGGGGAAGGTAATCCCCGCCAAAGGAAAAGTAGACAGAACTCACACCACAGTTTTTAGCGGGAGGACAGCAAAGGAACTGTGTGTGCAGATTTTTGAAAAAACTCAGCCCTGTCCAGTAACTCAGTTAAACCATGCAGCTTATTTAGGTCGAGAATTTGTCCGGGCTGAGATAGCTTTAGTGACAGGGCAAGAGTATGTTCAAGATTAAAGTCAGAAGTTAGTTTTTCAATCTTCTAACTTCTGATTTGTGACTTTTTGATTACCATCAGACGATGGTTGATTGATCTGGTAAACATAGTAAGTCGCCATGGGAATAATCGTAGCGGCAATCAAAAGTCCTACCACCCAAGCAGTCGCATTACCTTGATCAGTATCTTCTGCTTTGGTGAAAGTCCCTTCTACCTGTACAGTATCAACGACTTGGGGTGGACCTGGATCTGGTTCACCAGAAAGGATGGTAACTAAGCGATCGCTGGCATCTAAAAAGGCCTGATTATATTTGTTACCGTCCCGTAACGGCACACCCAAAGTTTCCGCCACTACACTTTCAGCAATCGAGTCAGTCAACAGGGACTTAACTTGATCTCCAGTAATGATGGCAGTACCGTTGGTAACTGTGTCGAGTACTAATAAGGTTTGATGAGACTGCGCTTCTGGTGTGGGAAACCACTTTTCAAACAGTTCTTGAGTAAAACTTTCTGGTGTTTCACCATAGTCGAGGCGGCGAATCGTCACAAATCTGACTTCGTTACCAGTTTGTTTAGCCAAATCCTCCAAAGTGCTGCTAATTTTACCTTCATTCAGGCGACTGATAACTTCACCTTGATCTAAAACCCAGTAGCGATCGCTTGCTGTCAGGTTTGGTATTTGATACACACCTGTTGCTAATGCAGGTGTCACAAACGCAGAAGAACTCAAAATTACCATCAGCCACAGTATAGTTAGCCTGATTAAGTATTTTTTAACACTAAATATTTGGTTGAGGAGCTGTTTCATCGGATGATCTCTTAAGACAGACTTGCACCAAAAATACTATACAACCAATGTAAAAATCACCTCATTTACGGATTTCTCCATCTGTAATCTTTGGCCATACTCAGCAAACCAATCAAGTACTGAGTAAGAATACCAGCCTCTAGCCCCGTTTTCATCCGTGCGACGGTTACTAACAAGAAACACCGCCCCATTTAGGAATTAACCCAAATGGGGCGGACTTTGCAAACCATCCGAGGATTTTAGCACAAAATTTCAATTCTGCTTATTTATAAAGAATTGCTATAAATTTTGATTGAATAACTGACTTAAAAAAACTTAGTGTCTTTGTGCCTTGGTGGTAAAAAATCTTGAACCACTAAGACACCAAGACACAAAGAGTTTTTATGTGTTCATGATGGCTACTGATAACTACACCCCACTCTAGGAGATACCCATCTCGCTCTTTTAGGCATGGCATTTTGGGGTGTTGGCATGGGAGCGCAAGAATCAGTTCTCAAAGCCGCGATCGCTGGGATGGTACCAAAAAATAAACGTGCCACAGCTTACGGCATTTTCAGCACTGGCTATGGTTTATCATGGTTTTTAGGTAGCGCTTTCATGGGTATTTTGTATGATCGCTCTATCACTGCATTAGTTATTTTTTCTGGTACAACACAGCTACTGGCAATTCCCTGCTTTGTTTGGGTGAAATTGCGGGACAATAGCTTAAGTACACCTTTGAAGGATCAGGTGTCATAGCTATGCTAGCTGGGCAAAAAGTGTCTCCCAGTCCATTACAGGTGGTCTTACTCCCTTATTTACCAACTCAAAAGTTTGCTTTTGAGTTGCTGGGTGAAAAATCGATTCTACACAAGCTGCTGCTACATCAATCCGGCTAGCATCACCTGATAATGTGTCACCCGTACCCAATACCACATCCAGCTTACCCCCCGTTTTTGCCTGTAGTAAGGTATTGAGGTCATATGAAGTATAAGGCCCGTCAATCAAACGCCCTGGACGAATAATAGTGTAGGGCAATCCCGAGTCAATGATGGCTACTTCACCCTGCTGTTTAGCATCAAGCACACCAAAGGCATTGAGAATTTTATAAGGAAATTCATCTTTGTGCAGAACTCCACAAGAGGAGACGAAAACGAACCGCTTCAGATGAGATGGTGCTGTTGCTATTAAGTTGCTAACACCTTGAGCATCTACTTTTGCAGGGGTATTTTTTGCCTTGGCATTTCTATATGCAGGGTCAAAGAAAATCTTTCCCCATTCCATCAAATTAGGTTTTGGGTCAAACTCCCATCTAGCAGAGGGAAAAGCAGTAGTGCCAGTACAACAGATGATATGAGTGACATTCTGCATAGCTGCGGGTAGTGTAGTCACATCGCGGATGTCACCGACAGCAATTTCCACTTTGTCATTAAACATTTCTGTGGCTTTGGCTGCGTTGCGTGTGAGGGTACGAACTTTCAAACCCTTTTCCAGCAACTTTGCCACCACAAGTTGACCTACTCCGCCAGTAGCACCAGCAACTAGCACTAAATCTTCAGAAGTCATAACTGTCCTTAAGATAATCTAATGCTAATCTACTCAAAAATGTGCGTATAGCGTTTCCTCCCACAGAGAGCGATCGCAGTCAAAAACCCGGTCATTATGACCGGGTTTTTGCTCAATGTAGTGGGAATATATTCCCCGAAAGTGTAGTTATAGAAGTTCTGTATAAATCGCTGTACTATTAAGTAATACCACTGGAGTTTAACCAATTCCGGAAAAATAGAAAAAGTTTGTTGAGCTAGGCATCATTGCCCAGTTTCCGAGAACAATACAGCACCCGTATGGTAACCTTGAACGCATAAGATTTAGAGAAGAGAATAGTTAAAAGAGCCTGAACTTTCTTCTGCACAGGGATTGATGACATTACAACTGACCCTCTGACTTGATTGGTGCTTAACTCCAATCTTGAGCGTTTCATTGAACGTCCTTGTGCTAACCGCACCATTCTCAATGCTTGAACACCTGTATGTTTCTGCATAAAAAGTCTGTTATCAAATTAGCTTTAGCTTAATCAATAGCTAATTTATATTATTCAAATTAACCTTTAGAAGCCAATTATGAACGTAAAAGCTAAAACATCTATCGTTAGATAGATAGTTTATATATTCCTATTGTTCAGGCTAAAAATAAAGTACTCAAAAATAAATTAACTAATATTTATATCAAAAATATAATTTTTACTAATATAAAAGTCTCTAGTTTAAAGTGGCAAATGCTCATATAATAAACTGTTAATTGCTGCGGGTAGCAATTCAGTTTTCATTGACTGAAATTTGAAAGTTATTAGGTTAGGTAAAGCGAAAGGTTAAAACTTTTGTTTGAGATTTTCGATTTACCCTGTCAAACTAACTTGGCTAACTATTAGGTATCTAGGAATAATGTTGAAACGTCGCACAATACTAGCTACTTTAACTGTGCTAGGCTTCACGCTGGCAGTAAGTACAAAAGTCTATGGACAATCCACTAGCGGGCCAGATGCTTGGGAGACTGTCTACAATGATGCGGTTGCTGGGGCAACAACGACAATTTCAGTGCCGCTTTTGAGTCCTTTATTATCACTTGTCTTACAAATATTCTTCAACTTGGCAGGGTTTTGGTGTGGTTAATTCTTTGTCTCATATCTCAACAGAAAAAGAATCTCAATAGAGGCTGTTGCAGTGTAGTTTTTTAGTAATTTTTCAGCCTGCGTAGACGCTCTAAGTTTTGTCGCCAGACATCGCCTAACTATATTTCACAGATTTTCCCATAGCTAAATATTCCATAACCTGTGAGGACTTTTCTTTCTATGTTCAAATCTCGCACAAATTTTAGTGCCTTAACTGCAATTATCCTAGCGTTTGCCATCAGTACACAGATATATATAAAACCCGCAGTAGCTGCTGGAGTAACGTGTAATCCAACTTTGGGAAACCTACCTATATGCCCAAGTACTGCACCTTCCGAGTCAGCTAGTTTCGTTGACCCAACTGCAATCATCACTAATCCCACAAATATAACCTTGGGCGAAAAAGTCTATGTTGCCCCATTTGCTGAGTTAGATGCTACTCATGCGCCTATTAGCATCGCAGCAGATTCTAATGCTCAAGACCAGGTAAAAATCATAGCTTCGGGAACCGGAGTACAAATTGGCGAGCGTGTGATTATGGCACACATGGCTGTTGTTAAAGGTGCAGCCAAAATTGGTACTCAAGGCTCAACTGGGCCTTTTAGCGACCCAGTTACCAATACTCAGTTTAACAATGATATTCCGGAGACATTTCTTGCCTTCAACTGTGAAATAGATGGTGCAACTATAGAAAGAAACACAGTAGTCAATTTTCTAGCGCGGGTTGGCCCTGGTGTTACCTTACCTGCTGGTAAAGTTGTTCTACCTGGTAAAAACGTTACAACTAACCTAGAAGCTGCTAGCGGCACTTTGGGGAAAGTAGTCAACCTAACACAAGCCGACGTTGCATTGATGGAAGGCATCATTGAAGTCAATGAAGCATTTGCCAAAGGTTATACAGACTTAGCTAGAGCAGACTTGACAAACGTAACAGGAATTAATTATGCTCCCGTCACCTTTTTTAACTCTGGAGGTCTGCCGCAGATAGGTGGAAGTGCGACTCGCGATCCAAACTATCGTAACCGCATTATCGGCAACATCACTTTCCAAGATTCTTTAGCAACACTCACCAACAAACTAGCTAGTAGAATTTCGCTGCGTGCTGATGAGGGAGAACCTTTTAATGTTGGCCAAATTGCTGGGATGGCAAACGATGTTGTCTTTCACGCGTTAGAAACCACTAGTTTGACTCTTGGTAATGGAGTTGGTTACGGGCCACGTGTTCTAATTCATGGTGGTAGACAGGTTGTTAATGGTGTTGCTAATGGCCCTGAGACTAGCATAGGTGATGCCGTAGGGCTAGGGCCGAATTCTGTTATATTCCGCGCCAGCATCGGCAACAACTCAGCAGTTGGGCAAAGAAGCGCAGTCTTCAATTCTACAGTAGCTCCCAGAACGCATATCCGTTCTCGAACAATCTATGCCGATAATGGCAGCCTGATTTTACCTGTGGAGTGGTAATACCAATTTTGGATTTTAGATTTTGGATTCAAAATCCTTACCATCAAACAGTTCTAGACCTCTGAAACAATTCTACCTATCCCAGGTGTAAGCAACTGACTTTTACATCATTATGAATCTGAAAATCTTATTGCTAGTGCAATTACAATGCCTACGATTGATTGTGCTGTTCACTTTGATATTCGGACTGATACTAAGTATTGATGGAAGTTCCTCTTTAGCTGCTAACATCTCCACTAATCAGCCTGAGGTGATACAACTTCCAGTCACAGGACTTGTCTCTACATTGTCGGATGAAGTCGAGGAATTACCATCAGACTTAATTCGCTGGTCAACTTACTGGCAACTTTGCTGGGAACCGTATCCTGAAGCTAAAGAATACGAACTACAAACGGTGTTGATGGAGGGGAAATCTCCAAAGTTGAAACGGCAAAGCGATCGCTGCTTTCGTTTACAAGTTGCATCTAATGAAAACCAAAAATCACAAGGATTACTCAACCGTGATTTAATCTTGTTAATGCACAAGATTCAGCTTGGTTATCGAGTGCGTGCTGTTTTAGATAGTAACCGTGTCAGTGAATGGTCTCAAGTAATGGCAGTTGGTGCAACTACTGTGTCTGAATGAAAATTTATTTGAGGAGCAAGTTCGATGGCATCCTAGATGTAGGAGCCAGCAATAAGAAACTTGGCGAAGGTATTGTCTTCATACTCTTATTTTGGCAATGGTATTAAATTGTGTAATTTAGCTGGCTCTCAGGGTTTATTAGTAATAAAAAACCTCATGTCGTCACATAGATTAGTTTTACCTTTATTCCCTGAAGAGCCATTTAGCTTCTAGTTACCGACAGCTATTAGCAGTCATTAATATACACCAACGCTAAATGACTTGGCTAAGTAGGTGATATGCTCAACGCTGTATGTAATAACAAAGGCTTCAGCTAGCTTAGTCAGTGTGGAAATGTCACTGACAGGGTTGTAGTAAGCCTCTGCACCGCCGGAGATAGAATCTACATCGTTGAGTTCTTGAAGAAAACTTTCAGAATCTTGAAACAATTCAGAACCAGCAGCGTGTAGTTCAGAAAGTGTGATATTTGCCATAAATTAGCTCCTCTAGCATTTGTTGCTAGTCGATGAATTTGGTGAACAATTAAGCTGTGTTTTGCTTAACTGTTACTGCTATTTTTATTCATGAAACTCTAGTAAGTCAAGGACAGAAAACATATTAAAAAGACATATATTTAGGCTTTTTGTCTGACTTAAATAGCAATTTGACTCTGACAAAATAACTTTTAAATTCTGTTTTAATGTGAGTCTCCAACGGAGGTAAACCTGCGGGAAGAGCGAAAGAAATATAATCCTCCGTACTTTTTATTCCTTTGTACTTTTTACTCCTCACTCAGCATTATTTCTTAGGAATTTTGCCCTGTACTTGAGTCTCAAACTCCTAAGTTAGATAGTCCGAGGAATTGCTCGTAATCTTTTGGTGTATCCAAATCGATTAAACCTGCGGGGAAGGGAATACCAATAACTTCCTGAGCATACTTTTTAATTATTTGTCTTGCACCACTCATACCACTGAGTGTAATTAGTTTTGAAAATAAAACACGGTTAAATAAAGCGGGAACGCCTAGAATATCTGCATATTCTGAAGCAACAATTAGCTTCAAAGTAGTTTGATGTATCTCAACCAACTGATTAATAAGTTGAGGAAAGACCAAAGGTTGATCACACAGCATCAAGACAACAGCTTCTGCTTCTGGGTTGATTGCATTCAATGTTTCCATGCCAACACGAATGGAAGTACTCATTCCCTCCACCCAAAGTGGATTTTCTACAGTATGTACTTGTAATGGTTCAATCTCTTGTTTAATGCGTTCAGCATCTGCCCCAATTACAACAATTACTGGGTGGCAAACTGAGGCGATCGCTACTTCAACTACGTGATAGATTAAGCTCTGCTGACCATATTTAAGCAGTTGCTTGGGTGTTCCCATACGGGTGGATGCACCAGCCGCCAGAATAATTAGACCGACACCGGACATGATACATCCTTTCTATGAATTGACCCGAATCGCTGCCTCAGCAAACCACCAGCGCGATTTTCTAAAACTGCTTGAATTTCTGCCACAATCGAGAGCGCAATTGCTTCTGGTGAATCAGCTCCAATATCAAGACCTACAGGACTAAACAAACTTTTTAGTTGTGCAGGAGTTGGTATAAATCCCTCTGATTTTAGGTCTTGTAATAATTGCTGAGTCCGGCTTTTTGGACCTAATATCCCGATGTAACGCACTGCTAATGGTAACAAATTTCTGAGCAATACTAAATCAGTTTTATATTGATGAGTCATAATTACAGCGACCATGCGTGATGTGAGAAGATGGTGCTTGTGGATTTCTTGGGGGTCGCTGAAAATAATTTGATCAGCATCGGGAAAACGCTCAGATGTTATGTAGCCTGGTCTGTTATCTACGACTGTAACATGCCAACCTTGGTGTTTAGCGAGGCTCACAACTGGAATGGCATCATGACCTGCACCGAAGATGACTAAAGGCACAAGGGGGTGGATAACTTCCAAAAACACTTCCACAATCCCGTCAGGTAAAGTGTAAGATTTTACTCGGGAGCATCCTTGTGGGAGTACTTGCCAAGCGTCTGCTAAAACCCGATCAGCAAAAGCTTGATCTTGAATATTATTCATAACTGGATAATCTGGCTTGAGCAGCAATCGAGATCCCACTTGAGCATTAATTTCTCCATGCACAGAAAATACCGTAGCCATGACCCCTGACTGCTGCCCGTAAAGGCATTCAGCGATAAATTCTAGCTGACCGATGGCTAATGAATCAGAGAGCGGCTCAATGAGTACCTGAACTGCACCATTGCAACCTAGACCAAATCCCCAAATAATATCGTTGCTGGCGGTGGTGTCATATTCAATAACAACGGGGTCGCCACCATAAAACATCAGTGGTTGTGCAAGTTCAAACACATGACTTTCCAAGCAACCACCACTGATGCAGCCAATCATTTCGCCAAATTCAGTCAGCAGCATCCGCGCACCAGGGCGACGATAAACGGAGCCGCTAGTTTTCACAACAGTAGCTAAGGCTGTCAGGTGACCTTGCTGTTGAGCTTGCTTAAAAGCTGCCAGTATGTTTTGAAGTTCTTTCATAGATAGCACAGAACTCAATGAAAAGTAGGTAAAAATTGCCTCTTTACTCTGTGTCACGCCACTTGCTTTATGCCGGGGAACCCTTTCGGCAGTTCCTCCTGGGGGGAACCCCCTCTTCTGCGGACTGCCTCACCACCGCAGTGGCTCCTCTGTGTCTCTGTGGTCGAATAAATAACCCTACCCTCCACACAAATTGACGGCTAGTTCAGTTTAAACAACTTTTCTGCGTTGAGATGGTATATCTTTTTCCTATCAATATCGCTGATGGGAGCACTATCTATTCCTGCTACCGCTTGGGCTGTGGATTCATAAGGATAGTCAATGGCAAACAAAATACGGTCGGGGCCCAGTACTGAAAGTGCAAACATCAACGCTGGCGGCCAGTTTACACCACTGGTGGCGATCGCAAAGTTGTTTAGGAAATATTCGCTTGGTGTTTTTTGCCTCTGTTTTACTCGACCAGAAGCATCCATCTCCGTCCATGTTTTATTAGCAAAACGACTATCGATGCGGGGAAGCCAGAACGGTATACCCTCACCCATATGACCCAAAATAAATTTTAGTTGAGGAAATTCATCAAATAAACCACTGAGAATTAAGCGCATCGCGTGCAAACTGGTCTCAACTGCAAACCCCCAACCGGCACCTTCTAGTCCATAGGCCAGAAAGGGTTTGATCATCTCTGGAGAGGGTGTTCTGGGGTGCAGATAAATTGGGACATCCAAGGCTTGAGCTGCCTCAAACAGTACCCAATATTTTTGTTGATCCAAATACTCACCCTGAGTGTGGGAATTAATGATTGCACCCTTTAGCCCTAAATCTTTTACCGCCCTTTCCAACTCGCGTGCTGCTTGATCTGGTGCCTGGGTTGCCACTGCTGCAAGTCCAGCATAGCGATTTGGGTAAGCATGTACAAATTCAGCTAGCTGATCATTACTTTTTCTGGCCAGATCAACTGCTTTGTTTGTACTGAACACCTGAATACCCGGCGACGTAATTGACAATATCTGCATGTCAATGCCATGTTGATCCATGTCGCGAATCCGGCCTGCTCCCAGGTCAGTAAGTCGGTCACGTATATTTTTAGTGGCGGGGCTACTGAGAAACGGTGCATATAATTTGCGGAATCCTGGTTCATTTTCCGCATTAGTAGCGAGAAGTTTTTGCCACTCAGCAAATAATTCCGGCGTTGCAAAGGCCTCTTCAATTGCTATTTTCTTGACGACGTTCTTGCTGTTCTTAGGAGTATAATCAACAACTTCGGCTGCACCTGTCGCCAATGGACTCACTACCGCACCGATAGACAAATCCATTGCTGTTTTCAAAAAAGCTCGTTTGCTAAAATCCATCACTATTCCTTAACATACAGAGAAGCCATATAGCGATTCGATTCCCAATTAAGTGAGGTACAGAACTAATATTTTTTAACGCAGAAGAACGCTAAGGTAGCGCAGAGTTACGCAAAGATTGTCAAATTTTATTAGCGATGTATTCAGTACTTCAGCAGATGAGAAAACGCTATAATCTCAAGCCAGAATCTTTTTGTTAGCTGCTGAAACTTTTGTTCAAGGCATCAAAACCGACCTGAAACACCTGTTCTAGATTCTGCCGTAATCCGGGTTCTTCTTCAGGTAAGCATTTAAAGTCTGCCAACCATTCGATATAAGTGCGATCGCCATCTGTAATTGGTAACAGCCGCAGAGTGCAAATATAGTCTGTCATTGGCTGACTAGGCTCTAACAGGAGATAGGTGCAGACATGTTTTTGATCATCAAGTCCTAGTAATTGCTCTCGTAGAGTTAGCCCATCTTCACGATTAAAACTCCGGATACAGCCTATTTTATCGCTAGGTTCACCATTTTCTATGTGGCTGTCGATTACAGACGGATACCAGTCAGGCAGACCGTTAAAGTTCCGGACTTTCGCCCACACTTGTTTAACAGATGCGTTGATTACAGAACTGGTTGTAACGTTTACTAGCATTTCACTCCTCTACTAAATTTTGCTAAAGTTTTTGCTGGTCACTGCTATGTGCCCCAAAGGCTGGCACGAACGCTCTTCAAGACCGTAGGTAGCCAACTGATTTCTTTAGCATGAGAAAATGTGGTTAGCCCTACACCTGTAATTAAAAAGATGATACCAACGATTTTTTGGAGCGAAATTGGGTCTTTAGGAGACTCTAAAATGCCTAGATGACTGACCACTGCTGCCATTACTACCTGACCCAAGACAAACAAAACAAAAAAAGTACTAGCTCCCAACCGGGGAATCAAAACGCTGGTTCCCAAGATTAACAAAGCACTAAAGACACCACTAAGATATAGATAGATTGGCACATTTCTAAATTTTGCGGCGATCGCTAACCCATCGGTGTTTGATGTCAATAGCAAGGTGATGGACAAAGCTATGAGAGTGGTGGCTAGACCCATGAAAAAGAAAGCCATATTGGCTAGAATTGGCGAACCTACATACCGAGCCACTGAGCTATTCATTGGCAGATAGATGGGGGTAATGGCTCCCATCAAGAAGGCAGCTAAGAGAAATACGATAAATTGCATAACTGAGATTTCCTTTTCTTTGCTATTAAATTCAAAAGCCGTAAAAGACAGCTGACTATGACATTTTCAGAACAGGTTTGATTGCCTTACCGGCTTTAGTATCTGCCACAGCTTTGTTGATATCTTCAAAATCATAAACAGTGATCAAACGTTCAAAGGGAAAGCGTCCTTGCTGATTTAATTCCAGTAATGTCGGCAAAAACGTATTTGGTACAGAAGACCCTTGAATAATTCCCCGCAAATTTGCTGCACGTTTAAAAATTTGCGTTGGGGAAAACGGATATTTTTCGCCAAAATGGGGCGCAATTACCATACCGCATTCTCCACCAGTAGACAGACAGGCGATCGCATCGTTGAGTGCTTGCTCATTTCCAGAGGTCTCCAAGGTATAGCGCACACCATGAGGAGCAATTTCTTTAATTCGCTCGGCAACTTGCCCGTCTTTGGCATTTAATACATGGGTGGCACCCAATTCCAGAGCGAGATGCAAGCGCGCTTCTACCACGTCGATAGCAATTAATGGCGACGCACCGACTAGCTTACCCGCCATAACTGCACTCAAACCTACAGCACCAGCACCGAAAATCGCCAAACCGTCTCTGGGGCTGACTTTAAATGTATTCAGAATAGAACCCGCGCCAGTTTGTACCCCACAGGGAATGGCCGCCAACATCTCGGCAGCTTGATTGCTAGTAACTGGCACGACATTGCGCTCTACTGTAATTGAGTGGTTAGCAAATGAGGACTGCTGAAAAAATGCGCCAGAAATGCGTTCTGCACTCAACTTAATTGTGTGCGAGCCGTCTAAGCGAGTGCCGCCAAATCCCAAGGGAATATGATGATCGCAGAAATAAGGTTGACCCTCTAGACACCCATGACAAACACCACACCAAGGATAAGAAAGAATTACTCGGTCACCTGGTTTAACTCGGCTGACTCCTGATCCCACAGCTTCCACTACCCCCGCGCCTTCGTGACCCAATACAGCCGGCAGTTTCATCAGATTTTGCGCTACAAAATCTGTATGGCAGATACCGCTTGCTTGGTTGCGAACCAATATTTCGTTGCTGCGTAGATCATCGAGTTCAATGGTTTCAAATGTAAATTGCCCCTGGGGTTCATGGACTACGGCAGCAGTTGTTGTTGTGGTCATTTTACCTCCTGGTTTATCTGAGTGCTGATTGCAAAAATGAGGGAGCATTATCGTTACTGTCCCCTATCCCCTGCTTATAGGAAGTCGTCGAATTCGTTTGCCTGTTGCTGCAAAAATCGCGTTGCAGACCGCAGGTGCGATCGCTGGTGTGGCAATTTCACCTACACCGCTAGGTTTTTCGGTATTTTGCACAATATAAACTTCGATTTTTGGCATTTCATTCATGCGTAGTACAGGATAATCGTGAAAATTACTTTGCTGTACACGACCGTTTTTAAATGTAATCTCTCCATACAAGGCGGCGGATAAGCCATACACAATGCCTGATTCCATTTGGGCGCGCACAGTGTCAGGGTTGATCACGATACCGCAATCCACCGCACAGATTACTCGGTGAATATGGGGCTTGCCATCGGTGGTAACAGATACTTCAGCAACCTGGGCAACGATACTACCGAATGATTTATGTAAGGACAGCCCTTGGTAAACACCTGTGGGCAGCTGGCCTCCCCAACCGGCTTTTTCCGCAGCGAGTTCCAGGGTGGTTCGATGTCGTGGCTGCTCACCTAACATGGAAAGCCGCAATTCCAGTGGATCTCGCCCAGATGTGGCGGCTAATTCATCCAAGAAAGATTCAACAACAAAGGCTGTGAAACTGTGACCAACAGAACGCCACCATAGCACTGGCACACCATTATCAACCGGGTGATAATCTACCAGTTGGTGGGGAATTGCGTAAGGGTGATCTGCTCCTTCAATGGCAAGGTGATCAATGCCTTCATGAATCAATAACTTTTCAAAGGGAGTACCTTTGCCGATGGACTCACCAATCAACCGATGAGACCATGCAGTAATGTTGCCATTTTTATCTAGTCCTGCGGCAATTGTGCTGTAATGCATCGGACGATAATAGCCGCCTCTGATATCGTCTTCCCGCGTCCAGATCACTTTGACCGGTTTGTTAATGGCTTTGGATAGTTGCACGGCTTCTTTGACGTAATCCCCATGTGGATTAGAACGTCGTCCAAAGGAACCACCCAGTAAAGTCGTATGAATCTGCACCTGTTCGGGCTTCAGTCCGGTAATTTCACAAGCTGCTTGCTGGTCGGTCGTCTGCATCTGTGTACCAGTCCAGATATCGCAACTATGCGATCGCACATCAGCCACACAGTTTAATGGCTCCATTGGCGCATGGGCGAGGTAAGGTGTTTCGTATACTGCTGCCAGCTTTTTGGCTGCTGCATCAAGTGCTGATGTTGCTGCGCCTGTTTTTCTGACGACCAATCCAGAATTATTTGCTAGGTCGGCATATTTGCACAGTAGGGCTTCAGATGAAAGCTCGGCATTAAGTCCCTCATCCCATGTGATTGTCAGTGCATCACGCCCTTTTTTCGCTGCCCAGAAGTTATCTGCTACCACAGCTACACCCATAGGCAGTGCTACCACATGTTTCACTCCTGCAATAGCCTTGGCAGCCTCAGCGTCAAAATGCTGCAAGCGACTGCCAAACACTGACGGACGCGCCATCACTGCTATCAGCATACCGGGAATTTGGACATCGATCCCGAATACTGCTTTAGCCTTAACTTTGTCGTCGGTGTCTAAGCGCTTGATGGGTTTACCGATGAGTTTGAATTCACTCGGTTTTTTGAGTGTTACGTTCTCCGGGATCGGCATTTGAGCGGCGCGATCGGCTACTTCTCCAAAAGATAAGCGGCGATCGCTCGCTGGATGTAAGATATAACTTTTTTCGGCCACACAACTCCCCGGTGATACATCCCATACTGTTGCAGCCGCAGCAATCAACATTTCACGTGCTGTAGCACCAGCGATCCGCAGTTGATCCCAAGTGGAGCTGACACTAGTGCTAGCGCCCGTACCTTGATAATGTTTCCACACGGTATGGTCATAGTCGGGATGCACAGGCGCAGATTCAATGCGAATTTTGTCCCAATCGGCCTCGAGTTCTTCGACAAGTATCATGGGTAAAGAGGTATAAACTCCCTGCCCCATTTCCGCTTTATGCACAATAATTGTGACGGTATTATCCGGCACAATCCTGATAAATGCATTGATCTGAGGCTGTGTTTGATTGGCTGGGGAGGCGGCGGCTTGCAGGCGATTGGGCAGTGGCAAATAAAACCCAAGAAACAAACCCACGCCGACTTCACCGGATGCTTTCAGGAAAGTGCGCCGCTTCATTATATTTGGTTCCATCCTGGCAACTCTCCTTATTTAGGCGGACATGAGATCAGCAGCTCTATGGATAGCGGCTCGGATGCTTTGATAAGTACCGCAACGACAAATGTTGCCGGACATCGCCGCATCAATATCTGCATCTGTGGGTTGCTGCTTCTGACAAAGTAGTGCCGCAGCAGCAAGCATTTGCCCCGACTGACAATATCCACATTGCGGCACATCTAGTTCTGCCCACGCCTGCTGAATCGGGTGATTACTATTTGCCGCAAGACCTTCTATAGTTAATATTTCTTGGTTAACAACTGCTGATACTGGTGTCACGCATGAACGTATGGGAACACCGTCAAAAAGTATTGTACACGCACCACATTGTGCCATCCCACAACCGAATTTTGTCCCATTCAGTCCCAGATGATCCCGAAGTATCCATAAAATTGGTGTGTCATATGCAACATTTACTACCTTTTCTTCTCCATTTACTTGTAGTTTTACCACGGAGATTTCACTCATTTACCCACTCCTTGAGAATCTGTGCTTCTGAATCAGATGTATATTAATGTATTACTAGATACGTTTTTTCAACAGTGTCCTATGCTTGGGAACGGACAATGTAGTAATGCTTTTCAACACTATTACTTGTTGATTTGAATATTATTGAAAAGCGGCGTATCACTAAATTCAACAGGACGCATTCGCAGCCCTGTTTCCATCAGCGCCAACGCAGTTATTGATGAATGTATTGCTGTGGCATCAGGGTCATCTTGAAAACGACTAATGGCATCGGGTAGGCTAAATTGTTCACTAAACAACAAATCTAATCGGCTGAGTCTATCGAACGCAGATAAAGCATAGGCCGCAACCATATAACTGGAGCCATAAGTGCTTTGCAAATAACGTTGAGAATCTGGCGCTTGTGCTACACTTGACGACAAGATTGACAAAACGCGAGGATGAAGGATATCGGGTCTTCCTAACTGGCACGCCAGATGAATCAGGTAAGTACAGCGTAAATAATCATCAACTCGGAAGCCATCTGTTGATTGTAGATATCCTTGCATACATTGATCAAAGAATGTGACCACATCGGGTACATACATATCAAGCATCCCCAGATTATCCAATGCATAAAGAAAAAAGGTGATCTGCGAAGCTTGGGAAGCTGGCGAAAGCGTATGAAACAACGATACGGTTTGCTGTACCCAGTCTCTTTGATAAATCAAATAATCAAGACGATCCAATACGGCAATTGCATTAAGTATCAACGAGAGGGGAAATATATAGTAATCGTTTCCCTCATGGACACCATCTGCATCTCGGCTTGATGAGTGATTTAACTTTGCATCAAAGATATCCAAAAGCCTCTGAAGATGATTTTCTTGGCCAGTGCATACTTGCTCTTGGCAGCCGATAATTGCCAAGACAGAAAAAATAATTGCTGAACCTCTACCTCGATAAAATACATCGGAAATGGTTGTAGACACTTGCAAGGCTATATCGGCATAGGTATCACCCAAGTCCGAAAAACCTGCCTGTCCTGCTGCTAACAAGAGATTGGCGAAAAGTTGTAGTTTTTCATAGCGAAGCTTGTCATTGGTTGGATCTAGTCTCGCCACTTGTCTAAATGCAATTGCCAAATGCCAATGAATAGTATCTCGATAGGCTTCAAGCTGACCGAGTTTCACTAGACTTTCTGTTAACAAAGCGCAAGCACGTGCATACTGCCAATGTTGACTTGGCAACCGCTCTATTGCACTTGTGAATTGATCATGGGCAATTTGTTGGGCGTAGCGATCGCTTAACGATAGAGCCGCACAAGTGGCAACAATACCATGTAACAAATGATGTGTGAATACGTGAAAGTCAGTTTGCGTTTTTCGAGACAGTGCAAGACTTATTTCGAGTAACCGATTCGATTTATCCGGCTCAAAACCAGTAGCTTCTTGCCCGATCCCCAGTCCATGAACACACCAGTGCCAAGGGGTAGGAAAAATCCGTCGCTCATTTAGCAGCCCTCGAAAGCACTGGTTTTGACTAAAAATTTGGCTACTTGGCGACGAAAATTTTGAGAAATTCATAGGACAAACACCTTTTTTCACTTCCAGCTTCATCAGCAAAAATCTTTTTTTGTTACACGTATAGAAAAGTTTATGTGTTCACTAAATTTCTGTGAATTCCGAACTTATTAACTGGGATACCGTGGAACTCATCTATTCTTCCTTCGAGTAGATCCAGAGTCAGATTCAGCCATTTAATTCCTTCAGCATAGATGGCCAAAGGACGGCTTTGGTTATGTGCGTCATCGATTAAAATACCATCTTTACCCTTGCTGAAGTGAAACGGTGGCATAGCCATAAAATGCGTACCCATCAGGAAAACAAAACGGATGAGCCAGTGAGGATCGTTGCGATTGATATCTGAATCTGGATTGTCCAAATTCCAGCACGCATTCATGACTTCGCTAAAGTGTTCCTCTATGCCTCGGTATGAATATTCATACGGATTATCTTCATGAAAGGCAAGAAAAATATGGGGTATGTTTCTATGCAGCTGGTAGGCAAGATCAAAATGTTCACCGTGAATTTTGTCATAATTGCCCAGGCTATTATGCCACGGCTTGTTGTCGTACATTGGATCATCGGCACCAGTATCGACACCGTTTTCATGAAACCCAATAGCACGTGGATCGAGAAAACGAATCTCCAAATCCTCAGCGCTGAAGGGAGGGTTGGTGATAGAGAAGTTGACATAATCCCTTAACAATGGCTCGATATTGCCGATTTTTATATTCTCAGTATTAGTATCACCTACAACTAGAGAATGGAATTTCGGCTCAAGAATATCGAGATACGCTAAATTATGGCGAAATTTTCTCAGCAGACGAGGCAAATTAGACATTCTTTTGCCGTTAATCATAATCTCTTCGGCTTTGAGCAGTTTGTCGCTAAAAGTTTTTGGTGCCGTATCCTGCGCGAGAGCAAGACGCTTTTCAATTTTGGTAAAGTATGATTGCTCCAAAGTGGGACATGACACTTGGCGGCGGCGTTGGCTGTGGATCTTTTCATTCAGAAGTTGAAAGATGATGCGGTAGAGTGCTGCCACAATTTTCTTCGGCGGGTGATATTTTCTGACGAACTGGCTAACTTCGATACCAGGAACAAAAGTCATATCGTAAATATATTCGTAGACTGTAGAGCCATCATCCTCTGTTGCTTTTTGTTCACGCTCGATAATATTAAGTACTTTGGGGAAAAGAGGTTTAACTGTATCCGGCAGATTCATCAGGTATTGAGTTTGACTTTTGGCTTTCGCACAAGGGGGTAACATAACATTGCTTCCCTCGCGACTCCATTTGGGAGTAATCAGTTGTTCACTCAGTACCTTGCGGACAAATTTTTCACTACCCGGTTTCTGCAAAAAAAGCGTCATGGATTCACTGCCGCCGTACCCGAATCCTACTACAGTCTCATCAGAGTTCAGATACTTCTGAAGTAGCTCGTTGCTTTCTTGAGCATGAGACAAAGCATCAGACGGCAATTCTAATCCTTTGGGATCATGACTATATTTCGGTTTATTCTCTTGAGAAGACTGATCTTTAAGTTTCATAGAGTATATTGTTTCGTTCAGTGTCATTGCTAAAAATCTCCTTTTTAGAATTAATAGTTAAGATTTTCTGCGCACATTTCATGGCAAAACTATCTGACCAAATTTATTTTTTTACTGGTTATGATAAAAAAATGAATTTGGTTTTCTCAGAAAACTTAAATAAATACAATCTGTAGAGTTATCAGAATTTAATTGGAAGTTTATGCAAATTTAAAAATATTTTTTATTGAGTGGGTCAACCTACTCATCGAAAATAATCCAAGAGTATTTGTCTCCAAAAATGGCTACAATGATTAACTCAATACTTGGTTTTGATGACTGTTGAATTATTTTCAATTTTTAATTTTTATTAAAAGCAAAATCTTTAACCATTTTCATTTGCCTAGCTTTTTGATAGGCTAAGGAAAATGATATAATATTAAACAAGTTATCTCGGGAAACACGCTAAATACAATAGTTACACTAGGCTCTATGATTACAATTACAGCCTAAAATAACTTATTTGTCGTGAACAAAAGACATTGCTTTATGATATGGACATGGAAGCAATTTGTGAAGATACCATTGAAGTAAATTGGCGTTAACAAGTTGGACTATGTAACGAGATGTACAATAAGCAACTAACTTAGAAATATGTCATTCCACAGTTTTAACAAAATCAAATACACATCGCTTTTACGTTGCCGACTTACTTATGAGAGGATACTTGTGGAAGTATGAATTGATATATTTTGTCATTCTGAGTGGAGAAAGCGGCACAAAGAATCTAAGATTAAGCCGTTAATCAGAGATGCTTTACATTCACATTATTCAAGGACACTTTCTTTACTTAACTAAATGAAACATACTTCATTACGTGCAATGTAATCAATGCCTTTTGTTGCATCATATTCGTGCATTTTATACAAGAATGGATTTAAATAACTTACGCATCTTCATCGAAGTCGCTCGTAGTGGTAGCTTTGCTGCTGTGGCCCGAAACCGCAATATAGACCCGTCGTCCGTATCGCGAGCAATTGCTGCTCTCGAACACGAGTTGGGTTTACGCCTATTCCAGCGCTCGACACGGCGCATAGCCTTGTCGGAAGCCGGGAATCTCTACTTCGGTCGCATTGAGGCGTTGGTTGATGAGCTAGACCATGCGCGTGATGAAGCTCTTGCAGTTAGTGCCAGTCCTGTGGGGACATTGCGCCTCACAGCCTCAGTGGCGTTTGGTCATAAGTGCATTGTGCCATTGCTTCCAGAATTCCGGGCTTTATTTCCGGAGCTCAAACTTGAACTTTTATTATCGGATACGATCCTCGATTTAGTGTCCGAACGCATAGACCTGGCGGTGCGCCTCGGACCAAGTATTGACATTGGTATGTTCGGCATCAAGTTATTCAATACACGCTACCGGGTGTGCGTCAGCCCCACTTACCTAAAGCAGGCGCAGCCTTTACATGTTCCAGATGACCTGAGAAATCACAAATGCCTACTTTTTACCTTACCAAACTTCCGATCGCGCTGGTTGTTTCGCGATCGCGATGGCATAGTGAACGAAGTACCTATCGACGGAGACGTAGTAATATCGAACGCCCTCACGCTCCGCGACTGTGCGATCGCAGGTATGGGACCGGTGCTGCTGGCTAATTGGCTAATTGACAAAGATATCACCCAAGGACAACTGATTGACGTGTTTCCCAACTATTATGTGACCGCGACGGACTTTGAAACAGCCGTGTGGCTTCTGTATCCTAGCCGCGTCTACCTGCCAAACAAAGTGCGGACAATGGTCGATTTTCTGAGGCGAAAGTATCAGAACTGAGCTTTCAAAGCCAGTCGGCTAAAAGGGCATATGGTTTAAAAAGTAATTTATCTAGACATCTCCAGAAGCAAAGAGAAGTTGCGTGGGCAGGTTCCCTGCATTGAGCAAACTTCGGGAGGAAACAGAGTAAACATACTATGTTTTTATCCCCCTTGAAAGGACTAGAAAACCGGACTTGACAATCGCTCATTATTCAGATCAAGTCTATAGCTTTGTCTAGCGGTCATTTATTATCGCCAGGAATGAGCAAAATTTGACTTTTCAAGTAGATAATAAAATCGTATATGTTCTCACGTTTCAATTAAGATTACCATATACTAAATGAGGCGAGCTAACCTTGCGTCAGTACATTAAGTTTGTCTTAACTAGATAATAATAAATTAATACTTGATTGATAATCTAAACTTTACAACTAAGAACTATTGTCTAAGTTGTTGGAGAAAGCAACAAAAGTATAAATAGCCGCACCCAAATCAAATGACAAAAGGATGCTTCCAGTCGTGGTAATATTATCTTTCTACCGACATCTGTAGGACTAATATTTGATTTTTGAAAAAGCTCCCATCCGTTCTATGTTCCTCTTAGGCTTGTTTCCAGCCTATCATTGAACCTAGTAGTTCGCTAGTCAAATTTTGCCTAGTAAGGTATATTTGGATTACTTACCAAATCAGCACTTTTAGCTCCAATCACCTAGCGAAGTTGCCTTGGTAAACCGCTAGGGACATATCTGGAAATGGCTTGGACTTCTTTGTCCGAGTGGACTTGATAAACCAGCTTAACGGCTAATGCTTTTTTCACCTCACACACATCTGGGTGAAGAGCAATAAATTATTGTAGTTCTGCGTTAGAGTTCGCGGAGATTTCTGTAGGAAAAATATTGCTTGTAGGCTTATTTTTCTTGGGATCATCGCAGCTTTAAAATGCTGTTTTTTCGTTGTTTGCGGTCAGACATATTACCCTTCTGCAAGATTCCGGAGAGCTTTTTCAAAAGTTAAATCAATAATCCTAATAAGTGATGATTCTATCCATCACATTTTTTGCAGTTTTCCAACTACCAATTATCCTCTACCACTAAAAAAGTACAACCTTATGGCAGACTCTCAGTTCAGGTTAGGTACCGTCTCCAACTTTATTTCGTTGTTTGTAAAAAGTACGGCAGTTGCATCTGTGCTCAGTGCTGCGGTGATCCCTGCAAGTTATGCTCAATTCACAGAGGCACGCCCGGATATCCAAATTGCATTTGGTGAAGTTTTTCGGAAACCGACACTATTAGGCGCAGATGTTAAACGCGGTCGATTTGACGTTGTTATTACTAATCGCGGTACAGCAGTTTATCAAGGCCCTCTAAATCTCAATATCTACGTATCACCGGACGCAATCCTTGATAAGAACCCCCTGAGTACTCCTAAAACTGTCACTCAAGTATCAACGTTGGGTACTACCATAAACGAGCCTCTAGTGGGTACAGATGAGATCCTGGGAACCAAAACAATTCCATCTGTGGATTTGCTTCCTGGTGCTTCTACAACTGTTACCGTAAACCTTGGTCAGGCTAACTTTGTTCAACCGAGTGTTGTAGCACCTGGTGCTTACCATCTCATTACTGAGGTTGACACCACCATTCCCCAGGCCACTCAAGACAAAAAAGTCATCGAGAAGTTGGTGAATTCTGGTGACCCTGTAATTGTTTGGAATGCAACCCTGCTAAATGCCATCTTGGCGACAGGGATTCAACGTGAAAATGGCGTGATTTTAGCTAGAGGTGGTACTCCACCCCCAGTAGCGACTCGCAGTCAGGCGATCGTTCACGTGTCAGTCTATGATGCTGTCAACTCGATCCTCAATATCGGTTCACCTTATGCTGTGAAAGTAACTCCCGCTAGTCTTGGGCTGAGTGGCGGTGCTAATGCGCGCGCCGCAGCTACCCAAGCAGCTTATACAACGCTCATTAACCTCTTCCCAGATCCACAACTCAGACCTGTATTTGACCGACAATTGGAAGCATCTTTGGCAAAAATATCGGATGGTAGAGCTAAAGATAATGGTAGAGCTGTAGGAAGAGAGGTTGCTAATCAAATACTAAACTTGCGCAGCGATGATGGTTTAGCTGAAGCATTGCAGTCAATTTACACAGGCGGAAATTTAGCGGGTGAATGGCAACCATCTTTCCCCGATTTTTCAGCAGCAGCATTGCCAGGCTGGGGCTCAGTTACTCCATTTTCATCTAGCGTACCCCCTCGCGACCCCAATAATCCTCAGGCTCGCTTAGACCAGTTTGGACTGACTGGCCCACCACAATTTGGTAGCCAACAGTTCATAGATGAAGAAAATCTTGTCCGACAAGTAGGTGCTTTCCGCAATACTAGCGTTACGACAATTACGCGTACTTCCGACCAGACCAAAACTGCTGTTTTCTGGGCTTTAGATCGTGCAAACACATTTAGACCACCCGGTCAGTGGAACCAGTACGCGCAACAAATCTCTTTGAATAAAGGGGCTACGCTAGCTCAGAATGCCCTTTTATTTGCTCAGTTGAACGTGGCACAGGCTGATGTCGGTATTCTTACTTGGGATTCCAAGTACACATACAATCAATTACGACCAATTCAAGCAATCCGCCAAGACCAACGCACCTTCGAGTCAGGAACTGTTCGCGATACCACCTGGTTGCCACTGATCTCGTATCATGACCCTCAAAGATTCTTTGACATCCCCTTAACCCCACCTTTTCCAGACTATAACTCTGGACACGCGGCATTTGGTGCAGCAGCAGGACAAGTGTTGATTAATTTCTTCGGTGACAACACAATTTTCTCCGTTCCTTCCCAAGACTTACCAGGCGTGGCTCTCACGTTCAACACCATTAGTACGGCGATAGAGGCTAATGCTGCTAGCCGCATTTTCGGTGGGGTTCACGTTCCATCTGCGGCAGTAGTTGATACACCAGTAACTAGATCCAGCAGCGAATCTCTGACCACAGAATCGGAAACTTCTACTACAGAGACAGAAGCATTTAGCACCACTACCTCTGATGGTAGTACTTCTTCTACTACAGAGACAGAACTATTTACCGTCAATACCACTGAGGGTGATGTTCTGCTAAATATGGAAAACGATCCCGAAGTTGAGTTAGGTAAAAACGTGGCTGACCTCGTAATTAACTCATTCGGAAACTAGTGGTTTGTCAAAAGCTAAACCACATCCAAATTCTCCATAGACAGAACTGGATTTGGTAGCGATTTAGCTAGGTTGGCGTTAAAAAATCAAAATATCGAAAGATAAGCTCAGGTTGTTTGCTGATTTTACGTTTCGTGAAGTTGATTTTTTAACGCAGACTTACTAAAAATTTCCAGGATGAAGTCGTGAAATGACTTCTACCAGACTGACACTTTTTCATTCAATAGAATTAATAAATTTGCCAAACCGCTCTGTAGATTTGAGTTAAAGAGAGTGAGCAGGTTGAACGATCATCGGGATAATATTGCCTGAAAAATTCGTAATTAAGGCATTATGACGATTTTCTGTAAAATTAAACCAATGCATCAATTATTATGAAACTCAAATCAATTAACATAAAAACCAAAACCGGCTTAGCAGGTGTTGTATTTTCTATACTTCTTGGCACAATTAGCATTTCATTAGTTTCGTCGGGTAACTCTACAAATAAATTACTGATAGATGATGAACAAACGCGCACATTAAATACTAATTCAGTGTGGGTTTATTCAGTCGCCATTAGTCCCGATAATCAAAAGCTTATTACAGGGAGTTATGATAAAAGTATCAAGGTTTGGAATCTGAAAACTGGCGATTTAATTCACACACTTCGGGGACACGGAAACTCTGTAGAATCCGTTGCAATTAGCCCAGATGGTGAAATTTTAGCTAGTGGCAGTTGGGATTTCCAGGTTAAATTGTGGGATTTGAAAACAGGTGAACTAATCCGCACTTTATCTGGACATTCAAATGATGTTAAAGCAGTTACGTTTAGCCCCGATGGTAAAACTTTAGCTAGTGCTGGCTGGGACAAAAAAGTGAATCTCTGGAGTGTAGAGACTGGTGAATTATTGCAGACTTTCAGTCAATCAAAACCAGTGAGAACTGTTGCCATTAGTCCCGACGGTCAAACTTTAGCTAGTGGCGATGAAGGTGGAAAAATTATGCTTTGGCAGATAAGTACTGGTCAATTAAAAACACCTTTAGCAGCTCATAACCAAAGAATTTGGTCTATAGCCTTCAGTCCTGATGGACGTTTTCTAGCTAGTGGCAGTTCTGACCGCACAATTAAGTTATGGAACTTGCAAAATGGGCAGTTGCGCTACGTTATGAAAGAGCATGATAGAGCAGTTCATTCCGTAGCTTTCAGTCCTAAGGGAGAGACTTTAGCTAGTGGTAGTTATGACAAAAAAATTAAGTTGTGGAATACACAAACAGGACAACTAATTGATCAACTTAAGGGTCATGACAAGGCTATTTGGTCTATAGCTTTTAGTTCAGATGGACAGATTCTTGCTAGTGGTAGTTCTGATGAAACTGTGAAAATTTGGCTCAACCCTGTCAATTGAGGATGCCACAGCGATTTCATTTAATCCCCAAGACCATAACCAGATATCTTGCATCGGTTCTATATCCCGCCAAGAAATAAATTTTTTGGCTAGCAATACCTTAGCCAAAATAAGAGCCTTGATAATTTTTGGCAAAACTGGCAAAAATAAGCATACATAAGCGTTTCGATAAAAAGGTAGTTTGTCATCCCAAACCCTTATCCTGCTGTCAATACGTTAAAAAACCCTTGTGGGAAACCTTAAAGGAATTTTTATGGCTGATTGTTTTTGCCAAGCCGAGCGAGAAATGGGAGTTAATGGTTAAAGCATCATCATCTCACCCTCGTAAATTGGCTAAGGTATTGTGGCTAGATGACAGTTTTTGATGTTGGTGCAAGATATATATCTTTAATCTGGTCTAAATCTCAGGAGCAATTCGTGTAAAAAATACACGAAAGTCATTCATCAATTGCTATTTATTGCTTCTTTGACATCAAGTATAATTAAATCATGTTGATAGTTGATTACCGCAATCAACTGAAACTTGGCTCTATAAAAGGGTAATAGGGTACCCACTCACCCCAAGAGCAATTACAAAGTTTGCACTAGCTCCAGCCTCAAGCAAATTATTCCAGAAGTTTGCAGGGACAACTGCAAATCAGACTAGTAAACTACAAAATTTTCCCAAGGAAAAACCATGACTTTAGCACAAGAAATTGACAAGGTTCTGTCATATATGCAGAGCAACGTTCCGGTGGAAACTCTGACGACAATCAGTCAGTCCACAGAAAATTTAGCTCGTGCCGGGATTGTAGAAAAATCCCTACAAGTGGGAGATACAGTACCTAACTTTACTCTCCCTAATGCCAAAGAGCAGGCTGTTCAAATTCAAACGCTACTGGCTCATGGCCCTGTTGTAATTTCTTTCTACCGGGGACAATGGTGTCCTTTCTGTAGTCTGGAATTAACTGAGCTGCAAAAAGTATTGCCGGAAATCAAGTCTCTAGGAGCTTCCTTAGTTGCGATTTCGCCCCAAACCCCAGACCATACTCTTTCTACCGTTGAGAAGAATAATCTTGAGTTTGAAGTGCTTAGTGATGTAGGCAATAAAGTTGCTAAACAATTTGGACTAGTCTACCAACTTTCTGAACAAGTGCGTCAGGTTCATAAAGGGTTTGGAATTGATGTGTCTGAGTACAACGGAGATACCTCTTACGAATTACCGATTTCAGCGACTTATGTAGTGGCTAAAAATAGTCAGATTGTCTATGCATTCATTGATCCAGACTATACCAAGCGTCTAGAGCCTACTGATATCTTGACTATTCTCAAGCAGTTATAGATTTTTGCTTGTTTAATAAGCTGTCACGCCTATACGATTTAGGCAAGACTGGCTGACTTCTACCTTGCTACTTCAATGTCAGTAGATCGAAAAGTTGTTGTTTTGTGATCTACTGATGTTTTAATCATCATCTTGATAAAACAAAAAAACCATGATTAATCGACACACACACTTGAGCAAACTCGGCAAAAATGTTCTGGCAGGTATGTTTGCATCATTGTCTACTTTGATCAGTTTTTCAGCAGTAAATGCTGCAACTTTAAGGGTGACAGTGGAAAACTTAGCACCACAGCAAGGTAACTTTTTTAGCAGTTTATGGGTTGGTTTCCATGATGGTAATTTTGATTTCTTTGATATTGGTCAACCACCAAATTTAGCTCTTGAGCGTTTAGCAGAAGATGCTGACTTGAGTGAAATTAGCAGTTTGTTTAACAGCAGTAGCACTGGTTCAGTTGATGGTATAGTCTTTGGACCGACAGGCCCAGTACAAGATTTTTTCCCTGGGGACAGCGCATCAGCGACTTTTACAGTAGATGGATCTCTCGCGAACAGTCGTTATTTTAGCTATGGTGCGATGGTTTTACCTAGCAATGATGCTTTCTTTGGTAATGATAATCCTCTTGCTTACAGAATATTTGATGACGCAGGCAAATTTATTCCTACTAGCTTTGTCGTTCTTGGTGCTGATGTTTTGGATGCTGGTTCAGAAATCAACGACGAAAGTAGATTTAATGCTGCTGGTGTGGGGCCGACACCGTTTGATGATTTTCAACCTAACACAGGTATTGATGAAAATGGAGTTGTGACAGTACATCCAGGTTTTATTCCTGGAGGTAATATTTTAGGCGATCCCAATTTTGCTAATGCTGACTTTACAGTTCCTGGTTATCAAGTTGCCAGAATTACAATTACCCAGGTTCCTGAGCCAAATACGTTTATAGGACTATTGTTTGTGGGTAGCTTGTTCTTTTTGCATCGTCAGAAAGGTCAAAAAGCAAGAAGCAGTGCCAAAATGTGAGGTGCTAAAAAGCAGGAAAATAAATCACCTATTTCTAGGTGTGATGGCATCCTGAAATAGATGATTTATTGACCATGAAACTATTTAATTGGAAATTAAGCTAACTCTTTAAATCAGGCGATCGCAGGTGACGTAGTTTCTAACTCAGTAAGTGAAATTTAATTGTAAAGATGATGTATACAACATGGTTTTCCGATTCTATTTCCCCGGCTAACTTACTAGGTATTTTGGCAGTAGTTAGTTACATCTTGACATTACTTCCAACCTCTTTAAGAGTAGTTTTTCCTGCACTTAAAAAGGCGAAACTTCCCATCGAATTATTGAAAAATCGCCGCCAATTAGGTATTCTATCCTTTTTGTTAGCTTTGGGTCATGCTTGGCTGTTGGTAATCAAAAGAAATTTTGATTTCTTCGATTTGAACACCTATAGAGTATATGTGCATGGCTCGGCAACATTTATTATTTTCACACTGCTAGCAGTCACCTCTAATGACTGGTGTGTCAAAAAAATGAAGAAAAACTGGCAACAGTTGCATCAGTTAACTTATTTAGCAATGTTTTTACTATTTTGGCATATTAATGACAAAATGCATGGACATTGGAATTTTGCCACTCCTTTGACAATTATTGGCATGACAACAATAATCATTTTGTTCTTGAGAAGATGGTGGCTGGAGCGGCAAGTGAAAAAACCTCAAAAAGTTAAGGAAAAGCAATTATTAGGATAGAACAACTAAATTACCATGTCTTAAGCTCAATAAACAGGAATTAATTTCCTAGTATCAGCTTTTTTAAGTAGCGCTAACTTGTCAGTTTGCTAATAAGTTAGGTAGTTGATATTACAAATCTTTAGCACCTCACAAGTAGAGTGAATTTGGATAATCTCAATGCACAAGGCTTGAATGTACATCTGGTATCAATATTATCAAACTGTTGATAGAATCGAATCATTATTGTTAAGAGGAGAAAATATGGATCTTAAACTTTATGATTTAGCTGGAGCCAAGGATGATTGCCGCTTTAGTCCGCCTTGTTGGCAAGTCAAAATGGCTTTAAAGCACAAAGGACTTAATGCCCAAGAAATTCCTTGGCGGTTTACAGAGAAAGAGGCGATCGCTTTTTCCGGGCAGGGAAAGGTTCCTGTCTTGGTTGATGGTGACCACACTGTAGTTGATAGTTGGGAAATTGTGCGTTACTTGGAAACAACTTATGCCGATCGTCCCAGTTTATTTGGTGGAAAAGCCAGTGAATCAGGTGCTTTATTCATGAAGTTTTGGTGTGTGCAAACCATCACACCAATTATTTTGCGGATTATTCTCCTAGATTTATTTCAGCATTTACATGAAAAGGACAAAGCATACTTTCGCGAGAGCCGAGAAAAATTTTTGGGGATGACACTGGAAGAATTTGCCACACCGGATGATGCGACTATTACTGCTTTGCGAACAGCTTTATCTCCCATACGAGAAGTTCTCAAACGTCAACCCTATTTAGGCGGTGATAGTCCTTATTTTGCTGACTATATTGTATTTGCACCATTTCAATGGGCAAGGGCAGTTAGTCCCATCCAATTGCTCGCCCAAGATGATCTAATTTATGCTTGGCGCGAACGCTTGCTGGATGCCTTCGATGGTTATGCTCGCAATTCATTTGGTTACTCAACCTAAAAATTCAGCGTTGCATATTTGCCGGATGAATTGAGCTTGTTAATCAAAGCTGAAGATTTATTCTTAGCGCTTTTGCTACGGCAGTAGTCGCCCATGGGGGAAACCCCCAAGTCCGAGATTACTGCCTAGTCTTTGCGGGCAATAAAATTTATGCGATTAATTAGCAACGCCAAAAATTCACAATTTAGTACGAAAAAATTCACGGGAGAAACAGTATGAGCAAAGTTGCATTACTGGGAATAGGTGCAATGGGATTTCGTGTAGCACAGAACCTTCTTAGTGCTAACCATAAGGTCTTTGTTTACAACCGCACGGCAGATAAAGCCATACCCTTGCTGGATAAAGGAGCTGTTTGGGCGGCAACGCCCAGAGAAGCAGCCGAGTCAGCTGACATCGTGATTAGTATGGTCACTGATGACGATGCGTCACGAGCAATCTGGCTTGACCCAGAAAAGGGTGCAGCGATGGGACTTGGCAAAGACGCAATTGCAATTGAGTCAAGCACGTTAACTGTTGATTGGACGAAAGAACTAGCAGCAAACATTGAAAGCCGTGGGATAGCCTTTCTTGATGCTCCCGTCATTGGCTCTCGTCCACAAGCGGATGCCGGAAAGCTCATTTATGTGGTTGGGGGAAGTGTAGAGACTTTAACACTAGCCCAAGATGTCCTCTATGCTGCCGGAGCCGCAGCTATCCATGTTGGCCCGATTGGTCAAGGGATGGCGATGAAACTTGCAGTCAATGCGCTTTTTGGTATTCAGGTGGCCGCATTAGCAGAAATTTTGGGAATGTTGAATAAGCAGGGGATTGACCCAGCAAAAGCGATGGAATGCCTCGGTGATATGCCTGTGATGAGTCCAGCCGCTAAAGGCGTAGGAAATCTGATGTTGATGAACAACCATGCACCGATGTTCCCAATTAATTTAGTGGAGAAAGATTTCCGCTATGTTACTCAAACAGCGCAAACTGTTGCTGCTGCAATTCCCGCATCTAATGCTATTCACGGCATTTACTTGGAAGCGATCGCCAAAGGATATGGAAACGACAATATTACAGGTGTTGCGCAACTTTTCATCTAAACGTCTCGGTTGGTGAAACCATAAAAGCTGACAGACAACATCCACATCTTTGCACCATATTCAACCTTCGGGAAAACGCGACAATTAAATTTTCCCAGTGATGATCTAACTTTTTCGCGTTTCTCCTGGAGCCTCGCTATATCCTCACCTGTGGGTAATTCACTTACTTTTAGGCTGTTGAAGTAACTCCAACCATTCCCACCAGATGAGAGTAGCCTTTTGTTGTAATATTTTGGCATAGCGAACTGTATCGGCGCGTAAGCTTTCAACACTGACACCGGGTGTAGCATTAATTTCACAAGCATGGCCAATAAACCAGCGTTCTAACCCTGATGCAGTCACTTCTAGATGAAACTGTAGCCCCATGCAAGATTTACCCCAAGAAAATGCTTGATTTTGATACTCTTTGGTAGCAGCTAAATGTGTAGAGCCAGCCGGCAAATCAAATGTATCTCCGTGCCAGTGTAGGACTGGGGTTTGTTCTGTAGCTAAATGAACTAAGGGGGAATGTTTCCCAGCGTCGCTCAGTTCTATGGCAGACCAGCCAATTTCTTTTTGCATTCCAGGGTAAACTTTGTTTCCTAAGGCACGAGCCATTAATTGAGCGCCTAAGCAGATGCCTAGTGTAGGTGAATCAACTGCTAAACGCTGTTCTAATAAATGTAGCTCGTCTCGAAGAAAGGGATAGTCTTGTTCATCATAAACCCCAATTGGGCCTCCTAGAATAATCAGGAGATCTGGAGTGAGAGGAGCGATCGCGGCCAAAGAATCAACTCCAGCTTCAAAATATTTGATTGTGTAACCTTTTTGTTCAAGAGCCAGTTCTAGAGAGCCTAAATCCTCAAAAGCTAGATGTCTGATGACTGTTGCACTTTTCATGGTCAAATAATCTTTGTTAAATGAGCTGATAATCTGCAAATATTTGGGAAGCCGAGGGAATATTCAACACACCTGCCGCTTCAAACATTTTTAAGGTGGGACTAGCTGCCTGTTTTACTGAAAGTGCGACTTGTTCAGGTATATATACTTCTTGTAAAATCCCCTCTGCATCTGGGGCATTAAAGCCTAAGCGTCTGACAATACTGTACTCAAGCTGACGATCTGGACCGAGAAAAGCCCAGACTAACTTGGGTAAAATTTGTAACATTTTTTCTTTTTCGTAAGCGGAGAGACGCGCCCACAGCAAGGGAAACAAATTACGGAAATAAGCGCTGTGTAATGCTTCATCAACAGCATGATCATTAATAACTTCCCGTACAACAGACGCAACTTCTGGGTCATGGGGAATATTTTTCAGCACTTTGGTGACCAAAGTTTCTGAGATTGTCACAAAAAATAGCTTAATCAAGTCGGATGATAATTGTGTTTGATTTTCGGCAATTATCTTTTCAATTACCCGTTCAAAACTGGGACGACCAACCACAGAACGATTGAGAGCAAATGCCTCTTCTACTTGATGGGAAAAATCCTCTACAAACAAAGCATGACCACCTTCATCACAGTAGATTTTCAGAGCATCATTACGTTGTTGAGCGCTGAGAAGAATCGGTGCTTTCCCTTGCGCTAAAGCACTACAAACAGGATTAACGTGGCTTAGCTCTAACAGTGTAGTAAATTGCAGATGAGCTAACAGATGATAGCCAAGAACAGTTATCCAACGCTGGTAATCTACCACAATTTGCGGATGAGATGCTAATGGTACTAACTCTGGAGAAAAAGGTAGCCCAGAAATAGCATCCTGGCGTATGGGTTTACTTCTAATCCAGCTTGTTTCATGCCAATGGCTAAATAAACTTTTATGTGGCTTGTGAAATTTGGCACTTAAAGGCTGTTTTACTGTATTCATGGTGACTCTTTTATATATGTTAATAGTGGAGTTTCTTCCCGCTCATACGTGAACTGAAACAGCGTTCAATTCAATTTATTAACCACGAGCTTGTCAGATAATCATCCAAACCATGCGTTATGCCCTGCGGGAAGCCACCATACAGCAATTATCTACTAAAAAATTAGTTAAAAAATGAGGTGAATTTAAATAACAAATAATAAAAGCATGAAATTACTCTAAGATAATTTTCATGCTTTTCTCACCAATAATTAATCTTCATGGAGAATTAGCGGGTATGAAACTCCACCTCTTTTTCCAGAATTTTGATATCGTAATTACCAAAAAAATCATGGCCGAGTAGTCCAATACCAGCTTTTGGCGCGATCGCCACCTCTAAATTGTTAGCCACAACTCCACCAGCTGCCATAGACATGACCTTACCTGTGGGGAATTGGACTTGAGTACCATCAGCAATTTGGGCTTGCATCATCCCTGTAGCCTGGAGTTTCAGGGTACTTGCCATACCTGAAGTAATCAAAGTACCGTGGGCCCCTGTATCTACAATCATCTCAAAAGTTTTTTTGTCATTGAAGGTGACATCAATTACAGGGGTTCTACCAAGGCGGCGTTTGATGGGAACCCGAAAAACTTGGTTATTATTGTTGTGAGACGGTATCTTTTTCGTAGCGCACAGTGTTCCTAATCCAATTCTTCTGCCGGAAGAGGTAATCATGAAACATGATCCCGGGTCTTCAGCGATCGCCCGATGAGAAAATGCTAAAAATAGCAACGTTGGCATTAATTTTATCAAACTTAAGTTAACAGTCCTAACCCAACGCCTCCAGCCATTCTTCATGATATCTTGCTCTCCGACTTGTCCTGTAGTCTTATATATGTTCATGAATAAACTGCCCAGACTCTGTGTAAAACTGGGTAGTGCAACCTTTGCTCATTCATCTTGAATCTGGATAATTACTTAGGTGCTTCATATTTGTTGAAGCAACAAAGTTGAATTATGCAATTTTTTTAATTTCAGGATATATATTAACTTTTACCTGTGTGTATCTGTATATCTCTATAAAATGAAATTACAGCTTACTAAAATACATAGTAACGGTAATCACTGATAGATAAATTAAAGATTGATTAAAGACATGATGAAATTACTGAAGTAAAACGGCGTAAATAATTAAATTTTTGTTGGCATATCATACCGCAGGGGAGAGAGGGCTAAAGCCCTCACTACAAACTTTTAACTATTGACTGTTTATGTCTAATCCTGGGATTTTAGTCAATACCAATCAAAACATCAGTTGATTTGACGATTGCATACACTTCTTTACCTACTTCTAAACCCAGGCTTTCGTAGGAAGACTTGGTAATGATCGAAGTAACTTCAACTCCGGGCGCAATTTCAATCACGATTTCGGCATTGATAGCTCCAGGTGTAACTTGCTTCACCTTTCCTTTGAGAGCATTACGAGCACTAACTTTCATTCTTTACCCCTTGTGTGAACTAAATAAAGTACAGCCCTTGATCAGTCAACATGCTTTTCGTACAGAGATAATACCAGCTGATGGAGAAGGCGATCGCCTGCCTTGTGCAACTACAATGCGAGTCCATCTGATACGGGTACATAAGACTTTACTAAAAAATCTGGGCTGACTACCATCATGGGTGAAATGATTCTTGTGTGATTGTTTCCCCAAATAATTCTGCTAATAATTCGCTTGCTTGTTCTAAAGAATTCAATACTCGGTAAGCCGAACCTTTGATTTCCGGAGATGGCTGTTCTATATCAGGAACCATAATTGGACACATTCCCGCTCGAAAAGCTGCTTCCACACCTACAGATGAGTCTTCAAAAACCACACACTGTAAAGGAGCAATGTTCATGCGGCGGCTGGCTTCCAAAAAAATATCAGGTGCAGGTTTCCCCTCAGCAACATCTTCACTGGTGACAATTGTGGTGAAGTATTGTTGAATACCAGCATTAGTTAAACGTCGGATAGCTCTAGTTCGAGCAGTCCCAGTTGCTAATCCCATAATTACTCCCAGGTTACTTAGTTGATGAAGCAAATCTAAGACACCAGGTTTTATTGGCAAACCTTCTCGCAATTCTCGCTCATCACCTATTTCGATACGTTGCACTGTCACAGACTCAAAAGGTAGGCTAGCTCCGTATATTTTTTTGAGTAACTTTTCCCGCCATGACAAGTCTCGACCAATAAACTCGATGTATAAATCATCGCTCATTGTATAGCCATGATTTTTTAGGGACTGCTTCCACGCCCATCGCGCAATACTTTCCGTATCAAACAGCAGTCCATCCATGTCAAAAATTGCGGCTCGGGAACTTGATAACACATTAAGTCCTTTGATTCTTGACAACCTGTAACTATATTAACTATGTTTCTACCGAGGAAGAAAAGTCTTAAACGTCTCAATCGTGTCCAAAAATTATAATTCATTTGCGGGATTTACAGCAGCGATCGCCGACTTTATTACTCTTAGTACCAGATAAAAAAGCCCGTCCTAATTCCTAGCAACGGGCTTTGTATCACTGATAGACCCATCTATCTCATTAGCAATTAGCTAGCTTCAGTAAAGCTATATCAGTTGGCTGATTGGAGATTGACTTTGACGACTTTATTCTTTTCTTCTTCAGCCTTAGGTAGCATTAAAGTCAAAATTCCATTTTTATATTCTGCCTTAACATTGGTATTTTGAACTCGAGTAGATAAAGGAATCACACGTTGGAACTTGCCATAGTTGAATTCGCTTTTGATCACACCTTTATCTTCGGTTTTGCTTTCCGATTTACGTTCACCACTAATGTAAACAGCTTTTTCTGTAACCTGTATATCTAAGTCTTTAGCTTCCATTCCCGGAAGTTCTAGCTTCAGGTGAATTGCCTCTTCAGTCTCTTGTAACTCAGCAGCAGGAAATCTAGTTAAGTTTCTTTCTGCAAACGTTGCTGGTAGCATATCTTCATCAAACAACCGATTAATTTGGCGTTGTAAATTGTTAATTTCTTGCCAGGGGTTCCAACGTACTAGTGTCATGTTTCCACCTCTGAATTCTTGAGTATTTATGCCGTTTAAGTTAGGTTTGATGCTCTTATAATATTCAGAAATAAAACTCGTGTAAGTTCGGTTTTTAGCACTCAACTATGATGATTACCGAACCGAGATATTAACCAATCAGATGTACGGAAAAATGAATATTTGTGGTTCGGTAAACTCGACAATAATAACATTGAAATCTACTTAGGGTTTGTGTCAAATTCAATAAATGTCTTTTTTATGGCAGACTTTGCGTCTCAATTACTGCCCTTGCAGCTAGCTCGTAAGAGAAGGCGGTTTGTTTCTCACAAGATGGTTACACCTATTACTTGAATAGGTATGAAATGAAAAATACCTCGCCCATGTCATAATGAACGAGGTATGGATAGGAGTAAATCAACAAGGACTTATGATTCTACTTGTCCCTTTTGCGAGAAGAAGGGATTCTGGAGATCACTACAATTAAAACAGTAGCAATCTTCAATTCACAGAGCATAATTAGCAGAACTAAGAGAATTAGTACCCTAATAAACGCTCTTGAAGTGTAGTAAACCTTGGACTATAAAGCCCACAAGTCTTTTACAATTAATACTCTAACAAAGATCATCTAATAGATGTCGCCAAATTGGCGTTTTTTTAATTTATTTGCTTATACAAGTAATATTAACTTATGATTTTTGCCCTATAAATGTAGCAAATCATGAGGTTTACTTACTTTTTCTAGGCATAAAACTGCATAAAATAACGGCAGCAAACCCACAAAATAAATCAACCAGAACACTTTAATAATTCATCGATAGGTATTAAGATGAACAGAATATTGGCAAGTATATTTTTAAAATCGACTGCTAGTTGTGTAACCTTAATATAAGGTGCTAATACCATAACCCACGGATAGCCTAACCCCAACAATAGAATGCCCTCTGCTGGGGCAGGATAATGGAACTGTAATTCTGAGATGGTCGTCTAGTTGTACTAGAACTTAGCCTGGCGAATACCACAATATGTCAAGATGGTCTTTGGGTGTTGATGGAAAAAAGAGCTTTTGCGGCTGGCGATCGCCCGTTTTTATGACGCGATCGCACACAACTCATGCAACCCTAAAATCGTCACTGTGCCAACCACATCTAAATTACAGTGCCGAAGATTTTAATTTCATCCAGATTTTAGACCTTACTGATTAACCATTTTTAAAATGTGTCCACTCGGTGTCGCTACCAGTCACTTAACCCATGTCCTAGAAATAGGAGAGGCACAATTTTGGCTATTGCTGGTGGGAGTCAACCAATACCAAGATGAGAAACTACCCTCACTGCGCTACTCATCTGTGGATTGTCAGGGTTTAGCCGCAGCTTTAGCAGACGCAACCCAAGGATTTCCCCAAACAGAGAAACGGGTTCACCACGATTTGACTTCTCAGCCGCCTACCCTCTCTACAGTGCGTGCCAGCTTACAGCAAATTACTACAGCTGCTCAACCACCGGATACGATTTTATTTTATTTTTCTGGACATGGGATGCTAGAGCCAAATACGCAGCAAGCGTTTTTATGTCTAGCAGATACTCAAACAAACGACTTACTCAATACAGGTTTAGGATTACAAGAACTTTTGCAGTTATTGGGAAATAGTGAGGCGCAAACTCAGTTAGTGTGGCTGGATGCTTGTCATAGCGGTAGCTTAACATTCCGAGGAGCCAGAAGTAATACCACAGCCCCAGCTTTGCCCAACCCCACACCCCAAATGGTGGAATTATTACGCCAACGCGCCAAACAAAGTAAAGGATTCTATGCCTTACTTTCCTGTGATACCAATCAACAATCCTGGGAATTTCCCGAATTGGGACATGGAGTATTTACTTATTACTTGATGCGTGGGTTGCGAGGTGAAGCGGCTGATCCCCAGGGTTTGATTGATGCTGATGGACTTTATCGATATGTTTATCATCAAACGCGACAATACATTGAGCAAACCAACCAGCAATTACGGCTGATTAATCAGCAAAACAAAAGTAGAGGCGATACTCAGCTTTATTCTGAATATCCGCAGCAAACACCCAAGCGGATTGTCGAAGGAGTAGGCGAAGTAATTCTGGGATTAAAACCAGCAATTGTCGAATCGTCCTCTCCCCGACAAGCACTAATTTTAGAGGGACTAGCTACTAATCAGACTACTCTCGCTTTTAGTAAATTATTACGAGGTGTCGGTGGTTTTGAATTAGAATATTGGCCGCGATCGCCAAACACCACCACCGAAGATTTACACGCTACTATTCAAACTTGTTTACAAAGTACAGAATCAGTTCCCCAAAACAATCCCAAAATTTTGGCCACAGTACTTTTATATTTACGTGGCCGACTTGAGGAAACTGAAACTGGTGAACCTGCCTTAGTTTTGGCAGAAAATATCCGGCTAAGTCGTTCCTGGTTAAGGCAACAGCTACGACGTTCAACTTATGCCCAACAAATTATCATCTTAGATTGTCCTGTGGGGTCAAATAACTATGCACCTCTACAAGATTGGGTCGAAGATTTGCAACTAGGATTTGAGCAAGGGCAATGTATAATTGCTGCTGCCTCCCCCAAAGACAATCCCGAACAATTTGCCCAAACCCTACACTCTACCTTGCAAATAGCCCAGCAACAACCTAGTTTGACAGCAGCCGCTTGGATTACCCAATTGCAATTATCCTGTAATCATGAATTGCCGTTGCATATCTGGCTATCTGGTACACAGGGCGTAATTGAAGTTATACCTGCCAGTTCTAGTAATAGAGGCGTTAAGTCAACAGCAGCTATTGATTTAGGGCTTTGCCCTTACCGGGGATTACGCGCTTTTGCAGAAGAAGATGCACAGTATTTCTACGGTAGAGAAACCGTTGTCCAGCAACTCATTAGTGACTTAACACTGAAGCCATTTATTGCAGTTGTGGGAGCCTCTGGTAGTGGAAAATCATCTGTAGTGCAAGCCGGATTAGTTGCTCACCTACGACGTGGCAAATTATTACCAGGTAGCCAAGATTGGTGGATGAGAAGTGTGCGCCCCGGTGCAAATCCCCTAGAAGCTTTATCGCGCCGCCTAGTAGATAGCGGTACTGAGCGAGAAAAAGCATACCAGCAAATGCAGCTAGAAGGGATGTTACATCAGGGGGTAGAAGGATTCGCTAACTGGTTACGTAATCGCCCAGAAGCAATTGTAGTTTTGGTAGTAGATCAATTTGAAGAATTATTTACCCTTGCTCCCAGTCAAGATAGACAGAATTTTTTAGAAATTGTCTTAGGGGCGCTAGAGTACGCACCAGACAAGTTTAAATTAATCATTACTTTGCGGGCAGACTTTATCGCCGCTTGTTTAGAAGTACCGACATTGGCGAAGCTGTTGCAGCAGTCGAGTGTGCTGTTACCTCCCTGCTTAACTGAAGAAGAGTATCGCCGCACTATTATTAACCCCGCCGAACAAGTGGGATTAACAGTCGAGTCAGAATTAGTAGAGGTGCTGGTGCAGGAGTTACACCAGTCTCCGGGAGACTTACCACTGTTAGAATTTGTTTTAGAGCAACTGTGGGAATACCGTGAAAATGGTGTAATTACCTTACAAGCATATCAGCAGCACTTAGGTGGGATTAAAGGGGCACTGGAGAGTAAAGCCCAAGCAGTTTATGACAGTTTAGATCCAGAAGCTCAAGATTGTGCCCGTTGGATTTTTTTGTCGCTGACGCAGTTGGGTGAAGGTACGGAAGATACTAGAAGACGGGTACTCAAATCTGAGTTAATTGTCAGAAAATATCCGGTTGCTTTGGTAGAAAGAACATTGCAAGTATTAATTGCTGCCAAGCTGATAGTCGTCAATTTAGAAGAAAATGCAGGTGTTGTTGGGGGGATGAGGGGACAAGGGGATAGGGGGACAAGGGGACAAGGGGACAAAAAAAATACTCCCTCACTCCCTCACTCCCTCACTCCCCCATCCCCCCAGGAGATCACCATAGAAGTAGCCCATGAAGTTTTAATTCGTTACTGGTCAACATTGCGCTGGTGGCTAGAAGAAAGTCGTGCTAGGCTGCGATCGCATCGTCAAATTGAGCAAGCAGCAGCTTTGTGGAAGCATAATGATGAACAACCTGATTTTTTATTGCCAGGTGTTCGCCTTGCCGAAGCCGAGGAAATTTACGTTAATTACACTGATGAACTTTCTTTTGATGTCCAACGTTTTATTGCAGCTTGTTTACTAGAAAGACAACGACAACAACAAAAAGAAAAAAATAGACTCAGGCAAGCACAAAGAACTGTAGCAATTATCAGTATTCTCGGACTGACTGCTTTCAGTTTAGCTGTGTTAGCTTACCAACAAACCCAAAAAGCTCAGTTCCGAGAGATACAGGCTTTAAATTCCTTGTCAGAAAACTTTCTCCTCTCCCATCAGCAGTTAGAAGCATTACTAACTAGCGTCAAAGCGGGAAGAGAATTACAGAAAATTACTCCGGGAGTTCCAGCAAATATCCAAACTCAAACTGCAACTATCCTCCAGCAGGCAGTTTATGGAACTCAAGAACGCAACCGTTTAATTCATAATTCTTGGGTCAGCAGCGTCAATTTCTCACCAGATGGTCAAATTTTGGCTGCGGCTAATGCTGACAACAGCATCCAACTTTGGAGTCGTGATGGCAAGTTACTCGCAACTCTCACAGAACATAACGATGGTGTGAATAGCGTCAGTTTCTCACCAGATGGTCAGATGCTCGCCTCTGCTAGTAGTGACAAGACTATCAAACTCTGGAATCGTGATGGCAAGTTACTCAAAACTCTTATAGGGCCTATTCATGGTGTGAATAGCGTCAGATTTTCACCAGATGGGCGAATGTTGGTCACTGGTAGTAATGACAACAATGCCAGACTTTGGAGTCGCGACGGCAAGTTACTCAAAATATTCATCGGGCATAGCCGGAGTGTCAACAGCGTCAGTTTCTCACCAGAAGGTGATACCATTGCCTCCGCTAGTGATGATGGCACAATTAAACTTTGGAGTTTGGATGGTCAGTTATTAACAACCTTGCCAGCCAATACTAGAGAGGTTTTAGATGTCACATTTAGTCCTGATGGCCAGACAATAGCTTCAGCTAGTGCCGACAATACCATTAAACTCTGGAGTCGTGACGGTACTTTGCTCAAAACTTTAGCAGGGCATGGTGCTGGTGTTTGGCAGGTCAGGTTCTCGCCCGATGGTAAGATTATGGCCTCAGCCAGTGCTGACAAAACTATCAAACTTTGGACTCGTGCAGGTAACTTGTTAGGTATCCTGCAAGGACATAGCCATGAGGTCAATAGTCTAAGTTTTAGCCCAGACAGCCAGGAAATTGCCTCGGCTAGTGATGACAATACTATCCGATTGTGGAAACTAGAACAAACGTTACCCAAAACTTTTTACGGGCATACAGCCAGTGTCAATAATGTCAGCTTCGTTGCTGATGGTTATACCATTGCTTCTCTCAGTGCTGACAACACTATGAAACTCTGGAATTTGCACGGTCAGTTGCTCAAAACACTGCCTTCCCCCATCGATAATGTTACCAGCATTAGCTTTACTGCCGATGGCAATACAGTTGCCTTGGCCAGTGCAGACCAGACTATCCAGATTCGCAAACGTGAGGGTACTTTGCTGCACATTCTCCAGGGACATAACCATTGGGTAACTAGTATGAGTTTCAGCCTTGATGGTCAGATTCTGGCTTCTGCTAGTGCAGACAGAACTATTAAACTCTGGAGCCGAGACGGTCGCCTGCTGACAACTCTCTCAGGTCATAACGGTTGGGTGACTGACATTAAATTCAGCCCAGATGGCAAAACTATCGCCTCCGCCAGTGCAGACAAAACCATCAAACTCTGGAGCCGAGACGGTCGCCTGCTGATAACTTTTCCAGGACATAGCGCCAGTGTGTGGAGTATTAATTTTGCTCCCGATGGTAAAACTATCGCTTCAGCTAGTCAGGACAGAACTGTGAAACTCTGGGGACTGGATGGTTCACTACTGCAAAATTTCCAGGGACATAATGATTTGGTGGCTAATGTCACTTTTTCACCCAATGGTCAAATGATCGCCTCAGCTAGCGATGACAATACCATCAAACTTTGGAGTGTTGCCAGTGGTATTTTGCTCAAAACCTTCCCAGGGCATAACGGCGGTGTCAAAAGTGTGAGTTTTAGTCCCGACAGCAAAATGCTAGTTTCCGGTGGTCAGGATGCCACAATTAAACTGTGGAACCTGGAGGAGATAGAACTGCAAACATTGGATCTCAATCAGTTGCTGAACCATGCTTGCGATCGCCTGCATAATTATCTTCAAACTAACCCTAATCTGACGACAGAAGAGTCTCAACTTTGTTTGTAATGTTTCAACAAAAACGCTAAATTTTCAACTTCTCACCTAATATTCCTTCATTGGTATAAAGGCGATCGCTTTCTACCTATTACCGAGAACAGAAAAGGCAAGTAGGGTAAATTCGACTTTTGTTGCCCTACGGATTGGATATAGGACTTTAAAATATAAATGATGAACAAACGCTATTTTTTAGAAGCTAGTGCCGTCATCGTTGGCACAGCATTATTATCACGTTATCTCAACCAGGGATCAGAAATCATGACAATTTCTCACAGTGGCTTTGAAGTCACCAAAACTGAAGCAGAATGGCAGAAAACATTGACACCAGAACAGTTTCGCGTATTACGCAAACATGGAACTGAACGCGCCTTCACCAGCCCACTTGATAAACAATCTGCTGAAGGTACTTTTGTATGTGCTGGCTGTGGACAACCACTGTTTACCTCTGAGACCAAATTTAACAGTGGTACTGGTTGGCCTAGCTTTTATCAACCCATAGAAGGCGCGGTCGCAACTACTGTAGATCGGTCATTTTTTATGACCAGAACAGAAGTACATTGCAGTCGCTGTGGTGGACATCTCGGTCATGTATTTAATGATGGCCCAGCCCCCACTGGTAAGCGCTATTGTATGAACGGTGTAGCGATGAACTTCATTCCTGCTTAATTATCAAAGTAGGGGCGATTTTTTGCGCCCCTAATTCATCACAGTGTCGCCAAAAGTTCCTTTAAGCGATCGCGTCCATCCCGAAAAATTGGCCAACCATCACCCACTAACACAGCTTCTACTTGAGTTAATTCTGCTAGCCGCCTCACAGAAGCCACTGCCGCTTCCCGATTCAGCAGCTTCTCATCCGGCAAAATCGTTAAACTACCTGCCTTACGGGCGCGGACTAAGTCCCCTGTAATCAAAGTTGTCTTTTCCAACAACAAAGCCAACTCACCCGGCGTTTTAGAACCGTGGAGTTCAATCACCTCCAATCCTGGAACTACCTCATCACCATCAGCCAGCCAGCGATCGCAATATATCGGAAAACAATCCTTTTCACCCACAGGCCCAGCTATTTTGGCATAAGTTTGATCAGCAATTTCCTTAGCAGCCCTCACATGCTCCGAATTCGTCAAGACAATCCAAACCACTCCACCGAGGGATTGCAAATGATTCCAATCATGATTTGATAGGGCTACTGGGTCAATCAAGATATTGCCCCCTGGACGAACCCAGGCAATCCCATTGAAATCAATATTTCTTGCAGGATTGAAAGTAGACCAGCCATAAAGATCGGGACGGTGTAGAGATTTCATAATGATTCTGGTTCAGTACCTTCAATAACTCTGGATTCATAGCGCAGCATCAATAATGTATCAATAATCCAGTCTATAGTTCAAAGCTTATATATAGTATTTTGCAATTAGGTGAGTTGGGAGTAGTATCAACACCGTGATCATAGATACCGTGCGATCGCCAATTTCAAAACTAGTATAAAAACCTTTCTTTCTTCTCTCTGCGTCCTCTGCGCCTTGGCGGTTCGTTCCTCTTGGAAAAATTCACCAAAACAAAAGACCCCACAACCCATCATGGCCACTTACGACAACATTTTACAAACAATAGGCAAAACGCCATTAGTTAAACTCAACAGTATTCCCCAAAATATTAACTCTACCATTTACGCCAAAGTAGAATATCTCAACCCTGGTGGCAGCAACAAAGATAGAATTGCCCTCACCATGATTGAAGCCGCAGAAAAAGCCGGTCACCTCAAACCAGGCGGAACCATCATCGAAGCCACCGCAGGCAACACCGGCGTCGGACTAGCACTAATTGCCGCCGTCAAAAAATATCGGTGCATCTTTATCATGCCTGATAAAATGAGCCAAGATAAAATCAACCTCCTCAAAGCTTACGGTGCAGAGGTCGTAGTTACACCCACATCTGTAGCACCAGACTCACCCGAAAGTTACAACGGCGTAGCCGAAAGACTCGCCAAAGAAATACCAGGAGCATACAGACCAAATCAATTTGAAAACCCCCATAATCCCCTAACCCATTACCTAACCACAGGCCCAGAAATTTGGTCAGATAGTGAAGGTAAAGTTGAAGTTTTTGTTTCCGGTATGGGAACCGGTGGGACAATTTCTGGAGTTGCCAAATATCTCAAAGAGCAGAACCCCAATATAGTCATTGTTGGTGCAGATCCAGAAGGTTCTATTCTTTCAGGTGACACACCCAAACCATACAAAGTTGAAGGTATTGGCGAAGACTTTATTCCCAAGACATTTAATCGCCAATTAGTCGATGAAATGATTCGTATCAGTGACAAAGAATCATTTAACATGGCTCGCCGTTTAGCAAGAGAAGAAGGCTTACTGGTAGGAGGTTCTTGTGGTACAGCCGTAGCTGCAACCCTTACATATGCCGCTCGATTATCAGAACCGAAGTATATAGTTGTTCTACTGCCAGATACAGGCAGAAACTATATAAATAAAATCTACTCCGATGCCTGGATGCAGGAAAATGGCTTTTGGGAAGGTAAAACCGTAAAAACTACCAAAGTCGGGGAAATTTTAGCGCAAAAAACTGATTTTCCTTCTTTAGTTGCTGTTAGTTCCCATGATACTTTAGATAACGCTGTTAAATTACTGCAAAAACTGAATATTTCACAGCTACCTGTAATTGAGCATAGTCACGTAGTCGGTAGTGTCAATGAAGCTTCATTAATGAAATTTCTCCATGATGGCATTAATTTTTCTAACCAAGAAGTTTTAGCAGTCATGGGTAAACCGCTACCAATTTTGGATGAAGAAGTTGATATTTCTGAAGCTTATCGAGTGCTTTTATCTGGAACTACAGCAATTATCGTGACACGCAATCATGTTCCCGTGGGATTAATTACCAGAGCAGATTTAATTAAATATTGGATTAGTCAAAACCAAGAATAATCAAGAGAAAACAATGAAATTTGAAACCAAGGCAATTCATGAAGGTCAGCACCCAGACCCCCAAACAGGTGCAGTAATTGTGCCTATTTATTTGACTTCTACCTATGAACAAGAAGCCATAGGACAACACAAAGGCTATGAATATTCTCGCACTGGTAATCCTACTCGTACAGCCTTAGAGGAATCTTTAGCCTCTATTGAAAATGGGAAATATGGTTTAGCATTTGCCTCTGGTTTAGCCGCAACTACAACTGTATTAAGTTTGTTGAAAAACGGTGACCATATAGTTGTTGGTGATGATTTATATGGTGGTACATATCGTTTACTAGAACAAGTGGTGAAAAATTGGGGCGTAACCACCACCTATGTAGATATTGATCATATTGATGACTGGAAAAATTCTATTCAACCAAATACAAAACTGATTTGGATTGAAACTCCTACCAACCCGCTCTTAAAAATTATTGATATTGCCGCACTAGCAAATATTGCCCGTAAACATAATATTATTCTAGTAGTTGATAATACCTTTGCTAGCTCGTATTTTCAACGTCCATTAGATTTAGGTGCAGATATTGTGGTTCATAGCACCACTAAATACTTAGGTGGACACAGTGATATTATTGGTGGTGCAGTTGTTACATCTAACGAGAAATTATACAGCGAACTAAAGTTTTATCAAAATGCGATCGGGGCTATTCCTAGTCCCTTTGATAGTTGGTTAGTGCTGCGAGGTATTAAGACTTTAGCCGTAAGAATGCGGGAACATGAAAAAAATGCTTTATTTTTAGCTAAATTTTTAGTGCAACATCCCAAAGTCGAGCGAATTTATTATCCAGGGTTACCGAGTCACGAACAACATCAACTTGCAAAATTACAAATGTCTGGCTTTGGGGGGATGATTAGTTTGGAATTAAAAGGTGATTTTACCGACGTTGAAAAATTTGTTTCTCGACTCAAGTTATTTTTATTAGCAGAAAGTTTGGGAGGGGTAGAATCACTGCTTTGCTATCCTGCCAAAATGACTCATGGTTCTCTACCAGAAGCTGAAAGAATAAAACGAGGAATTAAGGATAATTTAGTTCGTCTTTCTGTAGGTATAGAGCATCAGCTAGATTTGCAAAATGATTTAGAAAATGCTTTGTATTAAAGGCTAGAGAGGAAAAATTGAAATTTGTTTTTTTGGCTTGTGTAAGCGCAAGATTTAGAATTTTGTAAAAAAATGAGACATTATTTTTGGGCGAGATATCAGCTTATATAGTGATCCCCAGTTAAACACTTAATAGCTAAAATAAATCTCTACTTAAACACCGGAGATTCAAACTGTTGCTAAACAAGAGTTACTGAAAAACCACACTATATTTATGTGGTATTGGCTTAAATATCCGGTAATTATATCGGGTTAGTAGGTTTATAAATTTTGCTAAAAAAATACTATTGACTCTACAAAAAATATGATTACTGTTAGAAGTAGTCCCCTCAAGGACATTAGCTATACATCAATAAATCAGGAGGTATTTCCGATGATGATGATGATGACTGAAACCATGACTACCGAAATGCAAAACTGCATGAGCGCTTGCATGGAATGTCACAAAATTTGCCTAGAAACCATGACTTACTGCATGAGCCAAGGCGGTAAGCAAATGAACATGAGCATCATGGGGATAATGCGCGACTGCTCGGAAATGTGCATGATGTGCATGAATATGATGATGGGTGGTTCTGAGTTCATGGGGCGCACTTGTATGCTGTGCGCGGAAATATGTGATCGCTGTGCCGCAGCTTGTGAACAAATGCGCGAAGATAGAAAGATGATGGAATGTGCCGCAGCTTGCCGCAGATGTGCAGAAACTTGTAGATCTATGCAGATGATGCCTGCTTAATTCCACCACCTAGCAGAAGTTTCTCTGCAACCTAGTATTCAAGCGCTCAGACTTTTGTAGTCTGGGCGTTTGAAGTTTTTCAATCAACCGAATTTCCGTTAAACTGGCATCTACGGCAGTATAAAACTGGCACTGATGTCTCATGAAACACCTCAAATCCAGTTCTCAAGACCTGCGGAGTTTGTTTGAAAGCAATATCACGATTGAATATGTGGCGGAATCTCTAAAAGCTGTGTCGGCTGAGTCCCAGGTAATAGAGGTACTGCAATGGATGCAGGCGCAGGATTTTGATGTTGTCGGTATTGAGACGGGAGACACAATTACTGGTTATATTGAACGCTCTAGTTTGATGGCGGCTAAATCTGGTAAGTGTAGTGACTATCAACGGTTGTTTCATCCTAGGGAACTTGTTGCTATTTCTACGCCTTTAATCAAATTGCTACCGATTTTGCAACAAACACCGCGATTATTTGTCCTAGATTGTAATCAAGTCAGTGGAATTGTTACCTGTGGTGACTTACAGAAAGCACCAGCACGAATGTTGCTGTTTGGTTTGGTGACACTATTAGAGATGAATTTACTCCGGTTGGTGCGACTTTACTATCCCCAAGATTCTTGGCAAAAAATTCTCAAACCTGAACGGCTAGAAGTTGCTCAAAGGCTATGGCGAGAGAGTCAAGAAAGAAACGAAGCCACGGATTTGTTGGATTACCTCCAGTTTTGTGATAAGCGAGAGTTAGTTTTAAATCAACCCCAGCTTCTTCAGCAATTGCAACTAAAGTCAAAACGATTTGGAGAAAGGTTTCTCAAGTCTGCTGAACAGCTACGAAATCGATTAGCGCACGCCCAAAATTTAGTCAGTGGTTCTTCTTGGAATGAGTTGATTTCTTTGGCGGAGGCAATGGAAATGCTGTTAATTCGCTGTGAAGAAATTGAGTAATTTAGGGAACCACAGAGGCTCCTCCTTGCAAGGGAGAGGTTTGGAGAGGAGTTTTTGATATTTGTTGAACTCACATTTAATTAAGGGAAAACCTCAATTTTGTAACCACTCAAGACCAGATTGCTTGTAGTTAATTGAATTCTTTTAATAATGTTTCAACATTAGCATTGTGATCCAAGAAAGAAAACAAATGCTTGTAGAGCAATTTACCTTCTTTATCCAAGACAAACTGTGCTGGTAAAGGTGCGCCTAAAGCTTGTCCTACTTTGTATTTCCGAAATACTCGACAACTAGGGTCACTGAGTAACGGCATTCGTAAACCTAAATCATTGACAACTATTTGACTTTGCTTTTCATCTGTACTAGTAATCATTAAAACTTCAATACCACGATTTTTAAATTGTTCGTAGTTTTCATTCAAAGCTTTAATATGAGGAAAACAAAATGGACAATACTGCTTTTCTGTAAAGATGCGCGTAAAGGCAAGTAATACTGGTTGTTTTCCTCTGTAATCTGATAACTTCACCGCAGTGCCATTCGTGATATCTGGCAGTTGAAAGTCTGGTGTACCTACTCCTAGTCTTAATTTATCTATAGCTGGAATAGGTAAGAAGTTACGAAAGAATCTCTCATTTAATAAGCCACGTAAATTAGTAGAAGTCACCATATTTTTATGCAATTTTTTATAAAAAACTTTAAATTAAAAAACCACAGATATACATACAAACTAACACTAAATAATCAATATCTGTGTTCATTTGTCTGGAAAAGTTTTGTACCGGGAAACTCGGACTCGTACACTTTTCACTGTGTGCATCTGTGGTTTTGGCAATTTTGCCTACTAGTAAAATCTAGACAGCAGAGAAGTAGACTTTGGACTTCACTGGGTCAGGAACCATTGTTTGGTCGCCTGGTTGCCAACCAGCAGGGCAAACTTCATCGGGATGGGACTGAACGTACTGAATTGCTTGCAATGTCCGTAGGGTTTCATCAACGCTGCGACCAAAAGCTAGATTATTAATGGTGGCGTGCTGGATGATACCATCTTTGTCAATGATGAATAGACCACGCAAAGCAATGCCTGCTGCTGGATCAAGGACGTTGTAAGCAGCGCTAATTTCTTTTTTGATGTCGGAAACCAGAGGATAATTGAGGTCACCAACACCACCAGATTTGCGATCGGTTTGAATCCAAGCGAGGTGGGAGAACTCGCTATCAACAGAAACACCTAGAACTTCGGTGTTAATTTTTTTAAATTCTTCGTAGCGATCGCTAAATGCTGTGATCTCAGTGGGGCAAACAAAGGTAAAGTCTAGAGGGTAGAAAAATAAGATGACATACTTGCCGCGATAGTCGGAAAGTTTAATTGTCTTAAATTCTTGATCTACCACAGCCGTTGCTGTAAAGTCAGGAGCCTGTTGACCAACACGGAGGCATCCTTCTGTTGCGTAAGTGAGGGGCATTAACCTAATTCTCCTTCAACTTATATCCGTATCATAGCGTTGGAATTTGGGTCAGCTAAACTCACCCATCTACGCTGTGTTTCATTAAGTTCACAGTCCCTTAAGTCTGGATAACCTTTCTTTTAGGGCTGTCTTACAGTTTAATTACAATCTGTTACGACTATATCATAGTCATAACGATTTTGAGTAGCAAATGTCTGATTTAGATCCAAGAGAATGGTTACTTACCAATGGCTTAGGAAGTTTTGCCAGTGGGACTGTTTCTGATGTCCGCACGCGTACTTATCATGGTTGGTTATTTACTGCCACAAATCCACCTTCTGGTCGCACCCTGCTATTTTCCCACCTAGAAGCCAGCTTGGAAGTATCAGGGAATGTTGTAGCACTAGGGACGAATTTCTGGGGCAGTGGTAAGATAGAGCCGACAGGCTACCAAATGCTGCGCTCTTTTGATATTAACCCAGTACCCAAATGGATTTGGGGTAAGGATAGCTGGCAACTAAGCAGGCAATTGATCATGCCCCACGGGTGGGAAGGGAATAGGGAATCAGAAGTAGAGAAGAGGAAAGAAAATGATTCTTCCCACTCAGCACTCACTAATCACCCCTTGCGGTTTTCTCATCGTCTGTTGATTCAGTATCGCTATGAGGGAAATTATCCAGCGATTTTACGACTACGGTTACTCATAGGCGATCGCGACTTTCATCACCAGCAAAAGGCTAGTCCAGGCTTACAATTCTCACAATTGCTCGGTCAACAGCAAGTCTGCCTACAAGCTATCTTTTCCGGTGATTTTGGCACACCTTGGCACTTGCGCTGGACACAAGGAGAATATCAAGCAGACGCGGTTTGGTATTGGGATTATGGGTTACCAGAAGAGACGCAACGCGGACTAGGCGATCGCGAAGACCTCTACAGCCCTGGTTACTTGACAGTCACTCTCCAGCCAGGAGATGCCGTTACTTTAGAAGCACAAATGGGTTTTCCCGACCCACTGCAAGGTATGCTCACTTCGGAAACCTTTACAGAGGCTGTCGAGGCAGAGCAAGAACGGTTCTCCCAGATTTTTGGCTGGAATCAAGTGACTGGGAATGAAGGTTCTTTCCATGCCCCATCTTCAATCTGGCAGCAACTATTAAAAGCTAGCGATCAGTTTATCGTTTATCGAGCCTCAATTGATGGCCCCACAGTTATTGCTGGTTATCACTGGTTCAATGATTGGGGGCGTGATACCTTGATTGCCTTACCAGGTTTAGCCCTAGTTACACAGCGCTTTGAACTGGCAAAAGGGCTATTGCAAACTTTTGGGCGTTACTGTCGCCACGGTCTGATTCCTAATGTTTTTCCGGATGTCGATGATGAACCGTCTTATAACAGTATTGACGCTGCTTTGTGGTGGATTGAAACTTTAGGACTTTACTTGGAAGCCACCCAAGACTGGCAGTTTTTGGCAGAGCAATTTCCAGTGGTGCAGCAAATCCACAAAGCGTTTATCGGTGGTACACGTTACAATATCCAAGTTGATGCCACCGATGGGCTAGTTAGTTGGGATGTTCGCGGTGTAGCCCTTACCTGGATGGATGCCCTAGTTGGGGGACAGCCTGTAACTCCCCGCAACGGTAAGCCAGTAGAAATAAATGCCCTGTGGTATTCAGCACTATGTTGGATGAGTCAATGGGCAGAACAATTAAGCCAACTTGAATTTGGTGATGCGGCACGCCTAGCAAAGCAGGGACAGCGTTATGCCCAGCAAGCACAACAGGTGAGAGCCTCCCTGCAAAAGTTCTGGAATCCACAAATAGGCTATTTGTACGACACCATTGAGCCAGATGATCGGCGCAATTCCCAAATTCGCCCCAATGCAGTTTTGGCACTGTCGCTGTCTCATTGTGGATTTTCGCAACAGCAGGGGCGCTCAATCATGGATTTGGCAACATCCCGCTTGCTCACTCCCTATGGTCTTCGCAGCCTTGATCCAGCAGATCCCGATTATATTGGTGAATACACAGGAAATTCACAGCAGCGCGATCGCGCCTACCATCAAGGTACTGTTTGGAGTTGGCTGATTGGTCCTTTTATCCGTGCTTGGCAGCGTTCTTACCCGAAACAACCCTTACCTTTTGCTTGGCAACCACTGCTAGAGCACTTCCATTCTGATGCTTGTCTAAACTCTATTTCGGAAATTTTTGATGGCGACTCACCCCACACACCTAGGGGAGCGATCGCTCAAGCATGGTCAGTTTCTGAAGTTATCCGCCATCTCGCTAAATTTCAGCCTTAATTATTTAGCTTTTAGTTTTATTTAAATAAATTTAAATGGCTCAGGTCGGATTTGAACCAACGACCCCAGGCTTATGAGTCCCGTGCTCTAACCAACTGAGCTACTGAGCCATATATTTGAATCGTTTCTTAATATAGCATACAAATTTGTTCATGCCTAGTCTCTTTTTTAAGGGAATTGGGCATTGGTGAAACACCTACCTCATCCCCCTCATCCCCCACTCCCCACCCTGCTTGCGAAATATAAAAAGCAAAAGAGGGAGTCTTGCTCCCTCTTTGAACACGGCACATTTAGTTGAAAATAGATAGGAATTACAGGCGTTCCTGCGGTAAAAAGGCAATGGGATTAGATGCGCCCTTGCCTGCTGGATGGATTTCAAAGTGGGTGTGAGGACCGGTGCTAAAACCAGTGCTGCCCATTTCCGCAATTTGTTGACCTTGGCTCACCTGTTGACCTGCCTGCACCAAAGTCCGGTTATTGTGGGCATAACGAGTCTTACTGCCATCAGGATGGCGAATCTCTACAAGGATGCCGTAGCCACCTCTGTTCCAGCCAGATGTTTCTACCACACCATCAGCTGCTGCGTAAATTGGTGTACCAGTGGCGTTAGCAATATCAATGCCCCTATGCATTCTTCCCCAACGCCTACCATAGCCGGAGGTGAGTACGCCCTTTGCCGGCCACACGTAAGCTGTTGAAGCGCTGGAAGGGGGGGGTGTAGTCGCGTCAATTGGTTTGGGCAAGTATTGATCTACTGCTGCCAAAGGTGGTAACTGTGGACGCAACTGGGGAGAAACCTTGGTTCCCCGCAACTTTCCTAAAGAGTCAGAGGCATCAACACCCCTGGGAGGTGTGGCGACTCTAGTACCAGATTCACCAGGTTTTTGGTTGGGCAAAAATTCTGGATTGACTGGCCCGTTAGAACGAGTGGTACGGAATTGGGGATTAACCGGTTGACTATTGTAGCCAGGTAACATCGGGCTGGGAACAGGAATGGGAATAGCAACGTTCTGCTGTCCAGAAGTTGTGCGAGATACTGCAAAATTATTGGGTTTAGCAACGGGAATCGGCACGGCAGGAGTTTCATTTTCGGTAACTGCTGGCACGCTTGCATTCCCGGACTGTTGGGTACGGTATTTCTCCTGTAATCTCTGGATTTCTGCTTGTAGGCCGCGGAGACGTTCATTGTCTTTTGTGCTTGCCGTTTGCTCAGCTGCTTTTCTTGATCGCTGAATTTCGGCAAAAACTTTTGGTACTGGCGTATCACCACCTAGACCATTAGTATTAACACTGGTAGATTCTGTTTCTGTGGAAATCTCAGTATTTACCTGTATTTGGCTATTGGCAGTTACTGGTGTGGGGATAGTCACACTGCTGTTATTGGCAAATACTGGTAACTGTGATGAAGCAACTGGTGGATTAGGGTTGATACTAGCTGAGTTTACAGAGTAGTTGGTTAGCTGAGGCGCACTGCTGGACTGCACGCTAGTAGGGTTGACTACCACTGGTATCTGGATGGCTCGGGAGCGGTTAACCTGAGCAATAGGGATAATCAGTCTTTGACTAATTTTTAGTTGATCCGGATTGCTAAGATTATTTGCCTTAACTAGTTCTGCAATTGAAGTATTGTATCTACTAGCGATCGCCGCTAGTGTATCCCCGGGTTTAACTTCGTAGGCTTTAGTGGCCGATGACGCAACAACTTGAGGTGTAGCTGGTACAGGTATTGTTACTGCTTGTGGCTGCGGCTCACTTGTCTGCTGCGTTTGTTGTAACCTTGATGCTAGGCTTTCTGTAATGTCATTGGTAGGAGTTGACGACTCTTCTACTGCCGTTTTACTGGCGCTGATTTGTAGCGCTGTTTCTGTATTTTGCGGCTGCGCCAACTCTATGTTGGTTTGTGATATTTTGGTCTCCTCAGACCGCAACTCCGCCAGACTTTTTCTTAAACGGTGCGATTTTTCTTGTAAGCGATTTAGGGCAAACTCTTGTTGAGCCTTAAGTTGAGCATTAATTTCACCACTGGCAACTGTGCTTTGTTGTGGTTGGGGTGTCAGTAGTGCAGTGTGTCCATCAGTAACGCTATCATCACTGGACACTTTTTGTACTGTCTCTCCTGGATGGTTTCCTGTGGCTAATCCCTGCAAAACTGGGGATTGCTGGTATGAGGAAGTTTGAGAAACTGCTATTTTGGATAACGTGTCTGATGTAGGAACTTGCACAGACATTCCACTTGCCGCAACTTGCCATCTAGCTTCAAGCCCAGGCAATTGTGAAATTGCTGTTGGTTCCACGATGACAGGATTTTCTGGCACGCTGGCTGATGAGACTATTTGAGTCTCCAGCTTTGTGGAAGCAAATTTCACCTCGGTGTCAGAAACAGCAGGGATAGTTGAGGCTGCTTTTTGACTGCCTACGGGTGCTGCTGCTTGGGCTTGATCGCTTTGTCGAGTCACCAAAAGGCTGGTTGCTCCCATTGAGATTGCCAAGCCAATCATGGCGGCTTTTGTCCGCACCCGGCGGTTAACCCTGGGATTTACTACGTTGATATTGAGCTGTTCCACTGGGGCATCATCACTGCTGGGGGTATTTTTCAGCACAGCCTTTTCTCTTTTTTTCAATGCTCGTTTCAAAGACGACCTCCTATGATCACTAGCGCTTAACTGATCTCGATTTTTCAGTCGGATACTAGTCAATGATTTAGATCACATCGAATGATAGATCAAGATCACTTTCACCAGAGATACTTACGCAAGATTAACCTGCTTCTCTGATTTAGACAAGTTCACACTTTTTAGCAAAAATTAAAATTGCTGTGCTGACTTGTCTACTCCACTCCTACACACCCTAGAACGGTTTGCTTTTGTACAGTTATCTTTGCCTAATTTTGCTTTAGTAGCTGGGACTGGAAGATAATTATATATTTACCAAGCCCATTGTGGCTGTTCAGCAAGATATCAGCTAAGACTTCTGCAAAAGCTATGCCCTCTGCTGTAGATATCTTCAAGGTTTTTCTACCCGATCCGTCTTCCCAACACGAGACTTTACGTTGATTCTTTCCTAAAAATCAACCGTACAAACTTCTAACTACTTTTGCCCTCCTGGAAAATACTTATTAAGTAAAAATAGTGCAAATGCTTTATAAGAGAAGGTTTCACCTCTTTTATGCCCCAAGCTAAGACAATTCAGATTCATCAAAATCTATCATTCAAATTCGGTATCCTCTCGAATTTGATATACAAATTTCTTATATTAAACCAGTTAGATTAGTCAGTATTTCTCGCTAATATTACTTAAATCCTGATTTTTTAGTATAAAATATAATTTTGTATTTATATTACTATGGCAAATTTTTCTTTAGAAGATAGTGCCTTGAGATGGAAATATGAGATTTGTATAAGTAATTTTACTTAAGTCTTTTTAATCTAAAATTACAATAAATAACCCAACTGACGACGAGCTTCAAATAAACCTACTGCCACACTTACCGAAAGATTCAAACTGCGAACCTGCGGTTGGTGCATGGGAATATAAAGAGTAGCATCACAGGCTGACAGAACATCTGGTGGTAAGCCAGTGGTTTCACTGCCAAAAAGTAACCAATCATCGGTTTGAAATTGAAATTGGGCGTAATTATAATTACCTCTGGCGCTGAAACCTAAGCATCTACCTCCACGCTCTTGATGGATGTTTTTAAAGGCTTCTAGCGATTCGTGATAGTGCAGCTTGACATAAGGCCAGTAATCTAAACCCGCTCTTTTGAGGTAGCGATCGCTAATTTCAAAACCCAAAGGTGCTACTAAATGTAATTCTGTACCTGTAGCAGCACAAGTACGCGCAATGTTGCCTGTGTTGGGGGGTATTTGCGGATAAACCAAAACAACCTGGGGCATTGTCCGTGAAACTAATAGTTTGTATAAAAATATACTGAATTTACTTAAAATCTACCTTTCGATAGAGGCTATCTATAAATTTTATTAATAAATATCAAGTAGTCTATATCGATTAGATTTTTAAAACTCAAGATAAATTCTCTAAGAACCTGTTTCTTCCAGCTTTTTGACTGTTAGACACAAATAATTTTTGGGAGAGAAAATCTATTTTAGTTTCTCCCCAAAATCTATCTTTTGGATGAAGACAGAGGATACAGCTTTAAGCTAACTGGGACGAACACAATTTGTTTTCCAGTTCGATTTCACGTTCTTGAGTGGCAAGAATCGCCTGGGTGACGACACAGCGAGAGTCGAAACCAACTGCGTGCAGTTGTAACCACTGCTGGGCTTCGTTACCTTCGCGGAGAATTTTATGCAAGGGGGAAAGGAAACAGCTAAATCCTTGTTGTTTAGCGATCGCCCAAACTTCTTGGTAGAGTTCAGCAATCCAGTCTCTAGCTAAGATAGTTCTGCCGTCTTGCCAATGTTGTAGTTGAGCATCAAGACTAGCAGTAGCTGCGGCTACTTCGTTACTGGCGGTGAGAGAAATGAGTTCTTCGGGGGAGAAGGTACTTTGAGTTAAGGGATCGAGGTCAGGATTCTCAATTAATTGCAATATACGAGCTTCTAGAAAGGCCGCAATTGCTAGTAAGGCAATGGGATCTGTCACTAAGTCACAAATTCGCAATTCTAGGCGATTCAGGTCATAGGGACGGCGATCGCCATTTGGTCGCACCGATGTCCACAAATGCCGCACATTTTGCATGGTTCCAGCCGCTATTTGTGCTTCTACCCATTGAATATGATGGGCGTGGCTGGTAAATAAGGGGACGTGGGTGGGCGTTTGGGGAAACACACCCCAACGGGTGGAGTGATAACCGGTGGCTTTGCCATCCAGGAAGGGAGAGGAGGCGCTCAGGGCGAGAAATAACGGAGCTTCTACACGAATGAGCCGACAAGCTCGCATGAGTATTTCTGGGTCGCTGATGCCGATATTGATATGAACGCTGGCGGTGACTACTTTTGTGCCGTAAGTGTTTTCAATGAAGTCATGATACGGGTTATCGGGGTTGGAACGAAAAAAGCGATCGCTCCCACCTAAAGATAGGGTACTGCCGGGAATCAGAGTGTAGTTGCCCAAACTTTGGAGGTAGCTGCGCAATGCTCGTCGGGGACGTAGCAAGGCACACAATAGATTTTCATAGTCACTCAGTGGCTGGGTTGTGTATTCCACGTTGCGGCTATCTGGTTCCCGCACAAATCCATCCAAAGATTCCACTATTTTGTCGGAGAGACCGACGATTTCACCTTGAGGCGTACCAGTGTACATCTCAATCTCAAAGCCTTTTAATAGGACCACTTTGTTCTCCTTCGCCTCTCCTAATCTGTAAATTGTATCGAATTAGACGAATTTCCGCATCAATACTTGAGTTAACTTAAAGTTAAGAAACATTTAAAAATGAACTTATATGAATCATTGTTCCATACAACAACCGGGCGATTTACATATGAAAAAGTTTGATTAAACGAACCGTCAAACCGCCCGCGCGCAGCGATACCCGCAAGGGCTGTAGTACGCCAAGATGACTTGTTTTGTACAAGTTTATTTTCTTTTTTTAGGTGCTGTATGGGGGTAGATAAGTTTAGTGGGTGAGTCGTGATTGTGGACAATGTTCAGACGCAGAAATTGCGCCCAGACTTCATCACTAAGTAAGTTTAGAGCAGTTTCAGGTTGATTGATGGCGATCGCGTCAATAATTTTACGCCATCCCTGCTGCAATAATTCGATAAAAGTTTCTTCTCCTGAGATTTGGTTCAGCAAAGAAAGTGCCGTTTTCAAATCTGCTGAATCAGTTGGTAAGTTATGCGATCTTAACCTTTGAAGTATCACATTTAGCCACACTGGGAGAAGTTCCAGCCAATTACTTTGTTGGATCTTCTGGAGTGCTATATTTTGCATACCCAATGCACCCCACACGCACAGAGATTCTACAGCCAATTGAAAATTATGGTTTTCTACAGCATTGTTCCAGATTTTTTGTGCATGGTTTTGTAAGCGATGAACCAGAAATTGATGTGCTTCCTGGACTTGCTGAGAAATTGTGACTTGATAAACTAATTCACCTGTTGGTAGGTAGTCGCCATTATAAGAAAGCCAGTCATGAAATCCATAAAGATAAGTTTTTTCATCAACTATGACTTCTTTAATATGGGAATCTCCTAAGTATAAAATCTGTACTCCAGGTAAATTATCCACACTTTTTATAGAGCGAAGTTTTTCTGCTATTTCTGGTGATATTGGTTTTTCTTCTGGTGAAATTCCATAGCCAATTAAAATCCATACTCCGCGATTAACTAATTCTTGTAGTGTATTCACAAATTCTTCGTTAACTATAGCTTGACTTAGCCACGGCGAATAAATGAGAATTTGATGTTTTGCTGAATTTAAAATTTTCCAAAAAGTTTGGTTAATTTGTTCATCACGTAACCGTAAAGCTGTTTGGGTATTTTTTTCAAGTCTAGCTGCTATCTCAGCATTTTTGTATTTGAAAGTTGATGCGCGCTCAAGATTAATATGATCATCTGATAGTTTACATAATTCTGGTAGAGAAATTTTACCTTTGGCTTGCAAAGATTCGAGCCAAGTTGCTGCTGAGTTTAAAAGTTGTTTACCGCCTTTGATTTGGATATTTAATTTATCTTTTTTGGCATCGAAAACCACAATTAAAGATATTTTTTTCCAAATGATTTTGGTTGCAGTTAATACCTTACATGCAGTGACAATTTTTCCGGTTTCTGGCTGATGAAAATCTAAATCTGAAGACTGAATATTTTGCTGTATTTCTGCTAAAGATAAAGAAGATATATCAGGAATTTTAGGGGAATTTTTGATAAAATCTGCTAAATCAGGTAAGTTTATTTGGACATCATTAAATGGTTCTGACTGAAACGTTAGCTTTCCCCCTAGAGAATCGGAAATAGCGTAAATCTGTACAGAGTATGGTGGCTGTGGTACAGATCCTTTTTCATAAAATGAACGTCCTTCAGCAGTGACTGTAATTGGTGATGTTGCTGATAGAGTGTTTAACGTTTTCAGATTTGCAGTGGTACTGCGGACAAATATAGGATCAAGTCCTAATATAGATGCTAATTCATCTTCTGTAGGTGGGGGTTCAAATTCAATTCCCGCACGGATAATAAATTCTTCGAGTACGTTAAATTCACGCGGTTCTTTGATAGATATTTCTACAGAAGTTTGATGCAAACTATAACGGAATTGACGTGCTGCTAAAACTGAAACATCAGGGTTTTTAGTTTCGATTTCATTGACTAAATCTCTGAGTTTTTCATCAATGGGTTTAGCTGAAGATGCGTGAAATATCAACAAAACCTCCATGACAATTAACAGTATTGGCAACTTCTGAATACATACTTCCGACTTTACCACCTTGACGGGTGAATAAATCGTGACACCCGACAATTACCAGTAGTTCTTGTGCGCGAGAAAAAGCGACATTTACCCGTTCCGGTTTTTTAGCAAATCCTACATCTCCATGATTATTATTACGAACCATACTCACAATCACCACTGGGCGTTCCATCCCCTGAAATCTATCAACAGTACCAGTACGAATTTCTAATGAGGGGAAAAGTTCAGATTGTAGGCGTTCATCAAGTTTTCGTAGTTGTGCGCCATAAAATGTAATTACGGCTATTTCTTTTTTTGATTCACCATTAGCAACTTTCTCCGCCCAAATCTTCTCGAATTGCTGACACAGGCGTTCAATTACATCAATTTCCCGAATATTCGAGAAGGAAGTACCTTCGCGCTGTTCTTGAAATTGATTTTCTAAAGGTGTTTTTACCCAAATCAAATGATGGTTTTTTTGAATAATTTCACCTGTTAAATTATGGGCACGTTTGGTGTCTGGTTCTACAAGACCACATTTTAGTTTACCATCATAAAACTGATTAATTGCCCCCATAATAAAGGGGTGCATGCGATATTGTGTAGTTAGCATTTGTTTAATGCTTTTATCAGCAGCTTCAAACTGAATTTTAAATAATGATTCTTCTAAAAATTGCAATTCTGATTTGTTACTGCCAAGTGATTGGGCAACTTCTTCTATAGTGCTAGTATCCAGCATAGGCGGTAGTTGTCGATGGTCGCCTACCATGACTAATTTTTTGCCTTTTAACGCTGGGATGAGTAATTCTGGTGGCGTACACTTACTGACTTCATCAATGATGACAACATCAAAGGCTGTAAATTCCTGGGAAAAATTGTAATTTGCGGCTTGTACACAAGTGATACCGACGACGTTCGCATTATCCAAATATATACGTCTTAAATCATTGCGATCGCGCTCGGATGGATTTTTGACTTTTTTAATCCAATCTTCGGTAAAATGCTGGTATCGGCTGAGATAATTTTCTTCTTGAGTCAGTTGATTTTGCCAAGATGCAAACTGGTTTTTGATGTTGCATAAAAATTCAAGATTAAATAAGTCGTTAGCATTAATATCTAGTTTAAATTTATCAGGTATTGTTGCATAAAATATTTGCCACCAGTTTCTTTCTAAGGTTAAATTTTCTGATGGCTGTATCTGTGGTTGTTTATTTAATTTTGTTAGTTGTATTTGAAATTTTTTCAGTTGTTTTTCAGCAAGTGTATTGTCTGCTGTCAGAATAGTAAAATGTTCATCTAGAGATTTTTTGATTATCTCTAAGATTGTGAAAGGCTCTAGTGATAAAATTAAAGTTTCCAGCTTGCTGGTGTTACTTTTACATGCATTGACTTGAGTTATGAATTCTTGGGGGTGTTCCCAAATATTTGATTGTGTTGTCAGATATTTTTCAACTAAAATCCTTAAATTATGAGGTAAGTTTTGCTGTTGGTTAAGTAATTGCAAAATCTCGATAACTCGTGCAAGTTTTAAATTAGCTGCTGCAATTTGAGATTGATTAGCAGATGCTTTTTCTTGATTAATTATCTGACTCTGAATTTCCTTTAATTGCTGTTGTAAATATTGCAGTTGTTGTTCAGTTTCAGTTTTGACTCGTGCAACACATTGGCGGGCATTTACAAGAATATTTTCTAGTAATTCTTGAGTAATTTGTTTCAGCGTTGAGTCAATGTTATTTAAGTCCCATGCTTTACCATAGATTTTTTGCATTCTTAGCAAAAATAACTGGGTATTTTCTACGAGTAATTTTCGCTGGCTTTGGTGGAGTAATTGATAATTACTAAACTCTTCGTATATCTTACGCCATTGGGTGCGATCGCTCGCTGATAGCACTATGGGAATTTGACTAAAACTTTGCTCTAAAAAGTAACTAAAATTATATTGTTTACCCTTTCTATCAACAAAGCCTCCATCTGTTTCATAAGTTAAAGCTTTTTTTAATGATTCCCAATCTGGTAAGTTAAGATTATATTTTTTCGGTACAAGTGTTACTTTTAATTGATTAGCAAACAGCAACAAACCCAGTGGTAATTGTACCGATTCTTCGGTTAATGCTTTTCCTGATTGCTGGCAGTCTTTAACTATTTGATATAATTCCAAAGGTGCTGTAGATTTCCATGCTTTAACTGCTTCAATTAAATAATCAATTTCTCGTTTGCGGTTTTGCCAACCTTGAATTGTTTGTTGTAGGATTTGCTGCTGTGCTAGTAATTGTTGATCATCTATTTGTGCTAGCTTTGACTTGGTAGCATTTTGTTGAATAATTTGTAATGCTGCCGTCAGTTCTGATATAGCGACAATTGCATCATCAGCATAACCGAATACTGTGCTAAATTCAGAAATTTCAATGGCTACAGTTTCACGCAACCAAACTGCTAATCCAAATGCACCATAAGCAGGACGAACTAAACCTAATTCATCTGTATATTTGATAGCTTGGCGAACGTTTGTTAAAAAAATTTGGATTAAATTATTATCTGCTGTATATGGCTGAAGATGTGGTAGTAAATTGGCAATTTCTGGAGATTCCCAATTTATATGAGGTGCAGTTTTGAGTAGATTATTTAACCCTAAAATTAGAGATTCAACATCATTTTTCTTAACTAATGTTTCTTGATAAATTGTTTCTTGATTTTTGCAGTTGCTCTCTATAGTTTCCTGATCATGTTTAAATTTAGTTTGTGCTTCATTAAACTCTGATTCTATTTGCAAATACGTTGTAAATCGTGGTGATGATGCCAACAACTCACGCAAAATTTGGACATTTTCTAGACGTTTTGCTAAACTATTTTCACAGTCAGCCGCAGTATTTTCTAACCATCTACCAATAACTTGGTCTTCTAAAAAAGGCTGTCCTTCTTCCCCCACCCTCTCGGCGCGTCCCTTGCGTACAGCCCGAATAACTGGGTTATGAACTAAACGACTAAGGGCGTTATCAACTGCTAAATTGGCTTGAGAAGCAATGAGAGTGCGTCCACCCCGCAGGGCAATTTGATAGCAAATCTCGGCAATTACAGTAGTTTTACCAGTACCTGGCGGTCCTTGAATGAGAATTAAATCTTCAGATGCTAATACTTTTTCTACTGCTGCTTTTTGTCCAGCATTAGCAGAAGATAACAATAAATCTTCTGCTTTCAGTTCAACAGTTTTTCTGCTGCGTCTCGCTTGGGAAGCATCAAATAAGAAGTTACCTAAGTAGGGATTTTGAGTATACCCCTGCTTTAATTGTTCTAAAGCTTCTTTTTTACGGCGAACTTGTTGGATATCGCCAGCCGCATCAAAAAATAAGAATCCCTTTACTGGTAGTTGATAACGTTTGGTTGCTATATATTCAGCTAATTCTCGTTCTAGTTTGACTTTGATTAAGCAACGTTGGGAATCAAACTTTTCAATTGCACCTAGTTTAGGAATTTTATAGGTGTTGTTTCCTGCGGGAACGGTTTCTGAAAGTTTTACCTCTTCGTTTGTTGACCGTTTTACTCGTTCCCAAAAGTTATCAATATGCAAATAATTTTCTTCAGAACCATCTAAGGTTGCTGAATTAATCTTAATTTCAAAAGTTACTTGTCTAGTCTTGAGATTATAGTTTTGACCGACAAAAGCCACACAAAACTGACGTGCTTTCGCAATATTTTCCTCAACCTGCAAAAAGGCTTTCCAAGCTTTTAGCTGGTCTTCTGTGGGTATATGATCCCCACAGACTGGCATATTTGATATACGTGTCAATGTTGCCGAGGGAATGCCAATATGTTGAGGTAATAGACGCAAACGACAGGGTATAGCATAACCGTCGGCGTGTCCCCGTGAGGGTTGTAGCAACCGAGTAGATAATATTTTTAACCCGCCATATCCATCTTGTTGAACAGCAGCTTTGAGTCCTAACGTTTTGCCTTGTTTCTCAAGTCTAGCTGGTAGTGAAAAATCATTTCTATCTGTTGCTATTGTCAACTCCCAAATTTCTTCGGTTGGATGTTTTCCTGCACCTTGACGACGCACATAAAAGATACAAGGCTGTTCACCCAACAATTCCAGCATTTCATCTTTAGCTGCTAATCCGACGCATTTATAACCCCATTTTTCTGAATTACCGTTATTTGGCAAAGTCGGCATTGATAATCTTGAATCTCCTCATGTTGGGTTAAATGATTAATCCAAAATAGTGTAACAATTGGGTACAAATAAATAAAAGTTTGTAGTCAGTAATTTAACCCTGGAAAAACTTGTAAGCAAGCGATAAATCGCTCACTACGAACAAAAATTTACCTGACATTTAATTATATCTACCTACTTAGACTATCTCAAATTTCGGGATAAAATTATTGTAATTCTGCGAAAAAATCTTGACTTTTCTCTCTGTATTCTCTGCGTCTGGTGTGGTTCAATAAGTGACTTTTTAACTCAAAGCCTGTATTGCTGATAAACCTGACTAGCCGCACGATGTAATAAAGAGTGTCGCCAGACAAGGGATTTCATATCATCAGCATAACCGCCACCAATAACGCAGGCGATAGGATAACCTGCACCCAAACAAGTGCTTAAAACCTGCATTTCCCGGCGAAAAATTCCAGTATCCGTCAAGGCTAATTTTCCCAAGCGATCGCCTATATGAGGATCAACGCCTGCATCGTATAATATTAAGTCTGGCTGAATATGAGACAACAAATCTGGTAAGTAATTCGCTAAAGTTTGCAAATACGGATCATCTTCCATACCGATTGGTAGGGGAACATCCAAATCGCTGGTTTGTTTAGTACCGGGAAAATTCACTTCACAGTGCATCGAAAAAGTAAACACGCTTTCGTCATTTTGGAAGATAAAAGCTGTACCATCTCCTTGATGAACATCCAAATCCACAATGAGAACTTTTTGCACAAGTCCAAGTTTTTGTAAAACGCGACAAGCGATCGCTAAATCATTGAAAATACAAAAACCAGACCCATAACTAGGAAAGGCATGATGCGTACCACCAGCAGTATTACAAGCTAAACCTTGACTTAAGGCTAGCTTGGCAGTCAATATTGTACCACCAACCGCCACACAAGTACGATTAGCCAGCGCCGCACTCCAAGGTAAGCCAATGCGACGCTGTGCTTTGGGATCTAGGGTTCCGTTACAGTAAGCTTGAACATAATCTGGGGTGTGAACTAACTCAATTAAATCTGAGGGTGGGCGCTTAGGGATGTGAAATTGTTCGGTTTGCGCTACGCCGTCCGCTAACAATAATTCATAAAGTTGTCGGAACTTAGACATGGGAAAGCGATGATTGTCCGGCAGTGGGGCAATATAATCTGGATGGTAAATAATTGGCAAGTCCATTTTGACTGCTCAGGCAACTAAACAAGGTAAAATTTAGCAGTTATGGTATTGCTACAGCAGATACCTAAGATTTTCTCCACAATATCTCCAATCAACAATTGATTATGCAGCAATGGATTTTACCATTAGTATTTATTCTAGTCGGTTTGCTGGCTGGATTAATTGGTGAAAAAGTTATCTTTAAAAGACTCAGAAAATTTGTGGCTCAGACCCAAATTCCTGGGGGCGAAATTATATTTCAAGCCCTACATCGGATGACATTTCTGTGGTTTGTCCTGGCTGGATTTTATGGAGCAATTTTTTCTTCTCATCTCAATATAAATGGTGATTTAAAAACTGCTCTGCAAAAAATCATTACTATTCTTTTTCTCTATTCAGTGACGTTAGTCTTAGCTAGATTGACTGCTGGTTTTATAAATATATTTATTCAAAGAACAGAGGGTGTTCCCGCATCCCTAATTTCTAATTTAGTCAAGATTGCCGTTTTAACTTTAGGCACACTAATTCTCTTGCAAACTGTGGGTGTAGAAGTCACACCGATAGTCACCACTTTAGGCGTTGGTGGTTTAGCAGTAGGTTTAGCGCTACAAGATACACTAGCAAATTTATTTTCTGGTTTTTATTTAGTTATTTCTAAGCAAGTTAGAACTGGAGATTATGTCAAATTAGATGATGGCTATGAAGGATATGTTACAGATATTAATTGGCGAAATACAACTATCAAGGAATTTTCTAATAATATAATTATTGTACCCAATTCTAGGTTATCATCTGCTATTTTTATCAACTATCATTTACCAGTTAAAGAGATTACTTTAATAATGGATGTAGGTGTCGGTTATGATAGCGATTTAGAACATGTAGAAAGAGTAACAGTAGAAGTAGCAAAAGAAGTTATGCAAGAAATTGCACCTGAACTAATAAAAAATGAACCAAATATTAGATTTCATACTTTTAATGATTTTAGTATAGATTTTAAGCTTTATATGCGGGTCAACGAATACTTTGACCAGCGAATTGCTAAACATTTATTTATTAAGAAATTACACAAACGTTATCAACAAGAAGGAATTCAAATTCCCTTTCCTATCAGAGATATTTATGTGCACAAATAATGGAACAGAAAATTCAGTAGGACTTACGCACAGGCAATGAAAAATTGAACCACAGAGGCACAGAGGAGCCATTGCGTTGCGCGGGTTCCCCGCGTTGTAGCAAATGGCGTAACACAGAGTAATAAGAGTTTGAGAGGTATTTTGCGTAAGTCCTGTTCAGCTATGGATTTGACTTAATACTATATAAAATGGGCGGGCTAGAAGCCCACCCCATTCAACAATAGTATTGATTAAGCCCCTTGTATTACAGATAGGTCGAAACCCTTCCCCTTGTGCTTATTGAGCAGTTCGAGAGGCTCACTGTATCACCTGTCGAAGTGTGGGCTGTCTTTTAACTCAGCACTCAGCACTCAGCACTCTTCATTACCTACCACCAGGGGTGCGTCCGCCTTCGTCGTTGCTACCACCGTGGGGGCGGGAATTACCGGGGTCGCACCCTTCAGCACCATTACCAATACCCTGATTACAATTTTGACGAGGTTTGATGCTACTCATTGGGGTATTTGAGACCTCTTCCGCTACAGTCTGCTGCTGTGTTGGTTCTACAGCATATTGAGAGGAGATATCGACTACTTCACCAGTGCTAGCTAATGCTCTGTATATCAATGCACTAACTTCGGCTCTAGTTGCCACTTTATCAGCATTCAGAGACTGGACATGAGGATAGTTTACTATGACACCCCGTTCTGTGAGTGCCGCGATCGCACTACGAACATCGCTACGAATGCTAGCCGCATCGGTATAAGCTGCCAAAATCGTCTCTGTGGAACCGCTAAAAGTGTAGTTAAGTCCTCGCGCTATTGCTAGCAAAACTTCTAAGCGTGACAGGCTTTGGGTAGGGTTGAAATTAGTACCTGTATTGCTGAAAAAGCCGGTTGCATAAGCTTCGCGAATGGCATTATAAGCCCAATATCTATTGGAAACATCATTGAAGCTGATAGGACTACGAACTCTCACTTTTTGAAAAGCTTGACTCAGCATCGCTGCAAATTGGGCGCGAGTCACTTGTTCGTCGGGACGGAAACTACCATCGGGAAAACCTTGGAGAACTTCTAAAGCTGTTAACTCAGAAATAAAATCTTTCGCCCAATGGTTAGTTGAGACATCAGTAAACATCGTTTGAATACTGCTGGCTACACCCACTTCCCGATAATTCATCATCATCTGGCTGACATCGTAGATGGAACTACTATCATCACTGACGGTAATTAGTTGCACTAACTGACCAGGTGCAGCTTTTAAAACTGGGGGTAAGCTAGGACTAAAAGCACTAAATGATTGACGTACCAAAGCAAACTCACCCGTAGTGAAGGAGGTGGGATAAACGCTAGTTGCAGCAACTGCTGATAAACCCTGTACTTGGAACTGACTAACGTTGATGGCTTGGGAACTACTCAGGAAGCTAACGCGTTGGTTACTGACTTGGGTGAAGTAGTCATAAGTCTTAGTACCTGCGTCAATCATCCCGTCTTCTTTGGTGTCAACACCGTAAACAGTCCGAATGATTTGAGTTTGTGTTGGGTTGGCAGGCAGAATTAGATTAACTACTGTATGTTCTGACAAACATTCAAATTCGCTGTAGCCAAGAAAGCGGTTTTGTAGATCATACAATCGCACGACCACGCGATCGCCTGGTTTGATACCCTTAACAAATTTTGCCTTTTTCCCCTTTTGCTGAAGCTTATACTTGTAATCACCCAAAAATCTTTCTTTTAAGTAACCCTTATTGCGTTTTCCCTTCAAAGAAACACGGGTAACTACCTCTGAAAGGTTACCAGATGGTTGCAATATGGCGAGGCTAAAACCTTTATGTTTTCCTTTCACCGAAGTACTAGCAGCACTTACCTGGGTGCTACTTTGTGCAGTTACAGTTTGACGCTGTGTGCTGCTCATGACTTGCTGGCTGGTGGTTTCTTTTCTCACCATACTAGCAGTCATGTACTGAGTCGTTCCTGCATCTAGTTTGGCGACTGTTCCAGACTCATTAGTACGATATACCCACATTTGCTGTGTGTTGGCGGCGACTACTTGCCAACCCGGTACTATAGCTTGAGTGCAATTGACCTCTGCTTTTAAACCCAAACACCCATCTGACCAAATTTGCCGTTTAGCCTGAATGACTCGCAAAGTGGACATTTTTGATCCTGTGCGCTGGGAGATGTCCCGTAAGACAGCTAATTTGATAGATTCAGGCAATTTGGCCTTCTTATCATCATCCCTATAGTCATCGTCATCGTCGTCGTCATCATCCCTATCGTCATCATCTCTATCTGCCAGTAAAAGTTGTGGAGTGGCAGAATTTTCCAATGTTTCTGCGACGGTGGTAGATAACCCTGAAACTTCGTAAGCAGAAGCTATTGGCGAGAACATTGCCACAAAAGTTGCAGCAACAAGGACTTTGCTCAAATGAGCTAAGGAACATGGATTCATGTGTTTCATCTCACACCGTACCAATCGGCTAGAAAGTCATAGGAATGTAAGTATCCCTTGACTTATTAATCCCTTTGTGGCGATGAAACTAACATTTTACTGTTTTCTATCATTCTTGAATAAAGTCCTTCACCACATCCACAGGTAAGCTAAGAGCATCTGCAATCTGTTCTGCACTCAAGCCTAACTCCAATAACCGGGGTATTGCATCCCGTCTTGCTTGTTCTGCTGCTTGACGTGCTTGTTCCGTTTCCTGATAACTCAAAAGTTTTTTCCCGGTGTATGGGTCATAGAAGCGCAATTCTCCGTCAATCAGCCTTAAGTCTAAATTTAAGACTTGACTATGAATTGAATAAATCCCATCAGGTAAAATACTTGGTGCAATAGAGTGATATTTACCTGCAACTAAACGGGAACCCTTGAGTTGTGGCTGAAGATAATCCCCTGTGGGGTCATATTGAAAGTATTCTTGCACACCCAAAAGTGCATATTTCTTGGGTTTATCCTCTTCATCATTCTCTTGGGTAGTTAAAGAAGTTACTTCCAAAACAAAACTGGGGACTTTACCTGCTTCTTGCCAAACCTTGTAGCTAAGGCGCTTCTTCTTTTCTACGCCAAACACCACAAATACATCGGGAGCCACTACTGCACTGGGTACACCCTGTTTATAGTAAATAAATAGATTCCCTGACACATAAACATCTTTTCGGTCTTGGAAATAAATATCTAAGGCTTCTACACCATAGATCAGATAATCGCGTGTTGGATCGCTCTCCGCCATTGGCTTACCGTCAGAGTCGGGGTAGATAATCTCGGTTTTGAGTTGGTTGGAAGATATAGTCATAAAGCAGCCTCAACTCAACTATGTGGTTTAACAAGAATGTCCAGAATTATTGGTGTTCAGCGACAATACTATATAGAACAATACTTTACGAATTTTAATAATGACCGGAACTACACAACAGCTACCTTCAGTTACCTTAGAAAAACTGATTTGGACTTGGCAAGGCTATAAAATCCAGTATACCGTTATGGGTACAGGTCGCCCTTTAGTATTGGTTCACGGCTTTGGTGCTTCCATTGGACACTGGCGCAAAAATATTCCCGCTTTAGCCAGTGCTGGCTACCGAGTTTTTGCGCTGGATCTTTTGGGTTTTGGTGGTTCTGATAAAGCACCAATTAATTACACCGTAGAAGTGTGGGTAGAACTGCTGAAAGATTTTTGGCATGCACACATCCAAGAACCTGCGGTATTTATTGGCAACTCCATTGGCGCACTTTTAAGCTTGATGGTACTGGCAGAACATCCCAAAATTGCTGCTGGTGGTGTTTTAATTAACTCTGCGGGTGGGTTGAGTCATCGTCCCCATGAGTTGAATCCACCCTTACGGATAGTTATGGCAGCTTTTAACAGATTTGTGCGATCGCCTATCACAGGTAAATTTGTCTATAACCGCATTCGCCAAAAATCGCAAATTCGTCGCACATTATACCAAGTTTACCGCAACCGCGCTGCCGTCACTGATGAATTAGTCGATCTTCTGTATACTCCATCTTGCGATCCCGGTGCGCAACAAGTGTTCGCTTCCATCCTCACAGCACCTCCTGGCCCTACTCCAGTGGAACTATTGCCCAGAATAGAACGTCCCTTGTTAGTAATTTGGGGTGCTGATGACCCCTGGACACCAATTACTGGGGCTAAGATTTATGAAGAGGCGTGTGAGAATGGCAAAGACATCAAGATTATTCCCATTCCTAACGCTGGTCATTGTCCCCACGATGAAGTTCCAGATGTGGTCAACGCTCAGATCATTGATTGGTTAGCGCAAGGATAATAATTTCGCGGATAGACGCTTTCTCCGCGTCTATCCCGTGGGTAGATGCAAAGACTTTTTTTCATCTTTACTATACGTCTTTGTATAAGCAGGGTAAAAATGCGGCTAACAATACTGGGTGAGTACCTCTTATTTTTTTTAATTGCACCTTGACAAAATCAGACTCAAATAGTGTGTTCAATGGAGCTTGATGTGCATATTCGAGAGGCAAATCATCCCAATTTTTCCCAGTTAGGCTATCAAGTCATTAGAGAACTAGGACGTAACCAAGCAGAAGGACGTATTACTTACTTGGCTAATGTCTGTAAATCTAATCAACAGGTAGTAATTAAAGAATTCAGTTTTGCCAGCACGAGTGCTGACTGGTCAGGTTTTAAAACTTATGAACGTGAAATTGAAATCCTACAGCAACTTCATCATCCCCGTATTCCTCGCTACGTAGACTCTTTTGAAATGCCAGGGGGATTTTATCTAGTACAGGAGTATAAAAACGCTCCCTCACTTGGTGGACAACGCAGCTTTAAACCAGAAGAAATCAAACAAATAGCTGTGTCAATTTTAGAGATTTTGGTTTATCTGCAACAGCGAGTAAACCCAATTATTCATCGGGATATTAAACCAGAAAACATTTTAGTTGATGAGCAATTAAATGCATACTTAATTGATTTTGGTTTGGCTAGATTACAGGGTCAGAAAATGGCTTTAAGCTGCTTTGCTTCTGGAACTCCCGGTTTTATGCCACCTGAGGAACAGTTTGGTTATACCCTCACTCAAGCTTCAGATTTGTATAGTTTAGGAGTAACACTGATTTGCTTACTTACTGATACTCGTTCTGTTGATCTTGGTAAATTGATAGATCATAAGTATCGCTTTAATTGTCAGAAACTATTTCCCCAACTTAATCCGCGTTTTAGCTCTTGGTTGACAAAAATGGTGGAATATAAGTGGAAATATCGTTATGCCAATGCTGGTATTGCTTTAAAAGCACTCCAGCCAATTCAAGTTACTGGTACTACCACTATAGACATGTTAGTCGCAGCCATAAAATCTAAACAACGAACAGCTGTGCTGGTGCTAGTCATGGTTGGTATGATCGCAATGGCTGCAACAACTTTAATACTTTCTGAGCAAGGTGGCGTGGCCCAGCAGCTACTGGAAATTAGGGAGTAGGGAGTGGGGAGATGAGGAGGATGAGGGAGAAAATTAACTTAGCCTCTAGTCTTTAGCCTCCAGTTCCTAGTTCCAGTAAACCAGGGGGTGGAGTAATTTCAATCCGATGCGCTGGCAAATCTACCACGGGAGCGATCGCAGTGACAAAGGGGATCAAAATAGTCTTAGGAGATTTTGATTTTTCCCCTTTAACAGCTTCATTTTGTTGATGCAACTGTACTTCCAGTAAATCATTCCCAGCCGGAATCACATCTACCACAGTACCCACAAGTTCCCCAGTTTCTTGCATAAAGACTTCCACACCAATCAAATCGATGACATGATATTCATCTTCACCCAATTGGGGGCGATCACTTGTTGGTACCATCAATTTACAACCGCGCAACTCCTCAGCTTGGTTACGATTTTCTACACCAGCTAACTCAATCACATACAAATTTTTCCCTTCAATATAACGCCCTCCCAACAACTCCACAGGCTGCGGTTCCCTCTCCCCCGGACGCCATAACCAACGTTTACCCGGAACTTCAAACCGTTCCGGAAAATCCGATTGCGGATACACCCGCAACTCCCCAGACAACCCTTGAGGCGCAACAATCTTACCAATTTCTAGCCATTCATCGGGAGTAGGGAATAGGTTGGTAAACTTCCCCCCTGCTCCGTTCGGCTGACGCTCACGGCGGAAGCCCTGCTCCCTGCTCCCCTGCTTCTTCTTCGCGCCCTTCGCGCCTTCGCGGTTCGTTCCCATGATCTTAGGCACTCACAACAGCACGCTGATAAACTTGTTCAGCCACTTTTGCTAAACGTTGCATTCCCGTGACAATCTCCTCATCACTACCAGTTAAACTAATACGTAAACATTGATGCTTGTGTTGCCATTCTTCCCGCAAACCAGGGAAGAAAGTACTACCAGGGACAACAATTACACCCACTTGCTTGAGTTGCTGGTAAAATTCCCAATCAGTTATTGGTAGATCCTGTAACCACAACCAAGCAAATATCGCCCCTTCACCACGATGCAAGAACCAAGGTAAATCCTGAGGCATTGCTGCATCTAAAGTATCTTCTAATACAGCAAATTTATGCTGATAGAAAGGACGGATAACATCTGCGGCGATTTCCGGTAAAGCACCAGAATTGATAGCACGAGATGCGATCGCTTGCCCGTATCTTGATGGATGAATACACAAATTTGTCTGGAAGCACTCCAGAACTTGAATCATCCTTTCATCACCAATGGCAACGCCGATGCGTTCACCGGGTAATCCCACCTTTGATAAACTCATGCAGTGCAAAATATTACCACCAAATACAGGTTTCATTTCCGTAAAGTTCAACGCCGGGAAGGGAGGTGCATAAGCTGAGTCAATTAATACTGGCACATCGAAAGGCGCAGCCAAGGCAGCAATTTTTTTAACTTCTTCGTCACTCAGGACATTTCCCGTGGGGTTACAGGGACGAGAGAAGATGACACAACCAGTATTTTCTGTAATTGCTAATTGGCTGAAATCTGGACGATATTTAAATCTGTGAGCAGTTGCATCAATATCCAGCGTGGGTTTGTAAGCGATTAAGGCTTCTGGAACTAAAGTAACACCTCCATAACCCGTATAATCGGGACTGAGGGGTAAAACGATTTGTTGAAGGTCACCGTTTGTTGTGTAACCACCAAAGGCATTAGCAGCGTAGAAGTAGAGGCTTTGACTACCGGGTGTAATTAAGATATTACGTTCCGTTAACTTTAAACCATAGCGTTTGTTGAAGTCGTTGGCGATCGCCTCAATTAGTGGCGCATAGCCCTGACTGGAACCATAACGACAAACCACTTCGCCATACTCTGAACTAGCCAGTAATTCCGCCGTACAATCTCGCCATAACTGTTCTACCTCCGGCAAAATCAACGGGTTACCAGCGCTTAAATTCATAAATTCTTGCCCCGCCCCAGCTGTTAACGTTTCGATAATGTCCTTCATAATTGCTCTTACGCCAGTTAGGTTGGACATTTGAGCGCCAATTTTAGTTAGGGCAGGGTTCATAAGCTTTGCGAAAGTAGAGGTAAGATCAAAGTTAACAAAATTATGGCGGATCGATATCATTATTCAGGTTTCCCACCTGTAACTAATGTACCAATCCCATAGAAAAAAGCAATTTTATCATCCTGGACGCAAGCCCCAGATAAAATGTAGTGTACAAGATGAGCGATCGCAGTACTTTGTCCACCTGAATTTGAGTGAACAAAAAAGCAGATTGAGATGTTTTAAATGTTTTAGGCAAATATAATTCACTACTACACAGGCAAAGTCCACTTCTTAAACTCTTACTCTCTGCGCCTTTGCGTCTCTGCGTGAAACAAATTCATACTTTGGCGTTGTATATTTAACAATAACCTGACTTCATCATAGGACTGTTGCTGAAGATTAATGGGATGAATTTTATTTCGCGCAAAGTCGCAAAGTCGCAAAGAATCTAAGTTTATCCTTGGCAAATTATCTCAATTCATCCCGCATTTATGCAACGCCCAATTTTTTAATGGGATTTATTTGCCAAAAAAGATAAATGTACTATTTCATTTTTGCGCTTTAGACCTGTCCAGCCGTTAATACTTGCGCTGCGGTCAAATTCAGCATCGGGAACATCACTGATTTGATTGCCTCTGTTCCCTGAAACACAGTTTCTTCATATAGCCCATCTACCAAAGCCAGCAGGGTAATTCGGGCTTTTTGAACATCAACAATCCAATATTCCGGGATACCCCGCGCTGCATACTCAGAACGCTTGTAGCGATAGTCTCTATCCTCATTCACCTTTCCGGGGGAGACTACCTCAACTACCATTGCGGGGGAAGGCATATCTGGAGTAATTGTCGCTCGTCTGCCGGCGATCGCCTCAAATAATTCTTGTGTCAAAATCATTAAATCTGGGAGTCGTACACGAGTCCTACTACCTATCACCACAAGTTCTGTATCTTTATGGCGGATGAGTTGAATGGGAACAAATTTCAGAAATTGCGACAGGAGATAGAGAGAGATTAAGTTATTTCTATCGCTTTCTGGTGGCATTTCTACCAACTCTCCATCCACAAGTTCATACTTGGTATCTGTGCCATCATCATAGGCAAGGTATTCTTCAAGGGTAAATTTTGTGACTGCTGCGGTCATAAACCCTTTATATTTTTGATTCACTAAATGTAAATTGTACCAATTTTTAGATAGTTCAAAGTTAACAAAAAAACAACAAAAACTTGCTCTCAGCCATCCCTGATATAAACTCAAAACAGCCCATGACGCAATTTTAATCACACAATGGAAGTTAAAGCAGCCGTAGCTTACGGCGCGGGTAAGCCGTTAACTATGGAAACCGTTGAACTAGCGCCACCCCAAGCCGGAGAAGTTTTAGTGGAAATTAAAGCCTCTGGGGTTTGCCATACCGATGCTTACACTCTTTCCGGTGATGATCCTGAAGGTTTGTTTCCGGCAATTTTGGGACATGAAGGTGCGGGTGTGGTGGTAGAGGTGGGTGCTGGTGTCACTAGCGTCAAGCCAGGAGATCATGTAATTCCTCTATACACCCCAGAATGCCGTCAATGTGAATATTGTCTAAGCTTTAAAACCAATCTTTGTCAAGCAATTCGCCTCACCCAAGGACGCGGTGTCATGCCTGATGGCACTAGTCGCTTCAGCATTGGTGGGGAAATGATTCATCACTACATGGGGACATCGACCTTTGCTAACTACACAGTGTTACCAGAAATTGCTGTAGCTAAAATTCGCCCAGATGCCCCATTTGATAAGGTTTGTTATATCGGTTGTGGTGTAACTACTGGTGTGGGTGCAGTTATTAATACAGCCAAAGTAGAACCAGGCGCCAATGTCGTAGTTTTCGGCTTAGGCGGTATTGGTTTAAATGTCATCCAAGGCGCGCGGATGGTGGGCGCAAATATGATTGTTGGGGTAGATATCAATCCCAGTAAACGCGCTTTAGCAGAAAAGTTTGGGATGACGCATTTTGTCAATCCCCAAGAAATTGAGGGTGATTTAGTTCCCTACTTGGTGGATTTAACCAAAGGCGGTGCTGATTATAGTTTTGAATGTATCGGCAATGTGAATGTGATGCGTCAAGCTTTAGAATGCTGCCATAAAGGTTGGGGTGTGAGTGTAATTATTGGTGTTGCTGGTGCAGGGCAAGAAATCAGGACTCGTCCATTTCAACTAGTAACTGGACGTGTTTGGAAAGGTTCAGCCTTTGGTGGTGCTAGGGGTCGTACCGATGTGCCGAAAATTGTTGATTGGTATATGGATGGGAAAATAAATATTGATGATTTAATTACCCATGTAATGCCGATTGAGCAGATTAATGATGCTTTTGATTTGATGCACAAAGGTGAATCAATTCGCAGCGTGGTGACATTTTAATTTTGTAGGAGATATGACAGGCGATCGCATCTCCATTAAAATGAAAGAATATCCCCCAGGTTTTGACCATGCAGACACCACAAACCGGAACATCATCGGCAAACCTGAAAGCAAACCTCTATGAAACAGACTTTTACGCTTGGACTCAGCAACAAGTCAACCTGCTGCATGAACAGGAATGGAACCAGCTTGACTTGCCCAATTTAATCGAGGAAATTGAATCTTTGGGCAGAAAGGAACGTCAAGAGTTACGAAATCGCCTCAGTATCTTAATTGCACATTTACTAAAGTGGGAATTTCAATCAAGCAAACGCAGTCGGAGTTGGTTGAATACAATTCGTATCCAGCGTATAGATACGTGGGAATTGTTGACAGAAAACCCCAGTCTCCAACCCTACCTACAAGAAATGCTGCCAAAAGCTTACCTCAAAGCAACTGCCTTAGCGGCTGGAGAAACCAACTTACCTTTGAAGACATTTCCCCCAGATTGTCCTTATACTCTAGAAGAAATTCAGAGCGATCGCTTTTATCCAGGTGAAGTTGTAAGTGATGATTGGATGGAGTGAAAGAATGCAAACACCACAAACCGGAACATCATCGACAAACCTGAAAGCCAATCTCTATGAAAGTGACTTTTACGCCTGGACTCAGCAACAAGTCAATTTACTGCATGAACGGGAATGGAATCAGCTTGATTTGCCCAATTTAATCGAGGAAATCGCATCTTTGGGGAAAAGGGAACGTCAAGAATTACGAAATCGCTTGAGTATTTTAATTGCACATTTACTAAAGTGGGAATTTCAATCAGCAAAACGCAGTCGTAGTTGGTTATCAACAATTAGAGTACAACGGCGGGAAATTATCAAGTTATTGAGCGAGAATCCCAGCCTGAAGCCTTACATTGAAGAAGCATTACCAGAAGCCTACGAAAATGCCAGAGATTTAGCATCAGGTGAAACTAATTTGCCATTCTCAACTTTTCCCCAGCAAGCCCTATATAGTTTGACAGAAATTCAGAGCGATCGCTTTTATCCTGGTGAACCTGTAACGGATGATTTAATGGAATAATCGCGATCAAATCATAATGTTAACATTTAACTTCTTGAAATAGTACAGGACTATCAAACTTTAAAAATTATCCAAATAGTCACCTAAATCTTTTTCCCCTGCACTACGCATTGCATATGCAGATGGTATTAGCTCATCTCTCAATGTTTTCGACAGTTCCCAAGTCTTACCATCATATTTGTTATTGGCTAATTTAAAGTGAGCAGCATTTCCGTCTTTTGCACTGCCGTCAGAGTTACAGTGAACATGAATTACCACGTTTCTATACTGTTCTTGCCCTATTTCTAACGGACATTCGATTGAGAATTCACCCTGTTTCTGATCATCCCAAGTTGAAATGTAAGCTCTTTTAATTTCTCCTGTTTTGACTTCCCCATCGTTAACAAGTTTTTCTAGTGCTGCAACAGATGGATTTTGCATAAATTGACCTTCAACTGTTTGCTCATAGGCTAAGTGCATAGCCTCAGCTTTAGCTTTTCTATTAATATATTCATAGTATTTCTCAACATGGTCTCTTTTAAATTGGGCGATAGATTGTGCTAATTGATTTTTGTCATAGTTATTTTTGTCTGTTTCTAATTGTGTAAATACTTGATTTGCTTCTTTTTTGAATTGAGGTGGATAGATATCTTTCTGTTGGATTGTATTGTTTTCTTGCTCTAGCTGAGCGATTTTCTGGTAATATTCACATATTTTACCAACTTCTTTTTTGAATTGGCTGACAAGTTCTAATGTCGCTTCACTAATCCCTTTATCTGCCAGAATTTTCTGCTTGAGGTTATTGCACAGACCGTTAATATATGAATTGTTCAGTGCTATTTGCATGTTGTTTGCCGAGATACTCTCCGACTCGTTATAAATTTGAGTTGCGATTGGAATTAATATCTTAAATGCCTCTATGGCTTCTTGATCAGCTTCTGCATCTTTACCTTGTATACGTGAACGAGCCTGATGAAACTCTTTTATGTAAGCCTTCTGTAACTCTTTGGTTACATCATTTACTGATTTATTTTTTATTTGCGTTTCTAGTTGTTTAGCTTCGCTTTGTAACTGAATTATCTTTTCTTCTTTATTCTTTCGCTCTGCTTCCTGACGTTTACGTTCTTCCTCCTGTTTTTTAAGTCTTTCCTCCTGCCGTTTCATTTCTATTTCTTTTCGTTTTTGTTCTTCTTCTTCTTGTCGTTTCCTTCTCTCTTCTCGCTGTATTTGCAACTGCTTTTGTTTTTCTGCTTCTTGCTGATGTTTTTCTTCTAACTCTATACGCCTTTTTTCTGCTGCCTTCTGTTTTCTTGCCTCTTGTTTTTTCTTCTCTTCTTCTTGTCTTTGTGCCTCTTGTTCAGCAGCAAGTTTTTCTTCTTGTTGTCGTTTGAGTTCTGCCTGCTTTTTAATTTCTTCTTCTTTTTGGCGTTCGATTTCCTCTTGTCTTTGACGTTCTTCTTCTTGCTGTCGCTCAAGTTCTGCTTGTTTCTTTTTCTCTTCTTCCTCCTTCTGTTGCTGTTCTTTCGCTTCCTCCTCTTTGATAGCAGTGGCAACTTCTTCTTTAAGTTTTACTGCCGCAGCTTTTTGTTGCTTGATTTGTTTTAATAAAGCTTGACCTTCTTGATATGTAATTTTGGTTTTTTCTTTGGTTGTAACAATAAATTTTTTAAACTGAGATATCTTTGATGAAAAGTTATTTACCTTGAGTTCAGAGACAGATTCCTCAATATGAGAAATTAGGTCTTTGAGTTCTATAAATGTATTTTGTAATTCTTGCTTGGCTTGCTGGGGGTCATAAGAGGTGAAGTTACCAAAAAATGTCCATTTTTCCCAAGATGGGTCATCTAGATTCAAACAACGTTGAATCATGACTTGGTTAATCTGTTCTGGCTCTACAGGATTTTGATACTGGGACACACCCTGGTTTTGCTGCACTATATCTGCTGCTACTTTATCGGCCTGTTGTTCATACTTATCCCCTGGCTGACCGATGGTTAACTTCATCTGCACTCGTGGTGTTGGTGCTGAAGGACGCGGAAGAAACATCGAGACATCTGGAAAACCATTGTCAAACTGTCTGGTAGTTTGTAAATCGGGTGTTTGCTCAGGTTGGGACGTTACTTCTTCTGGAGTAGGAACTTTAAAACTGCGTGGCGCAAACGGATTTTTGCTGGATGGTTCTGAAGAGGAAGCGTTTTGGGATGGTTTGCGTATTCTGGAGTACATTATTTAAAGCCTGCAATAATTGTTTTAGCACCTTTTTGCTGTTTTATTCCCGACTTTGAGCAAAATTGCTGCTTGTGTATTTAAGATTTTATTATGCATAAATAACACAACTTAAAATTGCGATCGCCACTATTTGTTACAAGTGAATTTACATCAAAATTGAAATAATGACTAATCTCACTCTCATCTCAGAATATAAAAGCTTTGGCGGCAAACTCGGCTTTTACTCTCACCCTTCCTCAACCTGTAACTGTGAAATGCGCTTGGCCGTCTATCAACCTCCGCAAGCCACTCAACGGCCAGTACCAGTTCTCTATTTTCTCTCTGGCTTAACTTGCACTGAAGAAAATTTTATGGTCAAAGCAGGGGCACAACGCTACGCATCTGAGTATGGCTTAATGTTGGTTGTACCAGATACTAGCCCTCGTAACACAGGTATTCCTGGTGAAGATGATGATTGGGATTTTGGTACAGGTGCGGGGTTTTATGTTGATGCTACAGAAGAACCGTGGTGCAGGCACTACAAAATGTATAGTTATATCGTCCAGGAATTACCTGCTTTAGTTGCTGCCAATTTTCCGGTACAAGCTGAGAAACAAGGTATTTTTGGTCATTCAATGGGGGGACATGGGGCGCTAGTTTGTGCCATGCGAAACCCACAATTGTATAAATCAGTTTCAGCTTTTGCACCTATCACTGCACCTATGCAATGTCCTTGGGGTCAAAAGGCGTTCAGTCTTTATCTGGGAAGTAATCAAGAAACATGGTGCAACTATGATGCTAGTGAATTAGTTAAGCAAGTGGGATATCATAGTCCAATTCTCATTGACCAAGGAAGTGCTGATAAATTTTTAGCTGCACAATTACTACCAGAGGTGTTTGAGCAAGCTTGTACATCTGTCAATCAGCCTTTAAATTTGCGTTATCAAACAGGTTACGACCACAGTTATTATTTCATTGCCAGTTTTATTGCAGACCACATCCGTCACCATAAGATTGCTTTTGGGTCAATTAGGTGAAGCGAGTGATGCAGTTGAATATTAAATTAATCTCCATAAACTTAAAAATAGATTTAAACGTAACATTATTTACGGTATTTAGCTACTAAATCAACTATTAATAAATAAAGTTCCAGTAGTTAATAGGAGAATATTTTGAATAAAAATTTATTAGCTTTTCTAGCTAGTACAATTTTTAGTATGGGAACGGTAATTTTAATTAGAAGGCTCAATCTACCTGTATTTCTTACTTTCAGTGTTGCTATTTATGCAAGTTACACTTTGATAATTATTGTGATTATACTTAATTATATGGCTAAGTTGAGAAAAATTAAATAAGTTGGCTGATATAAATTGAAAACAGTAACTAGAGACTGGGTGCATCCCAATTTTTTTTACTAAGAAACACAAAGCTTTCAAAAAAAACTCTGCGTACCTTTGCGTGAACCTTTGCGCCCCTTTGCGTTTAAAAATAAAATCAAATATTGGGGACGCTTCCCTAGAGCCTAGGGCATAATGTAAAATTTTGTTTGTTTATAATCAAATTTTAAATAAATGTTAATAACAAAATAGATATTTTAAAATAATGTCAACTAATTTGATGTAACGAAATTAGCTAAATTGCTCAAAAAACTGGATAATCTCTAATAAAGCAGAAACAAGAGAAACCATTTGTCTTGGATAAAGTTTGATGTCTATAACCTGCTCCTACTTCAGGGGAGGATTCACCAACAAATACTCGGAAGCAATAAACCTGAAGAGGATATTGATGGGGAGCAGATGTTAAGCGAAATAGAGCATAAAGTAACAAAAAGTGTAGATTTGTATGGCTAATAGCAGTGCAATCACGGCAGCAACTCGCTTGAGCGAAAAATTACCTTTTCCACTAAAACGGTTAGCAGATTTAGCTTATAACTATTGGTGGTGTTGGACGAGCGATCGCATCGCGCTGTTTCCCACCATTGATCCCCAAGAATGGGAACGCTGTGGACATAACCCAGTGGCAATTTTAGAGTCGGCAAGTTACGAACGCCTCACCCAGTTAGCAGAAGATCCATTTTATTTGAAGCAAATTTCCGCCTTAGCGCAGGAGTTTGACGCCTACAAGGAATTAACGGTTGGGCCATAGGTGAAGATGCTCATACTAGCGACCAAGAATTGCAAGACCGCATCGATTCGTGATCGCTATATCATCTGTTAGAAGAGGAAATTGTTCCTCTATACTATGACCAAGACGCTCAAGGCATTCCCCATCGCTGGGTGCAAATGATGAAAGCATCCATTAAGACTAATGCACCTCTATTCAATACAGATAGGATGATAGCCGACTACGTTTCACAAGTGTATGTCCCAGAAATAGCTACCCGTGTGTCACCTATTTTGGCTAAAGTACAGCTTTAAAGCCTTTTCAGTTTCCTGGTTTGATTAAGGGGTGGATTACCTGCCCCTTTTTTTGAGCTTTAATACAACTTAGTTTTATTCTTCTTTGCGCCTTTGCGCCTTTGCGTGAGGCAAAAAATATGAAAATTTGGCAAGCTGATTTTTATCGTAGTCCGTTGCGTGATACCGCAGGACAAGTTTTATGGGAACTGTTGATTTGTGATTCAAATCGCAGTTTCGAGTATACAGCCACCTGTCCCCAGTCAGCAGCAAATTCCAGTTGGGTAGCAGCTCAACTTCAGCTAGCAGCTGGTGATCAACTCCCCGATATAATTCAGGTATTTCGTCCCCAGTCGTTGAGTTTAATTCAAGCGGCTGGACGCACTTTAGGTATTAATGTCGAACCCACTCGTTACACTTTGGCATTAAAACAGTGGTTACAAGAAAAGCAATATCCCTTAGCGCTAGATAAACCGCCTCCTGTACCATTACCAGAGAATCTTTGGGGGGAAGAGTGGCGCTTTGCTACACTCCCATCTGGCGAACTTGTGGATGTGTTTACAGAACGCCCAATTCCGATTTTATCCATACCAGAATCTCTTCAACCCATTAATCTAGGTTTAGCTTCTACCATACCCGTCCCCGGTGTAGTTATCTACGGAGGTAGGCAATCAATGCGTTTAGCCAGGTGGTTACAAGCAACACATCCCGTAGCATTAAATTACATTGCTGGTACACCAGATGGCTTGATATTAGAAGCAGGTTTAGTGGATAGGTGGATTGTGGCGACGTTTGCAGATCCAGATGTTACTGCTGCTGCGCAGGTTTATCAACAACGCCAACAACAAAGCCGAGGATTACATTTTTTGTTAGTGCAGCCTGATGATTCTGGGATGACTTATAGCGGCTTTTGGTTATTGCGCGCAGAACATTAAGCAAGTATTGGCTCAATTTTCTGATCTCGATTCTGAGCAGAATCTAACATTTTCAATATTACTTCCTCAGCCACAGCCTTAACTACATTAATGCTTACTGAATTGCCCAGTTGATAATAGGCTTTATCATCATTAGAATGCAGTATAAAATTATCAGGAAACCCTTGTAAACGTGCTACTTCACGGGGTGTTAATCGCCTCACTCTCTTATTATGGTAAACTCCCAGGCGATTAGCATCACTAGCAACTACAGTTAATAACAAAACATTGGTTGCTGAAGCGATCGCCATTTTTACTTTGCTTGAACCCGCGCCTGCTTGACCATTGCAATCAGAGTTTGGTGAGCATCTTCTGCATCTGCTAAAGTACGGTCGAACTGAATGCGAACTGGTACAGTTTCCTGGTTTACTTGTGCTGTTAAATTCATCCCCTCAGCATCAATTGACAGCATTTCTGCGGTTGTTGCATCTGTTACACCACCGAAAGCCTTGGCATAAAGAACTATTGCATCAGTATGATCTTCGTTCATATGCTTACAGATACGCGAGCTAATTTCAGCAGAAAATTGATCAGACATTTTGCAACTAGGAGTTAGTAACAGGGCAATTACCTAAATTTTAAGCTAGTCTGGATGAAATTTGTAGGTTTTGCGATCGCCTACCAAAGCTTCAGTATGATCTTATGGCTGTTATGGAACTCCAAAAATTAAATTAAGATAAAAGTAAAATTTGTCAAGGGTTTTTTATCTGTATTTGATTTGCGGAAACCAGACAACTTAAACTGTAGCAAAACTATTCAACCCAACTATTTAAGCCAAGAGCCGATGAGCGAAACTAGCCAACGTCGAATTGTTATTGGGGATGTGCATGGTCACTACGAAGGTTTGATGACATTGATGGAGGCGATCGCCCCAGCATCAGATGATCAAGTCTATTTTCTGGGAGATTTAATTGATCGTGGACCTCAAAGTTCACACGTTATTGATTTTGTCAAGCAGAATAATTATGCCTGCCTGCTGGGAAATCATGAGCAGATGTTATTAAACATTCTCACCAGCGAGAATATGGCGACACCAGCAATGCAAGCATGGCTGTATAGTGGAGGCCAGGCAACAATAGCTAGTTACGCAGAAGCCACCATTCCTGTAGAACATTTGGATTGGTTAAAGACTTTACCTACATATCTGGATTTGGGGGATATTTGGTTAACTCATGCTGGTGTTGACCCTGCCATGCCTTTAGCAGCACAAACTGCCGAGCAATTTTGCTGGATACGTGACGAATTTCACAGCATTGAGCAGCCCTTCTTTACTGATAAGCTAATTATCATTGGCCATACTATTACCTTTACCTTCCCTGGTGTTACCCCTGGAAAACTTGTACAAGGGCAGGGGTGGCTGGATATAGATACTGGTGCTTACCATCCCCGTAGTGGCTGGTTAACTGCATTAGACACGACAAATAACCTCATTTATCAAGTCAACATTTTTAAGAACCACCTCCGCACCCTGCCCTTAGCAGAAGGGGTGATTACTGTTGAACCATCCCAAATTGCTGCTCGCCGCCACAAACAGCGAGCATAATCTGAAGTAAAAGGGAAGATGTAAAATTATGGGTTTTTCCTGTGTACAGTAACGTTCAAACTACAACAAACTACGGATATTAGCTCGATAAGCAGCATTATCTAATCCGTCACGCTGATTGCTAGGTTGGGCATCAATAGAACGTTGCAGGGCACTAATGCGATCGCTTGTTCCAGGGTGAGTACTCAAAAATGTAGGCACAGAACCCCCTCTTTGCATCAGCTTTTGCATAAACGAGACCATGGCCGACTGGGCGTAACCAGCGCGAGTCAAAGTTCGTAATCCTCTATTATCCGCATCAAATTCATCTTGACGACTGCGGGGACGATTGAGCGCCAGTTCTACACCAATTCCCACGGCTGCATTACGATCTAAACCTGCGGCTGAAGCTACACCACCTGCGATCGCTCTTTGCCGCATCTGTTGTACTAAATGTTTGCCGCCAATGTGACCAATTTCATGGGCTATTACACTAGCTAGTTCCGCTTCATTATCTGCGGCTTTGATTAAACCCGTGTGAATATAGACAAAACCTCCCAAAGTAGCAAAGGCATTAATCGCATCATCTTCAACTACTTGGAAGGTAAAGGGGAGATTAGGGCGATCGCTGTTAGTTGCCAAGCGCCGACCGATTTGTTCCACATAGCGATTAATTGCAGAGTTGCGGCTAAGTCGAATATCACCACTCTTTAACTGCTGATTCATCTGCTGACCAAGATCAACTTCCTGGCGATCAGATATATTAGACATCTGAATTATCTGTACACCCCGGAACAGCAGCGACCGAATATCGAAAGCCCTTCCAGGCATGGGTGTAGTTAGACACAGACTCAGGGCAACTACTACCGAAATTAACGGATAAAACCAGCGCCGCCGCCACATATGATGATTTGTAAAAAAGCCTTTCCAAGTCATTGTTATTAGGTCTAATGGGATAAACTATAGGACGAATTTAGAGCCTTCTAAGTTGCATTCTTGACTCAAAAACAAAGATGCATAACTAGTTGTGCAAAATAAATTACTTGGTTGAGGGAGGGAACAGGTAACAGAGGAAAGGGGACAGTGTGGGAATACAGCAATTTCAGCCGTGTTGAAAAGTGGCTAAATATTTATGCATAGGTATTTACCAGTATGGTTCCAAAGGCTTTGATGATGAAAATTTTGTCCCATGTCTAAAATAAACCAAATGCCCTTGTTTTTATATTCTTGACGACCCATTTGCCAACTCGTGCTAGACTGGCGCATGACTGCAACGCCCAATAAGCTAATGAGCATTAAAGTTGCATAAAACCAGGGCTGAAGCCCTTACTACAAGCGAATCAGTCTGGAAAAATGAATGACGATTAGCTTAGCCTTGAGCTGTCTCAAATAGGGAAACTTGCCGTGTCCCTGATCAACCTTATTGCTAAAATCAATTATTCCGCTTGTATCTAGGAAAAGTTTTGATGGCTATTTTAGATTCCAAAGGACGCTTGTTCGGCAAAATAAATATCCTCGATTTAGGTGCTGCCCTGGTAATTGTGCTAGTTATAATTGGCATATTTGTTTTTCCTGGCACTACTGGTTCTGTGGCCCAAGTCGGGACTAAAACAGTACCCATCGAGGTAGACTTAGCCGTGCGCGGTTTAAATGTCCGCGACCCTGAACGGTTATTTGACAAAGGATTTACAAAAGGTGGTAAAACTAACGTAATTATCCGCAATCAGCCCTACGGTCAGATTGGGATCAAATCTCTTGAGCTATTACCTAGAACTGTAACAGTTCCTCAACCAGATGGTTCTGTCAGAGAACTACCAGATCCCAGGGCAAACAATTTTAGTACAGATATGCTTTTAACTTTAGAAGGTAAAGCCCAAATCACCGATACTGGCCCAGTTTTAGGTAATAGCAAAGTAAAAATTGGTATGCCTTTTGAGTTAGAAGGCTTTAACTATAACTTTAATGCGACTGTTATCGATGTTAGGGTGAAAGAATAATAGTACTTGCATTTTTTTGAGAATAGCTCGCCCTGTAGCCTGTCGGTTGATAGGGCTATTTTTTCGGCATACTGAAAATACCCAATCCCCAGTCTCCAGTCCCCTTTCACTCTGCCAACAAAATTAAATGCAGGGGATCTAAACGAACTTGCCAAGGCAAAGGTTGGTCTTTAAAGATGACCCATTTTTCTTTGAATACTTCTGCTTGTAGGTGGTAATCGTGAGTATTGGTCGGAGAGGAATGCAACTTGAGAAATAACGTTATGCGATGCGGCGTTTCACTTGCCCTCACTAGCCAGCAGGGAAATGTATTTTCAGCAGATGAGTTATTAGTAAAAGTGATTTGATGAGCGCGAATTCCCACGTAGGATAAATTTTTGGGGGGCGGTTCTAAGACTTTGAGGGTGCAACCCCAATCACTTGCTTCTAATAATTCAGATGTTTTAATCTCAGCATGAGAAAAGTTTTTACACCCTGTTAATTGAGCAACACTAAAGTTAGCAGGACGCTCAAAAATCTCTTGTTTGGCAGCATACTGCATAGACTTTCCTTGCTCCAGTACCAACAAATTTGGGCAAATTCGATAGGCTTCTTCCAGATTGTGCGTCACAAATAAAGTTGTTCCTTGGTAAGAATTCAAGGTAGTAATCATTTGCTGTTCCAGTTGGCTACGCAAGTAAGTATCTAGTGCCGAAAATGGTTCATCGAGTAATAGTGCTTCTGGTTGACTAGCTAAAGCTCTCGCCAGTGCTACTCGTTGTTGCTGACCACCAGAGAGTTGATGAGGATAGCGATCGCCTAATCCTTCTAATTGCACTGCTAGTAGTTGTGTTTTTACCTGTTGCTGAATCGCTGATTTTGAGAGTCTTTTAGGCAAGCCAAAAGCGATATTTTGCCTAACAGTCATGTGAGGGAACAGAGCATAATTCTGCACTAAAAACCCGATATGGCGATCGCGAGAAGGCAGATTAATTCCTTGTGCCGAATCAAACAACACTCGCCCATTTAAAACAATACGACCTTTGGTTGGGGTTTCTATGCCAGCAATGCAACGCAAAATCATACTTTTGCCAGCCCCAGATCCGCCCAAAAATCCTAGGGTATTATGATCGGCGCTGAAAGATACTTGCAATGTAAAGCCTGGAAGCCGTTTTTCAATATCTACAAACAATCCTGAAGCATCAGTAACGTGGGTATCTGTGCCAAATTGAGGTGTTTGATATTCCTGAGTTCTGAGTTTTGGGAATTGGCAATTTTGTGGTTTCTTCCCCCGATTTTCTTGCCATAAATTGACTGCGATGATTCCAGATAGGGAAATTACCATAATAGCGATCGCCCAAAACCAAGCCTCATTCATCGCTCCGGCTTCTACAGCAAAATAAATTGCCATCGGGATTGTCTGAGTTTGTCCGGGGATATTACCTGCCAGCATCAGAGTAGCGCCAAATTCACCCAAAGCTCGCGCAAAAGCTAAAGTTGTTGCCGCAACAATTCCGGGAAATGCTAGAGGTAAACTGATGCGCCAAAAAACTGTTGATTCAGAAGCGCCAAGGGTTCTAGATACTCGCAGGAGATTTGCATCAATTTGTGCAAAAGCTCCCAATGCCGTTTTATACATTAAGGGAAAAGCCACAATTGTCGCTGCGATCGCTGCACCATACCAAGTAAAGACAATCGTCAAGTCAAATGGCTGCATGAGTCGCCCTACAGGGCCATTTTTACCAAAAAATAGCAGCAACAAAAAGCCAACAACTGTAGGCGGCAAAATCAAAGGAGTAATAAAAATTCCTTCAATCAATGATTTCCCTTTACCTCGATATCCCAGCATCCAGTAAGCCGACCAAATACCAAGAAAAAACGTGATAAATGTCGCAAGTAAGGAAGTTTTAAGTGATATCCAAAGGGGAGATAAATCAGGTGACATTTTGGAGATAATTTCTGATATTGATGATCTATATAGGCTGCTGATGGGGAAGTCATAGATAAATAAATTAAAGTTTGTAGTCAGGACTTTAGTCCTGAACATCCTGAATAAGCGATGCATCACTCACTACGAACTAGAATTTACTGTATGTTTAATGATGCCTAGATATTTCTTGCAAGATACATAAATAATCTATCTAAAAACTTCTATATTTACTGTTTGATATGAACTAAAAGATTGCTAATTAACGCACAATAAATCCGTATTTTGCAAGTACAGCTTTGGCTTGATTACCAGATAAAAACTCAATAAATTCTTTGGCAGCAGGAACATTTTTACTGCTTTTAATCACTGCCATGGGATAAACAATTCCAGAGTGATATTTATCGTCAGCAGCAACTACAACTTTAACTTTGTGAGAAATTTTTGCATCTGTAACATAAACCAGGCCTGCATCAGCATTACCACTCTCTACTGCTGCCAAAACTTGACGCACATTGTTACCCAAAACTAATTTAGACTTGACCTGATTAAAAATGCCCAATTTCTGCAAAACCTGGTCAGCATATTGACCTGCGGGAACACTTCTAGGTTCTCCCACCGCGATTTTCTTAATTTTGGCATCTGCCAAATTATCAAAGCTAGTAATAGCAACAGTATTCTTAGGTACAATCAATACCAGACGGTTATTTGCCAGGTTGGTACGAGTACCTGGAACAAGGAGGCCTTTTTGCTCTAATGTATCTACTTGCCTGCTAGCCGCAGAAATAAAGATATCTGCGGAAGCGCCTTGCTCAATCTGTTGCTGCAAGGCACCAGAAGCTCCAAAATTGTAACTAATGTTGATGTTTGGCTTACTTTGTTGGTAAAGAGGCTTGATTTCTGCTAGTGCTTCTTGCAAACTGGCAGCAGCAGACACAAGTAGGTTGGCGTTTGACTGTGCTACTGCTGGAGTGGGAGCAATCAAAGGCCGGCTAGTTGTAAGCAATAAGCTAGTAACTGCTATACCAATAAAGGTAAAAACTCGTCTCCTGTTCATATAATAACCATACTGGGAGAAATTCTTTTGATGAAATTGGGGGTTGGTAAACATAGTACCAAACTAACCCAATTTTTCCAACAAAATTGGTAATGTTATGCCGAGAAAGGAACAAGGGTGGGTTACATTCCAAACCTCAGAAGAGGAGCGGAAAATTCTGGAGAAGTTCTGCGAACAGTCTCAGAGAACCAAAACCGAGATTCTCAGAGAACTCGTGCGTGGTCTCAATTCGCAGTCTCTACCAGAATCGCTAGCAAGTAAGTACAAAGAACAGGAAAATGTTGACACTCCAGAACCGGAAAGGGAAATTAGTATTCAGAGAAAACCACTAAAAGTTAGCTCCCGCAATGTTCTGAAGGGTATTGTTAAAAGAGTTGTCAATGGAGCGGTTAATACTGAGGTGACGCTAGAGATTACTCAAAAAGTTGAGTTAACCTCAGTTATCACCAGAGTATCAGCAGAGGAATTAGATTTGTCTGAGGGGAAAGATGCTTATGTAGTCATTAAGTCCAACGATATAGTTATTGCCAGGGACTAGTACTTATCCCGCGTTTAGCTAATCTCAGATTTATCCCATACCGTAGGTGTCATACACTACGGTTCTTTTTGTTTTTAGCTTGATCATGCAAGATTGGTAGATCATAACTACCCTTCTTTGCCTTCACTCTAGTAATTTATAAAATTTGCACCGTAGCAACTTCCCCTATAATGCCTTGTACAAGGCAATAGGGGCTTTTTTATGAGAGGCGGCGGAAGGACAGCGACGACATGGACGGGTAGCGCTTGGCAACATAAAGAAACTAAGGCGATACGCATTCCCACTGAGTCAAAAGCTGAAAACCCTGACTTTAAGGACATATTTTAGACTTCCCAATAGTTGTTGGGGTTGCAACTTGGGCGATCGCATCTGGGATATCGCCGGAGAAAGTAGCGTATTGGTTGGGAGATGACATCAAGACAGTATTAACGTACTACTGTCATCCAGATGTGACTAAAAGTGAATGCCCAGATTTTTGATACTCAAATGCTACTCAAAAATAGCTGAAAACTGCTTTTACGAATGTTATGTAACAATTATTGTAAAATTTCAAAGTCATCAATCTAAAATAGGAAAGGGTCATTATGCCTCTAGCAGTTGGTACGGATGCACCTGCATTTACCGTTAAAGATACTAACGGCAATACCGTTTCGTTATCTGATTTTGCTGGGAAGACAGTTGTTTTATATTTCTACCCCAAAGATGACACCCCAGGCTGCACTAAACAAGCTTGTAGCTTCCGGGATGCCCAACCTGATTATCAAGGTAAAGATGTTGTCGTGTTAGGAGTCAGTGCAGATGATGAAGCTTCTCATCAGGCATTCACCCAAAAATATAATCTGAATTTTCCCTTGTTGGCTGACACCAACCAAAGTTTAATCAAAGCTTACGATGTTGATGGTGGTGGTTATGCTAAACGCGTCACTTACGTAATTGACCCTAATGGCAAAATTGTTCATGTTGATGCCAGCGTGAATACTACTACCCATGCTAGCGATCTTTTAGCTGCACTAGGTCTGTAGTTTTTAGTTGTTTTGCTTGACCTCAACTTTCACCCTTAAGGTGAAAGTTGAGGTTTTGAGTTGAAATTTAAGGCAATTGAGTTTCTTCAGGTGTACTCGATGGCGAATTTGTATTTAACTTCTGCTGTCTTTCTTCATAAGCTTTTTGTTGTGCAGCTCTAAATCTTTCTGCTTCTGAGTTCAGTTGTTCTTGCTGTTGAGAAGGATTCCAGTTAATATTGCCAAAATTCGCCTGATGAATTAGGTCAAATACATTCAAATCACCGGAATCCGGACGAGCAAACGGATCAGTATTTTGGTTTGTACCACGATCCACTGAATTGTTGAATTGAGCCAAGCTTGGTTGAGTTATGAATAAAGAAGCAAGGCTAATTCCTACTGCGGTGGCGACAGAAAGTGTAGTTACAGGGGAAAATGATGTTTTCATGGAGTTTTAACCCTTAAATTGCTTTAACCAATCAAGTTTTCATTTTAAGCAAGAGTCCGCCGTAGTCGGGGTTGAATGCTCAACAAAGCAATTAGAGCAAAGCCAAACAACACCAGCAGCGCTCCACCAAAGGTAACATTACCCCAAGGCGCTTGCATTACTACACTATCTAGTCCCCAATTGCTATGAAGATAAAGATAGCGTATTGGTTCAATGGCATAGCTGAGAGGATTTAAAGTAGCGACAACCTGCAACCATTGAGGCATGAAAGATAGAGGAGCTAAGGCGGTACTTGCAAACAACAATGGCAGGTTAGTGACAAAAATTACTGCAATTAATTCAATGTGACCGGGTAAGGCAAAAGCTAAACCAAGGGAGATGGCGGTTACACCCAAAGCTAGCAAAAAGACAATTAAAGCGATCGCACCTAAACCTAATGCATCCGGTAACCCCGCACCTAAAAAGGCTGCGGCTGCCACAATTACGGCTGCTTGTAATAAACTTTGGCTAATAATAAAGATGGCCGACGCAAAAACAATGGAAAATCGTGATGCTAAAGGTGCAACTAGCAAACGATTTAAAAATCCGAATTCTCGGTCAAACATTACAGGCAAACCAGCATTTAATGCCCCAGCAAATGCCGTGAAAACAATTATGCCAGCAGCCAGAAACTGACCGTAATTTGTCGTATTCCCAAATATACCCTTGGGAGCATTTTGGAACAAAGCACCAAATAGCACCAACCACATCACTGGCTGAATAATTCCGGCAACCAAAGATGAAGGACGGCGTTGTAATTGAATAAACAAGCGACGAGTTAAAGCTAATGTCTCTTGTACTAATTCACCGAAAAAATTGGGCTGAGTATTAATATCTGTTGGCGGTGATGCCAATTGCTGCCAATTCATTTCTGATTTAGGGGTAACACTCATAGGAATTTGGGGAGTAGGGACTAGGTAATTACGAATTACGAATTACGAATTACGAATTACCTCATATTCTGCTTTTTCTCTGCTTTGGGGTCACGATTAGCAACTGCTGCGAGTTCTGCATCCAGCAAGGTGCGTCCCGTAGCAGCGAGGTAAACGTCATCCAGGCTGGGGCGAGATTGAGCAATACCAAATATAGGCAAGCCGACGGTGTTCAGTGATTGCTGGATAGTAATTAGGGCATCATTTTGGGGTGTCACCACCAAGTTGAGGGAATTACCTTGAGCGCTGTTGATGATTACTTCTTGCACAAAGGGCAAATCTTGCAAGAGGTGTTTGGCTTTTTCGGCTTCCTCAAGTGGGGAAAACTCGCGGATTCGCAATGTGATGCGATCGCCCCCTACTTGATCTTTTAATTGTGAAGGTGTACCAGCCGCAATCACAGTACCACGATCAATAATTGCCACGCGATCGGCTAGGGCATCAATTTCTTCTAAATAATGGCTGGTAATCAGTATTGTTGTGCCAGAGGCGCGTAGTTGACGCAGAAAATCCCATACCACAAAGCGACTTTCTATGTCAAGACCCACCGTGGGTTCATCCAATACTAAAACATCTGGTGCATGGAGCAAACCAGCTGCCAAGTCAAGGCGCTTGCGTAAACCACCAGAGTAGGTTCCTGTCTTTTTATGAGCGTATTCCTGCAAACCAAGTAAATCGAGAACCATGTCGATACGCTGTTTGGCTACTGCTCCCGGAATATGATAAAGTGCCGCTTGCAGTTGCAGCAATTCTTTTCCAGTCAGCACCTTATCTAATGCAACTTCTTGAGCCACATAGCCGAGCTTTTGTCTGGCGATTCTGGGGTTATCTATAACTGAGATGCCAGATACTGTGATTTTGCCAGCATCCGGTGTAGTCAAAGTACACAAGGCACGTAGAGTCGTAGTTTTCCCAGCACCGTTAGGGCCGAGTAGGCCAAAGATTTCTCCTGGTTCTACCTGAAAAGAAACATCCTTGACAGCGACTACTGTACCGTAGCTCTTTTGTAGATTTTCAATTAAAACGGCGGGAGCCATGACAGCTTAACCCCTAAATATACAAATCTCAACAAATTCTATTCCTATTGTAGATGAGTAGTGTGAGGTCAGGCGATCGCTTGGCTACGTTCCGTGATTTTATGAGTTAATTTGAGGTGCAAGGATGTTCGCCAAGCAATTCATTAGATTTTAAACACTTAACCTTTGCTGCATAATGGAGCAGGCATTTTCGTAATCTTGCCCAACTAGATAAGAGAAATGGTAGTAAGAGGCGATAAAAAAGTTACACCCGTATTTTTGATAGCGATCGCCAACTGCCAAAAAACCGTAACGGGCAGAATGTATATCGTCAAACCAACTACCGTGATAAGTATCAAAGAGAAATAGCGTCAATGAAGTCTCATCTGCACTAACATTTAACCGCAGCAAATTCAGGTGCGGGTGGTGGTTCTGTCCAATTGGCAGGAGTATATCATAGCCGTTAAAGTTGACAAACTCTGCTAGCTCCCCTGGTTCATAATTTGCAGTATGCGGGTTTGGTAGTAAATATTCCCAGCGTATGAAAAACTCATGTTTTGCATCAAGACCAGGGTCAATATCAATTCGCCAATATTCGCTGGTAATTAATTCTTCAATTACCGATGTGGGTAAATCAGCTACTTTCATAACTCAAAACCCTCATAATACAGAAACTTACTGAATATTTTTCACGAAAACACAAGCTGATTTTATGTGACTAACTGTGCTTGCAGGGTGGGATCTACTCCCCATATTGACCGCCAGTTACCTTACCCCGGAAAACAATGTACTGGTAAAGGTTATAAAACAACATCACGGGAATAAGGAAACCAATAAAAATAATCATAATCACCAATGAACTCGGATCAGCAGCTGCCTCATAAATAGTAATCTGCCTAGGAATAATGTAGGGAAAAACAATCAATCCTAATCCCAGAAATGTTAACACGAACAGCAGAATTGTCCAAACAAAAGGCGCTCTTTCTTCTTCGCGATTGAGACTGTTGATGAGTTGCCAAATTAATAGCACTCCCAACACGGGAATCACCGCAAATATATAAACTAGAGGTTGTTGAAATAAGCGAGACCTAGCACTTTCATAAATTATTGGTGTTGTAATTGTGATGAAAATTGCACCGATTAAAGTTGTCCAAGCCGCAATTTTGGCAGTCTTAAAGTGAGTAGTCTGTAATTCCCCTGTAGTTTTCCACACCAGATAAGTGGAGCCAATTAGCACGTATGCTTGAATTAACGTCAAAGCCACTAACACTGATGGAATACTCAACCAATCCCAAGTTGTACCAATAAAGTGTCCCGCCTCATCAACATTAATACCCTTCAGCACCGCACCAAGGGCGAAACCTTGACCGAGTGCGGCGGTAAAACTCCCAGCACCAAAAGCAAAGTTCCAAAAGAATTTGCGGTTTGCTAATTCGCGAAACTCAAATGCTACAGCCCGAAAAATGAAGCCAAACACCATCACAATAATAGGAATGTAGAGGGCATTCAAAATCGTGCCATAAGCTAGAGGAAATGCACCAAATAAACCCCCTGCCATGAGTACTAACCAGGTTTCATTGGCATCCCAAATATTACTCAAGCTGGTCATCAAAATGCCCCGACGTTCCTCATCAGAGGAGGTGAGAGATAATATCCCCACCCCTAAGTCAAATCCATCTAGCATCACGTAGAGGAAGAGAAAGAGAGCTAAAATTACAAACCATACCTGGGGAAGAAAATACTTAAGCGTCTCCATAGAATTTCCTATAGTTAACCGTCCTCTTTAGGATAAACGTTTTGGATATGGCGCAAATATATCTAAAGGTGGCTTCTAAATCAGTTTTGTTGCAAATTGTCTCAATAGAGATTTTCTTGTTTGCTATTAGTCATCAATGTGTAAAATTGAAAAATATTATTTTCTAGTTAGAAACTGACATAAATTTATTTTTAGTTTTATGAATCAACCACTGCTGCGCTTTTTGTCTACTAAAAATTATAAGAATTTGTCTTTAGATAAGGTAATCGAACTACAGAAACTCAATATCTTTATAGGTGCGAATGGTTCAGGTAAAAGTAACTTTATTAGCTGCTTGAAATTTTTAAAAGATAATTTAACTACAACTCCTGATGAAAGTCGCGGTGTCAGTAGTTTTGAAGATGCGATCGCTCAAATTGGCGGTAACAGAATTTTAGATGTTAGTGTAGAAAGCCCTGCTAGAGTAGGATTTGCATATTGTTTTTCCAAAATTAATGAACATGAACAAATAGGTAATACAGATAGTGTCATTCTCGATTTAGTTCTTTATGTAAGTAAAGATAAACTTAGTAGAGTTGGTATTTATCAAGAATGTTTATATACTAATTTAAATGTAAGTATTTTTGGCGAGATACCTTCATCTTTACCTTTCTATTATTATAAATTTCATGATCAAGAAGTAGGTAAAGGTGATATATCAGTTTATAGTAGAAATATTAATGAAAAAACATTGATAAACCAATTTGAAGAATTAAAAAATATACCTGTTAATTCGTTAGGTCTGTCTATAATTCCAAGGTTACTTGAAACTAGTTTGATAAATACACCAGTTTATAAAATTAGGCGAGACTTAATAGCATTTATTTCCCATTGGCAATTTTACAATGCCAATAACATGGATTTGCATAAAATTAGAATGTCAGAACCGAAAATTGGGGCAAGTGATATTTATTTATCTGCATCTGGAGATAATTTACCTCTAGTATTGGATAATTTAATTCAACAAGATATCGATTTTGAGGAAAATATTAACCGAGCAGTGAAGACAATTTTACCAAAAAGTCGTCGTCTTCGACCTATACGCTCTGGAAGATTATCTCTAACTTTAGAATTGTATTTTGAAGATGTTAAAGATGCTTTCTATCTAAATGAATTATCAGATGGAACTGTAAGAATGTTGTGTTGGGCAACTATCTTATATTCACCTATTCTACCTTCATTACTAGTAATTGATGAGCCAGAATTAGGGTTGCATGTGTCATGGATGCCAATTTTAGCAGAATGGATTAAACAAGCTGCCACAAAAACCCAAATAATCATTACCACACACAGTCCTGACCTTTTAGATAATTTCACAGATTGTTTAGAAAATGTCTTTTGTTTTTATTCAGAAGATAAAATGCATTTCTCTATAAAAACGCTTTCTCCAGAAATGCTCAGTGAAAAACTAGCAGAAGGATGGCAATTAGGTGATTTATACCGAGTTGGCGATCCCAGTATTGGAGGATGGCCGTGGTAGTATGGGTTTTTGCTGGTGGTGGGGAAGCTGAAGTTAGAGGGCTGATTCCATTTTTAGAAAAAAATTTTCCTGGGTGTAAATTTGAAAGAAAAACCCCAGTTCGGCAAAAACCAGGGCCGAAACCTAACAGAGTCAATAGTTATGGAAAAACAGGTAAAAGCTTAATTGAACAAATTAAGAGAGAGTTACCGATTGCTTTAAAATCTGAACCAGATAAGTGTGATTTAATTTTAGTTTTTGACGATTTAGACTGTCGTAATCCTGTTGAGCAACAAGAAAAAATATTATCAGCAATATTAACAATACCAGAATCTATCAATATCAAAAAATTTGTGGGATTTGCTGCACCTGAATTAGAAGCTTGGATTATTGCAGACTGGACTAATTCAGTAGCTAGACATCCTGATTTTAAACGCAGGCAGCAAAGTATGTGTCACTGGTTGAGTACAGAAAAAAATATTCCTTTTGATAATCCAGAATCATTTAGTGAGTACGATAAAGAAAAAGATTGTTGTCAAGAAAAGCTATCACAAGCGCTCGTCGATTCTAGTGTCATACCTGAATTTAATAGCAATTCCAAACCATTTTCTAAAGGGTTACATACACCAGAGCTATTAAGCCATATAAATCCTGATACAGTCCAACCAAAATGCCCTTTATTTCGTGAGTTTTATAACTATCTAAAAAATTGTTGTGCTTCTTAATGAAGGTTTAATTAACATCGGCAATTACTAGGTTAAATAAATTTATTTTCTGTAGTAAGTACTTTAAAACTAAAGCACTTACTACAAGCGTTGATGTATTAACTTTTTCTCATCTCATATCCAGGTAATACTAATTTACTAAATCAGGAAAAACCTCTTGCACAGCCGGATGAATCAAGCGACGATTCTGCACATTCAAGCCTTTAGCTAATGCTGGATTCACTTCTAGTGCCTTAATTCCTAAATTCGCCAACTGCACAACATAAGGTAATGTACTGTTATTGAGTGCCTGGGTGGCTGTCCAAGGTACTGCTCCAGGCATATTGGGAACGCCGTAATGTACTACACCTTCTTCTATGTATACTGGATTAGTGTGGGATGTAGTGTGTAGAGTTTCCACACAACCGCCTTGGTCAACAGCTACATCGACAATTACGGAACCCGGATGCATTTGTTTGACCAATTCGCGGGATACTAGTGTTGGTGCCCTACGTCCTAAGACTAAAACTGCACCGATGAGCAAGTCGGCTTCTTTGATGGCGGCTTCAATGTGGGCAGAGTTACTGTAAAGCAATTCAACTCTGGAGCCAAATAGGGTTTCTAGGTAGGATAAACGCTCGACATTCACATCTAAAATTTGCACGGCAGCACCCATGCCTACAGCAATTTTAGCGGCTTCTGTACCAACAACGCCGCCACCTAAAATTACTACCTTACCTGCTTTGACTCCGGGGACACCACCCAAAAGAACGCCTCTACCTCCTTGCTGACGTTCTAGGAATCTCGCCCCAAATTGTACTGCTAGCCGACCAGCAATAATGCTCATAGGAGTGAGCAGTGGTAATTTGTTCACACCGGGTTGTTCTACAGTTTCGTAAGCGATCGCACAAGTGCCACAATCAATTAAATGCTCGGTTAAATTGCGATCGGCCGCTAGATGCAGATAAGTAAACAATATCTGCCCTTTTTGCAAAAATTTATATTCGCTTGCTAAAGGCTCTTTGACTTTGACAACTAACTCTCGATTCCAAGCTGCTTCTGGCGTAAAGACAATCTCTGCTCCCGCATCTTGATAGTCATTGTTTGTAAATCCCGCACCACTACCTGCTTGAGTCTGAACAAAGATGGCATGACCATTTTCCCGCAGTACCCGCACACTAGAAGGACTTAACCCTACCCGAAACTCCTGATCCTTATTCTCCTTAGGAACGCCGATTTCCATGTACCGCCTCTAATGAATTTTTTTTGTTCAACTTTAGCCTGCCAGCATCAGGCTCGCACTTCCGTATTAGGGATAGCTAACTACTAACCTAACTTTCTTAACTCCACTAGCAAAGCCATAGCCACACCACGCCAGCTATCAAACTCTTACCCTTGACTATTACCCCAGTATTTCTACAATATATAAAGAATAATTACAAAATTAAAAAACTAGCATAACTCCTTCTAGGGATCTACTGCTGGATCTCTCAAGTTTCAATCTGAGTTGCAATACCGTTTGAAATCTTGATAACTGTTCACTGTTTTCAGTCTCGTTTGCCGCAAAGAGGTTTCTTCGTCATGACACAAACACAAACAACCATTACGCCCAAATTAGAGGAGCCTAAATTTGGCTTTAATGAATATGCTGAGCGTTTAAACGGTCGGGCTGCCATGATTGGCTTTTTATTGATGGTGCTGATTGAATACGTCACCGATCAAGGTGTGCTATCATGGCTCGGTCTGAAATAGTCCTGCCAGAAAGCTCAAGTCTTCAAGTTGTAAGCTAGTAATTAGAAGTGTGGGAACCAGCTGGGAACACTGGCTGGTTTTGACCATATCAATATAGATAGTGAATTCTCTTACACGAGTTGCCGTCTATGACCATCAGGCAGACAAGAAAGTATGGGTATGATCTTAAACTTGCAATAACACATGCAAGGGGGTTAAGTTACTATACTTTCACTGGATTGGAGAAAATTCTCATATTTCTTAGATGCCTATTGTCAGAAGGGCAGTTGACTTTGTGAGATATTCTCGGTGAAGTTACACATAAGGTAATCTGGACAAACCAAGCTGTGATGAATGCTGTATTACCTCGTTTTTTGAAATCAGCCTACAGAAAAGACCCCATAGTCAGTATATTGATGACTATGGGCGTGGTAGATGCGCTGATTGGTGGGCTGGATGATAGTTGGTCATTATTTGCTGTGGGGTTGGGGACAGCTGGAATTAGCCTCGCCTTTAAGTTGTGGCGTATCCAGCAACGCCGTCCCACTCCAGATGAGCCTGTAGTGCAACATTACTTGCCATCTCAATCATCTAGTCCTAGTCTGCCAATGCTGACTGTTTCTAAGAAAAAACCACCTCGATAAGGAGTGCTGAGTGCTGAGTACTGAGCGAAGAAGATGAAATTGATTGGCTTAACTATTCTACAAGTGAGGAAAAGTGGTGAGGAGTGAGCAAAGAAGTGGAAAAGATTCTCTACTGCGCCCAGGGATTATTCTGGCATTTATGGCAGCGATCGCTATTCCAGTAAGTCTCTGGCAAGGATTTCATCTTCATGCTGCTCATGCTGCTGTTGAGATAACACCAAACTCTCCAGCCAGAAGCAGCGTGACTAATCCCCAATTACTGTATACCCTCACCGGACACAGAGGAACCGTTAAATCCTTAGCCTTTAGTCCCAATAACCAAATGCTGGCCAGTGGTGGTGCTGAAAATGAGGGCATAATCCGGTTATGGAATCCCCTCACTGGCAAAAAGTTAGGGGATATTAGAAAAGCGCACAAAACAGGGGTAGCATCTTTGGTAATTTCGCCAGATGGTCAAACCTTAGCTAGCTGTAGCAGTGACAACACAATCAACCTTTGGAATCTCAAAAATAATCGGTTTAGCCGTTCCTTTGTGGGACATACTAGTAATGTCCTATCTTTAGCTGTATCTCCCGATAGTAGAATTCTTGTTAGTGGTGCTTTAGATGGTATTCGTTTGTGGGATTTATTGCAGCAACGCCCACTAGCTACTTTAGTCCGTTTTGATAACTCCATTCATACACTATCAATGAGTCCTGATGGTCAGACTTTAGCTAGTGGTGACAACAAAGGTGTGATTAAGCTGTGGAACTTGAGTACTGGTCAATTAATCCGTGAATTTGCGGCACATTCTCAAGCACTCACTACTATAACTTTTACACCAGACGGAGCAAATTTAGTCAGTGCTAGTCGCGATCGCACAATTAAACTTTGGGATTTAAATTCTGATGAACCAGTCCGCACCCTCACAGGACACAACAATTGGGTGAATGCGATCGCCATCAACCCCGATGGACAAACCCTCGCGAGTGCTGGACGAGATGGAATTAAATTGTGGAATTTAACTACAGGTGAGTTAGTCAATACACTGCTGGGACATACTGACTGGGTAAGTGCGATCGCTTTTAGTCCTGATGGGCAAACTCTCGCCAGTGGTGGATTTGATGGCAGAGTTAACATTTGGGGAATGCCATCACAACGCAATTAGCTGGTTAGTAGTTACACAATATTATTCTAATTTTTGTTACACGGGAGATTTTAGAAGTTCCAACCACGCTTCTAACTGAAGGTCGTAGTGACCAGCCTGTGCTAATGGATACTCTCCTTCCTCAATCAGCTTAATTAAATTTGGTAAAGCCTGGATAAACTCAGGATCATGCTGGCGGGGATGTATAGTCCATGCTTTCGTTGAGGACAAATCTGCTCTGACAAAACTGCTATTTTGCAATTTTTCGCTGGCCATAACCTCAAAAGATGCCAGCGCTCCTTGAATTGAACCACTGGTGCGGCGTAACCTGCGTTCGATTTTGGCGAATAATGGTTGCAAGGGTTGTGGTAACTTTCTCGAAAGTAGGGGAGGCGATTTCCAAATCAAAGGAATAGGGGAAAGCAAGGAGAAAGTTTGTCGGTTAATGAGATATGCTCTCATACTAAAAAATTTCTGAGCAGAAAATCCTCTTGGATCTTTTACGAATTGACGTGGTTGAAAAGCTTTACCTTCTGGGTGAGGAGGGCCACAAAGGGGACGTGCAGTCACAATTGAGGGTGTTGATACCATCAAGTCTATGGCATTAGTAATCCAGTTATAATCTGGGTCTTGGTGTAACAACATGTCAGCATCAAAATGGAGATAGTAATCGGTCGCTGATGCCTCAATACAATATAAAGATCCATAGATTGTCGAACCCTTCCAATTGTGCGTGTGGTTGAGCATTTGTTGGGCTTGCTGATCACCAAAATACTTTTGATAAATTCGGTTTATTTGCGCTGGTTCATAATCAATTTTGACGATTTTATCAATGAATCCTTGGTCAACTAGAGTTTTGCAGGCTGACTCTAATTCTTCTTGACTACCTGGATTGTATCTGACGCGCATACTTCCAGTTAAATTTGCGGTATCTATTGCTAAAACCCGCTCAACGAAAGGATAGTTACAGGCTCTAACCAAGTGTGGAATTGTTCGCAGCATATACGGAACATCAGTTTTGGCTGCGAGTATCCACATTGACACGGGGGCTTTCATGTTGTTAATATCCTGTTAGCTTTCTCAGGTTAACTACAGCAGTTTTTATATAAATAGACTACGTACATTCAAACCTAAACTCTTATCCCCTTCTCCACCCAGAAAAAGGGAAATACAAAGTCTCTCCTATTAAGAGAGTCAGTCCGTGGTCTAATCATGCAAAAATTCTTGCCTAAGAGTACTTTGCCAAAAAAACGCTCGAATAGCTAGACCATGCGTCAACTTTTTTCCATTAGTGTGACAAAATTGTGTTCATTTTTAAAGGTCGAATTTTTAGCAAAATTCGGCATTAAATTAACGTGAATTCGATGAACCTCTACCCAACCCCTCTCCGTGTCGGAGAGGGGCAAAAATCTCCCTGATTTTCAACTAAAAATCAAGGTTTCAAAGCCTCTCTCCTGGCAGGCTACGGTGTACACACAAGTCTTAAAATCCCACCTGAAACTTGGTTTCGTTGCCCTAGCGCCAAAATTAGCGGGATAAATGGAGTTTCCAGTTGCCCAAAATTAGGGTATTTATGGGGCTAAAAGAGTTGAAACCCTTGCGGCTTATACTTGTGTGTACACGGTAGCTCCTGGCAGGGGAGAGGTTTGGAGAGGGGTTTTTTCCACTTGTCGAACTCACGTTAAATTAAGTATTTATTTGTGCTAATTAAATCATCTATTAAAACCAACTTTAACGCTGATCCTTTTTAATAGCTGAATGCACAAATTTTCTCTAAGTATTTACTAGTAAATAAATTGCTAAATTTATAGCCAGGAATATCAGCCGATGGTGGCGGATATCCCAGCTGGATATAATACTCCTCTAGAATTGATGTGAGGCTAGAAAAGCTTCTATTTCAGCAGAGGTAGGTTGAGAAGCGATCGCACCTGGTTTAATGGTAGTTAGCGCTCCCACGGCATTAGCATAAGCAACAATGTGTTTTGCTGTTTCTGCATCTTGTAAGCCGTGGATGCCATGTTGACTCAATTGGTGGATAAATCCTGCTAAAAAGCTATCTCCTGCACCAGTTGTATCCACAACCGAAACCGGAAAGGAAGGTAATTTGCCTTCGTTTTCACCCAGACAATAGGCGCAACCATGTTCTCCATCTGTGACTAACACCCCATCAATTGAAGCCAGGCGGTAAGTAATAGCTCCTGGATCTGTGGTGTCAAATAGCCATTCAGCTTCTTCTTTGGAAAGTTTGAGAAAATCAACGCGCTTTAATATTTCTGGGATTTTTTGCCGAGCGATGTTTGCATCTTCCCAAAATACCGGCCGCCAGTTGACATCCAAGATAATTTTCAGGTCGTACTGTTCTGCTAGTTCTAAGGCGCGGTAAATTGCCTCCTCACTTTCAGGGTAGGCTAATTCCAAAGTACCCAAAACCAGAAAATCCGCCTCTTGAAACAGCGAATGTGGCAATTGCTTGGCTTGCAAGCGGGTATCGGCAAATTCAGAAGTGTCATACTCACCAAATCCGGCAAAATTGCGATCGCCTGCCAGATCCCGCACCACATAAACTTGCCGCGTTGGTGCTGTAGGATGGCGCTGCACCCCTGTTGTATCTACACCTACTTCTTGTAATAGCTTAACCAGTGTATTCCCTGGTTCATCTTCACCTACAGCCCCGATAAATCCTGCGGGAGTTCCCAGCTTTACCAAAGCACAGGCTACGTTAGCTGGCGCACCCCCTGGATAGGGAGTCCAGGACTTCACTTCTTCTAGCTCTAGTCCCAATTGGTCAGCTAAACAATCGAATAAAATTTCACCAAGGCACAAAACACGGGGATTGCTCATTTCATTTCAGAATCTGGGATTTTCGATTTTTGAGTTAGTAATTCCAGTATAAAATCTACAACACTCTTGACTCATCTGTCGCCAGTTCTCCAAAGAATAAAATAGCAAATTTTGCTACTTCCATGAGCTATATGTCTTGACTAATCTCCTTGACTATTTCAGTAATTTAACGTTATTTTTTTAATACAAAATTAATAATAAATACTAATTATTTTATGTATGTTGCCATCAAGTGGAAATATAAAGAAAATATTGTCAATTGGATTACTGCTACCACTGGAAACACCTTCCCACAAAAGAATCTTCTAGAATTAGAAGAGGCGATTAAGTACATATACCAAGGGAGGATAAAATAAGTCATGGCTGGTGGCGAGTCTCTGACCCCTGTTAGTCTATCAGACAGAGAACTGCAAATTATCGACTTAGTGGCCGCTGGCTTAACTAACCAAGAAATTGCAGGAAAACTGGAAATTAGCAAACGAACAGTTGATAACCATATCAGCAATATTCTCACGAAAACCCAAACGGAAAACCGAGTGGCTCTCGTCCGTTGGGCTTTACAGTGGGGTAAAGTCTGCTTGAATGACGTCAATTGCTGTCTTCTACCCAACCAAACTGATTAGACAATTTGTTATCGATGGCGTGTGGCAGACGACATCGATAGCGTCTAGGATGACAATAAACTTCGTCTGGTACATAGCCAAGCCAATTTTGACGGTTTACTCATGTTCTCCTCCTCACGCCTTTGTTTTCATGTGAACCTCTAGCGTAAGTTCTCTTTGGTGTCCAGATCAAGCAGATAAATTACTCGACCTTTGGTTATCGTGCGAGGCTGTTTTTCCTCTAGTACAGTTGTGCCACAACTGTACTAGGGGTTAAATACACGAGTATCCTTCTTTCCTTTTGCGTCTTAGCTATTAAATGCATCTTCATGGCGAATTGGTATAATACCAATTCGTAATTACTTTATATACTACCATTCAGTAAGAAAATTATTACTACCATTTGGTAAGATTATGCAAGTTGAAAAGTTATCCATTTCCTTGTCAGCGTCCTTGGTTCAATTTGTTGAAAGTTACAAAGTAACTAAAGGATGTAAATCTCGCTCCCAAGTTATTGAAATGGCGTTGCAATTGTTGCGAAAACAGGAATTAGAAGAGGCTTACCGAGAGGCATCTGCTGAAATTAACAAAGATTGGGATATCACAATTACAGATGGATTGACAGATGAAGCGTGGTGATATTTATTATGCGAATCTCAGTCCTACTGTAGGTTCCGAGATAAATAAACGCCGTCCAGTAATCATAGTCAGTAATAATGCGAATAATAGTGCGGCTAATACCGTAACAATTTTACCAATCACATCTAATGTCAACCGTGTTTATCCGTTTGAGGTCTTACTCAATCCAGAAGAGAGTGGTTTACCTAAAGCTTCTAAAATACAGGCGCAGCAGGTGCGAACAATTTCTAAGCAAAGGATTGTAGGAGATGTGATCAATAGTTTGAGTGAAGAATTAATGCACTTAGTAGATGCTGCTCTTAAACTACATCTAGGCTGGGATTGATGACCACAAGTATTTTTTCTGGTAATTAACTATTCTCACAACAAAAATTAGCAACAAACCCCTGCCTCAAGCGTTACATTTGTAAGAAATCTCTATTGCTCCATCGGCTTGGGGAGCAGTGTTTTTATGAATACTTCTGCCTCTTTTCCAGGTAGCTCATCTCCTTTTGATTTTTTTAGTTTTGATTTTACGACACCTCAGCCCACACAAGATGCTGATTTACTCCGACAGCTATCTTTCATCCCAGGGTTGAAAGAAATGATCATGTTGCGGCAGGTTCACGCCCTAGAACATGCTACTGTTTGGGTACTTAGTGAAGCAAAACCTGCCCACACCCCCAAAATCAGACCCGCCAACGCTCAAGTTGATAACAAATTATTAGGCGGATTGTCTACGGAACAAGGATTTTATCTTTATGGTGAAGTGAATATCAGTGATTTGCGACGTGCAGTCACATTAGGTTTACATCGTCTCACCAGTGGTGAATGGGATTTGGCTGTGCATCCTCGTTGCGGCACAAATTTATCAGTGGCAATGCTGTTAACAGCGAGTTTAGTTGTAGGTGTAAATCTGCTGCTACCATTCCGACCAATTGAGCAATTAATCGGCTTGGGATTAGCTGCGACAACGGCGGCTGAACTCTCACCCGATTTAGGTTTTATGGCACAGCGATACATAACAACTGCCATTCCTTTTAATCTGGCAATTGAAAATATTACTTTGACTCGCGACGTTTGGGGGCGTGAATCGCATTTTGTCAAGGTAAGCTGGCAGGATTGATACCATAACAGGTTTTCAACGCATTGCTTCAGCCACCTTTAAAGTGTCGGTGTACTGCTGAAATTTAAATATTCGCCCGTTTCTCAGCTTGTAAACATGGGCAAAAGCTGCTGTTGTTGATTTGCCTGTAGTTTTATAAGTGCCACGGTATTCACCCAAGGCAATGATAGTGTCTCAAGCGTCCAGCCATTCCTCTACAACAGCTTGCCAAGTATCCCAGTCTAACCGGAATTTGGCAAATACATCGTTCAATACCGCCTCTATGCCAATACGTCTGCCACCATCTGGAAAACCTTCATTCTGTATCCACTCAATCTGAGGGTCAAAAATTTCTTGGATAGTCTTGGTATCTCGCTCTTTAAATGCGGTATAGAGGCGTTCGATAATTGCCAGATTGCTCATGGGAACTCTAAGTCAAGGATGATTAAAGCTAAATTTTTCATCTAGCAACCCAATTTATCTGGTCTGGTTGAGAATAAATTAATATCTCAGTTAACCAAAACCTGGGACTAGGTACACCATATAGGCTAACCTACTTGTCAGTACATTTAAGAGAGTTGTGTCATGAGAAAGCTTTACTTCTTAGTTCCAGGGACATACGGAAAATTTGCCTGCGGTGGTCTTTGGGCAGAGTTAAAAACGGTTAATTTGGCTCAGCAAATCTGTAGCGCTGAGGTTGTAACTTATCGCCAAAGAGAAACAGGTCAACTGTTTATCAATGATTTGCTCCAAAAAAAGAATTTAGATGATGTAATTTTTGTGATTAGCTGGGGATTTGATGTAGCTCAATTAGCTCACAAACTCAAGCAATATAATGTTGTTTACCATGCCCATAGCGCAGGTTACAAATTCTACCTACCTGCAAGTATTCCCATTATCACTGTTAGCCGCAATACAATGGGATATTGGGGGCAAAAATCTCCTAATTCTCTAATTTATTATTTACCTAACCAAATTTCTGAAGAATTTCAAAATTTACATCTTCAACGAGATATTGATGTTTTAGTTCAAGCCCGAAAATCTTCTGAGTATTTGCTTCAAGAATTGATTCCAGCTTTGCAGCAAAAATGTCGAGTAAAATTAGTAGATTCTTATGTAGAAGATTTACCTGGGCTATTTAATCGGGCGAAAATTTACCTATATGACTCAGCCGAATATTGGGCGCAACAGCATGTAAGCGAAGGATTTGGTTTACAACCAATGGAAGCTTTGGCTTGTGGCTGCCAGGTTTTTTCCAGTATCAATGGCGGGCTATCAGATTACTTAGATCCTGGGTTTAATTGTTATAAAATTGCCGGATATTCAAAAGAATATGATGTGCAACGTATTTTGAGAGTACTGGAATTTCCCGAACAGATAATTTTACCTGAAAGCTTTTTTGCAGAGTATCGAACTGAAAATATTCTCAAGCGGTTTCAAGTAATTTTGGCTGAATTAAATGTATTTTTTGATCACAGAATCAAATTTCCACCTAATATTAATGGTTTGTCGAACAGACGTGTAGCTAGATTACGTATCCAGTCGATATACAGTAAGTTAAAACAAAAATATTTTTCATAAATTGTTGTCTTAAGTTACTTTAATTAATTGTTTTATGCTCGGATTGTTCTAGGAAATATTGCTGCTATCAAAAAATCATACATACCTGATTTGATGTAAAATGTATAGGAGATTGCAATTATGAATAAAATATTTACTTAACGAATGCAAAGTCAAATCATTAGATTTATTTATCATTGCTCACCAAAGCAAAGTAATTATGGGATAATTAAGTAGTATAGAATACATTTATCTAAAAAGTATATATCACTAATGATTAAGTTGTTTCAAAATTAATGCGGATTACCGAATGCGGATTACCGTCTTAATTATTAACTTTCATAAGTTATATTTAATCTCTCACATCAACTTGCTGTTACCAAAACTGTAACCGCTTAATATTTCTGTTGTTGCAAATGCAATAGTAAACAATTGAAACATCATTTAGCGTCAATTTGCATAGACAGCTAAAAACATTTGGCAAGCGAGGTAGCAGAATGAATCGGCAGAAATTGAGTGGTGTGAAAAACAATTTCCTGCAAAGACGTTACGGTGTTAGTCTGGGAAGACGTTATGTTTTGGCAGCAGCTAGCGTTGTTTTGTTGGGTGTCTTAGGGTGTTCTCAGGTCAATAGCAGTACAAATGCCCTTGCCCAATCTGGTCTACCTCAATCAGCGACTCCATTACCAAAAAAAACATTGATTTCTGATACAAAACTCGTTGATGCTAACAATAAATTTGGCTTCAAGCTGTTTTCAGAAATTCTGCAAAATGACGGGAGTGAAAACAACATTTTTGTTTCACCTGCGAGTGTAGCGATCGCCCTGGGCATGGCTTACAATGGTGCGAGTGGTTCGACTCAACAGGCAATGGCTAAAACCCTGGAATTACAAGGGATGAGCCTAGCAGATATCAACTCTGCTTACGCTACATTAAAAGGGCTGCTAGAAAATCCTGACCCGCAAGTGCAATTGACTATTGCCAACTCGCTATGGGCAAACAAAAATGCTAGCTTGCAGCCAGAATTTCTCCAACGAACTCAAGATTTCTACAAAGCCAAGGTTACAAATTTAGACTTTCAAGATGCTGCATCTCCCAATACCATTAATAATTGGGTTCAAGAAAATACGCAGGGTAAAATTAACAAAATAGTTGAACAAATTGAACCTGATCAGGTGTTATTTCTGATTAACGCCATATATTTTAAAGGGCAATGGAGCAACGAGTTTGATAAATCAAAAACTGCTGACCATCCCTTTTACTCTTCATCTGGCGCACCGAGAGAACACCCAATGATGTCGCAAAACGGTGAATACAAATACTATGAAAATGACCAATTTCAGGCAGTAAGTTTACCTTACGGCGAAAATGGCAAAGTCAGCTTTTATATCTTTTTGCCTAAACAGGAATCTAACCTCAAAAGCTTTTATCAAAACTTGAATTCTGAGAACTGGGAAAAATGGATATCTCAGTTCAGCAGGCGGGAAGGATTTATTCGCTTACCCCGCTTTAAAACAGACTACGATGTCACACTCAATGATGCTTTAATAGCTTTAGGTATGGAAGAAGCTTTTAGCAATCAAGCCAATTTTTCCGGTATGGGTCAAAATTTAAAAATTAGTCAGGTTAAGCACAAAACCTTTATTGAAGTGAATGAAGAAGGTACAGAAGCCGCCGCCGCCACATCAGTAGGAATAATGCGAACATCTTTCAGAGAAAAACCCGAACCTTTCCGCATGATTGTTGACCGTCCCTTTTTCTCTGCCATTCGCGATAATCAAACAGGAAGCATTTTATTTATGGGTTCAATTGCCCAGCCACAATAGAAATTTTGGACTAAAAAAATCTTTTTCCACTCCCCATTCCCCTACTAAGGTAATGTAGGTTCCGAAATGCTCAGGGGATTGTTGGCTTCAGCTTTTGGTGATGCTTCTGGTGCAACGGGTGCAGCTATTTCTTCTGTTTCGTTGTTTAATCCAGGAGGACGCAAGGCGGTTATCGCAGTCTTGATAATTACAGCAGTGGGGACTGCTACAATCACGCCTAAAAGCCCACCAATTCTTGCTCCTGTGAGGACGGAAATTAGTATCCAAACTGGGTTTAATCCAGTAAAGCTACCTAAAATGCGGGGGGCAATTAAGTTTTCTAAAATTTGCTGGACAATCACTGCGGCGATTAAAACCCTGATCCCCATCCAAAAATCTTGCAGTGCTACGAGCGAGGTAGTGAGAGCGATACCCACCGAACCACCAAAGGGGACAAGAGCCATGATGCCAATAGTCAAACCAAATAATAGCCCAAATGGCACTTTCAGCCATAAAAAGATGGGAATTAGGGCTGATGCCATACAGGTAGATAAAATCAGTTGGGTGATGAAAAAGTTTTGAAAACTGAGGCGTACTGTTTTAGAGAAAGGTTCACGAAATTTGGTAGGTAGCCACTCGACTAAACTTTGCCAGAGTTCACCGCCATGCTGCAAAAGATAGAAAGTCAAAACCATAGTCAAGAGAAAATCTAACAGGCTAGTGAATGTGACCACAGCTAGATTTAAAACTTGTCCAGCGATCGCCTGCAATTGTCCCTTGACGCGATCGTTGATTTGCACCACAAGCGCATCTAAGTTGATCGGCAAACCGAGAGTTTCGGCTTTCTCATTTAACATCATTAACTGAGAACGCCCAGAATCAATCAACTCTGGCAATCGCGCTACCAATTGTTGAGCTTGAGTCAAGGCTAGCGGAAACAAAGTCACACCTAGCGCCAACAGCACCGACAAAGCTAATAAAAATACTAAAATGGCAACTTGTTCTCGCCTCGCGCCTTGACGCTCCATCCAGCTAACGGGATAGTTGAGCAGAAATGCTAGTACTGAGGCTCCGACTAAAATGACTATCAGGGAGTGAAAATAGTGAAAAATTGCCGAAATTGCCCAACCATTGAGAACTAACAGTGGGGCGAATAATGCGATCGCCCCGATTCGTGCTATGGGTGTAAGTGTCTGCCACCAGTTGAGTAGCTTGCGTGTCTGCATCTTTAGCCGATTGCGGGATAGAACTGAATAAATCTGCTGTTACAACCTATTATCTCTAACTACATCACCGTATTTCATCTCTCTAGTTTAGGATTAGACTCACCCTAATGGACAATCTTGAACCAATCGATAATTCATCGGCCGTAGGGAGTGGGAAAGACTCTTGCCAATTACCAATCCCTCGTCAAGACATAGCTACCACTAAAAGACAGTTACTCGTATACTTAATTCCCGTTATTGGCTTTTTTCCATCCCTGTGGACTGTTTATCGCCGCCAGGGTAGCCGGGAACAACTAGCTGTGAGTCGTCTGTCTATCACTCTGGCATTTACCTGGCTTTTGGGATACTTCTTGTTAGCTACTGGGGCAGCAACTTCAGAATTTTTCACACTGCGGATATTAATCCTTAACAGTTTTTTAACATCTGGCTACTTTTTGGTAAGTGTTTGGCTGATTTTTCGACTTATCCAAGGGAAATCTCCCCGATTATCAGGTTTAAGTAACTTGGCCGAGCAAGTGTTGGGCAAGTATTTGTCTTAATTCCTGTCAGTACATGATGACTTTACTAGTATTTTTACCTAAATTTTCCCAAATTACAGATTATCTCCTACCAGATCTGGTCAAACCGACTTATTGTTGTCATACTTCAATAAATCATCTCCGGATTTGCCATAAAGAAGGAGAATCCTGCTATAAGTGGTGTGGTTAAAGCAGTAGTAAAAAAGTCAGCACAGTTAATTTGTTTGCATATTAATTTAGTCTGTAAATTTACCGAATTTGATCAGTAAGTGTGAGGAAGTCTGTGACCAGTCAAAGAACTTCGGCGGAAGAAAACCAGTCAGCAAAAGCCCCCAACTCAAAGGATAAACATTCCCATAACCATAAGTCTGGACGTTGGCTGTGGTTTTGGGTAGGAATGACTGGGATAGCAATGGTGTCAGCAACGGCGGGGGCGCTGTTAGCGGTTTCTTTGACCAGTACGCCGTTGCAGCAAGCACAGCTAAGTCCCCAAGATGAAGCGGTATTTGATGGCGATCGCATCTCTGGAGGGGGGTTACGATTTTCCGAGTTAACTCGCCCCGTCAATCTCTTAGTTATGGGGATGAGCGTCCTCCCATCAGATATCCAAAATCCCCCCACCGAACTCCAAAATCTGGGCTACGAGCCACAGGTAAACTCGTTTGACGGTCTTGCTGATGTGATGCTCTTGATCAAATTTGATCCAGCGCAAAAAAGAGTAGCCATGCTCTCGATTCCCAGAGATACTCGTACAGAAGTCATTGGTTATGGAGTAAAAAAAATTAATGCGGCCAATATTGATGGTGGGCCAGCTTTAACTGCCAAAACTGTCAGTAACCTCTTAGGCGGCGTGGGAATTGATCGCTATATCCGCATTAACGTTTTGGGAGTTGGTAAGCTCATTGATGCCTTGGGTGGAGTGACTGTATATGTCCCCAAAGATATGAAATATCAAGATGATTCCCAGCGTCTATACATCAACTTGAAGGCAGGTAAACAGCATCTCAACGGTGATCAAGCTTTGCAACTCCTGCGCTTTCGCCATGATGAACTGGGAGACATCGGTCGAATTCAACGACAACAGATGGTGATCCGTGCTTTGATGGATCAAGCTCTTAACCCTGTAACTGTAGCTCAACTACCCAAAATTCTCAATGTAGTTAAAGAAAATATTGACACTAATTTAACTGTTGAAGAATTAGTAGCGTTAGTAGGTTTTGGCGTGCGGACAAATCGTGCCAATATGCATATGTTCATGTTACCGGGTCGCTTTAGCCAAAAGGAAGAGTATATTGCTAGCTATTGGCTACCAAACCAAAATGGTATCGCGAGAATGATGTCTCAACACTTTGGTTTAGAAACAACGCGCGAATTCAGGGCGATTAACTCAAGTTCTTTGCGAGTGGTAATTCAAGATAGCACAGGTAGCGATCGCGCTGATCTTCGACCTTTGATTAATACCTTAGAAAAATTCGGATATCGCAACATCCGCGTATCCATACCTTGGACTCAACCTCTAGAGGTAACTAATATTATTGCCCAGCAAGGAGATGGTGATAGTGCCGAATCAATTCGCGATGCCTTAGGATTTGGTGAAGTGCGAGTGGAAAGCACTGGTATTCTGGACTCTGATATCAGTATCCAGGTGGGCAAAGATTGGTTGGAAAAAAGAACTTTCTTTGAGCCGACTTACTAAGCATCAGCTACACCATGATGAATAAACATAAAGGCGTAAGGTTTATCCTCACGCCTTAATATTATGAAATAGGAATTTATAGTAGTCGCTACTTAGCTGAGGACACAAACTAATCATTAAACTGTTCCCTGTCCTCTGTCCCCTGCTATGGTTACCAACTGTCCGCAGTGCCTCGTTTATAGGGTTCACCTGTAAATGGTTGTGTACCAATCACCGGATAAGCATCATCACTGGGACCAAAAATCCGCATTACAGCCTCAGAAATATATTGGGTGATGCTATCAAGCATTCTGGAAATAGCCATAATATTAGACTCCTTGTTTTGAGTCGTGATTAATTGTGATTTCTCTACTCTAGTTCTGATATTCTCGCCTAGGTTTAATTCTCAATAAATTTTCGGATATCTTTGCAATACTTTAGCTGATGCCAAAATTTAGCTTTTATCTTTAATTTTAATTAAAACAAAATTATCTATTCCCCCTTAATCTGAGACAGGAAAGGGTTTTTTTAGCTAGAAATATTAGCTATATAACTATTAAAATATATTAATTAATTGCATATTTTAAGATTAATTTGGTTTGTTTGTCCTGCATTCATGCAGTCAACGAAATCAGAAGGAAGACGAAAGAAGGATGATCCTCTTCCTTCTCACGACCAAAGGAAGCAAGGGTCTGAATCCATCCAAATTTATTCAATTGCGAATTGCGTACAGCCTGGCGGCATCCGGAGGCTCTATTGCGAATTGTTTCATCCTTCTTCACTTCGGCCACGCTCAGTACAAGCCTCCTGACTTCAAACTTCTTCCTTCTTGTTCAACGACTTGATTTGTCTGAGAGTTGACATTATTTATGGTAGATTTTACCATAATAAAAGCAGCATTCTTTTAAGGACGCTCTTGCATGGCAACTTTTCCAGACTTGGACAGCATAGAGAAACAAGAACTAAACCTCTCTGCGGCTGATTACAGCCTGCTAACAGACCTTTACCAGTTGACAATGGCAGCTTGTTATACAGGTGAAGGTGTAGAACAACGGCGGGCTAGCTTTGAATTATTTGTCAGGAGGTTGCCAGAGGATTTTGGCTATTTAATAGCTATGGGGCTGGCGCAGGTACTGGATTATTTAGCAAAATTTCGCTTTAGTTCCTCTCATATAGCGGCTTTACAGGCGACGGGAATTTTTGCTCATGCAAGCGAAAGTTTTTGGTCGTTGTTAAAAGAGGGGTGTTTTACTGGTGATGTTTGGGCAGTACCGGAAGGAACAGCTGTATTTGCCAATGAGCCATTGTTACGGGTGGAAGCACCACTTTGGCAAGCACAGTTAGTAGAAACGTACTTACTCAATACGATTAATTACCAAACTTTAATTGCCACAAGGGCTGCACGCCTCCGCGATGTTGCGGGGGAGCAAGCAACACTTTTGGAATTTGGTACAAGACGAGCATTTAGTCCCCAAGCTGCTTTGTGGGCGGCGCGAGCCAGTTTGGCTGGTGGCTTGGACTCTACCTCAAATGTGTTAGCAGCGTTACAACTGGGTCAACAGCCAAGTGGTACGATGGCTCACGCTTTAGTTATGGCACTGTCAGCAATGGCAGGCAGTGAAGAGCAGGCTTTTACTGCCTTTCATCGATATTTTCCGGGTGCGCCATTGTTAATTGATACTTACGATACGATCGCAGCTGCCCAGCAGTTAGCGGCAAAAGTCAATTCTGGAGAAATGGAATTAACTGGGGTGAGGTTGGATTCTGGAGATTTAATTACTTTGTCCAAACAAGTGCGATCGCTTCTTCCCGGTGTGTCGATTTTTGCTAGTGGTGATTTAGATGAGTGGGAAATTGCCAGACTCAAGGCGGCGGGTGCGGCAATTGATGGCTATGGATTGGGAACGCGACTAGTTACCGGTGCGCCTGTCAATGGAGTCTATAAACTTGTGGAAATTGATGGAATTCCTGTGATGAAACAGTCTAGTGGTAAAGTGACTTATCCCGGACGCAAGCAAATTTGGCGTTCACCTACGGTGGGGCGTAAGGTACAAGCCGACAAGTTGGCATTGGTAGATGAAAGTAATCTTACAGGTAAGCCTTTGTTGCAGTTGGTAGTTAAGGCAGGGGAACGGGTGCAACCAACTGCAAGTTTACAGGAGATTCGGCAACGGACTGCGGCGGCGGTGGCTAGTTTGCCTCAGGAGATCCGGCGTTTGGATCATCCTGCGACGATGTTGGTGGAGATTTCTGCTGGGTTGCAAAAGTTGACGGAAGAGACTCAGGAACGTTCGCGTAGCGTGCGCGCAGCGCATACCGCAAAGGACGCAAAGGGTGCGAAGTAAGATGATGAGAGTTGCTTTGTTTGGTACTAGTGCAGATCCGCCGACGGCTGGACATCAGAAGATTCTTAGGTGGTTATCTGAGCATTATGATTGGGTGGCAGTTTGGGCGGCTGATAATCCGTTTAAGTCTCATCAAACGCCTTTGGCACATCGGGCAACTATGCTGCGATTATTGATTACAGATATTGATGCAGCGCGGCATAATATTGCTTTGGAACAGGATTTGAGTAGCTTTAGAACCCTGGAAACATTGGAAAAAGCCAAATCTCGTTGGGGTGAGGATACTGAGTTTACGTTGGTAATTGGTTCTGATTTGCTCAATCAATTGCCCCAGTGGTATCGTGTTGCAGATTTGTTACAGCACGTGCAGCTGTTAATCGTACCACGACCGGGATATGCCATCAATGAGCCTAGCTTGGAGGCGGTGCAAAATCTGGGAGGAAAAATTGCGATCGCTAGCTTAACGGGGATAGATGTTTCCTCAACAGCATATCGTGAACATGGAGATACCCAAGCCCTTACTCCCCCTATTGTTGCCTATATTCATCAAGAGCATTTGTACAAATGCCAGGACGACACTACAAAAAGATACCAACTCCGCTAAATCAACAACCTTTGGCCGATTTTAAGGTTGGTGTTGATAATGTAATTTTTTCGGTAGACACAGCCCAAAATCGGCTACTAGTTCTCTTAGTCATGCGACAGCAAGAACCATTTTTAAATTCTTGGAGTCTTCCTGGTACTTTGGTACGTCAAGGAGAGTCTTTAGAAGATGCTGCTTATCGCATCATGGCAGAGAAAATTAGGGTGAATAATCTCTATTTAGAACAGTTATATACCTTTGGGGGACCCAATCGCGATCCACGGGAAGCTACTGATAGTTATGGTGTGCGTTATCTATCGGTTAGTTATTTTGCCCTTGTGAGATTTGAAGAGGCAGAATTAATTGCTGATAAAGTCACTGGTATCGCTTGGTATCCAGTCAAACAAGTGCCTCAATTAGCTTTTGACCATAATGAAGTTTTGGCTTATGGACATAGGCGTTTGCGAAATAAATTGGAATATAGTCCCGTGGCTTTTGAAGTCTTACCACCAATGTTTACTTTGAATGATTTGTATCAGTTATACACCACAGTTTTAGGAGAAAATTTTGCCGATTATTCTAATTTTCGAGCGCGTCTCCTCAAATTAGGTTTTTTATGCGATACCGGAATTAAAGTATCACGGGGGGCTGGTCGTCCGGCTAGTTTATATAAGTTTGATGCTGAGGCTTTTGCACCCTTCAAAGATAAACCTTTAGTTTTTATTTAATAGTTAAATTACATATAAAATCAAGCGTAAATGAATTATGTAGATAGACCAAGACAAAAAGATTATCTCAGATAAAATAGAGATTAACTACGAATTATGAACTAAAAATTACGAATTATGAAAATTGCGATCGCTCAACTTAATCCGACCATTGGTGACTTGCCCACAAATGCTCAAAAAATTCTGGAAGCAGCGCAACAAGCAGTAGCAGCAGGTGCGCGTTTGTTGTTAACACCAGAACTTTCTTTGTGTGGCTATCCCCCAAGGGATTTATTATTAAATCCTAGTTTTGTGGTAGCTATGGGCATGACATTACAACAGCTAGCCAAAGAATTACCGCCCAATTTAGCTGTGTTGGTAGGAACTGTTTCCCCGAATTTACAAGCATCTACTACTGGCGGTAAAAGTTTATTTAATAGCATCGCTTTGTTAGAAAATTGTAAGGTCAAGCAAGTTTTTCATAAGCGGCTTTTACCTACTTATGATGTATTTGATGAAAATCGTTATTTTGAACCAGGTTTACAAGCTAATTATTTCACTTTAGATAATATTGATATTGGTGTTACTATTTGCGAAGATTTATGGAATGATGAGGAATTTTTAGGTAAACGTAGTTATGCAGTAAATCCGATTGCTGACTTAGCTATATTGCGTGTAGATGTAATTGTGAATTTGTCTGCTTCACCCTACAGTGTTGGGAAACAGCAATATCGAGAAGCAATGCTCAAGCATAGCGCGGTACGTTTCCAACAACCGATGATTTATACTAACCAAGTAGGAGGAAATGACGATTTAATATTTGATGGTCGCAGCTTTGCCTTGAATCGTCAAGGTGAAATTATGTGTCGCGCCCGTGGTTTTGCAACTGATTTGGTAATAGTTGAATTGGACGAAACACAGCGAGATTTACAGTTAAGTTCTGTTGCTCCTGTGTATGAGTCAGAAAATGAAGAAATTTGGCAAGCTTTAGTTTTGGGAGTCCAAGACTATGCTCGCAAATGTCATTTTTCTCAAGTCGTGTTGGGGTTAAGTGGAGGCATTGATTCAGCATTAGTAGCTGCGATCGCATCTGCTGCACTGGGTAAAGAAAATGTCCTCGGTGTCTTGATGCCTTCCCCCTACAGTTCGTCACATTCCGTCAGCGATGCCTTGGCATTAGGCGAAAATCTGGGTATCCAAACCACTATCTTAAAGATAGGGGAATTAATGCAAGGCTTTGATCACACCTTGGCTGACTTGTTTGCTGGTACTGAGTTTGGCATCGCTGAGGAAAATATCCAGTCGCGAATTCGCGGTAATTTATTAATGGCGATCGCTAACAAATTTGGTTATCTGCTGTTGTCTACTGGCAACAAGTCAGAAATGGCAGTGGGTTACTGCACCCTCTACGGCGACATGAATGGTGGGTTAGCAGTAATTGCGGATGTTCCTAAAACCCGCGTTTATTCACTTTGTGAATGGTTAAATCGCCACAGCGAAATTATTCCCCAAAATATCCTCACCAAAGCACCCAGCGCTGAACTCAAACCCGGTCAAGTGGATCAAGATTCTCTACCTTCCTATGAAATTTTAGACGACATCTTGCAACGCCTGATTCACAACCACCAATCAACAGCACAAATCGTCGCCGCAGGTCATGATCCAGTAATTGTAGACCGAGTAATTCAGATGGTGGCGCGTGCTGAATTTAAGCGGCGACAAGCACCCCCCGGATTAAAAATTACTGATCGCGCTTTTGGTACTGGTTGGCGAATGCCAATTGCCAGTAACTGGGCTGCTGTCAAAAATACCTACCAAACTAAAAATATTCCCACACATACCTTAGTCTGCGGTGATGCACAAGTGAAAAGTGCTGAGTGAGGAATAAAAAGTACGGAACCTACGCCTACGGCTATAAAGACAAATTGTTTTCTTGCTGTTCTCCCCTTAAACTTAAAATCTAAAACGTTATTTGTTCATTTTGGAGAATTTCCGTCGCCTTCTCGGCAGACACTGGTCTGTAGAACAAGAAACCCTGTACATCCTCGCAGTGAATAGATTTCAAAAAATCCAGTTCCTCTTGCTTTTCTACCCCTTCGGCGGTTAGCCTCAACCCCAAACTCCTCGCCAAAGTCACGATCGCCTTGACAATATGAGCCACTTTGGCATCCTTTGTCAATTCTTGGATGAACGACTTGTCAATTTTCAGATTATGAAGTGGTAAAAGTTGTAGGCGTGAGAGTGAAGAATGGCCTGTACCAAAGTCATCAATGGAAAGATGAACACCCATCTGCTCCAAATACTGCAAAACAGTTCTGGTAAACTCTAAATCCTCAATGGCGGTAGTTTCTGTAATTTCTAATTCTAAACAGTTCGGATTTAACCCTGTCTCTGCTAAGATTTCGGCTACAGTTGCCACCAGTCTAGGTTGGCGGAATTGCTTGGGAGAAAGATTAACCGCGATCGTCAGGGGAGGCAATCCCGCGTTTTGCCAAGTTTTATTTTGAGTACAAGCTGTTCGTAATACCCATTCGCCAATAGGGATAATTAATCCACATTCCTCCGCAAGGGGAATGAAGACACTAGGTGCTACTAGTCCCATGTCAGGATGTTGCCAGCGCAACAGTGCCTCCATACCAGTAATTTGTCCTGTATTGATGTTGACCCGAGGCTGGTAATACACTATTAATTCTTCCCTTTCTAGGGCATAGCGCAAGCTCTTCTCTAAAGTCAGCAGTTCAGGATTTTTGGTACATAGGGTAGTGGTGTAAAACTGGTAATTATTTCTGCCCTCATCTTTGGCATAATACAAAGCCGCATCTGCATGTTGGATTAAAGTTTCGGCATCAGCACTGTGTTCATCCAGAAGGGCAATACCGAGACTAGCACTCACATAAAGTTCGTGTCCATCCAGATAAAAAACATCTTCTAAGGCATGTAAAATTCTCTGTGCCACTTGAGCCACTTCTTCGAGATATTTCACACGGGGCAGTAAGATGGTAAATTCATCACCCCCCCAACGGGCAACAGTATCCCCACCTCTGAGGGATTCTTTTAATCTTTCAGCCACCTCTTGTAACAATCTGTCTCCTAATGTGTGCCCTAGAGTGTCATTGATAATCTTGAAGCGATCCAGGTCAAGAAACATCACAGCTAAACTGTCTTGGTTGCGAATCGCGTTAGGTAAAGCTTTGTCAAGCAGCTCATCAAATAACAGCCGATTAGGTAATCCCGTTAGTAAATCATGAAGAGCCTGGAAGCGGATTTTTTCCTCCACCTGCTGACGCTGCCGAGCGCCACTGATACTGGCGGCCATCGTCAACAGTGTGGATTCTTCGTGCTTTGACCAATGGCGCTCTGTTGAACAGTCTGCTAAACCTAAGTAACCCCAAAACTTGTCCTCTAGTCTCAGGGGTACTAAAAGTAGAGATTGTATACCATTTTGAGAAAGCAATTCTCGCTCAGATGCGGGAAATTCACGGGTAAGTCCGCTAATGGATTGTCCTTGAGCAAGGGCAGTGTGCCAACGTGCTAATTTAGCACACTGATCAGGCTGATTTTGCCAGTGGTGGCGGGAAGGCTCAATATGGGAGCGTGTCCATTCAAACTGGAGGCTAACTGCCATTTCTCCTGTGATTGAATGGGTATGGTTACTGAAAAGATAGGCACGATCCACCCTGGCGGCTTCCCCTAGCACAGCCAGTGCTTTGTCAATGCCGATTTCGTAGTTCATTTCTACTAGTAAATAATTGGCTGCTTCTGCAACTGCCAAAAGCAAGCGATCGCGTTGGTGTAGTTCTTCTTCGACTTGCTTTTGGGCTGTAATGTCTCTAATAATAGAAGTCCTAATTAAATCACTTTCAGGAAGACAGTGGACGGATTGTTCAAAATATTCTTGATCAACTTTTACTTCTCGCTCAAAAGGATTGATTTTTCGATTCTTAACTTCATTTAGTAGTCCTATCAGGATAGGATGCTTATTGCCTACCTTTTTGAGATCGGGAAACTTGCGCGCTGCGGCTGGATTGAGATAAGTGATTGTTCCCTGAAAATCTATCTCGATAATGGGATTGGGAAGCATTTCTGGAAAAGATGCTAGGCGAGCTAGGGCAGCATCACTAGCTCCCTCAAAGTCAGGATCGACAACTAAAGTTTGAAAAGGATTAACGGAATTGGCTTGCTCTAACAGAAAATCAGACAAATCTTCAGCTTTACAAAATTCAGAAAATGCTTTTTCCGAAAGGTTGGAAATAGCATAATATTTAGCCTGAGCTTGATGATCGCCAAATACAATCACATCTCCATGATTGAGGTTATGAGATAAGCGTTTATTTCCATTTACTAATAAGCCATTAGTACTGCCTTTTCCTGTAAAGTTGCCATCAATAATCCGAAAGCCATATTGCTCAGTCTCTGGAAGAGTTACCCGCAATAAAATTGCATGTTGTCTAGATACTGATGGTGAACGAAGAACGATGGAGTTTTCACGATGCCGTCCCAGAGAATAAGTAGCCTCGTGTAGGGGGATGGTTCGCGACCCTTGCAAGTCTTGGACAACCAACAGGTGGCGTATTTTTTCCCACTCATTTCCTGGCATTACTGTTCCTCAAATTTTCATGTCTTGGGACTTTTTTTGAAAAACACTGCTCAAATCAGTCCTAACCTTTAGTCCCCGTTTCTGGGAAAAGCTTTGGATCGATGAGGAGGTGACCCAGCTATAAACTAAGAGCCAGTTGCTTTTCAGTAGGAGTTTTAGCTTGTTTGTCCACTCGAAAATCAGGTTAGGCAACTGAGTTTTTTCGGTCACGGACTTTCATTTTAATGCTTGCTTAACCAATCAGAATAAAATTAAATACGTAAGATTATACATGGTATATTTGCGGAATTTTTGTCCTGATTCAGAGTAACTATAAAATGCGCTCAACTCTTGATTATTCAGGACATCAAAATAATAATTCCAAAATGATACTTAGTAAAATCACTTAATTAAATATTTTTTTTGTATAAAATAGAATTAATAATAAATATATTACTACAGGTGAACAGTACAGTAAATTCCTTGCTGGTGACCAATTAGACTTGACAAACATCCTCTCACAGTCAAAACTCAAGAATTACATAAATTAGGGCAGGCAAAAGATGCCCACCCCACAAGAGATTTAAATCATCTCAATCAAATTAAATGAATTCTAATTCTTCCAAGATGATGTTGAGAAAATTCTGGCAAAAATTTCTTTAAGGATTATGGGGTATGACTCTACCGCAAGGATAAGTGGCCACTTCTTGGGACGCCATATCAGCTACAGCAGCCGGGACTTGATCAGATGGCTGTTTCTGAGCGGCTAGATAGTCTGTTTGCAATTTTTTGAACATTGCTTCTCGCCTGTTGTATAACCGCCTCAGAGGACGAGGCTGACATTGCTTGAGAACGTATGCTGTGACTAATGGTAGAGCAATTGTGCTGTCGGTGTAACAAACAATCGTGCTGGGTAACTCTTCCGGGTCAATTTTACCCCAACTAACGGCTTCCGAGGGGGTTGCTCCTGACAACCCGCCGGTATCTGGCCGAGCATCGGTAAACTGGACAAAGTAATCATGTCCCCGTTCTTCGAGTCCTAAGACTTCGTGAATCTGCGGTTGGGTTTGTAGTAAAAAGTTTTTCGGACTACCACCACCAAAAATCACAGCTGCACTTTTCCCTGCTGATTCTCGCGCCCAGTAGGCGATCGCTGCTGTCTCGTTCACATCAATTGACGGATCTAGAATTAACTGTGAACCTTCCAAAGCTAAAGCCGCTACGTTCATCCCAATAGAACTATCTCCAGGGGAAGATGTGTAAATGGGTACGCCGCACTCATAAGCTGTAGCTAACAAACAAGAATGCTTAACTCCCAACTGCTTTTCTACTTCTCGGACATACTTACCTAGCAAATGGTGAAACTCAGCAGTTCCCATCCGCTTTTGAAATGGTTCTGCTTGTAAAATTTTACGAATGAAAGCATCGGTCTCTAGTAGCACATCGTAGCCAAAGATAATGTCATAAATGCGGATAGTACCGTCTTGGCGTAGCTTCACATCATCTAAAAATGGATTACCTGCAAAAAGTTCAAAACCTAAACCGTAGTGCATATCATGATATAGATTGGCACCAGTGCTGATCATCCAGTCAATAAAACCGTTGCGAATTAAAGGTGCAAGTGCTGAAACTCCAAATCCGGCTGGTGTCATTGCACCGGAAAGGCTAACTCCCACAGTGACACCATCGGTTAGTACATCACGACTCAGAAGCTGACAGATTTCGCGTAACCGCGCTGAGTTGTAAGCAGTGAAGTAATTATCAATCAAATCCACTACACCAATGTCAGCTGACATTGGTATGGGTGCGATTTTTTGACCCAGCTGTTTTGACATTGTGGCACTCTTGAATAGTAAACACGCCGAATCTAATGTTATCTGGCTTTGAGCAAATTCTTACATTACCCATAGGTACGAATCTTAGTACAGATTTGCGTAAAATCGTGGCGAATTGAGGGTGGAAATTTAAACGCAAAGGGGAGACAGCGCGCCCTGCGGCTTTGCCGACTTGTAGCGACTGTCGTGTGCAGAGGGATGCGCAGAGGTACGCAAATAATTTGCTACAAATTCATGAAATGTTGTACTTAGATGCTTTACCCAAAACCAAAGCAAATTACCTAACTTTAGCGAGTTATGCTCGTGTCACAACTTAATCATTTCAAAAAAAGTAGTTTTCACAACTCAAATCAGATTAATTTTTTTGTAAAAATATTTAAATTGGCTTTTAATTGGGGCTAAATCCTTCTCTACAAACCTTTAATTACTGATGTCAACTTACTTAAGCTGAAAATGTATTAACAATTTTCATTGTAGTTTAAATAGATACAATTAATCAAATTATCTAAGTAAGGACAGGTAATTATATCGATTGCAGCAGTTATTTTTAGGCAAGGTTGATGAAAAGTGATACACCAGAAGAGTTAAACTCAGATAAAGAGATTGAACGCTTAATAGACGAAGTGATGTCCTCAACCCTAACTGACTTAACTGATGAACAGTACCGCAAAAAGATGCAGCGCCGTAAAGAAGTACAGGATCGGCGCATAGCACAGGCTGTACCAGAAAAAGGGTTAATTATTGTTAATACTGGCAATGGTAAAGGTAAAACTACTGCGGCATTAGGGATGGTGTTGCGATCGCTAGGTCATGGTTATAAAGTAGCGATCATCCAATACATCAAAGGAGCCTGGGAACCTTCAGAAAAAAAGGTTTTCAGCCTTTGGGAAGACCAGATAGAATTTCACGCTATGGGCGAAGGCTTCACATGGGAGACACAAGACCGCGATCGCGACCTTGACAAAGCCAGCGCTGCTTGGGAAAAATCATTAGAATATATTCGCAATCCAGATTTCCAGCTAGTGCTGTTGGATGAAATCAATATTGCTTTGAAAATGGCTTATTTACAAATAGACGAAGTTTTAGTTGGTTTGGCAGAAAAACCACCTAACAAACACGTGATTCTCACAGGTAGAGGCGCACCTGCTGCTTTAATTGAGCGAGCAGATTTAGTTACCGAAATGACTTTGGTTAAACATCCTTTTCGAGATCAAGGTGTTAAGGCGCAACCGGGAATTGAGTATTAATCATGATGAATCATGAATTACTTCATGATTCATCATCAATACTTTGAATTCATCTTTATTTGGCTAGCTTTGAGTAAACAGCTGTTGCAGATTCATTACACATTTGCAAAATGCGTTTATCGTTCGTGCTAATTGTTTTTAGCTGATGATAGTCTTGCAATGCAACTGAGTAAGCATAGCTCATCATCTGATCATCACTAAAATTAGGTAGTTGATTAGCTGTAGCTATTTGATTTGTACCAGTTTCACCTGGTGAACCAGCAACCGTCATTGCTAACTCCCCTGATTGGTCAATTGTGCCTTGAAAGCAGCTAAACTCCGATTGAGGCATATACAGCGCACCTGTTACCCTACCCTGCTGCTTTTGAAATACAACATACCCTTGTCCAATCTGATTAGCTTTTGGAGATTGGCCATAAAGATAAATTCCATCTTTTGTAGGGAAATTTGCTCTGGGACCAACTCTGGTTGAGTTTGTAGACCCTTGACTACCAGTTACTAATGCAGTAGTTTTGGGTGATGTTTTCACATTCTTCGATAAGTTTGCAGAAGATACTAGTTTAGACCGTCCTTGAGAGGGAACAGTATTCAATGTTGTAAATTGCTGCTGCTGAGTGTTGTCTCGGATCTGACTGTCAACAGCAATTCTTCGCAGTAAACTTCTTTGTTCTCGAACTTGTCTCAAACGAGACAAAAGAGGAGTTTGACTTTCATTCACTGAGCCTGCAAAATTGGTAGCCAAGGTTGTGGAAGTAGACGCTGTTGGTATTTGGTTACTCAGTGCTAGTTTAGTTTGTTCACCCACAAAGCCAAGTGTGAGAAGTAAGCCAAGAATGGGAAGTCTCAACTGACGCGCAAGAAAAAATTTGGCAATGTTGTTAAGCACCCGATTCCTCCTGTCAAAAAATTAACTATTTCTTCTGCAACTTACTTAAACCATAACTAAAAATATATTGCTCAAGGATCTGTCAACTTACTTAAACCATAACTAAAAATATATTGCTCAAGGATCTGTCAAAGGTTTTATTTATATTTATATTGTCTAAAATAAAAAACGTCCGAAAACTGAAGTTTTTATTTAATTTTGGACTGTAATTGCACAATACCTTAATTTAATCAATTCATGCATCACCCAACAGATTCACCTGATGGGGTGATGAAAATGAATCAATTCAAAATTCAAAATTCAAAATTAAATACAGCCACCCACAAGGGGGAGCCACTGCGTTGCTTTGGTTCCCAAAGTTGTAGCAAGTGGCGTTAGAGGCTTTGAAACCTTGATTTTTAGTGCAACCCCAGGGATATTTTTGCCCCTCTCCGTGTCGGAGAGGGGTTGGGGTGAGGTTCATCGAATTCACGTCGAATTCGCCCAGAGATTTGACTGAAAAGATATGAGATGACAAAAAAATCGCCCCCTGATTTCAGGAGGCGCGTCACCGCAAGCGATCTGCTTTTAGCTAGCAACGTACTCTTTGACATTTGCACGACGACGACGCAAATGAGCAAGAGCCTGATGCTCTAACTGGCGGACGCGCTCACGGCTGAGATTTAAGCGTTCACCCACTTTCGCCAACGACATTTCATTACCATCTTCTAAACCAAAGCGCAAGGACAAAACTTCTCGCTGTTGGGGGGTTAATTCTGCCAGCAGGTTATTGAGGTCTTGGCGCAAGAATTCTTGGGTGGTGTAATATTCTGGTGATGGGCCATCATCCTCCAGCATTTCTTGCAACTCGGTATCCTGGTTATCGCCAACTCGGACATCTAAAGAAACTGGTTGACGCGCCATATTCAGATATTCACGAATCTGGGTAGGCTCTAGCTCCAGTTCTTTGGCAATTTCCGCAGGAGTAGGCGATCGCCCTAACTTTTGCGCCAGTTCCCGTTGCACTTTTTTGATTTTGTTCAGTTTTTCAGTGATGTGAATTGGTAAGCGAATTGTGCGACCTTGTTGAGCGATCGCGCGGGTAATTGCTTGGCGAATCCACCAGTAAGCATAGGTCGAGAATTTATAACCCCTTGTTGGGTCGAATTTCTCTACACCCCTCTCTAAACCTAGAGTTCCTTCCTGGATCAGATCCAAAAACTCCATGTTGCGCTTCTGGTACTTCTTAGCAATAGCAACTACCAAGCGCAGATTCGCTTCGATCATCTTTTTTTTTGCTCGTTTACCTTGAGCTACAGTCTGTTTCACCTCGGTTTCAGATTGGTGAACGTGGGCTGCCCATTCTGGTAAACTCGGTTCATGATGCAGTTTCTTCGCCAAAGACTCTTTGGCATCCAGAAGCGTCATCATCTGTTGTACCTGCTTCCCAAAAATAATCTCTTCTTCACGGGTAAGCAATGGTACACGACCAATTTCACGCAGATAGGTTCGCACCATATCAGCCGTGAATTTGGTGTTTAGGTTTTCATTTTGGGTGTTAACAGTAGGCATTGGTGCGTTGTCCTCTACTCCGTAAACACAACGGATCTGTAATAACTAAAACGGGTTGGGAAAGGTAGTACACATATCACGGAACATAGGGCGCTACCAAAAGAAGTCAATTCATACATCCTGTATGAAGTATCAAGAAGATGCATCCCTGATATAGGTTCCTCTACCTTCCCTAAATTTTTGAATCTCTTAGAAGCACGCTGGGTTGTTGGCGATAATTCTTTTTTATCCTCAGTCGCGACCTGCAACTGTAAAATATGAAGTCGGTATGAGTTCCACTTACTTTATATTAAGACAAATTAGGCGGATAGTAAAGTGACTTGGACAAATCTTACAATTATAATGCAAAATCGTTTTGTAAAAAAAATTGCGTTACCTTGAGAGCGTTGACTATATCTATAGTGACGCTAAAACCCCCTCCTCAGTTGCCTATGAGTAGCGAGATAACCGAACTTTGTCGGCTGTGAAGATGGAGGGTTGTTACGAAACTATAAAATTGGGGATGTTTATCAACTCATCCCCAATTTAACTCAGACCTATCAAATCAATCCCCTAGCTTTAGTTATAGAGTCCTCAGCAACGCCACTTGCTACCAAGAGGAGAACCTCAACACTCAGCACTCAGCACTCAGCACTCAGCACTCCCCACTCAGCACTCCCCACTCAGCACTCAGCACTCAGCACTCAGCACTCAACACTCAGCACTCAGCACTCAATTAAGGCACAATTAGCACTGGACAAGGGGAAAGGTTAATCACACGCGTAGTGACGCTATCACTTGCGCCCTCTTCCGTTAAACCTAGACCTCTACATCCCATAATAATTAAATCTGCCCCAATATCGTCGGCAACATCACAAATAGTAAATGCTGGTTTGCCTTGCCTTTCCAGAATCTCAGATGAAATTCCTTGCTGAGAAAATAAAGCTTGGGCATTTTCCAGCAATTTAGCAACAGCCTCTGATGACACCATTGGATCAGCAGTAGGTGTATCTGTAGGTGGTTCTTCCACCACAGACAGCAGCACTAGGCGGCTGCCATACTTTTGGACAACATTTGTTACTACTTCAGCAGCTTCCCGCGCTTCCCGACTTTGATCAATTGGAAATAGTACTGTCTTGAACATCTCTCTCACCTAGCACCCCTGACTCCGGTAAAATCTGGATGGTTCTACTTTCAAAACAATAACAAAAAGGCAATCAGGAGGGTCTATCTGTGTCCAAAAAAACTTTAGCAAATTTATCTGCAAGTGATATTGCTGGGAAACGTGCCTTAGTACGGGTTGACTTTAATGTGCCTTTGGATGACCAAGGTAACATCACAGACGATACTCGGATTCGTGCCGCTTTGCCAACTATCAAAGATTTGACGCAGAAGGGAGCTAAAGTAATTTTAGCAAGCCATTTTGGTCGTCCCAAGGGTGTAGATGACAAACTGCGCCTGACCCCGGTTGCCAAGCGTCTCTCGGAGTTACTAGGTCAAGAAGTGATTAAGACTGACGACTGCATCGGCGATGCAGTTGCTGCCAAAGTTGGGGAGTTACAAAATGGACAAGTTCTGTTATTGGAAAATGTCCGCTTTTACAAAGAAGAAGAGAAAAACGACCCAGAATTTGCCAAAAAATTGGCAGCTAATGCTGATTTTTATGTAAATGATGCTTTTGGGACAGCACACCGTGCCCATGCTTCCACTGAAGGCGTAACTCACTACTTGAGTCCCTCTATTGGTGGCTATTTGATCGAAAAAGAATTGCAGTATTTGCAAAGCGCGATTGAAAATCCCCAGCGTCCTTTGGCTGCGATTATCGGTGGTTCCAAAGTTTCCAGCAAAATTGGTGTGATTGAAACTTTACTTGAGAAGTGCGACAAGCTCATCATTGGCGGTGGGATGATTTTCACCTTTTACAAAGCTCGTGGTTTAGATGTTGGTAAGTCTCTGGTCGAAGAAGACAAGCTAGAACTAGCCAAGACTTTGGAAGCTAAAGCTAAAGAACGTGGCGTAGCTTTGTTGTTACCCACAGATATCGTATCGGCAGATAAGTTTGCTCCCGATGCCAACGCCACAACGGTCAGCATTGACAACATCCCTGCTGATGGTATGGGTTTGGATATTGGCCCCGACTCCGTAAAAGTTTTCCAAGCAGCTTTGGCTGATTGCAAAACCGTAATTTGGAACGGGCCGATGGGTGTATTTGAGTTTGATAAATTTGCGGCAGGTACAGAAGCGATCGCGCATACCCTAGCCGAAATTAGCAAAACTGGTACAACTACTATCATCGGCGGTGGCGACTCGGTGGCGGCTGTGGAAAAGGTTGGTTTAGCCGATCAAATGAGCCACATCTCTACTGGTGGCGGCGCTAGCTTGGAGTTGCTTGAAGGTAAGACATTACCTGGAATCGCGGCTTTAGACGAGGCTTAAGCTGAGTTATGAGTCCTGGGTCATTAACTAATGACTCTTGTATTCCACTGTTTTCAGCAAAAACAGTGGGATGCATTCACAAGAAAGGTTAGGAGGCACAAGATTTACTTTGTGCCTCCTTTTAAATGCTCTAAGATAAGTAACTCTTATTACATCTATTTATGATTTCTTGTCAAGTCTTATTGACTGTTTGTAACAAACTTGTTACTTTAGTTAACATAAAGTAACAAAGCAAAGAAAAAACTATGTATACCACAATTAACGAAAACGGTGTCCTGAATAACTACGCCAACGAACCCCAAATATATTACGCTACCTACCCCAACCAAGAACAGCAACAAAAATATGCTTTGCAGGGTGCGATCGCTGTGTTACTCGTCACCAGTTTAATTTTGGTGGCCTTAGGCGTTAGCTAATATTTGCAGATTTCGGTATCGGTATCTCCCATCGTCATTTGGACTTCTCCTATCAGCCTCGGTGAGTTTCGCCGGGGTTTTTTGTTGGGATTAAAGAAGCAAGCGATCGCACCCTGCTCATTAGACTTGACTTTTCCTGAGATTTCTGAGGATACTGCTTTGACAAAGCATCAATGTGACAGCTTAAGACAAGTTAATTTTTTTGTCCTTAAACTGATTGACTGAAATTTGTTTCTACCAACCATTAACAAAGAGGTATCGCGGTGGCACGCTTAAATGGCAGAACTGCTGTAATTACAGGGGGCACTACAGGAATTGGTTTTGAAACTGCTAAACAGTTTGTGGCAGAAGGTGCGCGGATTATAATCACTGGACAGAATGAAGCCCGTTTGCAAACCGCAGCTCAAGAACTTGGATCAAAAGTCATTCCAGTACAGGCAGATGTGCGATCGCTCAGTGACCTTGAAGCTTTAGCAGAACGAGTGAAATCAGAATTTGGTGGTCTTGATATTCTATTTGCTAATGCAGGGATTGGATTTTTTGCCCCCTTAGAAGCAATTGATGAAACATTTTATGACAATCAATTTAATGTCAATGTTAAAGGTGTCTTTTTTACTGTGCAGAAGCTGGCTGGATTACTGAATGAAGGAGCCAGCGTCATCTTGAATGCTTCAGCCGTGAATGAAAAAGGCGCAGCCATGGGCAGTATATACTTTGCTACTAAAGCGGCTGTGCGCTCCTTTGCTCGCACTCTAGCTGCCGAGCTAGGATCTCGACAAATTCGGGTAAATGCTGTCAGTCCTGGTTTTGTACCAACTAATTTTCAAGACAAGATGGGACTACCACCAGAAACCATTGAAGATTTTGCAGAGACTATCAAGCAAGCTGCACCGTTGAGACGTTTTGGAAAACCAGAAGAAATTGCCTCTGCTGTTGTTTTCCTTGCTAGTGACGAATCATCTTACATGACAGCAATGGATCTGGTGGTTGATGGAGGTTACATGAACGTTTAGGTGCGATAAGCTCCCAACTTGAATTTGGAGAGCAATACCAAAAAAACCCGGTCGTGAGATCGGGTTTTTTGGAGGATATTCCTCAAAGGTTTAGTTATAGAAGTTACGTATAATTTACTGCTCTCATCAGAACTAAGTAGGTAGGCACAAATAAAATCAACTATGTAAAGAAAAATGAATCAGCTTAAAACCCTCTTCCCTTCTGCCTCCTGCCTTCTGCCTTCTGCCTTATCCTAGCGATAAATTTTCCCACCCACCTACTTACCACTTGGGCGTGAGCAATTTCGGAAAAATTCTCAAAATATTAGAGAAGTGCAGTTATACCTGGTTTTGTTTTATATGAATCTTAAATTAGCAATTGCAAATTATTTTGACTACCACAAGGTATAAATTTTATACCTTTTTATCTGACCCTTGTATCAAGGATGTCAATCTATCTAGAGTTTGTGTGAGTTGGGTTAGTCTTTGCAGTGAATCGTCCTGAGATTCAGCAAGACTCTGGACAGCATCACACAATGCAAAAATTTGATAGCCTTGTTGCTGCACCTGCTTTCCTTGTGCTTCTACTTGCATGCTGAGATGCTCTAATCTTTCCGCAAGATGTTCAATGGTCTCAGTAGTGGAGAGTACTGCTTCCCCGATTTGTTCAACAATGGATTCTAAGCGACTAATCTTCACTTCGACGCCAGCTGAAATCATGTCTTTACTATCCCCCTAAATCTAATGTCGCTAATGATCCTGGAATAATTGAATAGATGTGGCTTCAAATAACCGTTGTTGTTCCCATACTATTTGTGATTTTATTGCTCCATGCTTCTGTCTAAGGATAGGAGCATTTTTACCCGATTGATATTTTGGCAAATTTGGCAATCTAACTCTGCTACCTGTATCCTGCAAGACGGCCATTCTGTGTTTGTTTCCAGAAACTTTGTCTGTTAAGAATGTAGTGCGCTTGCTATTTGGGTAATTTTAGAGTCTAAGTAATCTATTGGTGATAAATTTTAGCATTTTCATACATATTATTTTTAATTAGCCATCTTCCGTAAGCTAGATTTAGCTACCTTTATCTTAAATTTATAAAAATTCATGATCCCCAGAGTTTTGATGAAGATCAAGTAAATATACCGTAAACATCTACTGACTTTAGTAAAGCAAAGTTTATAGTCTAATTGAAGCTCAGTAATTCTACTCTAGTTCTTTAGTATTCGGCTAGAAAATGTACCATACACCCTTAAAAAGCGTCTTGCAAGGTACTACTTATAAGGCTTGGGAGTTAGAACTTACGCCTCACTGCTCTGTAACGTCCAAATTTAAACGCATTTTGGACATTGTGGGGAGCTTGGTGGGGTTGTTCATCCTAGCTATAGTGTTTGTACCAATAGCGATCGCTATTAAGATTGATAGTCCAGGTCCAATTTTCTTCACTCAAGAACGATATGGACTCCAAGGAAGTCCCTTTAAAATTCGGAAATTCCGTTCCATGGTTAGTGATGCGGAACAACTGAAATCTTTGGTAAATAACGAAGCTAACGGACTCATCTTTAAAAACAAAAATGACTTCCGAGTCACAAAGGTGGGACGTTTTTTGCGAAGTACAAGTTTAGATGAACTACCTCAGTTTTGGAATGTCCTGGTAGGTGAAATGAGTTTAGTAGGAACTCGCCCACCTACTGGTGACGAAGTTATGAAATATACCCAGCGCCACTGGCAACGTCTAAATGTCAAACCGGGAATAACTGGTGAATGGCAAGTTAATGGTCGTTCTCACGTGAAGGATTTTGAACAAATAGTTGATTTAGACCTGCGATATCAAAAAAATTGGCATCCACTGTACGACTTAATGTTGATTGGGAAAACTTTTGTCGTCATCTTTGGTCGAATTGGCGCTTTTTAAATTTAAGTAAGTAGTAAAATCATTATTTACTTAAATTTATAGAAGATGCTCAAAAATAATAAATATCACCTCTAGTATGCTGTAAAGGCAATTCTAGAGGTATTCTTTTTTAAGCTATAGCAAATGTGTCTTTGTGCCTTAGTGGTTCAAAAGTCATTTTTTTACCACTAAGACACCAAGAAAAATACATTACACCTTGAAAGGAAGAAGTTTTTGGATATTTTTTGATTTGTCAGTTCTTAACGCAGCAATTCCTCTACTTGATGCTGACTCCACAAAGTTCGATAAAGCCCTTGTTGTTGCAAAAGTTCTAAGTGATTGCCTATCTGGACAATTCTACCCTTATCCATGACGAAAATTCGGTCAGCCGCAGCCGCCGCAGATAATTGATGTGTAATAAAGATTACGGTTTTTAGCCCCGTACCACTGGAAAGATTGTTGAGAATTTGTGTGGCAGTTTGATTATCCACACTCGATAGGGCATCATCCAAAATTAAGACTGGGGCATTGACCAGCATGGCTCTAGCCAAGGCTGTACGTTGTCTTTGACCACCAGAGAGCGTAATTCCACGTTCACCCACAACGGTTTCATATTGCTGGGGAAAATTGTAAATTTCTGCATCTATTTGCGCCAGTTTGGCAACGGATTCTACATCTTTTTGTTCACTAACTGGGTCACCGTAGCGGATATTGTTTTTAATGGTGGTACTAAACAAAAAGCTATCTTGAGGAACATAGGCGATCGCATTGCGTAAATCAGCCAAGGCTATTTTGGTAATATCCCACCTATCCAAAAATAACTGACCTGGTGCAATATCCAACAAACGCGGCAAGGCATTGGCCAAAGTTGATTTTCCGGAACCAATTGCCCCAACAATGGCTACTGTTTCTCCGGGGTTAATGGTAAAGCTGATATCTTCTAAAGCGGGGGTGGTGGCACCAGGGTAAGTGTAGCTGAGATTGTTTGCTGTGAGTTTCCCTTTCACATCAGCCAAGGGCAAATGTACAGTATCGGCTGCATCTTGAATTTTCGGGGTCACAGACAGAATTGATTCCAGGCGGTCAATACTAACTTCACCGCGTTGGTAGGCAGTAATTGTGAATCCTAATAAGGCAGTGGGGAAAACCAGACGTTCTACATAAATCAGTAGTGCCAAAAAGTCTCCTACAGCGAGAGTTCCAGCAGATATCCGTGTTGCTCCTAGCCAGATGATGACTAAGGAACTGAGATTAGCTAAACCGCCGATTAAGGGAAACAGTATATTGCGGCTTTTTGCCAGTTGTAGGTTAGCAGCCAATAGCTGCTGATTTTTTTGGGCAAAAGCTCGCCGCTCATTGTCTTCTTGAGCGTAGATTTTAATTAGGGCAATACCGCTAACATCTTCTTGAATCAGTTCACTGATATCGGATAGTTCCTCCTGAACCACAGCTTGCTGTTTACGGAGGCGATCGCTAAATAAATGCACTAACCAAAACATGAAGGGATACACAACCAAGGAAGCTAATGTCAGATCCACACTAATTGCTAGCATCACTGGTAGTGTCAGGACATAGGCAAACACCGTATTTGCCAAACTGAGTACCGCAAAACCCAACAACCGCCGGATATTATCCACATCACTGGTAGCCCGATTAATTAAATCTCCAGCAGTGTTAGTGGCAAAATAAGCAGGCTCTAGCTTGAGTAAGTGTTCAAAAATCCGTTGTTTCAGGTCAAATTCTACCTGACGACCCACCCCGAACAGCCAGATGCGTGAAGCCATGCGGATCAGCCACATTGCTGAACTCAGCAAGATAATCGGTACTACATAACGGATTATTTGGTTGAAACTAAAACTCACAGAAAGCTGGTCAACTGCTGAACGAATCAACCAGGGAATATAAACGCCCAGCCCATTGACAGATAATAAAGCGAGAATACCTAATGTTGCGTCCCGCCAATGGGGACGGAGGTAAGCACCGAGTTTAGCAAGTCGTCGAGATTCTGCCATTAAAGCGATTTTGCAACTTTATTCGATTTTAGATTTGTGGTTTTGGATTTGTGATGCTCACAAGGGGAGGCAATGCCGGAAAAATACCAAAAATTTAGTTACAAGCCACATCCCCCTTGTGGGTGGCTGTATTTAATTTTGAATTTTGAATTGATTCATTTACCCGCAGACCACAAATAAAGCCTGCATTCACAGGCTAATTAGGTGTATCTTCATCAAGAAATAATACAACAAGTTGCTATCAGTAAATTTACTCAAGCTTTTATTAGGGCGCAGCGTTGTGGTCTTTTTAATGTGACTTTTTTAGCGAGGTATTTGGTTACCACGCAAGAAAGAGTAAATTTGGTTGAGATAACTTTCCCATACTTGGGTTGTGAGTTGTAGTGTTTCGGCACTAGGTACAAAATCTTCAATCCGCAACCCGCGATCGCCGATTGCTTGAGGAACTTGCGACAGGTAAGGTGGAACGGTCACACCCAAAGAATTGAATGCTATAGTTGCACGACCCTGTTCTTGATTCAGCAGGATAGTATCACCCACCAGATCGGAAATTATCATTGGGGTAGTTGCTGGCCCCAATGCCACAAGTGCTTCCCGTGAGGTAGTATCAGGTCTACTAGACGACACTAGCCGATAATTCTGCACAATTTCCTGATTTGCGAGATTGGTATCACCTGTCATGGCGATGGGTGCTCTCACAAGAAAGTAAGCGATCGCGGGTGTACTAGCTAACAGTAAAATTGTCAGCGACCAACCAACTAAATATCCACCAGGTTTATCTATCCCGCCTCCCTTAATTCTTTGAGCAGCAAACATCATCAACAAAACAGAGGCTCCCAGTGGCTTGAGTGGAAAGGATACCACCCTCCACAAAGAGGCCACAGCTGGTTCATTCGGGTTAATAAACGACAAAGCGATGACAATCAACACAATGACCAAGACTAATCGCCCGATAAAAGTCCCGGAAGGATAAAATCTCTGGAACAGAGAGTAGACAACAGTGCCAATCAGCAGCCACACAAGTACGCGAGTTAGCAATATAAACATAAATTAACTCTCTAAATTTTCTGGTGCGTTCAGTAGTGCTGAGTGCTTTTTTTGAGTCAGCCAGAAGCAGTCCGGTGAGTCCAACACTAAAGGAGGGTTTTCCTCCCTGGCAAACTTTTCTCAAGAGAAGGTGCCAAAGGCGAACAGTGACTCAGCGCTTTTTACTCAGCACTTGTTTGGTGAACCAGTAGCTCATCAAGTAGAAACCTTCTATGAACAACTGGCGTAAGCGCAAAGCGCACACCAAGGGTAAATGTTACAGATAATCTGTAGACATACCCGTGAGATCAGTCTAGAGGTATAGAATCGGGGATGTATTTTCTCGTCAAATTGTAATCGCACTGTTACTTGAGAGCAAATACCTCCAGTTCAATACCAAAGACTACCGTCGTAGTGATTTTAGTGCAATTTTTTCACACTGCGTCTATTATTTGTAATTTTCTAGCTGAGTAATGTGGCACCAGTAAACTAAATTAATTGAGTAGTTGTCAACTCCAAAGGAAAAACTATGTCTTCTGCAAAGCCCAGCATCTTAGTCACAGGGGGCGCTGGATATATTGGTTCCCATACTGTACTTGCTCTCCAGCAAGCAGGTTATGAAGTGGTTATACTCGATAATCTGGTTTATGGACATCGAGACTTAGTAGAAAAAGTTTTGCAGGTAGAACTGGTAGTAGGCGATACAGGCGATCGCGCCCTGCTGGATGACTTATTTAAAACCCGTAATATTAGCGCCGTCATGCACTTTTCCGCCTATGCCTACGTAGGTGAATCGGTGACTGACCCGGCTAAATACTACCGTAACAACGTTGTTGGTACACTGACGCTGTTAGAAGCTATGCTGGCTGCATCCATTAAGAAATTTGTCTTTTCTTCCACTTGTGCCACCTACGGAGTGCCAGAAATCATCCCCATCCCAGAAAACCATCCCCAAAATCCCATTAATCCCTATGGTGCTAGTAAGCTGATGGTAGAGCGGATTCTGGCTGATTTTGATGTGGCTTACGGTTTAAAATCAGTGCGTTTTCGCTACTTCAATGCAGCTGGTGCTAATCCCAGTGGCTTACTGGGCGAAGATCACAATCCAGAAACCCATTTAATTCCCTTAGTGCTGCTCACAGCTTTAGGCAAAAGAAAATTTATTTCAATTTTTGGCACAGATTATCCCACGCCTGATGGTACTTGCATTCGCGATTATATTCACGTTAACGACTTAGCAGATGCCCATGTTTTGGGCTTGGAATATCTCTTAAAAGATGGCGACAGCGAAGTTTTCAATTTAGGTAATGGCAATGGCTTTTCTGTCAGAGAAGTGATTGCAGCTGCCCAAGAAGTAACTGGACTAACAATACCAGTTCAAGAATGCGATCGCCGCCCTGGCGATCCACCATCTCTGATTGGCAGTGGCGAGAAAGCCAGAAAAATCTTAGGCTGGCAACCCCAGTACCCAGGCATTAAAGATATTGTTACTCATGCCTGGCAGTGGCATCAGATTAGGAGTGCTTTTCCAAGTGCTGAGTGCTGAGTGCTGAGTGCTGAGTGCTGAGTGAGGGGACAGGGGGACAAGAACGAAAATGCTCCCTCATCCCCCCATCCCCACTCCCTAGCTCTTTCTCAGTACTTGCAGTAGAAAAAACACAATACCTAGGGTAAGAAAAATCGCCAGCACTGTCACAGTCAGCCCTAATCCTGTAGCTATATCTTGAGTTGGTGCATTATTGCCATCTTGCACATTTTGGATATTTCTTGCAGTTCCTGCTGCTACGGTGACTTCAAACTTGAATTCAAAAGGTTTAAAACTGGCTTCAGTTGCTGGTTTACCACTTAGCTGTAGCTGATACAGCCCCGGCTTAGGGAAAGTAATTTCTGCACCGGGAATACCTTGATAACGTTCAGCTGATACAGGTTTTAAGGATGGCTCTAATAGGGCAGGTTCTCCAGGTATATGGGGTTGGGCAAAAATGAGTAATTGACAATCACACTGTGTCAAGGGAATCGCTTTACCACCTTTACGGGTGAGGGCAAACCAGGCTTGGGTGGGTTCTCCAGCACGAGGATTATCATTCGGTTCAATGTGGACGGTAGCACCGACATCTGCTGATATTTGCACCTGATGAGCAAAAACAGGATGAGTAGTAGTTATTGATATGACTAAGCCACTCAAAAATAATAAACAATAGATGATTTCTTTGACCTGATAATACCTTTTACTGCGATTTGCTTGGGGGAACATAAAATTTTTCTAGGGCTAATTTTGACCAAAATAAACGTGAACGCACTAATAAAACGCTAAGTGTGATGATTCCCATTAGCACTGTGGCTAATTTATTCCCCCATGTTGATTGCAAGGAACCCAAATAATGGGAACCAATCAACACAGCATGAATGGCACTCAAGAGCAAAGCTGGTACACCCAATAGATGAATCTGTCGCCAACGCTTGCCTAAAGATTTTTGCAGTGATTCAAAACTTGTGACAGCTGCGGGGGTGATTAATACTAATGCTACAGCACCCGCAGCCATACCCCACTGAAAATCTGGCGGTAAGAAGAAGAATGCCACAAAATTCCATTGCAATGAATGTTCGATCATGTGGGTAGTGTGAACTACAGCTAACACAAATGCACCCACTCCTAATGCCCGACGGTAACGCAGGGGTGAAGCCCATAAGCCACTAATGGGACGGGCAATTAGTGCTAATATCAGACAAATTAAAGCGGCGTGTCCGGTGTAATCTACCATTGTGTCACCAGTCCGCAGCAAGGTAAGTGCGCCGATGGTGAGTGTTACCCAACCGCCTAAGCGAAATAATTGACTCCGCCTATCTTTACTTACTAAAGATGTGGAAACACCTACGCCCAACATCGTGGGTATGGTTCCCAAACCAAAAGCCAGCATGGTTGCTGTACCCATCCATAAATTGCCAGTTTCCGCAGCTTTAATCTGGGCTGCATACAAAAAACCACAAGGCATTAAACCCCAAGTCATTCCTAAAAGCATGGGTGTCCACCATCTGCTTTGAAAGGAAAGTTTAACCATCCCTGCACTCAGGCGATCGTGTAAATTACTTTTTAGTAGGGGGTGTAATATGGGAATTCTTGGCAGGAAGTCGGGTTTTACTTGCCCTAATCCAAACCAAATCAGCATTATGCCAGTAATAATTGCCATCCAACGGCGGAAATCGCTACCCACACCCGCGAATTGACCACCTTGCAGTAATACTGAACCCAGTGCGCCTATACCAGCACCGACTAGAGCATAGCTCAACATTCGCCCTAGGTTCAGGAGAATATGAAATTTTAATTGCTGTCGCCACGCTTTGGTGACTGTTTGTGGAGTGTTCTGCTGCTGAGAAAGGGAAAATGCCACTGTAAGAGGGCCACACATCCCAAAGCAATGTCCAAAACTGCCCAGGAACCCCAGGATGGTAATGAGTGACAAATCTAGCATACATAAATTCCTGAGGCACTGTTCTAGTGCGAAAATTTAAGCTAAGTTTTTGGTTTTGTCAAAAGACGAGTTGTCAAACTTAGCGATCGCGTTATTCTAAGTACAGTTTTTTTAAACGCAGAGGGGCGCAAAGTTCAACGCAGAGGGTACGCAAAGGGATGAAAAAATGGGCGTTGCTGAATCAGAATATGAAATGCTAAAATCACCCTGATTTTTCTTTGTACCTTTGCGCCTTTGCGCCTTTGCGCGAGATAAATTCATATTTTCAATCAGCAACGCCAAAAAATGGATTTGGCACATTCAACAGTTAAATTTTCAGCGCTACACGACAACAGAGTGATCGCGGACGCGCACTTGTATGACAACTGAATTAGGAAAATTCGGCTGGCAACCCCTACCACTTTGTGAGAAAAGAACAACATCAAGGATTCACACTAGCTCCTTGGCCAAAATTGCATCTTCAATGGTGTAATCTAGTAACCACGGTGCAGTAAATTCCTCAGGTTCTTGAGGTGGATAAGCGCGCTGCCAATCAATGGTTCGTCGCAGTGCTGCTTCTAGAGATACAACTTCGCTGTATCCTAACTCTTGACGGATGCGTGTTGTATCTACAAACCAGTCTTGCTCTGTGTTAAGCATCAACTTCCACTGTGCTGGTAGTTGCTCTTTGTTTGCAGTCATAATTTTTCCCTCCCATCCTGCAATTTGGGCAACCCTCGTAAGTCTTTGGACTTCAGAAAGTATTTCTGTGTCAGCTATATGATATATGCGATCGCTTGCTCGTTGATTGGTCACTGCTAGAGCGATCGCATAGGCGACATTCTCTACATAGCCATAAGCACCACGCCATCTAGCCACACTCTCTGCTAATACAATCACAGGACGATGCTCATCCATTCGCTGCAAGTAAGGAAACAGGCGATGTAGTGGGTCGTTTGCACCATAAACCATAGGCAGTCTGACAATTGTTCCTGGCAAGTCACGGTCTGCCATTACCACCCGTTCAACTAAAATCTTTTCATAATCAACTGGTACGTTGATAGGTCTAGAAGCATTCTCCCGGAATGGATAGAATTGCTGGCGTAGAGGCGAATTTTCAGTTAGTGGTACTGGTACAACACTAGATGCTTTACCCAAAAGTACATCATAGGCACGGTATACATCTATACTGCTAATGGCGACAACACGTTGGGCAATGCCTTTAAACGTGTCCATGAGTGTTAGTGCATCTTGCTCAGTGTATGCAATCATATCGAGTACTACCTGAGGCGAAATCTGCTCAAACTCAGTTTTAAAATTAGCCAGGTGAGTGCGATCGCCTATAATTTGCTGCACGTCTGGCGGTAATTTAGCTGTTGTTTTGCCCCGATGAAATATAGTTACCTGATGACCCATATTGCTCAGGTGACGGACTACATGAGGTCCAATAAAGTTAGTTCCACCAATAACTAAAATTTTCATGGTTGCTTTTTTTGATGGATGAAAGTATAGCCGTAGTCACATAGATTAGGACATTATTGATTGCTCAAAGCACTGAAGCCACTGGTTTTATACTCAGCACTCAACATTTTGATATACTTGAAATTTTGCCGCCTATGCAGTTGTTTTCTGGATAATGCTGTCAATTAAACCGTAGGCTTTTGCTTCTTCAGCACTCATGAAAAAATCTCTTTCTGAATCAAGTTCAATCCGTTCTTTTGGTTGACCAGTATTAATTGCAAGTATTCTATTTATTGATTCTCGAAGATATAAAATTTCTTTAGCTACCACCTCAATGTCACTAGCTTTTCCCTCAGTCACTCCTGACGATTGACGGATGGTAATTCGAGCATTTGGCACAGCTAATCTTTTGCCTTTGGTTCCTGAGGAAAGTAAGAATGCTCCCATGGCAGCAGCAGCGCCTATACATATGGTGCATACTTCTGGACGAAGTTGGTTGATGGCATCATAAACAGCCATTGCCGCCGTCACTGAACCCTCAGAACTGTTGATATATAAGGTGATGTCTTTGTCTGCATCTTCATGATCTAGAAACAGCATTTGTGCAACGATTAGGTTGGCTATTTCTTCGGTAAGTTCACCTTTCAAGAAAATAATTCGCTCTGCAAGTAAGCGGGAATAAATATCAAATACTCGCTCGCCTGTGTCTGTTGGTTGAATAATAATTGGGAGGTTACTTTGAGGATAGTTCATATCTACTTTCTCCAAAATTTGAGTAATTGCTTTGTGGGAGTTATTCCTAGCATTAGCAGGTGTAACCCAGAATGTTGCTATTTGGGGCGAATTAGTCTCACGCAGAGACGCAAAGGCAAGGCAGCGCTTTGGGCGGGTTTCCCGACTTGTAGCGACTGCCGCGCAGAGAGTAAAAGTTTAAAATCTTGCATTTTGAATTTATACTCGTATTCAGCAACGCTCTATTTTGATTCATGTCCTGGAATTATTAGTCAACAGCAGTATGAGCTAAAGCTTGCTGTAATTTATTTTTAAGTAGATGGTTCCAACCACCACTGAGAAAAGAACTCAGAATAATGCTATCTAAAGCCTCAAATCCTGTACTGACTGGTTGTAAATGCGTGCTTTTAGTAACAGTCTCTAAAGTTCGACTCACTGCATTTGGCTGATGTCTTAAATGACTTTGCCACTGTGGGAAAAGACGCATTGGTTCACCTACTTTGATAACTTCATACTGGAATCCTTTATGTTCTAGTTGCAGTCGAGTACCACCATTAACAGGCTCTAGAGTCCAAGTAACAATTGAAGGCTGACACATCATACTGTCCTGCCATGTGTAGGAAAGCCTCCTTGGCTCATCCAGTTCAATTACTTGACAGTCAATGCTTCCACTTAGTCCTGGTGGTGTTGAGGAAACTGTCTGTGGGGGATTGATTCCTCCCGCAAACTGGCGTTGCTGAAATTGGAATTTATGTCCAACACGCGGCTCAAAGTCGTTTTCCATCAACCACGCCGCCAGTGCTTGACGATTGGTGAGTACCTGCCAAACCCGTTCTGGCGGATAGGCATAGAAAATTTCCATGTTCAAGTTTCGGAGCATGAATCTTCCTCCAATAAGTTGCCAAGGGCATCTAGTTTTTCTTGCCAGAAATCCTCGTAATGGGCAATCCAGTCAGATACCGACTTTAATGGCTCTGGATTCAGTCGATACAGGCGCTGTCGCCCTGCTTTCCGCATTTGTACTAAGCCCGCTTCACAAAGAATCTGCAAGTGCTGAGATATGGCTGGTAAGCTCATGGCAAACGGTTCAGCCAGCTGTTTGACTGGTTGCTCACCATGACATAATCGGTCTAATAAAGCCCGACGGGTCGGATCTGCGATCGCTTGAAATACGTTGTCACTAGCAGTAGGTCTACTCATTGGTGTAAACCAAATACTTAAGCGAAACCTTAACTAATTTGATGATAGTTAAGATTTTGCTTAAATGTCAACTACTTTGTTAGGGAATAAGGAGATCATGGCAACTCAACCTTGATCAGCATTGAGTTGAGGATATGTCAGCGTCCAATTCTGTGGATTATTCATCTGGAAGTACAAACCTTGAAGTATAAACCGTAAAGCGATGCGAGTTCTCATGTAGTTCCGCACTAGATGAGTTCCAGGGTCAGCAAAGATATCATCATAGTTTTGACTGTAGCCAAATGGTCTGGAACAGTTACTACCAATGCCTTTAAATGTGAAAACAAAAAATGGCGATCGCTTGTATTCGTTGGGAACCATAAATATTCCATATACTTGGTGTCCACCAAGCCACGGCTGCACAACAACCTTGGTAGCTTTTACTTGAAATTTTTGGGTTCCTGATGCCAGAAAAGCTTCTGAGTTGCATTCAAACTCATTTATCGGCCACCACAGTGTAATCAGGCTCAAAGAAACAAACACAATCAAAAAATAAGTCAGTTGGCGACGCATAAACTCAAGAAACAGAATATTTAACTTTTTTCCCAAGGAATCTAAAAGTATAGAAAAGTGCTAAATCCTGAGTAATGATTAACAATTTTTCATCTTTTTTTGTCACCTATAGTTCATCTGTCTCTCTGGCAGAAGTCAAATTTATCGAAACAAAACACATATAAGTAATTGGGCAAAATTGAATTTATTCGTGGAGACAGGTAACAAAAAAACAATGTGTGTAATTAATTTTGTTTAGGCACTTATCTACTGATAAATTATCTGTGCTGCAAATAGCTTGATTTTACATTGTTGATTTAAGTCTAGCGTTTATAAGCATCAAATCTGGTTTGTCATGCAATTAATCATGTTCTAACACTCATAAATCTATACAGTTTAGTTAGGTGGGAATCCCTATGCATTTTTCTTAACTGAAAGGCATTGAATTATAAGCAAAACAGAATTAATAAAAATCTTTTGAGTCTTTCATTTCATATAAATATATAAATTTGTATCGTTTTTTGCATTTATAGGTTCCAACATGAGTTATATATAGAACCTAACTAGAGAGAGATGAATCCAGCAAAAATCTTGCTATTGGGAACATCAATGTTTTTTATTTGGACTACATCCAAGTATCAGCAATGAAGACAAGGAACAAAGTAATTATGGAACTGATACAAATTGGATTTTATTTTGTTGCAAAATATAGGCTTTTTTGACCATGCTTGATGTATTCATTGAAAATTCTCTACAAAATCAGCCACTAATTAACTCTACTGCCTGGAAGGTTATTGAAACGGAATTTAACGCTACACAGCTACATGAGCAAGAAACTGTTTTTACTCTTGGTAACGGTTATCTGGGAACACGGGGGACTTTTGAGGAAGGGTATCCTCAGGATTGTCCAGCCACAATGATTTATGGTATTTATGACGATGTGGCCATAGCCCATACCGAACTTGTAAACTGTCCCAACTGGTTGCCGTTAGTGGTGACAGTGGCAGGTGAACGTTTTCACATGGACAGTGGTAAAATTCTCAAATATGAACGTCAGTTAGATCTGCATTTGGGTTTAGTTAGTCGTGATGTGCGGTGGCGTAGTCCAGCCGGTCACACACTGGATTTACACTTTGAGCGTTTTACCAGTTTGGCAGATCAACATGTTGTCGCCATTCGTTGTCAAATCACATCCATAGACTTTGAAGGTGATATCACAGTTGAAGTTGGATTTGACGCTCAACCAAAAACCCAAGGTGTGCAACATTGGCGAACCTTAAACCAAGGTGGTGTCGAGCACATTATCTGGCTGCAAAGTCGAACCATCCACTCAGGTATTCAACTAGGGATGGCTGCTAAGTTGGTGGTAGAAGGTGAAGATACTGCATCGATGAGAGTAGAAAATACTTCTGGTTCACCCAGTCTGGTAACTACCTTTCAGTCCTTTCCAGGAAAAACGGTGGCTGTAGAAAAGATTGTCACTTTATTTACTTCACAAGATACAGAAATTCCCATAGCAGCAGCTTTACAGAGGTTATCTGATGAACCCAGATATACTACCTTACTAGCTGCTCATATTGCTGCATGGAATACGCAAATAGTCACGCGCAAAGGGGAAGTTAATTTGGATTCTCAAATGGTGATTGGTGAATCTACATAAATTGTCGGTTCTTGCATAGTAAACTCAATTCCCGAATTAGCTAGTTTTTTGGAGATTTTTTCATTTGCTAACTCCAATAAGCGCTTACGCAATTGCAGAGAGTTATCACTGGAACCCAAAATAAAGAATGTCACTCTAGTTCGAGTTGTCTGTTTTGTAGAATTGTGATTTAAAAAAGTAATACTGGTGCTTCCTGGATCTATACCAAACAGTGAGTTAGTGCTTTCGGCTATTACCTGTTGCACCAAGGCTTGTTCTCGATCTTGCAAAAGGTTGAAGAAATCGAGGTAGATTAAAACCATCACTTTCTTCCCTCGCGTAATATTTTCAATTTCTAAGTTTGCTAATATCGAATTAGGAATAATAAACAACGTACTTTTAGCAGCAGTACGAATTTTAGTAGAACGAATACCAATTGACTCAACTCGTCCAAATAATCCTTCGGGGATTTGTGGAGATTTTTGTAACCTAATATATTCTCCAGGAATAAAGGGTCGATCCAAATATAAAACTATTGTCCCTAGTAACTGTTCTAGGGTTTTTTGAGCAGCAAAAGCAACGGCTAAACCACCAATTCCTAAGCCAGTTAATAAACCAACTAAATTAAATTGTTGACTTTGAGCAAAAGCAATAATTGCAATAAATCCAATAATTACATTTGCTAGAGTCTCAAATACTAAAAGTAATTCGTCTACTTCCCGTCCTAATTTACGCACTAGTTCAATGCCATAGGCTCGAATGAATTGACGAAATAAACGAGAAGCTAGCCAAGCTAGACTGCTAATAACTGCTAAATCTACAATAGGTGAAACAAGTCTATAGATAGATTGATATTCAATAATCCATGCTAAAGATAGAGAAATAAGAATTAAAGTACCAGCTATTCTAAATAAGTTTCTAATGGGTTCAATTAAATTGTTGTAAATACTAGCGACTTGCTGCGGTGCAAAACGTTGAATGACAATTCGTACAAATGTAGGAGTATATCGTCCAATTAGTAAAGACAGCAGGATAAAAAGTAGAAATATTCCAAATTTAGATAGAGCTAATATTGTGGCATCTCGCTGGAGAAATTCCAGAATAATCTGTGAAATGTTCCTCATTATTTCTAAATCGTAATCGGTGAGTCAACATAAATGGTTGGTTCTTCTATATCAAAGGCAATACCATATTCTTTTAAACACTGAGTCATGCTTTGAGTTGCCAAATCTAGAAGTTGACGGCGTAATTCCATTGAAACATCTCCAGAACCCAAGATAAAAAAGGAAACTTGTGCTTGAGTTTTATCTGGCTCTACCGTACTATTAGCATTTTTAAAAGTCACGGCTGTATTGCGTGCATCAATCCCAAAAATCCCATTGGTACTTTCTAAAATGATCTGACGAATTAACGCTCGTTCTTCATTACTCAGCGTCCGATAGAAGGTCAAATAAAGAATCGACATGACTTTCTTCGCACCAGTAAAGTTTTCAATATTTACTTGAGTTAGGGAACTATTAGGGACTATGACTAAAGTTCCTTTACCAGAGGTACGAATGCGAGTTGATCTTAATCCAATAGATTCAACTCGCCCAAACACACCATCGGGTAGACCAATATAATCATCAATGACGAAGGGACGATCAAGATACAGAACAATACCACCCAAAACTTGCTCTAGAGTTTTTTGAGCAGCAAAGGCTACTGCTAAACCACCAATTCCTAAACTGGCTAGTAATCCTAAAAGATTAATTTGATGAGTTTGAGCATAGATAAGAATAGCTAAAAATATAATGACAAGATTAGCTAACCATTTGAAGAGAATAAGTAACTCACTGCTGATTTTTTGTCCGGTTTGGAAAGCAGCGTTTAATAAATAAAAATCAAAGAAATTTTTAAATAATTTAGAAGCCAACCAACTCGTGGCGATCGCTAGAGTTAAGCTAATGATAATTTCTAATGAATTAGTCCAGCTATTTCTAGGTAGTATGAATGTAGTTAGCTCAAGAATAGCAATAACAGACGCAGCAATAATTAAGCTTTCATTCGGCTTAATTAACTTTTGATAAATATCACTAATTTGGAAAATCTTTAACTGTTTCAAAAGTAACTTTATCCATACAACAACTAAACGAAAACCCACAAAGACTAAAGCTCCAATGACAATTCCCAGTAAGCCGATTTGAATCTCTCTACTTGTAATAGTTTCTGGTGAAAAACTAACATTTAATCTCATCTCAGATTAATGATACAATTTTTTCTTTGTACAAATGCTCATAGGAATTTACGCTGACTACCTCTTAACAGATGCGCTTCTATCAGAGGCTTAGTCAACGATCGCAATTTAGTATTGCAGTCATCAGTCACTCATTTGAGTGCTGAGAAAAGGCTATCCACAAGTAAATGCTGGATAGATAGGCTATTGAAAGAATGCAAATATTTAATATAAAGTCACAATCATTCATGATACTTAATTTAACCTCAATGTAAGCAATGAGGTTACAAATTTAAATTTGTAACCTATGAATTTCACATCCAAATCATGGGATGCAGAAAGAAAAAATGAATTTGAGTACAAATCCTTGAACCAAACAAAGTTAATTAGGTCACTTAATAGATGAAACTACAAGATTAGGGGCAGTTTAGATATATCTAGACCCCAAAAGTTATTGATCCAAATTTGAATGTACAAACAAATAAAGTTTGTAACCTCACCCCAGTCTTGCTGAAGTGGGTGGCTAAATAGCAGTGATGAATTACACTTGCCTAATTTTCGACTAGCTTTTCACCAAAGCTGGCATTTTGCTGCTAGCCCTAAACTGCTGTATGTACCAGCAGCAATAACCAGCTAGCTAGCATTAGTTAGCCTATTATGCGTACGCTATCGCTATCTTTATCTATTTATTATAATTCTAAACTGGAATAAAGCAGCAAAATTAGGTAAAAAATGTAGTCTACAAAGTAGTGAGTGAGTATATATTACCGCTTGTAGTCACAAGCGAAATGTCAAAAAGTATTGATTGATGTGCGATCGCTATCAGAAAATAGTTGCAAATACATTGAGTTCAAAAGGGATACAAGGCATAGTACCCCAAGCTTTGGCAGCTGACTCAGAAGATTATGGGTATTGATGCATGATACTCAGTACTTTGCTGTAGCTTCTCGACTTGCTCCATTTTCCCAAATCGCGATCATACGAGCCGACGGGAAGCCAGCTACAGATTTTTCTCTGCAATTTACGCATGTATTAGTTAAAGTTAATACCTTTAAACCACAAAAGCATCAAGGGTACAAAGAAAATATATTTTATAAGTTACCAAAAAAATGCACTCGGAGAAAGTGCCACCTAAATCACAAGTTATCCTTTACTTAATTATTCCTTAACTAAGCAATTCTAGAGTTAGTCTAGACATCTAAATGTCATCTAATGGTAACTACTGTGACTATCGAAGTTAGTAACCTATCAAAAAGTTTCAAAGGGAAGTTAGCACTAAATCAAATATCCTGTAGTATTAACGCAGGAGAAATGGTTGCTCTCGTTGGTGCATCAGGTTCGGGAAAATCTACACTCTTATGGACTTCTTTTACTCTTTATAGATTTGAGTCAAATGTCCGTTCTGCCTCTGTATTAGGAATTGTCGGTGCGGGTGGAATTGGGGTTTCTTTGTATCAGAGTTTTGGAGCTTTTGAATATCAAAAAGTCTGTGCAATTCTGATTATTTTAATCGTTGCCACTGCCACCATTGACTTACTATCAGCAAAGGTGAGACAGTGGCTAGTCTAAATTTGTAACTGCGATCGCTTCCACTCTCCAACATCGACAATGACCAAATCCGCAGATATTAGCACCAAAAAGTTAATTAGCCTTGCACCCAACAACTGGGTGAGATGGGTAACACAGATGCCTGACATTGTAACCAGGGAAATTCTTAATTCCGAGTTCCAATGGATTAGTCAAGAAAGTGATGTTTTAATCCGCGTTCAAAGTCCTGAAAATGATGAAGAATTTCTCGTACTCAACGAGCTACAGTTACGCTACAGTGCCAAAATGCCGCGTCGAATGCGTGCTTATGCAGGACTTGCAGAAGAGAAGTACAATCTACCAACTTACCCTGTGTTAATTAACATCTTAAAGTCTACAGACGCAGAAATTCCTACAACATACACATCAAATATTGGGGGTTTACAAGTGCGTCAAGACTACCGAGTAATTAATTTATGGGAAGTAGATGTAAATATAGCTTTCCAACAACCGTTACCTTCGTTGCTTCCCTTTGTCCCAATTCTCAAAGGTGGAGAGGATGAGTCTACAATTCGAGAAGCCTTGCAAATTTTACGTAGCAATGAACAGTTAAACCAACTTGAGACGGTTTTAGCCTTTTTTGCTACGTTTGTACTAGAGACGGCCTTAGTTCAAGAAATCATGAGGTGGGATATGGCTGTGTTACGCGAATCGCCTTGGTATCAAGAAATATTACGCGAGGGACAAGCACGGGGAGAAGCATTAGGTGAAGCACGCGGTGAAGCACGCGGTGAAGCACGCGGTGAAGCACGGGGACAAAGACAAGGAATAATTTCTAGCATCGAGACTAGTTTAGAAGCGAAATTTGGCAGTGACGGGTTAAATTTGATGTCCCAAATTGCCCAAGTTTCTGATTTAGCAAGATTGAAAGAGATTTTACGTAATATTGTTGTGGCAAATTCTCTAGAGGAATTACAAGAAATTTTGTAGTCAAAATCGAGGGAATTAGTATTAACGGAACTACTTTTAGATTGTCAAGTCATTTTCAAAAAACAACTCCATGCGATCGCCCCGGAATCGAGTTACGCCATATTCAATTACATTACCCTTTTGATCGACGTTCACCGATTCGGCTAAAAGAATGGGTTGATTAAGCGGAAGTTGCAGCCACTGTGCATCACGCGGCTGAACTGAACGGGCAGAAACACAGGTACTCCGGCGTATATGATCACATGCATATACCTGTTGTAAATATCGAGATATTGATTGCAGTTCTTGTAAAATCTTAATGTTTTTTAGCTCTAAGAAATCTGGAAACCTATTGAGGGGGAAGTATCCTGTACTCATACTAATCGGTTCCTCGTCCGCGAAACTCAAACGTTCAATTAAAGCCACGGGTTCACCAAGATTAATCTCCATTCCTTTAGCAACAGTAATGTCCGCAGGTACTTCCAAGGTACGAATTATTTGGAATTTAGCTTGCCAACCTTGGACTTTGAGGGTTTGGTTATAACGCACACGCTTACCAATGGGATAGCGGATAGTCTTAGCGGCGACAAAAGTCCCGCGTCCCCGATCAACTCTCAGCAATCCCTCGTTTTTTAGTAGTGCGATCGCCTGTCTGAGAGTATGGCGATTGACGGCAAATTGTTCTGCTAACTTAGCTTCCGTCGGTAATTGGTCTCCAACTTGATAAACTCCCTGGTGAATGTTTTGCCGCAACTGAGCAGCAATCTTGGCATATATGGGCATCACTTCCTGGTTCATGAATTAATTATCAATATTTACATTGTCAACTTACTAGAATTGAGTTAATCTATTTTCATCTAGATATCTATACAAATTTAAAAGTAGTTTAAGGTTACTTCAAAAGGTACAACTTTGTGTCTTTGTGATCATTGTGATCAAAAAAGTCTTTCTCAACCACCAAGACACGAAGACACTAAGAATTAAGCATCTCTGGTAGTAATGCATAGTAATGATAAAATAAGGAAGTGTTGTTCAATACTGGAACCATGCTTTGCCCTGAATGCAACTCAAACAACATTGTGAAAAATGGACACACTCACTACGGGAAACAACGGTTC